>Ga0118677_10000504_pt1 | contig 85665 bp, 62 predicted proteins | sample AliMusrvi5mmetaG_FD_86154 | JGI IMG/M metagenome (GOLD analysis project Ga0118677, IMG submission 86154)
CTCAACCACCAGCCCACGCCAGCCATCCCAAGGACGGCTGCGACGAAGCCTACGATCACTAGCGGAGAAAAGCGACGATTTTGCATATGCAGGGTGAGACAGTCATGCACGGCAAAGTGTTGGCAAGCTTTGCATGATTGTTCTCTGTGACAATACCGACCACGCTTCATTTGCCAAGCGGCACAATTCCCGCATGATGCGGGATGGATTGCCACCAGGAAGAAATCGTCAGCGCTCTGATTGCGTCGTATCATGAGATCGGCGGGATTAATCACGTGGATTGTGGCAATCTGCCCTCGAAGCGGGCGGTGGCGTCCCTGTGCGAGGATTTGCTGCATCTGCTGTTTCCGGGTTTTTTTGCGGATGAAGCGCTGTCGTCGGATGAATTGCAGATGATGACCAATGAACTGGTGGCGAGCGTGCGCCAGCACTTGAGCGTGGAGGTGCGGCGCAGCCTGCGGTTGAAGAATGGCAACGGTGCCACGGAAAACACCGCCGAGGCGAATGCGCTGGTGTGCGATTTTCTCATCCAGATGCCGGGCGTGCGCAAGCTGTTGCAAATGGATGTGCAGGCCGCCTACGATGGTGATCCTGCCGCGCAATCGTTTGAGGAAATCATCCTGGCGTATCCGGGCCTGGAAGCCATAGCGACACAGCGCATGGCCCACCTGTTGTACAATATGGGAGTGCCACTGCTGCCGCGGATGATGACGGAGTGGGCGCATGGCCGGACCGGCATCGACATCCATCCCGGGGCGCAAATTGGCACGCATTTCTTCATCGACCACGGCACGGGTGTCGTCATTGGCGAGACCGTGCAGATCGGCGCTCACGTCAAACTTTACCAAGGGGTGGGCTTGGTGGCGCGGTCGCTGGCGGCGGGTCAGGGGCTGCGTGGCAAGAAGCGGCACCCGACGCTGGAAGACAATGTCACTGTCTATGCCAACGCGACCATCGTGGGTGGCGACACCGTGGTTGGCCGTGGCAGCACGATTGGCGCGAGCGTGTTCCTGATGGAAAGCGTGCCGGAAAACCATGTGCTGGCGCTCGGCGGGCAGGAACTGCGGCTCAGCGAGCGGCGTAAATCTGAATTGGAGGCCCCCGCAGAGGGGTGATGCACATGCGTCTGGCATCGGCAGTCCGGGAATTTGCGCAGCTTTGTTTCGATTTCATCGAGGCGCGGCCCGTTGCTGCTGTTCCACTGCCTGAGCCCGTCCCGGCCGCAGATCTGACGACGCGGCTGCCCCCGGTGGAGGAGGTTCGAATGTCTGAAGGGGAGGACCAGGAAGACCACGAGGAAGCGGCAGGGGAGGATAGCGCCCTGCGCGTGGGGCGTGATGATGAACTGGAGGGCGAGTGCCGCCAACTGCTTTTGAATCTGGGCATCAAGACGGTGACGGACCTGATCAGCGTTCACTGGAACCCGCGGTTGCGCAGTACCGCCGGCTATGCGGCCTATCCCTCCTGGCGCATTGAGTTGAATCCCCGCCTGATCGGTTTCGAAGGACAGGTGGCACGCACGCTGAAACATGAGCTGGCGCACTTGGTTGCCTATCATCGGGCCGGGCGCAGGCGCATCGAGCCGCACGGCAACGAGTGGCGGCAGGCCTGTGAGGACCTTGGCATCGCAGGCGAAACTGCGCATCACCGGCTGCCCTTCCCGCGTTCCACTATGCAGCGCAATCACGCGTATCAGTGTCCGGCCTGCGGCATCGTCGTGGGACGGGTGCGGCCGTTCAAGCGCGCCACCGCCTGCCTTGTATGCTGCCGCAAACACAGTGGCGGAGCGTTCGACGCGCGCTTCAAGTTCGTGAAGGTGCGAGTCCAGCCGAAGGCTGAATAGCGGACCGGGACAGTTGGGCGTGTAGATATCGCGCTACAGTCTCGCATCGCCCAGCGCCAAGTGCTCAAGGAAGGCCTGGTAGGCGATCCGCAGCCCTGCATCCAATGGCGTGCTGGCCTCCCAGCCAAGCGCTTTCATGCGGCTGACCTCCATCAGCTTGCGGGGGGTGCCGTCCGGCTTGGAAGTGTCCCAGCGGACTGCACCCTCATAGCCCACCACCTCTTTGATCAGGTTCACCAGCTCGTGGATGGTCACGTCCGTGCCTGTGCCCAGATTTACCCAGTCCGGCGGATTTTCGGCCTGGAGCAGGTGCATGCAGCCTTCTGCCAGATCATCCACAAAGAGAAACTCGCGGCGGGGGGTGCCGGTTCCCCAGCAAACCACCTCCGGCGAGGCGTTCACCTTCGCCTCGTGAAAACGCCGCAGCAGCGCGGGGATCACGTGCGAGTTTCCGTCGTGGAAGTTGTCGCCCGGACCATACAAGTTTGTGGGCATCGCTGAATGGAACAGCGCCCCATGCTGTTTGCGATAGTACTGGCAGAGCTTCAGGCCGGCGATTTTGGCAATGGCGTAGGCTTCATTGGTGCCTTCCAGCGCCGAGGTGAGCAGGCTGTCCTCCGGCATCGGCTGGGGTGCCAGGCGGGGGTAGATGCAGGAACTGCCCAGGAACAGCAGACGCTTCACCCCGGTCCGAAAGGCTGCGTGGATGGTGTTCGCCGCAATCATGAGGTTCTCATAGAGGAAGTCCGCAGGATAAGTGTCATTGGCCAGGATGCCGCCCACCTTGGCGGCGGCCACGATCACTAGGTCGGGCTTGTGGGCGGCGAGGAATTCCTCCACCTCCTGCTGCCGGGTCAGGTCGCATTCCTTGCGGGTGACCGTGATCGGATGCTGTAGCCCTTGCCTCGCCAGGGCTCGCAACAAGGCGCTGCCGACCATGCCCTTATGCCCTGTGACGAAAACGGAAGTGTCCTGCTGCCATGCCATGGGGCACTAAGCGCAGCCAAGGCAGATGCGCAACTGGGTGAACATCGCGGTAATCAGGTTCAAATCGTGGTGAATGGCGCCAATGAACCGAACAGCGGGGCCTCCTCGTTTCTCCTTTTCGAAAGGAATCCCGTGACTTGTCCTCTCCGGGGCACCACTGGTTCTCCTTGCCTGTGAACCCGTCCAACGCCTCCAAACCTTCCCTTCTGCGCATCCGTGTCACTGCGAAAACGGAGGGCATCGTCCGCAAGGGGCACCCCTGGGTTTACAGTGACAGCATCGCTTACCTGACCCGCGAAGGCGACATCGGCGAGCTGGCGGCGATCTACGACAAGAACGACAAATTCCTGGCTCTCGGGCTGTTTGATCCCCTTTCACCCATCCGCTTCCGGGTGCTGCACACGGGGAAGCCGGTGCGGGTGGACCGCGAGTTCTGGATCAACCGCGTCCGCGCAGCGAAAGCCCGGCGCTCCGGTCTTTTTGACGAGCGCACCAATGCCCACCGCTGGATTAGCGGGGAGAGCGACGGTTTCCCTGGACTGGTTCTGGATCGTTATGACTCCGTCCTGGTGCTCAAGCTATACAGCGCCGTGTGGCTGCCACGGCTCGCGGAAATTCTCGAGTGGCTCAAGGCCGAATTCGATCCCGCTGCCGTGGTCCTGCGTCTGAGCCGCAACATTCAGGACATTGCCTTGAGCCGCTGGGGCGTTGCAGAGGGGTGTATCGCCGGCACCACGGAGAACCTGGTGGTGTTCAGCGAAAACGGCATCCGAATGGAGGCGGAGGTGATCAAGGGGCAGAAGACCGGCTTCTATCTTGATCAGCGTGACAACCGCAGTCGCGTGGAGCAACTCGCCAAAGGCCGGGACGTTCTGAATGCCTTCTCTTTCAGCGGCGGTTTTTCACTGTACGCAGCGCGCGGCGGGGCGAGGAGCATCACGGACCTCGACATCAGCAAGCACGCGCTCGACAGCGCCAGCCGTAACTATGCTCTGAACCCTTGGGCTGCGGCCACGCCGCATGAAACCATCCAGGCGGATGCGTTTGAATGGCTGGCCAACGGTCCGCAACGCACTTTCGACCTCATTGTGTGCGACCCCCCGTCCCTGGCCAAGCGCGAGACTGACCGTGCGGGAGCGATCCGTGCTTACCATTCCCTGGCCGACGCCTGCCTGCGTCGCCTGCGCCCCGGCGGCATTCTGGTGGCGGCCTCCTGCTCCGCGCATGTGAATGAAAACGAGTTCTTTGGGGCGGTCATGGATGCGGCCGCCAAACACGGTCAGGTGACCGAACTATGGAGCGCTGACCATGCGCCGGACCATCCCGCGACGTTCCCGGAGGCGAAGTATTTGAAGTGTGTGGCCTTGCAGTTGGAAAGGCGATAGAGCGCCACGATTTTTCGAGAATGGTTGGAGTAAATCGTTTACGCGATCACCCTTGAGCGTCGTCGTGCATGGCTCGCGCTGCCGAATTCCGCCTGTGACCATCCAAGGGTGATCGGCTGAAGCCTTGACTCCAACTATTGCTGATCTGGTCTTCGCAATGAAGAGGGGTTGGAATCCTACTTCTTCAGTTCCTCCGCTGTCCAGAACGTGCTGCGCGAGAGGGTGGCTTCGCGGGCGGCTTTGACGTCGCCACCCTTCACGGGTTTGGCCTTGTTGCCGAAGTTGCTGCGCACGTAGCTGAGCACGTCCGCGATCTGGCCATCGCTCAAGCCCATGGGGGGCATGGGGATCGGAGCCACCTGTTTGAAGTCGTTGCCGTTGACCTTGAGCGGGCCATTGAGCCCGTGGATCACGATCTTGGCCAGCGTGGTGGTGTCCCCGGCCACCCAGTCGCTTCCCGCCAGAGGAGGATACACGCCGGGCAGGCCGAGCCCGGTGGGCTGGTGGCAGTTCAGGCACAGGGCATCGTACACCTGCTTGCCGGGGTGTTCGGGCTTGGGCACGGCGGTGGCGACGTTGTTCACGAAAGCGGCATGGGCTGGCTTGCCGTTGAAGGCGAGGTGGCTGAAGACCGGGGTGTATTGCGGTTTCAGGCTTTTCACCACCTGGACGAGTGCGTAATCGATGAATTTGTCGCGCGGCTTGTCGAGGGCGAGGGTGGCCACTTCCACTGCTTCCGGCTTCGCTACGTGAGCACAGGCCACCACGCTCTCCAGTCGCACGCGCGGGTTTTCATCGCGTGCGGTCTTGGCCAGCAAGGTCAGGACGTCCGGCAGGCGGTCCGCCCAGTACCCTGCGACCCGGGCACCGTAGGCACGAACCCGGGCGTCCTTGGCCGACAGCAGCTTTTGGAGAAGGGCGGGGCGGGGGGCTTCGTGGGCTTCGAACACACCGCAGATCTCCATCAGGGTGTGCTCATCTGCGAGGTTCGCCACGAATTCATCCGCCGCTTTCAGCACCTCGGCATCGGGGGCATCGAAGAGCAGACGCTTGGCCTGGGCGCGCGTCCAGCGTTCGGGGGAACGCAGTTGCTCCAGTAACTGTGCCGGCGTCATGGAGGCCAGGTCGGGCTGCTTCACTGGCTTGCGGCCTTTGGCTGAGATGCGCCAAATGCGGCCATGGGTGCGGTCGCGCTGAGGATCGGCATAGCTGGCCTGATAGTGGCCGATCACGGGATTGAACCAGTCCGCGAGGTAAATGGCGCCATCGGGTCCTACGCTCACGTCCACCGGGCGGAATGCGGTGCTCGATGAACGCATCAGCTTGGGCAGTTGCACGCTCTTGAAGCCTGAGCCGTCATCGCTGAGGCGATGCAGTTCGACCACGTTGCCGAAATAACCGCCGATCACGGCACAGCCCTGGATGTCGTCGGGCAACGCGGCGGTGCCGATGAAGTCGATGGAATTGGTTTTTGGGTTGGTGAAGAACATGTTGCCGACACCGTGGTACTCATCGGGGTCCGCGATGCTGACCAAGCCCGGGACGCTGTAGTATCCGTCCGGCCGGTCGCCGCTCTTGTGGAAGACTTGGTTATAGTCATCAAAGGCGACGCCCCAGCAGTTGTGCCCGGCCTTGCCGCCGTTGAAATAGCCGTCCATGTGCTGGGTGCGGGGGTTCAGGCGCCATACGCCGGCCTTTTCCAGGCGGGCGATGCCCCAGGCGGTCTCCACCCGCGAGAAGGCATGCAGACCCTGCGTGAACCACAGGCTGCCGTCGGGACCATGGCAGATGCTGTTTGCAAGCTGATGCGTGTCGCCGATGCCAAAGCCGGAAAAGAGCACGCGTTTGGTGTCCGCCTTGCCATCCCCGTCGGTGTCTTTGAGATGAATGATTTGATCGAAATCGCACACGAACACGCCGCCTTCGCCGGGCTCCAGGCCCTCCACCATCGTCAAGCCTTCGGCGAACTTGTGAGATTTGTCCGCCCGGCCATCGTGGTCGGTGTCTTCCAGCACGAGGATGAAATCGGACGGTTTTACGCCCGGCACGGTCTGCGGATAGGTGGACGAGCAGGCGACCAGCAGGCGGCCCTTCTCGTCCCAGGCGATCTGGGTGGGCTTGGCCACGCCGAGATCCTCGGAGGCGAACAGGTTCACTTCGTAGCCGTCCGCGACGGTGAAGCTGGCGAGTTCATCCGCCACGCTGATGACCGGGGGCGTGGTTGCGGGCACTGGCGGCACGGACACGATGGGAGCCACCGGCTCGCCGCGGGCGATGGCCTGGATGTTAGCGTCGAGTTTGGCGATCATCGGCTTGCGTGCCTCGAAACTTTCGCGCAACGACGGCACGTCCGCCGCAGGCTTGCCAAACATCTGGGTCACGCGGTCACCATAGACGAAGGACCAGTTGGCGGGGCGCCAGCAGTCGGCCCAAAGGCGGTTTTTCTCGACGATGGCGGTGCGCAGGGCGGACAAATCATCCGCCTCACTGAAGGATGCACCAAGCTGTTGCGCGATGAGGTGGGCCACCACTTTCAAGCCTTCCTCGTTCAGATGCAGGCCGTTGTCCGTGAGCCGGGGCAGGGAGGGATCGCGCTTGGAAAGCGGGGTGAACAAGTCAACGAACACGGCACCGCGGGACTTGGCGATGTCACGCACGGCATTGGCATAGGCCTGAACGTCTGCGTTGCGCTTGAGGAGGTCGGGCGCATTTGGGGCGACGGGCTTTTCGAAGGGCATGGGCGAGATCAGCACCAGGCGCGGGGTGCGTGTGGCGAACTGGTCGATCAGCCGATTATAGGCGGAGGCGAATTGGGGCAGCTTGTCCACGCCATCAAAGGCTTCCACCTGTCCGAACTGTGCCATGACCGTGGTCGCACCGGTGGCATCGAGCTGGCCTTTCCAGTCGCCAAAATTCAGATCGCGCCACTGCTCATAAACGGTGTCTGCCTCCCAGGCCATGGAGCGGAAGCTGGGCTGCTGCTTCGCATACGCCATTCCCAAGACCGCTTCCAGGGTGCCGGATTTCTGGTCGCGCACGAGGTTGGTCTGTCCGGCCATCACGACCACTTCATGGGGTTCCAGGCTGAACTTGCCGCCCTTGAAGCCCGGCAGCGTCACCTTCGCGTTTTCAGGATTGCCGAAGCGGCTGAGAATGTCCTTTTGGTCCGGCACAAGCGTGTCCGGCAAGGGCTCGATGACGATGTGCCTATAGGACACGACGGCTTTGTTGTTGCCGTGAATCTGCAGGGCGATCAGGCCATCCTTGTCGATGCCCTGCTCGCGCTCGGTGTAGTCCACGGTGAGGGTGCCGTTCAGGAAGAGGCGAATGCGATCGCCCTCCGCGCGGATCTCGTAGCGGTTCCACTCGCCCGGCTTCTCGATGCCTTCCACCAGGCCCTCGCGCGATTTGGCCAGAGTGACTTTGCGGCGCGACTCATCATAGAGCCAGCCTGAGTGGCCGGCGCCGATGTCTGCCTGATAGCCGCTCATCTCGTTCGGCGGCTTGGCCAGGCGCTTGCTGCGGAACTGCACGCCGCCGTTCACGAAGCCCTCGGTTCCCACCAGCTTGTATTCCAGCTTGAGGATGAAGTTGCGGAAAGGCTTCGTGGCTGAGAGGAACTCATTGCGCGGATTTCCCGCCATGGACCCTCCCGTGATCGCACCGTCCTCTACGCGCCACACTTTTGATGTTTCGCCCTGCCAGCCCTGCAAAGTCTTGCCGTCAAACAGCGAAACGGGGGCCGCCTGGGCGGTGATGGCGAGGAGAAGGAACGGCGCTAGATGCTTCATCGGGCGTGTATTTACACGCTCGGCCGGGCAAAGCATTCAAAAAACAGCGGGAGCTCAACGCGAAACGCACGGCTCAGTCCATGACATGTAGTGCCATTGAGTGAGGTCCTGGTTCGTCCGCTTCGCATTGCAGGCAGGCAATCAGAACTGCGAGCACGCCCACGAACATCGCCACCGGAATGAGGATCAAGACCAAGGGGAGCAGCATCAGGAAGATCAGCGGCCCGAGAACGACCGACATCACGAGGACAAAAGTGCTTGGCGGCTTCAGGTTCACAAACACTCTCTCGGTGGGACCTGCTCCGCTCAGGATGGAGAGGTGGGGTTTCCAGGTCCACACCCATAGCGGGCGCAGAAGCCGACGGTAGGGCTGCATTGCCCCGCTGCTCATGATGCTTCGCAGCAGGCGCCCGGGGCGGCGTTTGTGACTTCCGTGGATCCGCCTTGAAGGAGGTGCGGGACCATCGGCAGCTGGGGAACCGGCAGGTGCCGCGCTCACGGAGGCGGGGCCGGTAGAAGTGTCAAGTATCGTGTCCATGTCCATAGCAGGCTAAGGGTTCAATGAGACTGACTGATAAAAGTATAACGTCTGATGTGGGTAATGTCGATCAGGGAATCGCGCAGGCTCCCCTGCTTATTACGGGCGGAGGGCTTACATCCAAGGGCGGCCCGCGAGACGATTAACAATGGACAACGCTCTTTCGTTGAAGGGCGTTCACCCGCGCAGGAGCTTCAATCCCGAAATGCCATGTCCGGTAAACTTGCAGGAAAAAGAGTGGCCATTCTCGTCGCCGATGGCTTTGAGCAGGTCGAGATGACCCGCCCCAAAGAAGCGCTTGAGGCCGAGGGGGCTGACACCTTCATCGTGTCCCCCAACCCTGGCGAAGTTCAGGGCATGAATCATGCCGATGAGGGCGACCGCTTTGGCGTCGATATCCCCTTGGAGATGTGGCAGACGGGCGAATACGACGCGCTGCTCATCCCCGGCGGGCTTATGAATCCGGATGAGCTCCGTTCCACTGATGCAGCCCTGGACTTTGTGCGACATTTTTTTGTGACGGGCAAGCCGGTGGCGGCCATTTGTCACGCCCCTTGGGTGCTGATTGATGCGGGCGTGGTTGCGGGACGAACACTTACTTCGTGCCCTACCATGCAGACTGATGTACGCAACGCTGGCGGTCATTGGGTCGATGAAGAAGTGGTCGTGGATGGTGGGCTGGTGACGAGCCGTAAACCCCACGACATTCCCGCTTTCGACAAGGCCATGATTGAGGCCTTCGCCAAAGCCCAGCCAGCCTCAGAACGTGAAACCGCCCCCCTGGTGCCCTGAGGGGGCGCATGGACGAAGCGGCACACCTTTCGTCATTCGGATTTTCCAACACGGCTTCTTTGGGCAAGAATGAGCCACGTGAAATTCCTGCTTCTGCCCTGCTTGCTGCTGGCCACTGTCGCTCTGGCCAGGCCACCCAAACAGCCATCCCAGCCTGACATAGGTCCAGGCGGGAGCGACTACCCGCATGATGGCGTGCGCATGCTGGGCCCTTTTGGTGAGGGTGCGAAGGCCTTCTGGCTTTTTGAACCGGACGCCCCCATACCGGTGTCGGCCCCGGTGATAGCTTTCCTGCATGGCTTCTCCGCTGTGGATGCGCAGGCGTATGGAGGCTGGATCGGGCATTTGGTGCGGCGCGGCAACATCGTCATCTATCCCGTCTTCCAAACCACTATGTTCGGGGCGGGGCACTACACGGCGAACGCCCTTGCCGGACTGAAGGATGCCTTGCGCATGCTGCGCAGCGAGCCAGACCATGTCCGCCCTGAGGAGGATAATTTTGCTTTCGTTGGCCACTCGCTTGGCTGCACCATTTCGGCGAACATCATCGGAGTGGCTGTCCATGAGGGGCTGCCCAGGCCCAAGGCCTTCATTGCGTGTCATGCTGGCGACACTAATTCCATGATGCCTCTGCTGCCTTCGCACCTGCAATCTCCCGCACTGATGCCGGATTTGCTCATGCTGGTGGTGGTGGGTGCCGGTGATTATGTGGCTGGCGATACGACCGGGAGGCAGATATTTACCCAGAGCAGCGGGGTCAAGCCCAGCCACAAGAATCTCATCATCGTCCAATCTGACCACACTGGATCGCCCGGGCTGGTTTCGAGCCATTTCGCACCGCTTGCGGCCATCAAGGCCTTTTCCACCGGAGCAAGACTGAGCATTGGACTGGAAGAGACTTCGCTGCCCGGCCCGCTGCGCTCCGCGCTGACGGAAAAAATCAACAAAGCGATGTTCCTGCCCAGGTCCGGTGGGATCGATGCCCTTGATTTTTATGGTTACTGGAAGTGGCTAGACGCGCTCACGGACGCCGCATTCTACGGCACGCATCGCGAGTGGGCGCTGGGCGACACCCCGGAGCAGAGGTATCTGGGCACCTGGAGCGATGGCAGACCGGTGAAACCAGCGATCGTTGAACTGGGGAAGTGAGAGGAAGACGGAGGACCTGATTTGGGCAGTTCTCCCTTCTGTCTCATTCCCCCAATCATCGTGCTTTGCAAAGCGCGCCGTCCCGCCCATGATGCGCGTTCATGTCAGACCCGACCAGCACTCCCATGATGAAGCAGTACCTCGCGATTCGTCGCGAGCTGCCTGCGGATGTGCTGCTGTTTTACCGGCTGGGGGATTTTTATGAGATGTTCTTCGAGGATGCGAAGACCGCCGCACCGATTCTCAATGTGGCGCTGACCAAGCGCGGCGGCGTGCCGATGTGCGGTGTCCCCTACCATGCCGCGCAGGGCTATATCGCCAAGCTGATCAAGGGTGGCAAGCGTGTCGCCATCGCCGAGCAGACGGCCGAGGCCGTGCCTGGCAAACTGGTGCCGCGTGAGATTGCTCAAATCCTCAGCGCGGGCACGATTGATGACTTGAATCTGCTCGACAGTGACCGGCCCAACTACCTTGCGGCGGTGTACCGCGAGGGCCGGCGGCTGGGCCTCGCCTTCGTCGATCACACGACTGGCGAATTTCAGGTGGCGGAATTCACAGACCCGGGTGAGCTGGCGGATGAACTGGAGCGCGTGCAGCCCTCGGAACTGCTGTTCCATGAGGAGCAAAAGGACCTCATTACGCTGCTAGGCGACCCCGCCAGCGCGCAGGCTTGCGAGGGCTATCTGTTTCTGTTCGATCAGGCGGTGCACAGCCTGACGAGCCATTTCAAGGTGCAGTCGCTGGATGGATTCGGCTGCACGGCGTTTCAACCGGCGGTGTGCGCGGCGGGTGCCATCCTGCAGTACCTGCAGTTTCAGATGCGCCGCAGCGTGGACCACATCAAACGGCTGCGCGTGGCCGCGCCGGGTGATTGTGTTTTGATTGATGCCGCGAGCCAGAGTCATTTGGAACTGGTCAGCGCGCGCGGTGGCAGCCAGCACACCCTGCTTTCCGCCCTTGACCGCACCTGCACTCCGATGGGCGCGCGCAAGCTTCGCCAGTGGGTGCTGCATCCGTTGCGCGACGTGGCGAAACTGGTGGAACGGCAGGACATGCTCGCGGCGCTGCTTCAGGAGCCCGTCCTTCTGGGGCAGTTGCGCACCCTGCTCAAGGAGGTGCGCGATCTGGAACGCACCAGCGGCCGCCTGAGCCAGGGCAGCGGCAATGGTCGAGACTTGCAGATGCTGGCGACTTCGCTGGAGGTGGTGCCTGCGGTGAAACTGGCCTTGCAGGAGCTTGTCGCGGGCAAGGAAGGCCGTCTGGCCGGTGCCGGCACGGTGGGCACGATGCCGCCGATGCTGGTGCAGTTGCTTGGAGGCATGCGCGATCTGGCGGCCATTGCCGACACCATCAGCACGGCCATAGTCGATGAGCCGCCGCCGCACATCAAGGAGGGCGGGCTGTTCCGTCCGGGCTGGCATGAGGCGCTCGACGAACTGCGCGATGCCTCGACGCTTGGCCGTCAATGGATCGCCGAACTGCAAAACCGCGAGATCGAGCGCACCGGCATCAAGAGTCTCAAGATCAAGTACAACGCGGTGTTCGGCTACTTCATCGAGATAACCAATGCGAACAAGGGCAGCGTGCCCGCGGATTACCATCGCAAGCAGACCACGGTGAACGGCGAGCGCTACATCACCGATGAGCTCAAGCGCATGGAGGACAAGATCCTCGGTGCGGAGGAGCGCAGCAAGGCGCTGGAATACGAGGAGTTCATCGCCCTGCGCGGCCGTGTGCTGGAGCACCTGGAGGCGATTCAGCAGACGGCGGAGGCGCTCGCGACGATCGACGTGCTGGCGTCGTTGGCGGAGACGGCACGGCTGTACAGCTACATCCGCCCGTTGTTGAACGAGACGCGCAATCTTTTCATTCGTGATGGGCGGCACCCCGTGCTGGATCAGAACCTCACCGGCAGCGAGCGCTTCGTTCCAAACGATGTGACCCTGGAGCCCAGGGAAAATCGCCTGCTCCTGATCACCGGGCCTAACATGGCGGGCAAGAGCACCTACCTGCGCCAGGTGGCGCTGCTCACGCTGATGGCGCAGATCGGCAGCTACCTTCCCGCGAGTTCAGCTGAAGTTGGCGTGGTGGACCGTATTTTCACCCGCATCGGTGCCAGTGATGACATCGCGCGCGGCCAGTCCACCTTTATGGTGGAGATGAACGAAACCGCGCTGATTCTCAACAACGCCACGGATCGCAGCCTGGTCATTTTGGATGAAATCGGCCGAGGCACGAGCACCTTTGACGGCCTGAGCATCGCCTGGAGCGTGGCGGAGCACCTGCATGACAAGATTGTCGCGCGGACGCTCTTCGCCACGCATTACCATGAGATCACCAGCATGGCGCACAGCCACGCGGGGGTGAAGAATTACAATGTGGCGGTGAAGGAATGGAACCACCAAATCATCTTCCTGCGCAAGATCGTCGCCGGCAGTGCTGAGAAGAGCTATGGCATCCAGGTTGCGAGGCTTGCCGGCCTGCCCGAAAGCGTGATCCAGCGTGCGCGTGAGGTGCTGGCCAAGCTTGAAGGCGGCAACGGGCCCGGCAGCAGCCCTGTTGTGCAGGAGCCGCCGCCGGTCATGTCCAAGTCCAAGCGCAAGAGCCCGGCGGAACCTCTCCCCGCGCAGTTGAGCTTGTTTAGCTGAGCCATTCCCGGATTTAGGCTGAGAGGCCGGTCGTGCGGCCGGCTTCACCCGTGCCCCGCAGGTACCCGGGGCTTGAGGCGCTCCATCCGGTTGAGCCATTTCAGCAAGTCCGCAACCACCTGGTCGTGCTGTACGTCATGCAGCAGGAGGTGATAGCTGCGTGAGTACCAGTGCAGCACCTTGTCGTGGCCGCCGAGCTGGGCAAACAGGGTCTGCACCTGATCGGGGGAAGACACCAGATCGTGGGGGGAGCCAAGCATTAGCACAGGCATCGTGATGTGGTTGGCGACGGCTTTGTTCCCATTCATGAGGCCGTCCAGTTCGCGCAACAGGCGCAGCGTGAACTCGCCCACGTGATGCTGAGTGCGCGCCATCTGGTTGCCGTGCGTGGTGGTGCTTGTAACACGCATCTTTTTTTCATCGATCCCGGCCAGCCCGCCAAGGGTGAAGCGGTAGCCGGGCAGCAGATACGAGGTGCCGCGCAGTGCCAGACGTTCGAAATGGCTGAAATCCATGCGCAGCCCCGCAATGGGTGTTGCCATCACAATGGCATCAGGTCTGGCCTGGGATGTCACTGCGGCGTGCATGGCGATGAGGCTGCCGAGGCTTTCGCCATACCACACGATGGGCACGCCTGGATGGCGCGCCCGCACGAGCTTATGGAAGGTGAGCAGGTCCTTCAGCCATTGATCCGCGCTGTCGATGTCGCCACGCCGGGCGATGTCCGGGTCATTGCCCTGGCCTCGCAGTTCGTAGCCATAGACGCTGCAGCCTTGAGGCGGCAGCCGCTCGCCCAGCAGCCAAAAGTCCGAGGCCGCGCCGCTGAGGCCATGCACCGTGATGATCACTGCCTTCTCCCGTCTGTCTGGGGGCACCCGCCACTCGCGCCAGGGCATTGCTTTTCCGTCGAAGCTGGTCCAGGTGGTCGCACCGAGAACCGGCACCTGCTGGGTGGCCGGGCGGACACCGGCGCATGACGCCAAGCACAGCGCCAGAACGGCGAGGGCAAGGCGAAGCGAGGTGGTTCCGAAGTCAGGCACGGATGCCGGCGATGTGTTCAAGGGAGGCGTCAATGAATCGTCGCTGAGCCCGCACCCGCGCGTCCAGGGCAAATTCGGAGGGGGTTTCAAAGGTCAGCGTGATGGGGCAGCCAAGCTGGTGCAAAACGATGGCCTCCGGGCCGTGAATGTCTGTGGGAATGGTGCTCCGGCGGATGATGCCGCGAGTTGCGGGCCGGCCCTCGATCTTGCGGCGCGAATCACGCGGCAGGACGGTCTCGACGGCGGTCATGGCTGGTTCGCAGAGCGTGCGTCGCCGGGGGCCGAGCTCATATACATAGCAGCCCGGGGCGTCGTAGTCTTCATGCAGGCAGAGCCCGAGAGCGAGCTGGCGGCCTTGCAAGGCACGCCGCCAGGCCTTGATCAGTGGATCGCGGGTGAGATGGAAGCGGCGGTTGATGTCTTCGCCCCGATGATTCATGCGTGTGTTGGCGATGAGGCCGACCGGGTTGAGACAGGGCGAGAGAATGAAGGATCCCTGGCGCAGCAGGCCGATATTGGCTTGCGCCCATTCCAGCAACGCCCAGGGCGGCGCGGGCTCGTCGCCATGGACGCCGGCCGACAGGTAAATCGCGGGCTGGCCGTGGGCGCTGGCGGCCGATTCAAACAACAGGATCGGCAGATCCTTCGCCGCTCCCAGGGTGACCACGTGCAGCCCTGCACGGGCAATCACACGCTGCCATCCCGCCATGAGCGCGACATAGTCATGGGCGCGATGGTGGGGCATCCGTGGAGTCATCAGCGTCAAGCAGTCAATCAATCACGATCACGCAGCTTTGAAAGCAGGCGCAGGATTTCGAGGTAGAGCCACACCAGGGTGACCATCATGGAAAAAGCACCGTACCACTCCATATATTTCGGCGCGCCACCAGCGGCACCGCGCTCGATGAAGTCAAAGTCGATCACCAGATTCAACGCGGCGATGATGACGATGAAGAGCGAGATGCCAACGCCGAGCAGGCCATTGCCAAACAGTCCGGGCACGTGAACGCCAAACAGGCCAAGCACCATGGTGATCAGGTAAAACAGGCAGATGCCGCCAGTGGCAGCGAAGACTCCGGCTTTGAATTTCTCCGTGGCGCGGATTACGCCGGTCATGTAGGCCGCGAGCATGGCTGCCAGCACCCCGCAAGTCAGCAGCACGGCAGTGAGCACAATGCCGTGGAACCGGCGCTCAAACATGGCCGAAATGAGGCCGAGAATCACGCCTTCGCCGAGCGCATAAACAGGTGCGAGCATCGGGGCCGTGCGGGGAGAGAAGGAGATTATCAGCCCGATCACAAAAGCGCCAATGCCTCCGCCTATGGCGGCGGCACCAAACCAGGCCGGCAGGGCTCCGCCGGAGCAAGCATTCCAAGCCCAGGCTGCTGCGACGAGCAGGATGGTCGTGAGCAGGCCCGTTTTTGCCACGGTACCGTTGAGGGTCATTTTATCGCCAGCGACCACGGGGCCGGCATTGGTGAAGACCGAAGAATTGAGAGTGGGATTACTCGTGTTCATGTGGAGTGGAGTTTAGGGAACATACGAGCGCTGGTCAATGGGAGGATGAACGATCGGCACCACGACAAACCCCGGCTCCGCGCTGGGCGGAACCGGGGTCTGGCAATGATCAGCATGCGGTGCTGGGCGGGTGGTCTTAAACGATCTCCACCGGCTGCAAACCGTGGTCGGCATACTCCTTGGCGGTCCAGCCGGGGATCGCGATGGGATACCAGCCGTTCGCATCGGCTTTCACCGGGGCTTCGGTCTGATCGGTTACGATGTTCGGCATGTGCTGCACCTTGGAGTTGTAGGCCTCATCCCAGGTGATCTTCTTGCCGCTGTAGGTGCACATGCGCCCGAGCAGGGAGGTCATGGTGCTGTCACCGGTGTAGTAGGCGTTGTTGCGATAGGTATTTTCGCGCACGGCCTGTTGCAGTTCGTTGTGCTCGGTCTGGTAGGGGTCAGGGTCAGTGCCTGCGCCGCGGTTGCGCTTCTTGCCTGGGCCCGTGGCCTCGACGGGAGCGGCGGCAGGGCCTGCCGCCGGGACATAGCGCCAGATTTCCTTGCCGCTGTAGTCGGTGGCGACGGCGCTGCCGGGGGAGAGTTTGAGAATGCCCTTGGCACCTGCAAACTCCTCGCGCACCTGGGAAAAGGTGCCGTTCATGTGGCGGCACTGGCTGGCGATGCGGACACCATTGGAGTAGGTGTATTCCACGGCGTGATGGTCATAGATCTGGCCGTGCTTCTTCTCGGCGCGCTGCTGGCGGCCGCCCATGCCTTGGGCTTCCACAGGGGTGGCGTCGTGGATTGCGTGGATGCCGTCGAATTTGTCCATCGGACCTGGGGCACCTGCGCGCGCAGGCAGCATGGCGCCCATGAACCAGTTGGCCACGTCCAGGTTGTGGATGTGCTGCTCGTTGATGTGATCTCCGCACAGCCATGTGAAGTAATACCAGTTCATCAGCTGGTACTGCAGTTCGGTTTGGTCGGGCTTGCGGTCACGATACCAGGGGGTGGTGCCGTTCCAGTACATCTGGCCGCCGGTGATTTCGCCGATGACGCCCTCCTTCACAGCTTTCCACGCGGCGCGGTAGCTGTTCTGGTAGCGGCGCTGGAGACCGCAGGCGACCTTGAGGCCCTTTTGGTCGGCAATTTGCGCCATCTCGTGGACCTTGCGCACGCCCGGGGCATCGACCGCGACGGGCTTTTCCATGAAAATGTTTTTGCCCGCATTGACGGCGGCTTCGAAGTGATAGGGCCGGAAGCCAGGAGGTGTGGCGAGAATCACCAGGTTCACATCGCTGTTGGCGAGGATCTCCTTGTAAGCACCGAGGCCGGAGAATTGGTTCTTCTCTGGCACATCCACCTTGTCAGCGTGCGCATTGCGCAGGTTGGACAGGGACTTGTCGAGGTTTTCCTTGTTCAGGTCGGCCATCGCCACGAGGCGGATGCCGGGATGCGGGGAGCTTAGGGCCTGATTGCCCGCGCCCGAACCACGGCCACCGCAGCCGATCATGCCGATTTTGATTTCGTCAGAGCCGGCAGCCCAGGCGGATTGCTCAACGGTCAACGCACCGGCGACGGCGGCGCCGGCACCAATGCGGAAGAAATCCCGGCGGCTGACTGGCTGCGGGGCGGGGGTGGGTTGTTCTGGTGTGTTCATGAAGGAAGAGAAGGGTTGGTTAACGCTGTTTGGGGAAGCGATCATGCTCAGCATGATCGCCAAAGACAAAACTACTCGGCGAGCACGCCACGGATGAACTTGATGCCGTCGATGTAGACTTCCTCAGGGCTTTTGAAGAAGTCGCGCCACACGCGGGTGGCGGCGGCGAGGTCTGGCAGCGCACCGCCGAAGGCTTCGATGGTGAGCCAGCCGTCATAGCCGATGCTGACCAGTTTCTTGATCGCCTCCCGGCAGGGGGCATGGCCTGTGCCGGGGGTGCCGCGGTCGTTTTCGGAGATGTGGACGTGGTTGAGCTTGCCGGTGGCAAACACGGTGTCGATGCAGCCCACGGCGTCCTTTTCTTCGATGTTTGCATGGAAGGTGTCGTACATGGTGCCGAAGTTCGGGTGATTCACCCGTTTCACATAGCTGGCGGCCTGTTCCATGGTGTTGAGCAGGTGGGACTCAAAACGGTTCAGCGCCTCGATGGCGAACTTGATGCCTGCGGCCTCCCCGACGGGGGCGATGGCGCGATGCACCTCGGCGGCGTGATCCAGCTCTGTTTCGGAAGGGTACTTGCCGGTGAACTGGCCCAGCACCTGATAATACGGGCCGCAAAGCGTCTGCAGGCCGGCGTTGTGGCCGCATTCGATGACCCGCTTGAGGTGGTCGATGGCACCCTGGCGGTTGCCGGCATCCGGGCTGATGGCGTTGTGAGCTTCATCGGGCAGCACCGTCACCCCCGTACACTCCAGGCCGTTGTCCTTGATCACCTGGCCCACCCGCTTGAAGTGCGCCGGGCTGCTGATGTCGAAGATCGGGATCTCAACGCCATCGTAGCCTGCGGCCTTGAGCTTGTCGAAAAGGTGAAAGTCGGCGTCCGTGACGTGACCGGTCCAGAGAAGGAGGTTGAAACCAATTTTCATGAGATGAGCTGCAAAGGTAGAGAAGCCGCCCCTCCCTGGCAATAGCGTTGTGTTGGCAGCCGATGAATTGCTGGCGAGGTATCCGCCCTGGGTTACGGCGTACTTTTCGGGTGGCGGGGCGCATAAGCGAGCTCACCGGAGCAGCGGGCGACTCTTGTGGGTCGTGCTCAGTCCGGCTGGGAAACGGACCGTGCGATAAACACTGCCTAAGCCTGCTCAATTGTCGCCAAAGGCCTCCACTCCCGCGTCTTCCAGTCATAGCCCTCGATGCCTGAAATGCGTCGCTTATAGTCGTAGCGGCTCGGCAGGCGGGTGCCGAAGCCCTGATAGAGCCAGCGCTTGCGGGTGGCTTTGGCGATCTGCAGTTCTTTTAAGAGGGTGAGGGTGCCGAGGCTGCGCTTTTCGTGCTCGGGTTCGAAGATGGCGTAGACGCTGGACACGGCTTCCACACCGACATCAAGGAAGCTCACGGCGACGAGTTCATCGCCGAGCCAGGCTTTGATGGCGGCACATTCGCAGGGGATGTGGGACGGCTCAGAACTGAAGAAGGCACCCAGCGTGGTGGGCTTGTTTTCGTCGAAACGCTCGCTGTGGCGGGCAAACATGGCATGGATGGCCTCGTCGAACTCGGCGGGCACAATCTCCCAGCGCAGGTCCTCATTGTGCCGCCAGAGCCGGCGCTGGCTCTTGCTCATCTCGAAGCGCGCGAGGTCCACGCGCAGGGGGATGATCTCGTGCTCCCTGCCCTCCATCAGGCAGTGCGTGTAGCGGAAAAAGCAGTGGCCCTGATGGCGCCAGCCCTGCGACCAAAGGAAATCCATCGTCGCCGCAGGGACTTGCGGGGCGAGAAAGGCTTCGTCGAGGCGGGCGGATTCCATGGGGTGGCAGTTATGGGGAAGCATGCATGGGACGATCTGTCCAAAACAAAACCCACCTGCGGGGGCGCCACAGGTGGGTCGGAAAGGCTTCCCGTGGCGTGTTACTTCATCATTTCAGCCACCTTGTCCTTGATGGCTGCGGTCCAGATTTCGTAGCCCTTGGCGTTGGGGTGCAGCAGGTCGGGCATGATGTCCTTGGACAGGGTGCCGTCGGGTTCGAGGAATTTGGCGCCAATATCCAGGTACTGGATATTGGATCCATCGGCGAACTTGGCGACCAGGGCGTCGGTGGCTTGATTCTGCTGGCGCATTTTGTCCTGGGAATTGGGGCCGCGCGGGAAGATGCCGAGCACGAGGATCTTCGTTTCAGGCAGCTTCTTCTGCAGGTGGTCGAGGATGGCCTTCACTCCTTCGGCGGTTTGCTCTGCCGTGCAGTTGTAGATGGCACCGTTGAGTTCCTTCTGGGCGCGACCGACGTGGCCGGTGTTATTGGTGCCGATCATGAGCACGACGAGCTTTGGCTTGAGGCCGTCGAAGTTGCCGTTCTCCAGACGCCAGAGCACATGCTCGGTGCGGTCGCCGCCGATGCCAAAGTTGGCGGCATTCAGGGGTGCCCAGGACTTGGTCCACTCTTCCTTGCCCTTGCCGGCCCATCCGGCCGTGATGGAGTCGCCGAGGAACACGAGAGGTGCCTCGCCCTTTTTGGAGATGGCGTTGAAGGATTCATGCTGTTTCATCCAGCCCCCTTCACGGGGCACGGGCGAGGTGGCGTAGTTTTTAGGGGCGTCCTCGGCAAGGGCAACAGCGGCGAGCCCAAGGCTGACCGCGAACAGGGAAAGGAGCGAATGATTCATAGAGGTGCCGATGGTGGGTGAAACTTGCTCCCGGCTCAAGCTCTAAACTGATGGGGACTGGGCGTTGCGAATATGTCGGGCCCTGTCCAGCCGCCTGCAACGCGAGGCTGGCAGCACTGAATCCCAAATGGAGCGTGCCTTCCTTCTGCTCTATTGGCGCCGTCCGCTTGACGACGAAACGCGGGCTTGGTTCGCGTATGAGGAGAAACACGGATTCTGCGGGCGAGGCGCGATTCATCGGTCCCGTCCGGAAGGAAGGCTCGCTGTAAACTTTCAGGTTCGTCGGCGTTCCAGTCATCCATGAGAGCGCATTCCGTTACACGACTTCTGTTCTCCGCCATCTGCATCATTGGCGTCGCTAGTTTCTCGCCGTTCGCCTGTGCGGAAGTGCCAGCGGCGCCGCCCAAGGGGCTGCGCTTGCTCACGGCGGGTCACAGTTTTCATGTGTGGATGCCCGGTATTCTCACCGAACTTGCGAAGAAGGCTAACATCACCGGGCATCAACAGGTCGCGCTATCGTCGATTGGCGGGTCGCAGGTGATCCAGCACTGGAACGTGGCGGACGACAAGAACAAGCTCAAGCCGGCGCTGATTGAATCGAAGGCGGACGTGCTGACGCTGTCGCCGATCTACCTGCCGGATGCAGGTATCGAAAATTTCGTGAAGCTCGGTCTCGAGCACAATCCGAAACTGCGCATTACGGTGCAGGAGTTCTGGCTGCCCTTTGATGAAGTGGCGCTCTGGGCCAGCCGTGGGAAGGGCGTTGTGATTGATCGCGATGCCAAAACGATGACGCAGCTTCGTGCCGAACATGCACCTTACTTCAAGTCGATGGACGAACATGTGCGTGGATTGAACACGAAGTACGGCAAGCAGGCTGTCTTCGTGGTCCCCTCGGGTCAGGCGGTGCTGGCGTTGCGCGAGAAGGTGATCAAAGGAGAGGTGCCGGGTGTGGCGAAGCAGAGCGACCTGTTCAGCGATCCGATAGGCCATCCGCGGCCTCAAATCATGGTGCTCGCCGCCTACTGCCATTTCGCAGTGATCTATGGTCGCAGCCCCGTCGGCCTGCCTGTGCCCTCCCAGCTGTCCAAGCTTCCCGATGCCGAAAAGCTGAACCGTCTGCTGCAGGAGCTCGCCTGGGAGGCGGTGATACAGCATCCGCTCAGCGGGGTGAAGGCAGCTGCTTCAGCGGGCCGATGATCCCCCCCGACCCTTCTGCATTTGCTCGGCTACGATCACACCCAGGTCACTTTCCTCCGCAATGGTGCGAACCGGCGGCTCACTGACGTGCATGGGCGGGTGATCAAGGAAATCTTGGTTTGACGCAAGGCTCTGGTTCTCTCCGCGTTCTCACGGGGCATGAGATTTTCGCATCTGCTTTTCGCCTCCCTCCTAGTCGCCGCCAGCTGCCTGGCGGATGAATCCAAGGACGATCCGGTGGCACCCTGGACGCATGGTGTCCGCGTCACCCAGGTGTCCTCGGTGCCCGACCGGCACACGATGCACACTTATTACCTGACCAATCCTGAGAGTCCGGACGGCAAGCGCGTGCTGTATTTCGCCTCGACCCATCCCGCCGCCGGAGTCGGCCAAGTGTGCATGGTGGACCGGGCCACTGGCAAGGAGATCGTGCTGGCGGATGACGTGCATACGGAAGACGCGCATCGCGTGGCCTGCCAGCAGTGGCTGTCTGGCGGCAAGCGGGTGGCCTTCCATGAGGTGGTGGGCAAGCGCTGGCACGTGGTGGTGGTGGATGTGGAAAGTTTGGTCAAAACCGTGGTGGCGGAGGATCATCAGCTTGCTTTTGGCAGGCCTGATGCGGACTGGGTGCCGATGTACGGCTGCCACTGGAATCCTGGGCAGTATCGCGATCTGGAGGTCTGGGATGCGTCTACGGGCAAGACTCGCACGGTGGCGAGGATCGCCGATGTGGAGGCCAAATATGGCGACTGGATGAAAAAGGAGTTCGCAGGCAAGCCCTGCTCGATTTTTGAGCCAGTGCTGAGCCCCGATTTGAAGCGGGTCTTCTTCAAGGTCGCCGCAGGCAATGGCGGCGACAACTACATGACCATGAGCGCCAGCCACCGCCAGGGCATGGTGTGCTGCTCGCTGGAAAAAAACCAGATCACGTGGATGCGTGGCAAGTGGGGACATCCGGCCTGGCTTCCGGATTCCCAGCACATCCTCGAGGTAGGCAACGTCATTTTCGACAGCGACGGCGGCGCGCCCACCAAGATTGCAGGCCTGCCCTACCTGTCCGGCAGCCATCCCTCCGTGAGCGCAGACGGCAAGCTCTCGGTGACCGACGGGATTGCCGACAAGGTCGGCGGCAAGCCGAAGGACTGGGGCATCGTCGTCGGCGATATGCGCGGCGGGAAATGGGCGCTGGTTTACAGTTTCGACCAGTCGAAAGGTGCGAAGTCCTGGCGGGTCAGCCATCCGCACCCGGCCTTCAGCGCCGACAGCCGCCGCATCTATTTCAATGTCAGCGACGGCCGGTTCACGCGGCTGATGGTGGCTGAGCGAGCCGCGGAGTGACGGAATGCGGGGCCGATAGGACGGGCCGTGGCGAACGTTTTGGTAGCAATGCCGCACGCCTCCGTTCCCGCCATCAAACGCCGCCTTGTTCACGGCGTCGGGGTTGCGTGTGTGGTGATGCTGGCCGCCGTCCCGTTCGTGGAATCGGCTGAAAAGCCGCCGATTGACTGGGGCAAAGCGCGTGAGCATTGGTCCTTTCAGCCGCCGCACCGGACGCCGCTGCCGGGGGTGCACGACAAGGCGTGGCCACGCCAGCGCCTGGACTATTTCATTCTCGCGAAGCAGGAAGCGGCGAATCTGACGCCCACGCGTGAGGCGGACAGGCGCACGCTGGCGCGGCGCGTGTTCGTGGACATCACCGGCCTGCCGCCCTCGCCCGCGGAAGTGCAGGCGTTTCTCGCGGACTCGCGTTCTGATGCTTATGAGCGCCTGGTGGACGGGCTGCTGGGCCGGCGGGCGTTTGGCGAACGCATGGCCAGCATGTGGCTGAACCTTTCGCGCTATGCGGAAGACCAGGCGCACATCGTCGGCGCCGATTCATCGCTGAACTATCCGAACGCTTACAAGTATCGCGACTGGGTCATTTCCGCCTTCAATGCGGATGTGCCATATGATATCTTCATACGCAGGCAGCTCGCGGTGGACTTGACCGAGCCCGGCAACAAGACTGATCTTGCCGCCCTGGGCTTCCTGGGACTGGGTCATAAGCTGTATGCCCGCAGCCGTCTCGACGTGCAGGCAGAGGAGTGGTCTGAGCAGGTGGACACGGTGTCGCAAACCTTCCTCGGGCTCACTGTGGCCTGTGCGCGCTGCCACGATCACAAGTTTGATCCGATCACGTCGCGCGACTACTATGCGATGGCGGGTGTGTTCGCGAGCCTGCGCATGGTCAACCGCAAGCCGGATGGCACCGACGAGCCGGCCAAGACGTTGGCGGAGAAGATGGACCTGGCGACCCTGCACATCGTCACTGATGACAAGCCGCATGACCTGCCCATCTACGAACGTGGCGACGTGGAAACACCCGGCGTGCCGGTGCCGCGCGGCTGGTTGCAGGTGTTGAGCAAGGGCGCGCCGGTCAAATTTAGACAGGGCAGCGGTCGCGCGGAACTCGCCAGCCTGATTGCGGATGGCGCGAATCCATTGACCGCCCGGGTGATGGTGAACCGCATGTGGGATCTGTTTTTTGGCAAGCCGCTTGCTCGCAACACCAGCAACTTCGGGCAGATGGGCGAGGCCCCGACGCATCCCGAACTGCTCGATGATCTCGCCAGCCGTTTCGTAACTAACGGGTGGTCGGTGAAAGCACTGGTGCGCGAGATGGTGCTGTCGGCCACGTACCGGCAGAGCAGCATGGGCAGCGCCGCGAACGAGCAGCTTGACCAGGCCAACACGCACTACTGGCGCATGGAGCGCCGCCGCATGAGCATCGAGCAGTATCGCGATGCGGTGCTCGCCATGGCAGGCACGCTGGATGGCACGGGCGGCAAATCGATAGATCTGAGTGCCGGGGAAAATGAGCGCCGTACGGTGTACGCCCGGATCAGCCGTCGCGAGCTCAACAAGACGCTGCTGCTGTTCGATTATCCGGATGCGAACGTCCATGCGGCGCGGCGTTCCATCAGCACGACACCTACGCAAAAGCTGTTCGTGATGAACAGCGCTTTCATGCTTGCGCAAGCCAAGGCGCTGGCCCTTCGCCTGCAAAATCTGAAGGCGGCTGATGACGGTGCGCGCGTGCGCTTTGGTTATGAGCTGCTGTTTGCGCGCGAACCGGAGCAGGAAGAACTGGAGCTCGCCAATGAATTCCTCCATCACACCGCGCCGAACCCAGCGATGAGCAACTGGGAACAATTTGCCCAGGCGCTGCTGGCCACCAACGAAATGATGTATGTGGACTGAATCTAACATGGCGATGAGCCGTCGCGACATGCTGCAACGCATGTCGGCGGGCTTTGGCCAGCTAAGCCTGGCCGGGCTGCTTGGGGCGCAGGAGGTGCCGCCGCGCATCAAACCGAAGGCGAAGCGCGTGATCTTCCTGTTCATGAACGGAGGGCCTTCGCACCTCGACACTTTCGATCCCAAGCCTGCGCTGAAGAAATACGAAAGCCAGAAACCCAGCGGCAAGCTCTACAACAAGGCGCCGCAGACCAGCGGCTTCATGCCCTCGCCGTTCGCCTTCAAACACTGCGGCAAGAGCGGCATTGAGGTGAGCGAAACGCTGCCGCACCTGGGCGGCATCATCGACGATTGCTGCGTCATCCGTTCAATGCACACCAACGTGCCGAATCATGAGCCTGCGCTGCTGATGATGAATACGGGCAACATCCAGCCCATCCGCCCCTCACTGGGCTCCTGGGCGCTTTATGGCCTGGGCTCGGACAATGAGAATCTGCCCGGCTTCGTCGTGCTGCGCCCGGCACCCGGCATCGTGGTGGGGCCCGCCTTGTGGAGCAACAGCTTCCTGCCTGCGGAGTACCAGGCCACCAGTGTGATCACTTCGGACATGAACGTGAACAAGCTCGTGGCGAACGTGCAGAATCCCGCGCTCAGCCGCACGGAGCAGCGCCGGCAGCTCGATTTCATTCAGCGGCTCAATCATCTGCATGCCGACCGGCGCGAGCAGGATTCCACGCTCGAAGGCCAGATCAAGACCATGGAAACCGCGTTTCGCATGCAGTCGGCCGCCATGGAGACCTTTGACATTTCGAAGGAGTCGCCACGCACCCGCGCGATGTACGGCGAAACGCCGTTTGGTCGTTCCTGCCTGCTGGCGCGGAGGCTCGCGGAGTCAGGCGTGCGCTTCACCAGCGTCTATTACACTACTGGCAGCAACCAGCCCTGGGACACCCATTCCAACCACAATCAGCAGCATCCGAAGCTGTGCGCCGACAGCGATCAGGCCGCCGCCGCGCTCATCACCGATCTCAAACAGCGGGGCATGCTGGAAGACACGCTGGTGGTATGGACGGGTGAGTTCGGCCGCACTCCGTATTCGCAGGACAACAAGAGCGGCGACGTCGCCAAGCGCGGCCGCGACCATCATCACACGGCGTTTTCCCTGCTTCTCGCCGGTGGTGGCGTGAAGGGCGGCCATGTCCACGGCGCTTCCGATGAAATGGGCATGAACGCCGTCGAGCAAAAAGTTCACGTGCACGATCTGCACGCCACCATTCTGCATCTGCTGGGCCTCGATCATGAGAAGCTCACGTTCCGCTACGCCGGTCGCGATTTCCGGCTCACCGACGTCTATGGGGACGTGGTGAAGGGTATCATCGCGTGACGTTTCTCCCATGCCCGGACTGATGACAAAAAAATTGGGATTACATTTTCTGTCATCACCAAGGGTGCGCCCAGCTTTCCTCATGATTCGTTGCCGCGGTTGCCTGAATGGGTAGCAAAAAACTAGAATTCATTTTTTTGTCCTCCAATATTTTTGTCCAATCAATGGGCGAAGCCCCACCCCTCGCATGATTCGCTTCCTCGCCCTGCTCCTTGTTTCCACAGCTCTCGTCTGTGGAGCCGAATCCAACTGGCCACAGTTCCGGGGGCCGGGCGGGTTGGGAATAGGCACTGGCAAGCCACCGGTGGAATTTGGGCCCGAGAAGAATGTGGTCTGGAAAATAGAGGTACCACACGGTCATTCTTCGCCGTGCATCTGGGGGAACCGGGTGTTTCTCACCGGCCTCGACAAGGGCAAACTCGAAACCCTCTGTCTCGACCGGGCCGACGGCCATGAGCTGTGGCGCGCCGCAGCGCCCGCTGACAAGATTGAACCGACCCATCGCATTGGCAGCCCCGCAGCTCCGACACCTTGCACTGACGGTGAGCGGGTGTTTGTGTATTTTGGTTCGTTTGGCGTGCTCGCCTACGATTTCACGGGCAAGGAAGTGTGGCGCAAGGCGCTGCCGCAGCCAGTGGTTGAATTTGGCGCCGGCACTTCGCCTATTCTCGCAGGTGGCAACGTGATCATCGCCAACGATCAGGACGTGGGCTCCTGCCTGATCGCCCTGGATTCGCACACGGGTGCGCAGGTGTGGCGCACGGATCGCCCGGAGTTTCGCCGCAGCTTTTCATCGCCATTTCTGTGGCGGCACGACGGCATGGAAGAGATTGTGGTGGCGGGTTCGCTGTGGGTGAGAAGCTACGACATCAAGGATGGCCGCGAACGCTGGTCTGCCCGTGGCATGGCGCGTGTGTCGAATGCCACCCCTGTGGCGGGTGATGGCGTGCTGATTGTGTCGAGCTGGAATGTGGGTGGCGATGACGGCGACCGCGTTGCGATGATCCCTGTGGATGAATTCCTCGCGGCGAACGACAAGAACAAGGATGGCGTGCTCACCCTCGAAGAGTTTCCCGCCGGGCCGGTCAAGGACCGCTTTTCCCAGATCGATGTGGACAAGGATGGCCGCGTCACGCGGGACGAGTATGAGCACATGCGGGACATGTTCGCGCAAGCGGTCAACCAGCTCTTTGCGATCAAGCCCGGCGGTCACGGTGACATCACGGACACGCATGTGATGTGGAAGGTGGGGCGCCATCTGCCGTATGTCTCGTCGCCGCTGTGTATGAACAACCGGGTGTATGCCATCAAGAACGGCGGGCTCGCCTCATGTTATGATTCACGCACTGGGGTCACGCTCTACCAGGCGGAGCGGATGGATGCGCCCGGGGATTATTACAGTTCGGCCATCGGCGCGGACAGCCGCATTTATGTGGCTTCGCAAAAGGGCACCCTGGTGGTGCTGGATGCTGGTGACTCGTTTCGGGTGCTGGCACGAAATCAAATAGGTGAACCCATCTTTGCCACACCGGCGGTGCTGGATGGCCGGATCTATTTGCGCACGGCAAAGTATCTGTATGCCTTTGGGGAGCGCGCGCCTGTGATTCCGTGAAAAGCGGCTTGCGCGCCGTGTTTCTATATATGATAGTGCTTTGCACATATAGAAACACATGCCAGAAGAACTCTCGCCTCCTCGTCAGCGCCGCAAGGCGAAGCCCGCCGTCACTGATTCCGGCTTCAGCACGCCGAGCCTTGATCGCGCGCTGGGGGTGCTGGAGTGCCTCAGCCGTCATCCACAGGGGCTGGGTATTTCTGAACTGGCCGCGGAGATGGGATTGAGCGTGAATTTTGTTTATCGTGTCACCCAGGCGCTGACGGCACATGGCTATGTGAACCGCGACGCGGAGAAGCGATTCGGCGTGGGATCGAAACTGCTCTCACTCTGCCAGCCGGTGAGCAATGACGTGCCCTTGACTGAAGCCGCCATGCCTGCGCTGCGCTGGCTGAGTGAACAGACCGGTGAGGCGGCCCATCTTGGCATGATCAGCGGATGCGAAGGCGTCGTGCTGGAGCGTGTGATCGGGCGTGCATTGATCAAGTTTTACGTGGAACGGGGGACGCGGTTCCCTTTGCACACCAGCGGACCAGGCAAGGCAATGCTTGCCTTCATGCCGGAGGCGGAGCGCGATGCCATCATGGGTGGGATGACGTTCGAACGGTTCCAGCCGTGGACGATTTCGAATCGCAAAGACTTCCTTGTCTGCCTGGAAGGAGTTCGGGCTAAAGGCTTCGGGGTGGATGCAGGCGAGCACCTCGAAGGCCATCACTGTCTTGGAGCTCCGATTCTGGATGCCGATGGCGATGCCATCGCCAGCCTGTGGATCACGGGGCCGTCGCAACGCCTGAGCGAGGAGCGGATGGTGAAGCTGGCAGCGACGGTGAAGAAGGCCGGTCAGATGGTGACCGAGGCGCTGAACCCTCAAGCAACCGCGCGATGAATCGGGTGCTTGCGATTTTGCTGATTGCCCTGCTGGGGATCTCACTTCACGCTGAGGAGCGCTTCCTTCTGGCTGCTGACACGCAGGTGATTGAGATTAATCGCGCGGGCCGGGTGATTGAGGTGCTGAAGCATCCCGGCCACGGAGGCATTTATGATGCATGGCGTTTGCCCGATGGCGGCATCGCCTATGCGCATCAAGGCGGGCTCGCGGTATATGATGCCGCGAAGAAGCTCGTGCTGGAACACCCATCGCGGCCAGGAACCAAGGGCGTCGAATCGAACAGCTGCGCGGTACTCGACGGCGGTGCCCGGTTCGCCCTCATGGACAGCGGTGTGTGCCAGATTCGCATCGTTGACCGGAGTGGGGCGGTGGTCAGCGAGACGGCGCTGCCGGATCTGCAAGACGAACCGTTGCATTTCCGCTATCGCATGATCCGCGCGGTGCTGGGTGAGAGCGCCTTCTGGGTGGGACAATATGGCCGCAAGACCGTGCTCAAGGTCGGTGTGCCGGCCGGCAGGATCGAGAGGTCGATCCCACTGGACACGCTGTTGAAGCCGTCGCAGGACGTGCAAAAGGCTTTTGCCATGGTGCAGCCCGGTGATGGTTCGCTGTTCGTTTCGACCTCCACCGGTGGTCAGTTGCTCCATCTGGACGCGGGCGGAAATGTGCTGAGCTGCTGGACGGCGAAGGAACTCGGCGTGTCCTGCAAGTACCTGCTGGGGATGCAATGGCTGCCCGGCGGCAACGTCCTCATTGCCTGTGGGGACTTTCATCTCAAACGTGCGGCGGAAGGCAGAGACCTGCTGGTGGAGATCAATGGAGACGGAAAAATCGTGTGGCGACTCACGCGTGACCAGCTGGTCGATCAGATCGAAGGGCATGTCGAGAAAAGTACCGGCATGGAGGAGATGCGGATCACCAATGTCCATGCTTACGACAGCGAGCATCTGAACGAATGTCTCAACGTGAAACGGTGAGAGAGGCTAGATCATGATGAACCTGCGTTTGCTTCCATTTTATGCAGTGCTCGGCGGTCTTCCTGCCTCTGCGAGGGCCGGGCAGGCGGTACCGGCAGATCTCGGGCACCACATCGAGAAACGTTGCACTGAGTGCCACGACAAGGAGACGACCAAGGGCGGGCTCGATCTCACGGCGCAGTCATTTGATCTCGCCGATCCTCTAATCCGCGAGCGCTGGATTCGAATTCATGATCGCATTGAAAACAGCGAGATGCCACCCAAGGCCGGTGATCTGCCGCCGACAGAGCGTGCGGCAATGTTGCAATTGCTGTCCACGGCGATCAATGTTGTCGATCACGCGGAAATGGTGGCAGGCGGTCGTGGCCCCATGCGGCGGCTGAACCGCGACGAGTACGAGCAGAACCTGCGCGATGTGTTGCAACTGCCGCATCTCGATATTCGCGACATGCTGCCGGAGGACCGCGAAGGGCACCGTTTCAACAAGGCGACGGACACGCTCGATATTTCCCGTGTGCAACTCACCGCCTATCTTGAGGCTGCGGAGTCCGCATTGCGGCAGGCGCTGGTGGGCGGCATTGCTGCGCCTGTGCCGGCCCGCTTTCGAGTGGTCGGCACCCGGCTCTTTCCCGGCAAGGAAACCTTTGGCAATCGCGAGGCGATGTTTTTTGCGCGTGACTCCAAAGGCATCGAGGCAAAGCAGCTCGATGCGCTGAGCAATGATTCGGGAATCGAGATGGCGCTCTTCAGATCGGCGCACTGGCCCTACTTTGGGTATCCACAGGGCTTTGTCGCCAGGGTGCCTGGCGAATACCGTGTACGCTTCTCCGCCCGTGCCGTGGTGGAAATTCAAGGTTTTGAACTCAAGCCTGCCGCTCAGCCCGTGCCGATGACCTTTCGCGCCCGCAGGCCCTCAGGTGCGGATGTGTCCGGCGATGTGCGTGCGACGGGTGGCATCATGGACATTGCGCCCGCCATGGCAGTGCATGAAACCACTGTGCGGCTGCGACAAGGTGAGACGTTTGAATACAGCCTGCTGGGCCTGCCGATGCCCCTGGCGCGCAACGTCAACAACGGCCCTCCGACGTATCGCTACCCGCCCTTTCCCGAAGGCGGACAACCGGGGGTCGCCTTCCAATGGCTTGAGATCGAAGGTCCGGTTTCATCGCCTGAATGGCCGCCACCATCGCACCGCGTGCTGTTTGATGTGCTGCCGGTGCGCGCAGCACAAATCAAGGGCGGCCTGCCTGTGGAAGTTATGTCGCAAAATCCCAAGGAGGATGCACGGCGGCTGCTGCGCAGTTTTGTGAACCTTGCCGCGCGTGAGCCGGTGCCTGAGGAGATCATGCAGAGATTTGAGCAGCTCATTCTCGCCCGGCTGGATAAACAGGTGCCTTTCACCGAGGCCGTGCTCGCCGGTTATAAAGCCTTCCTCTGCTCCAGCCATTTCTTATACCTACGTGAGCCGGTGCAGGCGGATGACCATTTTGCCATCGCTTCACGACTCGCGCATTTTCTTTCCAATTCGCGTCCCGATGTCACGCTGGCCGGCCTGGCCCGGAGCAGGCAGCTTCGAGATGCCCAAGTGCTCCGGCAGGAGACGGAGCGCCTCATTGCCGGCGATGGATTCGACAGGTTCGTGAAGAGCTTCACGGATTACTGGCTCAATCTGCGTCACGTCCATCGTGATGAGCCCGATATCCGGCTGTATCCGGAATATCGCTTTGATGACTACCTGGTGGATTCGATGGAGATGGAGACTCGCGCCTTCTTCACGTCGATGATTCGCGACAACCTGCCGGCAAAATCGTTGATCGATGCGGACTTTGTTTTCGCCAATGACCGCCTCGCCCGACATTACCAGTTTCCGGCGATCAGCGGGTCTGCCATGCGCAAGGTCGCCGTGCCGAAAGGCAGCCCGCTCGGTGGTTTGCTCACGCAGGCTGCGATTCTGAAAGTCACGGCGAACGGCACCACCACTTCGCCCGTGGTGCGCGGTGCCTGGATCATGGAGCGCTTGATCGGTGAGCCGCCGCCCCCGCCACCACCGGGTGTTCCCGCCGTGGAGCCGGACATTCGTGGTGCCAAAACCATCCGAGACCTGCTGGCGTTGCACACCAAGTCGAAGTCCTGCGCCGCTTGTCATGCCAAGTTCGATCCTGCCGGGCTCGCGCTGGAGAACTTCGACATCCTCGGCGGCTGGCGTGCGCGGTATCGCGGACTGGAGGCGGGGGAGCGGGTGACGGGCATCGACCGCGCCGGCCACGACTTCGCTTACACCCTTGCCGCCCCGGTCGATGCCAGCGGCAAGCTGGTGGATGGCCGCACCTTTCAAAACATCCGCGAGCTGAAGGCGATCCTTGCCGCCAATCCCCGGCAGCTTGCGCGCAACCTGCTGCACCAGTTCACGATCTATGCCACGGGCACGCCCGTACGCTTTTCTGACCGTGCGGAGATTGAGGGCATGCTCGATGCCTGCTCCGCCGGCGGCTACGGTGTGCGTGACCTGCTGCTGGCATTGGTTCAAAGCAAAATTTTTCTCGGTGAGGCCGGGTTGCAACCGAGGGCCAAAAAGTCATGACCAGCTCATGGGCTTTCCATTTCAAAAAGCAGTGGCCGCTTTTCATGACGGATCTGCAAAATCGTCACGGTGGATTGGTCCTTGCCAAGGACATAGAGAACTCTCCATGCAGACTTGCCTTTCCAGGGCTTGAAGCGCAATTGGCGAATGATCAGGTGGGGAAGCCAGCGCCCATTCTCCGGTGCGAATCCGTGGCGCTCAGGGTGTTGCTGAAGTTCCCCAAGAGCGGTCTCCAATTTTTGAAGCCATTTTTCAGCAAGTACAGCGCCACCGCGCGTCTCGTCCACCTCATACCATTGAAGCTGTTCTTCGATGCAATCTTCAGCCTCAGATGAAAGCAGCAGCTTCCCGCTCATTTTTTTACAGCTTGCCTCGCTTTAGCGCGCTGCCGCAGCCGCTTGAACACAACAGCTGCGGGCGTCCCCTGCTTTCCGGCGTCATATTCCTCCAACGCTGCGCGAAGCCGCAAGTCCATCCTGTACTCCTCGGCGTCATGCGCAAGTTTCTCAAAGGCCTCAACCGAGAGAACAACCATGGATGCCTTGCCGTTCATGGTAAGCACTCTTGGTCGTCCGCAACGAATCAGTTCACCGGTGTGTTCACGGGTGTTTCGCGAGAAATCGGTCAAGCTTACGATGTCATCCGCCAGATGAAATTTCATGCTGCGAAGCTAGCACAGAATAATGTGCTTTTACAAGCCTTTTTCCGTCCATGAACGCTCCATACATCTCCACCTCATCGTCGCATCTGCCGCGCCGGACCTTTCTCCGCGGTATAGGCGTGACCCTCGCATTGCCCATGCTGGAATGCATGAAGCCGGTGTTTGCCCGTGCGGCCCGAGTCGAAGTTCCACGGCGGCTGCTGCTGATTTCCAACAATCTAGGTGTGCTGCCCAAGCCGTTTTTTCCCAAGACGGCGGGGCGGGATTATGAACTCTCGCCCTACCTCTCCGGGCTCGCCGGCCTGCGCGACGAGTTCACGGTTTTTAGCGGCCTGTCGCATCCGGGGGTGGTGGGGGGGCATAGCACTGAAAACTGCTTCCTCACAGCCGCACGGGGGCCGACGAGGAGCGGCTTTCGCAATCAGATTTCGCTCGATCAGTTCGCGGCCGAGAGGTTGGGCCAGCTCACACGCTTCTCCACGCTGAACCTGGGGGTGAACATCGACAAGGCCAACCGCAGCCTGTCGTGGACGCGGGATGGCGTCCTGCTGCCCGCGGAGGACAGTGCTCCGGCGTTGTTCCAAAAGATGTTCGTGCAGGGCGACCCGGCGGCCGTTGCGCGGCAATTGCACAAGCTCGAAGAGCGCGGCAGCATTCTTGACGCCCTGCTTGATGAGGCGAAGCAGTTCAGCCGCCATCTCGGCGGCGGTGACAAGGCGCGATTGGAGCAGTACTTCACCTCCGTGCGCGAGGTTGAGGAGAGGTTGCAAACCGCGCGCGAGTGGGAATTGCGACCGAAGCCGGCGACCACCCAGCCGCCGCCGTCTGACATCCAAGACAAGAAGCTGTTCTTTGAGAAGTTCGATCTCATGCTTTCGATGGCGCAGCTCGCACTGGAGTCTGACTCGACAAGAATCGTCACGCTGATGGTCGATGCCTTCGCGACACCGGTCTTCAAGCTGCATGAGAATCAGAACACCACCGACGGCTATCACAACCTCAGCCATCACGGCCAGGCGGCGGAGAAGGTGAAGCAGCTGGAAGATGCCGACCGGCAGCAGATGGCCCTGCTGAGCAAGCTCCTGGAGAGCCTGGCCGGCCGCAAGGACGGGGCGGAGCGCATGCTGGACAACACCATGGTTCTCTTTGGCAGCAACATGGGCGATGCCAACATTCACGACAATTCCAATCTGCCCATTTTGCTGGCAGGCGGCGGATTCAAGCACGGCCAGCACCTTGCGTTCAAGCACGATGCCAATACGCCGCTGAGCAATCTCTACGTATCCATGCTGCAGCGCCTGAGCCTCGAGGTCGACGCCTTTGGCTCCAGCACCGGGAGCCTCACTGGTCTTGTGGTCAGGGCATGAGGTTTTCCCGGCCTGGATCGAAGCTCGGCGTGTGTCATCTCAGCGCCCGCGAAATGCGAACGAAAACAGCGCGGCATTGCGCAGCGTGAAGCGGATTGAGACCGGCTTTCCGGCCAGATCTGCGAGGTTCGACTTGCCTTTCCACGTCACAGTCTGGCGCAGTGAATCCCCGGTCACAGGATCACTGATCCCCCATGCCGGGTCTGGCCGGCCGGCGGCGTCGAGAAGTTCGACGGTGACCTGCGCTCCGGGCTGGGTGGCGGCGGCATTGAGTTCCAGTCGCTGGCCGGTGAAGACGACGGGCACGGTGACCAATGTGCCGCCTTCAGCTGGACCCTCGGCGGACACGAACCGGTCGAGCTTCCACGTCGCGAGTCCGATGCTGCCGTTGAACTTTGTGCCACGGCCGGTGCCCTCTTCGCGAGCGAGGCAGGGTGTGCCGTGCGTGTAGTTGGCACCCGCATAGTAGAGCCGGATTTCATCGCCCACACGCAAGGCTCGCGATTGGGTGGCGAGGAAGCCGCTGTCCCAATCGCCGGGCTTGCCATGGGGCACGATGGGGGTGCGGAATGGGCGCTCCCAGGTTTCCAGGTCGCGCGTGGAGGCGAGTTGGATTTCGCTTGGTCCCTCGTGATTGCCATAGCGTGCGTTGTTATTGATCGTGAAGACCCAGGGGAACGCGAGGGTGCAGCTCTCGGCCGGATAGACGCCAATGCCGTAGAACTCGGTGCGCATCAGTTCCGGGCTGTCCGGCACATCGAGTTGCGACCTGACTTCCTCAAGGCGCGCGAGCGATCCTGCGTCATCCCGCAGGTCTGGTGTGAACACATAGCGTGGGGCTGTCCACACGACGAAATCCTTGCTCGTGGACATCGCAAAACAGCGCCGCACCTGGCCGCGAACCGCGGTGCTGTGCTTCGGAAAGGCCACATAGAGCTGGCGCTCTTCATCGTAGTAGGCGGTGATGACGTCGTTGGAGCGGCAGATGGGTGCGGTGCTCACCCGCGTCCAGTTCAGTCCGTCCGGCGAAACAAAGCTGTGCGGTCCGCCCACCGGTTTGTCTTTGTGAACGTAGGCGATCATCTTGTAGCGCCGTTGCGGATCGGGATCGCGGTCATCCTTGATGACGCTGGGCAGGTGCGCCTCGTTGAGCACGGCGTTGTGTTGACGGCTTCCGCGCGCCGAGTCAATGGTTCCAATAAGCGGCTTACGCCACTGGATGCCGTCGTCACTTTCGGCATAGCACACCGCGAAATTGTGGAAGTCCTCGGAGGTGTCCGAAGTGTACCACATGCGGAACTTCTTCAGCGCTTCATCATAGAGCACATTGCCGTAAAACCCCAGCCGCCAGCCTTCCCACGCTTGATCGGCCTGGAGTAAAGGATTCGCCGGATGCTTGTGTCCGGCGTGGAGCTGAAAGCTGACCTTGTCGGAAGACCGCACCAGCAGTTGGTCCACAAAAAGCTGGGTCTTGGTTCCGATGTGGACAGGGCTGGAACCAATTTTTGGCGCTGCCGGAATCGCTGCCGTTTCTCCTGCGATAAGCACTCCCGACAAGTTGACTGCGGCGACAGCCATGAGGAGGCCTTTGCCGCAGCGGCGGCGTGCGAGGTGTTTCATGGGGTTAGGTGAGGAGCGGAAGTGAAACCGAGGTCACGGATTCAAGGTCAGGTCCGCGAGGTACACGGCGGTGATGATCTTGCCGGAGTCGTCCTTCTCGTGGCTGGAGTAATAGGACACCAGGGCGCGGTTGTTGGAGAGTTCGACGAAGCCCGGATAGGAGCAGTCGCCGCCACTGGGGAGTTCAGCGAATTCCTGCAACGCATCGCCTGAGAGCCAGTAAAGCGCGGTCTTCGCGCCGGCCTCCTTGGTGGTTTTGCGACCGCCGACGATCACTCGATCACCCCACGTCACGACCAAGGGGCCACCCACGGAGCGGTCGAGGTCTTTTCGATCCCAGTCGGTATAGGGCGGCTTCGACCGCAGCAGTTGAGCGCTTTTATCACTGCCGTGGCGGCCGATGGCGAGGACGCTGCCATCCTTTTCAAAGAGAAAGGCGGTTTCATCGCCAGCAGTCTCCTGGAAATAGGCGCGCTTCTTCCAGACCAGTCCGTCGTCACTTTCGAGCATGAGCGACTGGATCTTGTCGCCTTCGCCTTTGTGCCCGACATCGAAGCCGGGTTTGCGGCGGCCGCAGAGGAAGGCTTTGTCGCCGAACGAGGCGGCGCGCCAGATATAGTGGCCGAAGGTGCCTTCCAGCATAACGGGGCTGCTCCAGGTGGTGCCATCATCGGTCCACACGGCAAAGCCGAGCATCTTGTTCATGTCGTAGTCCTTGGGCGGGATCGTCGTGGGACCGCTGTACCAAGTGCCGGTGTAGACGAAGAGCCGGTCGTGAAAGACCAGGAAATGAGGATCGCGGGTATCGCGATCCGCGACGGAGAACCGATTCACCTGCTGCCATGTCTTGCCTTCATCTTTGCTGCTCAGGACCAGGGCGTAGGCGCTGGGGTGGACCATGTGGCCTTCGGGACAGCTGCGGAACGTCAGATAGAGCTGGCCGTGAAACCGGCACAGATCGGTGAAGGCATTGTGCTCGCCATTGTGATACGCCCGGCGGATGTTGCTGATGGTGACCTTGGGCGGGGTGTCGGCGCTCGCAGTTTGAGCCACAGACAGAACCACGAGGGCGAGGATGGAAGCGAGGCACATGGGATGGGGGAAAAGTTTGGCGTTGTGTGGTTCCGTTCAGGCTCGCAGGGCGTCCCTGGCACTGACCCGCTGGGCAATGACTGCCACACAATCGCCCTGCTGCGTGAGGCATGGGGCGCGCATGGTGATCAGAAAGCCCGCGCCTTGTGCGATGACCGGATCGGGCGCGCGATCCGGGCGCTCCAGATGATGGATAAAGCCGACAGCCTGGCCTTTCCTCATTTTGGTTCCTAGATCGACGGCGATTTCAAAGATGCCGCTCTCAGGGGCAAGCAGGTAGTCCTCACGATGCAAGGCCTGAGTGAGAATGGCGGGTGCTTTCCCCAGGCTTTCGCGGGTCTGCTCGCGGCCCTTCAGCGCACCCACATGGACGAGCACATTGCGCAAGCCGCTCTGGGTGATGCGATGCACGCTGGCGGAAATGCCTTCGCCTCCCCCCATCTCTGTGGTGATGACGAGCTTGCCCTGGTTCTCGGCTTCCACCGGCAGCAGGCCCGTGCCTGCGATGTCGGCGTAGAGGAAGGAGAAGTCGGAATTCCACGCGAGCATCGCGGCCATCATGCGCGCCCGCTGATCACGATCCGGCACCAGATGCATGTGCGAACAAGGCACGAACTCCATGCTGCGCCCGCCGGAATGAATGTCGATGACCACGTCGCTGAGCGGAAACAGCACCGTCCTGAGAAAGTGCGCGATCTGGCTTGTCACAGGGCCTTCCGGCTCGCCGGGGAAGGCGCGGTTCATGTTCATGCCGTCGAGCGGCGACAACCGTGTGGCCGCACGTGCGGCGGGAAAGTTGAGCGACGGAATCAAGATGAGGCGTCCGGTGACATGCTCCGGCATCACTTGCCGCGCGAGCTTCATGATCGCGACCTGGCCTTGGTACTCGTCGCCATGATTGCCACCGAGGGCCAGCACGGTGGGACCTTTGCCGCGGGCGATGACAGTGATGGGGATCATCACATTCGCCCAGCCGCCGAGGTTATGGGAATAAGGCACCTGCAGAAAGCCCTGCTGTTTGCCTGGTTTGTCGAAATCGATGGAGGTGATGATCATGGTGAAAGGTTGGAGGCGTCAGGCGATGATGGGATGCACCACCTCACCGGCGACGTCAGTGAGGCGGAAGTCGCGTCCGGCGTAGCGGTAGGTCAGGCGCTCGTGGTTAATGCCGAGCAGATGCAGCATGGTGGCGTGCAGGTCATGTGTGTGGACAGCGCCCTCGGCGGGCTGGATGCCATACTCATCAGACTGGCCATGAACGAATCCGCCTTTGACGCCGCCGCCGGCCATCCAGGAGGAGAAGCACAGGTTGTGGTGCTCGCGGCCCGGGTGGTTCGCCTGCTGATGGAAGGGAGTGCGCCCGAACTCTGTGGTCCACACGACCAGCGTGCGCTCCAGCATGCCACGCTGCTTGAGGTCCGTGAGCAATCCGGCGATAGGCTGATCGACCGCCCTGGCCAGGCGCTCGTGATCGGCCATGTTGCCATGGGAATCCCAGTTGGCGCTGGAGCCCACATCAATGAGCTCCAGGAAACGCACGCCGCGTTCCGCCAGGCGCCGCGCCACCAGGCATTGCCAGCCGAAGCCGGTGGTGGTGCCGCGCTTGAGGCCGTAGAGTTTCAGCGTTGCGTCTGTTTCGCCGGAGAGATCGAAGGCTTCGGGGGCCTCGCGCTGCATGCCGAAGGCTGTTTCAAAGGAACGAATGCGCGCATCCAGCGCCTGGTCGGCGGCGCGGTGTTCGAGGTGATTGCGGTTCAGCTTGCCAAGCAAGGCCAGTTCCATCGCCTGTAGTTCCGCGGCGGGAGCGCCGGGCTTTAGGTTGGGCAGGGGATCATTGCCTGGAATCACGTGGGTGCCTTGGTGGCAGGCTGGAAGGAAATCGCTGCCCCATGTCTGCGCGCCCGCATACGGAGCTGCGGGCGCGATCACCATGAAGGAGGGCAGGTTGCGGTTCTCGGTGCCCAGTCCATAGCTGACCCATGCTCCGGCGCTGGGCCGGGCGAACTGGGAGGAACCCGTGTGTGCCGCCAGCGTCGCCTTGTCGTGCCCGTCGCTGTCGCAATGCATGGCGTTTAACATGCAGACGTCGTCCATGACCCCGCCAAGGTGCGGGAACAGGTCGCTGACCCAGAGGCCGCTCTGCCCATACTGCTTGAAGTCCCAGTGCGGCTTGCTGAGGAAGCGCTCGAACTTGCCGGGTTTGTTCAGCCAGCGCGAGGCGGTGATGGCTTTGCCATGGTCGCGGAGCAGTTGCGGCTTGCGGTCGAAGGTGTCCACATGTGAGACACCGCCGGTGGCGTAGAGGAAAATCACACGGTCCGCTTTGGCCGGGAAATGAGCGGCCTGCGAAGCCAGGGGATCGGACGGGGCGGCCTGCAGTTCATCCCAAAGTCCCGCCAGGGCGAGCGCACCGAAGCCCCCTGAGGCGCGGCTCAGGAAGTCACGGCGAGTCGGCTGGAAACTAGCATTCGCAGGCATAGGGTTAGTCAACATACAAGAAAGCGTTGCTGGTCAGCAAGACATGGGCGAGGCCCGTCCAGGCAAGCTCGGCGGCTTTGTCCGGCGGTGTGGTGAGGCCGGTGAGCTTCTGCTGGTAGCTCGCCAGAAAAGCCAGGGCGTCGCCGGTTTCGGAGGCGGATGGCACACGCCCCTGCGCCATCTCGAATGCGAGCCTGACCCTTGCCTCCTGATCACACGCAGTGCCGAGCAGGCGCCGGGCGAAGACTTCGGACTGCTGCTGGACGAAGGGTGAATTCATCAGGTAGAGCGCCTGTGTCGGCGTCGTGGTTGGCATGCGCTGTCCCACACTCATGTTCGGATCGGCGGCGTCGAACATAGCGAGGAAGGGATGGCGGCGGTTGCGTTGCACCATGAGGTAAACGCTGCGATGATCGGAATCGTAGATCTCGTGGAACGGGCGGTGAATGGTGAATGCCCAGGTCTGCACTGGCGGAAAGGGATGGGGACCGGGGACCGTCCGGTCGAGCCTGCCGCTCGCGGCGAGCATGGCGTCGCGAATGGATTCGGCGTCGAGCGCACGCCGGGCATGGCGCCAGAGCCAGCGGTTTGCCGGGTCTTGCTTGAGATTCGAGGCATTGTCATCGCTGGCGAGCTGGTAGGTCTGCGACCGCATGATGAGCCGGTGCAGCGCCTTCACCGACCAGCCTGAGGCGATGAACTCGGAAGTGAGCCAGTCGAGTAATTCCGGGTGGCTCGGGGGTTCGCCGCGCAGACCGAAATCACTCGGTGTGGGGACCAGTCCCTGGCCAAAATGCCATTGCCATACGCGGTTTACGAAGACGCGGGCCGTCAGAGGGTTGGAAGGGCGGGTCAGCCAGTTCGCCAATTCCAACCGGCCACTGCCTTTCTCGCCCGCAGGGAGTGGGTCGCCGCCGAGGATCTGCAAGAACCGGCGCGGCACTTGCTCACCCAGCTTGTCGGGTTCGCCCCGGAGCTGGATGCGGGCGTTGACGGGCTTGTCTTCGCTGACGCTGTAGGCGACCGGGTAGAGTTCCTTCGCCGCAGCCGCGTCGCGCTCCTTGGTTGCGGCAGCGATGCTGGTGTCGAGTTGCTTGAGGCGCTGCGCCAAGTTAGCAGGCGGCTTGGAGGGCAACACTGGCCCGCTGCCGGGCTCACCAAACGCCGTTGCCTGCAAGCCAATGTTATCCAGATCGCGCTCCGGTGCCGGACCTGAGACATGGCCGATGGCGTCGCAAATGAAGGTGTCGATGACCCCGTCCCAGGCCGCACTGAGTGCTTTGTGGTCGAAAGTCGTCAAGTCACCCACAGTCCCGACAATCCCTGAACAGGATTTCGTCGCGGGATCAAGCGTGAGCCGCAGCGTGTACCAGGTGCCGGGGACGAGCTTGCGCAGCACCTGCCATTTCGCGCCGTCACGCAGAGCGATCTCGGTCGCCGTCACGCTGGCTTCCACCGCGAGTGACTGGACGACACCGCGCCCAAGATAGAAACGATAAGCTCCGGTCTTGTCCGCCGGTGCCACGGTGCGGAAATCAATGGTGAAGTGCATTTGCTGGCCCGACGTGGCCCGCAATGGGCTGGCGAAGACATAACGCACGCCGTCATTCGCCTTTCCGCTGCCCATGCGCACGCCGCGGGTGCCCGCAGGATGAACATGCGTGAACGGGCTTTGAGCTTCGGCCTTCACGAGGTTAGGACCCGCCGACAACCAGGGAGCCCCCGGCGGTTTGCCAAGGGTCTGGGTCTCGAAACCAAGGTCCAGGCCACCGGCCAAACTGTTGCCTGCCAGCGCTGCCTTCTCCTGCTTCAAACCGGACAGCGTCGCGTCGAGGCGGTCAACTTCTGCCGTCTTGACCTTGTCGAGTCGAGCCGCTTCATCTGCGGGGACCAGGGGGGTGAAGTGTGACAAATACTTTTGCTCCTCGCCACCAGGGAAGGCCCATTTCGAGCTCTGAAAAATGCCGTACAGTGCATAATAGTCCGCCGCAGTCACGGGCTCATACTTGTGGTCATGGCAGCGGGCGCAGCCAAGCGACAGGCCGAGCAGCGAGCGCCCCACCGAGTCAATGGCATCGGCGAAGTCGAGGTGCTGGAAATCGGGCGACGGCTTGTACCCGTAGCGCTTGCCAATCGCCAGGAAGCCGGTGGCCGTGATCCGGGGGGCGTATTGCTCCGGCGGTCCCTGACTGGCGAGAATGTCGCCCGCGATTTGTTCGCGGACAAACTGGTTGAACGGTTGGTCCGCATTGAAGGCGTCGATGACCCAGTCGCGGTACTTTACGGCCTCGCGCACCGGATAGTCCGCACCGTCGCCCGCCGTGTCGGCATAGCGCGCGACATCGAGCCAGTGCCGGCCCCAGCGTTCTCCATAGGCCTTGCTGGCGAGCAGGCGGTCCACCAGCCGGCCCAGTGGATCCGGCGAGGTGTCGGTCAAAAAGAAGTTAATTTCAGCCGGGGTCGGCGGCAGGCCGGTCAGGTCGAAAGTCGCGCGGCGGATCAGCGTGCGCCGGTCGGCAGGGGGATTGGGTTGCAGGCCCTGCTGCTGGCGCCGCGCCGCGACAAAGAGGTCAAGCGCCTGAAGGCTGTCCGCATCGCCTTTTAAGGCGGGAGGTTCTGGGTGTCCTACGGGCTGATACGCCCAATGTTTTCGGGCTGCCACCATGTCCACGCCCGGTTTGGCGATGGTGTTGCCGCTGCGGGGATCAGGAGCCCCCATCTTGACCCATTGCTCCAGTGCCGCAATTTGATCGGGGGTGAGCGCATGCTTCGGCGGCATCTGCAAATCCTTGTCCAGCCGCCGCACCGCCTTGATGAGGAGGCTGCTCTGCGGATCGCCCGGCATGATGACTGTGCCGTGGTCACCGCCTTTTTGCCAGCCCGCTTTGGAATCCAGACGCAGGCCGTTCTCTTGCTTGCTCTCGCCGTGGCATTTCTGACAATGCTCCACCAGGAGGGGGCGGATTTTTGATTCAAACAGCACGTCGCGGTCCGCTGCCTGCGCCCAGGGGGCAAGCGCCGCGCAGCAGAGCGTCACGCGGGCGACGGTAAGTAATGGAAGGGACGGAGTCATTTTCTAGTGCTGATGCGGAGCGTCTCAAACTGGCAGCCACTCACGCCAGGTGGCCATTTCCAGACGCATCCCAGCCTCGGCCTTGCGCTCGCTGCCGCTGCGCAGATCATCGAGGAGGCGGCGATGCCCCGGGACAGTGAGGTTGATGGACGACAGGTGTCTCCTCGCCTGGGAGCGGTGCGCCCGTGCCAGCCACACTTCAATCTGCGAGCGGATGGTTTTCCAGCACACGGCCAGGGGCTGGTGCCGGGCAGCCTTAATGATCCGGTCGTGAAATGCCACGTCCAGCAGGCTCAGTTCGGTCAGATCCTTCGCGCTCTCCTGCTTGGCGATGATGGCCTCGAGTTCCTTCACGTCGGCATCCGTCATCCGCTGCACCACCAGACGGGCGGCCATCACTTCCAGAGTGCAGCGCATGGAAAAAACGGCCTCAAAATCATCTTCCGAAAAATCTCTCACCCGGCTCCTGCCGCGATGATCAAAGGCCACCAGTCCTTCCTGCTCGAGTTCAACGAGAGCCTCCCGTATGGGCGCGCGACTGATGCCGAGGCGCACCGCCAGGCCGTCCTCAGGCAGAGGGGCTCCGGCGGCAAGCTCGCCCGCGACGATGGCACGTCTGAGCCTCGCGGTTGCATCTTCGGTAAGACTCCGGCGGGAAAGGCGCGAGAGGAGCGGTTGCGACGTTCTGAGTGGGGAATCAGTGATCATGAGTTGTCTGTCGTCTGTATACAATATCCAGTAAACGTCTGCCGCCGGAGGTTTTTTTCACCGAAATGCATCCGCAGCAACCTTGAGGCAGCCCGCGCAGGCTTCTGCATGAGCTGACCCAAATCTACGTATTCACCCACTCACAATGCTGACACCCTACCCTTCATTCCGACCTTTGCTCGCGCTTGCTGCGCTGCTGCCGTTCGCCTTTGTGGCTGCGGCCGCTCCATCCGACCTCACCCGCTGGACGGATGATTTCTCCGATGTCGCTGCATTTTCGAAGCACTGGTCGAGCTATGGATTTATCGCGAGCGGGATTGACGCGAAGAACCCGCTCGGCAAGCCGGTGAACGGCAAGGACTCGCGGCCTGAGTGGTGGCAGGTCGTCGGTGGTGCGCTGCGTGGACAGAACTTCCCAGATGAGAAGCACGGTTCCGGCATCTCGCGGGATGCGGCGGGGCAGGATGTGCGGCTGAGCCTTCGGTTTAGGCTGCCGATGGGGGGAATGGCATCGGTTGGCATTCGTGGGCCGAATCCGATATTGGAGAGGGTGTTCAATGTCGTGAGCCTGCATATCCGCACCGACAGCGTTGTGGCGGCGGACAATGACGTTCTGCATCCCAAGGACTCGCCGGAGGCGGCAGAGTTGAGGAAAAGCGGCACATGGAATCGCCGGTTTTACTATGCAAAAACGGAGAAGGTCAGCATCGCGCCGGACATGTGGCACGATCTGGCCGTGGAAGTGCGCGGCAAAGAACTGCGCGTGCTGGTGGATGCGAAGCCTGTTCTGAACTACACCACGCTCAGCGGCGATGTGGCAAAAACGAGCATCGGTCTGGGGGTCGGAGGCAACGGCAAGACGGTGATGGCGACTTGGTATGACGACGTGCGCTTCGAGCCGCTGGAGGAGAAGAAATGAACGTCGCACCCCGGCTCCCCACGATTAAAGTCCTCCGCCTGATGGTTCCTCTCGTCGTCGCGACGGCAACACTGCTCCACGCTGCCGACCAACCAGGACTCTCTCGCTGGAAGGAAGATTTTGCCGATGAGACGGCGTTCAAGAAGAACTGGTCGGCCTATGGTTGGCTGCCGGACGGGAAGGTTCTGTCTGGCGTGGAGGACATGCACCGCTGGTGGCAGATCGAGGATGGAGTGCTGCGCGGGCAGACATTCGGGAAGATTCACCCGTCCGGACTCACTCGGAAAGTGAGCGGCAGGGATGTGCGCCTGAGCCTGCGTTTCAAAATGCAGGAAGGTGGCATGGCTGCGATCGGATTTAATGGACCGAATCCCATACTGGAGGCGAATTTCCATCTTGCGGGCGTTCACATCCGGCAGAACAGCATCACCGCATGGGACGAGGAGAACCTGCATCCCAAGGGATCGCAGGAGGCGGAGGCGCTGAAGAAAGAGAAGAAGATGAACCGCAAGTTCATCGGCGCGGCGAAGGTGGAGAAGATCTCGCTGACGCTGGATGCCTGGCACGAACTGGTCATCGAAATGCACGGCAGGACGATCATGGCATCGATCGATGGTAAACAAGAGCTGAGCTACCAGACCAATGCCGGCGATGCACCAAAGGAGACGGTGCAGCTTTCTGTGGGCGGTGGGGGCAGGGAGGTGGTGTCGGGCTGGTATGACGACGTGAGCTTCGAGCCGCTGGAGGAGAAGAAATGAGGTTGTGGGCGGTGCTGGTAGCAGGCTTGTGGGCGACTTCGGCCCACGCGCTCGACATCGAATGGGTGACGGTGGGTGACACGGGCAATGCGCAGGACAAGACGGGGTATGGAGCGGTGGCATACGAGTATCAGATAGCGAAGTTTGAAACCACCGTCGGGCAGTATGCCGAGTTCTTGAATGACGTGGCCGCAAACGATTCGCACGGGCTTTGGAATCCGAGCATGGGCAGCGCGTTGCTGACGGACAATAATCAGGGTGGCGTTCGCAAGGATCTGCCGGTGTTCATCAATCGCATCGGCGCACCGGGGGCATTTCGTTATCAGGTGATCGCCGGCCAGGAGTCGAAGCCTGTGGCCTATATGAGTTTCATTGATGCCTTGCGCTTCGTGAACTGGCTGCACAATGGCCGGGGCAAGGGTGACACTGAGACAGGAGCTTACGACATCAAGAACCACGGTGGTCTCGCGGTGCATGAACCCGGTGCCAAGGTGTGGATTGCCACGGAGAACGAATGGTACAAGGCGGCGTATTTTCAGCCGCAGGCGAAGGGTGGTCCCGCAGGCGGTTACTGGCTCTATCCCACCCGCAGCAATGAACAGCCCGTGCTGAGGGAGGCGGGCGCAAAGGAACCGAACACGGCCAACTACCTGCAAAACACCGCGACAAATACGTTCGGAGGTGTTGTGCGAACCTATGCCGATGCTCTGCCGGTGGGCAGCTATCCAAACTCCGCCAGCTACTACGGCACCTATGACCAGGGTGGCAATGTATGGGAGTGGAACGAGGCTGTCATTCATGAAACGCAGCGCGGCATCCGCGGCGGTTGCATGGTGCACAGCATTGAGAAACTGAGATCCGTCGTGCGAACGGGTGCCAGCCCGCAGAAAAAGTATCCGGACACCGGCTTCCGCCTTGCCCGCGCCGCGCCGCAACCGGGCGTTGCGGCAAACGTCCAAACCAACACCCCGAAGCGCCCGTGATGAAGCCCTGCTCCCACATCGCGATGACGCTGTTTTGCTCCGCGCTTGCCGCCGCACCCGCAGCGGAACTCGGCGGCAGACTGGAGCCGATGTTCAAGCAGCACTGCTACGATTGCCATGACGCTGATACGAAGAAGGGCGGGCTGGATTTGACGGAGGTGAAATGGAAGCCCGAGGACGCGGAGAACCTGCAGCAGTGGACGAAGCTCTTCGACAAGGTCGAGCGCGGTGAGATGCCGCCGAAGAAAAAGGAGCGTCCGCCGACGGAGGTGAGCAGCGCCTTTTTGAAAACGCTGCACGACGAGCTGCACGGCTTCAATCTGCGAAAGCAGGCGGGGCAGGGCCGCGTGGTTTACCGGCGGCTGAACCGCACCGAGTATGTGAACACGATTTGCGACATGCTCGGCATCGACACGCCGCTGCGCGATCTGCTGCCGGAGGACGGCACCGCCGGCGGGTTCGACAACATCGGTGCGGCGCTGAATCTGTCCGCCGTGCATCTTGAGCGTTACTTGCAGGCGGCGGATCTGGCATTGAAGGAGGCGACGGTCACAATGCCGAAGCCCGAGTCGAAAAAGATTCGCACCGACTACAACGAGACGTGGCATGACTGGAATGCGCCGGGCTTCCAAAACAGCCAGTGGACGCACTCGCCGGAGGGTTGTCTGGCCATCCGCTGGAATGGCGCCGACGGCCCGCATGGCGAACTCGGCGCCTGGTCGCCACCCGTGCCGGATGCGCGCTATCGCTTTCGCGTTCGTGCGCGCGCCATGATCGACAAAGACGGTCCGAACGCGCGTGCAAACGACAAGAAGCGCCCGGACCGCCGCATCATGCTCAAAATCGCCCTCGCCGACTGGCCGCGCACGGGGCTCACATTTGGCAACAGCTACGTTGAAATGAGCCCCACGGAGTTTCGCGAATTCGAGTACGAAGCGCGTGTGCCGCAGGGCAAAACTCTCTGGCTCTCGCCATATCGCGCCGTGGCGGAGACGCCCGACGAGCGCGTCATGGTCAGCGGCATCTGTGCCGTCATCGACTGGGTGGAGATCGAAGGTCCCTTGAATGAACAATGGCCGCCGCGCGGTCATCAGCTGCTCTATGGCGATCTGCCGTTGCAGCCCGCGAATCCAAAGGCACCGACCAAGGACCTGCGCGTGATCTCAGCGCAGCCGGAAGCCGACGCCCGGCGACTGCTCGGGTCGTTTCTGCCCAAAGTTTTCCGCCGCCCTGTGACCGCCGCCGAGGTGACGGAACACCTTGAACTGGTGATGGAGCAGATGAAAAAAGGCAGGCGCTTTGATGAGGCTCTGCGGGCTGCTTACAAAATGGCGCTGTGCTCGCCGAAGTTCCTGTTCCTCCAGGAAAAACCTGGTCCGCTCGATGACCACGCGCTGGCCGCACGCCTCAGCTACGGGCTGTGGAGCACCGCGCCCGATGACGAACTCCAGGCTCTCGCCGTACAGGCGAAGCTGCACGAGCCCGCGACCCTGCGGGCGCAGACGGAGCGGATGCTTGCTTCACCAAAGGCCAAACGCTTTACGCAAAACTTCCTCGGAAGCTGGCTCAACCTCCGCGACATCGACTTCACCCAGCCCGACACGAAGCTCTATCCCGAGTTCGAGCAATATCTGCAACTCTCGATGGCCGCCGAGACCGGGCAGTTTTTCGAGGAGTTGATCAAGGACAACCTCGGCGTGCGCAACATCGTGCACAGCGATTTCGCCATGCTCAACGAGCGTCTTGCGGAACACTACGGCATCGCCGGCGTGAAGGGGGCGCAGATTCGCAAAGTCAGGCTGCCCCCGGGCTCGCGGCGCGGCGGATTCATCACGCAGGGAGCGGTATTGAAAGTCTCAGCCAACGGCACCACTACCTCACCCGTTGTGCGCGGCGCCTACGTACTCGATCGTATCCTTGGCACACCGCCGGATCCGCCGCCGAAGAACGTGGCCGCCATCGAGCCGGACATTCGCGGCGCCACCACCATCCGCGAGCAGCTCGACAAACATCGCAACCAGCCCGCCTGCGCGGTTTGTCATGCGAAACTCGATCCGCCCGGCTTCGCGCTCGAGAACTTTGACGTCACGGGTCGCTGGCGCACCAACTACCGCGCCATTCCCGAAAGTGCGAAGGACAAAATCGTCAACATCCCCGGCTGTGATATTCGCTACTACACACAAGGGCTCCCCGTGGATCCCGGCTTCGTCCTCGCCGATGGACGGCCCTTTGCGGACGTGGACGAATTCAAGCAACTCATCCTCACCCATCCCGAGCAGCTCGCCCGCTGCGTCACTGAAAAACTCATTGCCCATCTCACCGGTGCCGGCCCTCAGTTTGCTGATCGCGAAGTCGTCGATTCCATCGTCAAGCAAGCCAAGTCCGACGATTACGGCCTGCGCACGCTCCTGCATGCGGTGATCCAAAGCCGCGTCTTCACTCACAAGTAAATATTCTCATGAAAAACGTCACCTTCACCGCCCGGCGATCGCTTTCGCGGCGGACTTTCCTCCGTGGCACGGGGATCACCTTGGCGCTGCCATGGCTGGATGCGATGCTGCCTGCGTTCGCGGCGGACCCGAAGCCGCCGATGCGTTTCATCGGCATCGTGAACTACTTCAGCTTCCACGCGCCGTTTCTCTTTCCGAAGGAAGCAGGAGCCGGCTACATCGCCACTCCTTACCTCGAAGGATTGCAGCCGCACCGGAATGATTTTACGATCATTTCCGGGCTCAATCATCCGGAGGTGCGCGACGGGCATGCATCGGACAAGTCGTTCTTCACTGGTGCTCCGCATCCTGGTTCGCCGTCGTTTAAAAACACCATCTCGCTCGACCAGTTCGCTGCCGGGCGGATTGGTCGTGAGACCCGCCATGCGTCCTTGAATTTTTCCACCAGCGGAGCCTACAGTTGCAGCTACACGCAGAGCGGCGTGGCGATTCCTCCGGAGATCAGTGCCGCTCGTGCGTTTGCGAAGCTGTTCATCGACGGCACGCCGGCTGAGGTTGCGGAGGAGGTTGCGCGTGTGCAGGAAGGCCAGTCCATCCTTGATCGCGTGGCCGGGGAGGCGAAGCGTTTGCAGCGCGATCTCGGGGTGGGCGATCGTGAAAAACTCGACCAGTATTTCACCAGCGTGCGTGAACTTGAGCAGCGCATGGTGCGCGCTGAGGACTATGCGAGGCAGCCGAAACCGAAGGCCGGCGTGCCCGCGATCAAGGACCCTGGTCCCGGCGAGGACACCACGCGTTTTGGATTGATGCTGGAAGTTGCACGCCTTGCGGTGCAGGCCGATCTGACACGCGTTGTCACGCTGTATTATGTGGGCACCAGCAAGACGCCGTCGAAACCAGGGACAAGCTTTGCCTACCATGATCTCAGCCATCATAGCCAGAACGCAGGCAAGATCAGCCAGCTTGCGATCCTCGAGCGCGATCTGCTGCTCGAATGGGGCGGCTTCCTGAAGCGGATGAAGGACTCGCGAGATGGCGGCTCGCGGCTGCTTGATAACACCATCAGCGTGTTTGGTGCCGGCATGGGCAACGCCTCCAGCCACGAAGCCACGAACCTGCCCATTCTCGTCGCCGGCGGCCGCTTCAAACACGGCCAGCACATTGCCCACGATCCCAAGAATCCGCCGCCGCTGTGCAATCTTTGGGTGCAGATGCTGCAGCAGATGGGCATGGAAGCGGGCAGGTTCGGCAGCAGCAACAAAGAAACCCTCCAAGGATTGGAAACGGCTTGAACCCACCTGAGGTGATCAACCGGCTCATTGGCTTGCACACCTCTTTTGTCGAGATGAGAGCCGCCTTCACAACGTTGTAGTCCAACAGTCATGCCACGCCTGCTTTTGTTGCCTATCTTTCTGCTGATGCAGAGGGCCCCCGCTGCGGAGGTTTCCTTCAATCGCGACATTCGGCCCATCCTTTCGGACAACTGCTTCTATTGCCACGGTACGGACGCGAAGAAGCGCAAGGCGGACCGGCGGCTGGATACCTTTGAGGGCGCGGTGGCGGAGAAGGATGGCGTGCGGGCTGTGGTGCCCGGAGATCTGAACAAATCTGAGCTGTGGGCGCGCATGAACAGCACGGATGAAGAGAAGATGATGCCGCCGCCCAAGGCTCACAAGAAGGTGACGGCGGCGCAGCGTGAGAAGCTGCGGCGGTGGATCGAGCAGGGTGCGAAATATGAGCAGCACTGGTGCTTCGTGCCGGTGGCGCCCATGGCGTTGCCGGCGGTGAAAAACGGAGGCTGGCCGCGCACGGGAATCGACCGCTTCATCCTGGCGCGGCTGGAGAGCGAAGGCATCGCCCCATCGTCCGAGGCGGCGAAGGAGACGCTGATCCGCCGTGTGTCGCTTGATCTGACCGGCCTGCCACCCACGCTGGCTGAGGTGAATGCGTTCACCTCCGACACCTCTGAGCAGGCGTATGAAAGGGTTGTTGACCGGCTGCTGATGTCTCCGCATTACGGGGAGCGCATGGCGGTGGACTGGCTGGATGCGGCGCGGTTCGCCGATTCGAACGGCTACCAGGTGGACCGTGACCGCGAGATGTGGGCGTGGCGTGACTGGGTGATCAAAGCCTTCAATGACAACAAGCCATTTGATCAATTCACCATCGAGCAGATTGCCGGCGATCTGCTGCCCGGTGCGACCCAGGACCAGCGCATCGCCACGGGCTTTCACCGCAACCACATGATGAACGAGGAGGGCGGGATCATCGCGGAGGAATTCCTGGCCGAATACACCGCCGACCGGGTGGAGACGACGGCGGCAGTCTGGCTGGGACAGACGTTCAACTGCTGCCGCTGCCATGACCACAAGTTTGATCCGTTCACGCAGCGGGATTTTTACAGTTTCAAGACATTCTTCCACAACGTTCCTGAGCGTGGTGTGGGCATCTATTCCAACCCCATCCGGCAGAACAGCCCGCCTTTCGTGAAACTGCCCGCGCCGGAGATTGAGGCGAGGATCGGCGGACTCAACGCCCAGGTGAAAACCGTGAATGGCGAGCTTGCCGAGCTTGCCGGAAAATCCTCGGCCGACACCGGATCATGGGCGAACCGCGTTGCGGGAGCGGTGGTGGCATGGGAGCCGGCGGAGCTTCTGACTGCGAACGGCGGTGACCAGCCGCCGCGGATTGATGCGCGGATGCGCACGGTCGAGCTCGGCCCGCAGGAGACGCGGGCCAACACCATCAAGCTCACTGCGCGGCTCCCGGCTGGACGAATCACCGCGTTGCAATTGGAGTGCGGGACGAAAGCTGTGGCGGCGAGCTTTCAGTGGAGCGAACTGAAGGTGATCAGGCGTGAGGGAGCGAAGAGGCTGCCGCTCAGCTTGCGGGCCGTGGCGGCGGGTGACTCGCTCATCGCCACCGAGACCAGCAAACTGCTGGATGAGGACCGCAAGACACGAGTGGCGGTGTCAGTGAAACCTGATCATCCGGCGCTCGCGGTGTTTGAACTGGAACAGGCCCTGGTCATCGGTGCGGCGGAGGATGTGGAAGTCGAGCTGGGGGTGGAGAATGCCGGCGGGCCGTCGCGCTGGCGCATGCTTGTCACCGGGGCGGAGGCGGAACTGCTGGCACCAGCGAATGTGGCGGCTGTGGTGCGGAAGGAAGAGTCCAAACGCACGGCCGCCGAACACAAGCAACTCGCGGCGTTTCACCTGTCGCAGCAGCCCGCGCACCGCCAGTTGAGTGACCGGCTGGAGACCTTGAAGAAGCAAGTGGCCGCGGCTGAGGGGGAGATTCCGACGACCCTGGTCATGGACGAGTTGAAGGAGGCGCGTCCGACGTTCATACTGATGCGCGGTGCCTACGACAAGCCTGGTGAGCGCGTTAGTGCGGCGACCCCCGCCGTGCTGCCCGCTCTCGCCACCGACTTGCCGCGCAACCGACTCGGTCTGGCGAAGTGGCTGGTGAGCCGGCAGAATCCGCTGACGGCACGAGTGACGGTGAACCGGCTCTGGCAGCAGGTCTTTGGGACTGGACTGGTCAAGTCGAGCGAGGACTTCGGCGCCCAGGGGGAGCCGCCGAGCCATCCCGAACTGCTCGATTGGCTGGCCTTGGAGTTCATGCGCAGCGGCTGGGATGTGAAGCGCCTCATCAAGCTGATGGTCACCAGCGCCGCCTACCGCCAGCAGTCGCACCCGACGCTGCTGCTGCGCGAGCGCGATCCTGACAACCGGCTGCTCGCCCGTGGCCCGCGGTACCGGCTGATGGGTGAGTTTGTGCGGGATCAGGCGCTCGCGGCCAGCGGGCTGCTGGTGGAGAAAAGCGGCGGCCCATCGGTCAGGCCCTACCAGCCGCCGGGTCTTTATGAGCAGGTGACTGCTGGCAGCGGCACCAACGTCTACGTGCCTGGCAAGGGCGACGACCTCCATCGTCGCAGCCTCTACACCTACTGGAAGCGCTCCGTGCCGAATCCTGCCATGCTGCTTTTTGACGCACCCTTCCGCGAATCCTGCACTCTGCGCCGGCCGCGCACGAACACGCCGCTTCAGGCGCTCAACTTGATGAACGATCCGACCTATGTGGAGGCCGCGCGCTTCCTCGCGCAACGCATGATGCGTGAGGGAGGCAATGCGCTCGAAGCACGGCTCACCCACGGCTTCCGCCTGCTTCTGGCGCGCAGGCCGGTGCCTGCGGAACTTGCCGTGCTCCGCGCCGCCTATGAACGGAACCGCACGGAATTTGAGAAAGATCACGAGGCGGCGAAGGCCTTCCTTGGCGTCGGCGAGGCCTCATTCGATGCGAAGCTGAATCTCGCGGATCTTGCGGCCTGCACCGCCGTCGCAAGCACACTGCTCAACCTCGACGAAGTCATTATGAAGGAGTGAACCGCATGACTTTTGAAACACTGCACACCGACCTTTCCCGGCGTCATTTTTTGAGCCGCGCCGGCAGCGGCATAGGTGCCGCCGCACTCGCCTCGTTGCTGAACCCGCAGGTTTTCGGCGCCACCCAGGCACCGCATTTCGCCCCGAAGGCCCGGCGCGTCATCTGGCTTACGCAGGCGGGCGCGCCATCGCAGCTGGATTTGTTCGATTACAAGCCCGGCCTTGCTGCGCAGTTCGACAAGGATTTGCCAAATTCCGTGCGGGGCGAGCAGCGCCTCACAGGCATGACCGCGGGCCAGAAGCGATTTCCCGTTGCACCGTCGACCTTCAAGTTCCAGCAGCATGGGCAGTCGGGACTGTGGTTGAGTGAACTGCTGCCTCATACGGCAAAGTTCGCAGACGAGATCTGCGTCATTCGCTCGCTGCACACGGATGCCATCAATCACGATCCCGCGATGACGCTGTTGCAGACCGGGCACCAGATTGGCGGCCGGCCGGCCTTTGGTGCCTGGGCGGCGTATGGACTCGGCTCGGAAAATGCCGACCTGCCCGCGTTCGTGGCGCTGATTTCGCGACCCAGCGGCCCGACCAACGCCCAGCCATTGCACGAGCGCATGTGGGGCTCGGGGTTTCTGCCGTCGCGCTATCAAGGCGTGCGATTCAATTCGGGCAAGGATCCGGTGCTGTTCCTCTCGAATCCTCCGGGCATCACCACTCAGCGCCGTCGGGCCATGCTCGATGACCTTGCCGCGCTGAACCGCGTGAGGCTTGACGAGCATCAGGAGCCCGAGACGCAGGCGCGGATCGAGCAGTATGAGATGGCCTTTCGCATGCAGGCGGCGGTGCCGGAACTGGCGGATCTGTCGAAGGAATCCGCGGATATTTTCGAACGCTACGGCCCCGAGTCGAAGAAGCCCGGCAGCTATGCGGCGAACTGCATCCTGGCGCGGCGGCTGGCTGAGCGCGGTGTCAGGTTCATCCAGCTTTATCATCGTGGCTGGGATCAGCACAACAACCTGCCCGGAGGTATCAAGAGCCAGTGTCATGACACCGATCAGCCGACGGCCGCGCTGCTGGCCGAGCTCAAGGAACGCGGGTTGCTGGATGACACGCTGGTCATCTGGGGCGGCGAATTCGGCCGCACGGTTTACTCGCAGGGCACGCTCACGCAGGACAACTATGGCCGCGATCATCACCCGCGCTGTTTCAGCATCTGGATGGCCGGGGCGGGAGTGAAACGCGGGCACGTATTCGGGGAGACGGATGAATTCAGCTACAACATCGTCAAGGACCCGATGCACATTCATGATCTCAATGCCACGGCGCTGCATCTTCTTGGCATCGATCACACCCGGCTCACTTACCGCTTCCAAGGCCGTGACTACCGTCTCACGGATGTGCATGGCCAGATCATGAAGGGCGTGCTGGGGTGAGGGCGGCGGACCTGGTCAAAGAGGTTCGTCCCCTTCAGCGTGCTGTTTGACGTCGCCGCGCAAGACGCGCGCATAGTCCTCGAGGCGTCGCCGGGCCGCTTTGAAGGCGTCGCGGATGCAGACATAGATGTCCTTGTGATCGGGCTGGGTCTCCAGATGTTTTTCCCATTCTCCGGCCTGGCTTTGCACGAGGGTGCTGTGCTGGGAGGGGTTGTGATTCACCACGATCCGGGAGCCGGGCACATGGATCTCGATGCTGACATGATACGTTCGCCCGTTGTGTGCATGATGCTGGTGCGGCGCATCAATGATGACGTTGCAGCTGGTGATGCGGCCAAAACACAGGTCGAGGTCTGCTGCTTCCTCCCTGATGCGTGCTTCCACGGAGGGCGACGGGTCCATGTGGCGGAAGGTGGTTTGAACAGGGGTGAGAGTCATGGGGATTGGGGGAGTCTGAGTTTCTGGGGTGGTATGAAGGTTTGGTGTCATGGCAAATGGGTGCTTGATGGAATTCGGATGTCTCTGTGGGTTTGGATGTCTCTTTTGGCTCCGGTTTGGGAATCAGTTCTTCACGATAACGAGCTTGGTGCGGCCATTGCGGAGGATTTTGAGCGGCACCACGGCCCCGGCTTCTTTCTTCTGGGAGGCCGCCTCGGCCACATTGGTCACAGGCTTGTGGTTGACCTGGATGATCACGTCACCGTCCTCCAATACCGCCGCCGCGGCGCAGTCCTTGTCCAGAGCGGTCACCAGGACTCCTTCGACATCGGCGGCGATGCTGTAACTCTGGCGCAGGTCATCGTTGAGGTCGGCGATGGTGACACCGTTGATGAACGAGTCCCCGGGCTTGGAGGCATCCTCCTTGGGCTCCTTCTTCTCCACCCGGCTGCCCAGTTTGTCTGGAAGCGGCTTCAGTGTGGCGGTCAATTCGATGCGTTCAGGGCGCTTCAACTTGTCGTTGTAGCGCACCACGCCAAACTTAACCGCCGTCCCCGGATGATTGGCGCTGACGGTGAGGCGAAGCTGCGCGGGACTGGTGACCTTGCGGCCATTGATGCTTATGATCGCGTCGCCCTCTTGGAAGCCCGCCTTGGCGGCAGGGGAGTCTTGCACGATGGCATTGACGATCACTCCGCCCTCGTGCTCCAATTCGAGATACGCCGCCATGCTGGCGTCCAATCGGTCCATCTCGATGCCCAGGAAGCCGCGTTGAACTTTGCCGCCCTCCAGCAGATCACGGGCGGTGGAGAGCGCCATGTTGATGGGGATTGCAAGGCCGATGCCGGCGAACATGCCGCTACGGGTCTCGATGGCCGCGTCTAGTCCCACCACCCGGCCCTGCACATCAAGCAGCGGCCCTCCAGAATTGCCGGGATTGATCGCAGCGTCAGTCTGGATGAAATTCTCATAGCCCTGCTGCCCCATTTGAAAGTTGCCAATGATGCCGAGTTCCGTGCGCCCGAGCCCGCTGATGATGCCGTGAGTCACGGATTGCTCAAGCCCCATGGGCGAGCCAATCGCGAGCACCATGTCACCTACCCGCAGTCTGGAGCTGTCACCAAGGGTGGCACGGGTGAGACCTTCCGCCTCGATCTTGATCAGTGCCACGTCCGTCTGCGGGTCGGTGCCGATCACCTTGGCGGTGAAAGTTTTATCCCTGCCTGCGATTGCCACCTTCAGTTCATCCGCCTTGTCCACGACATGGTTGTTGGTGAGGATGTAACCATCGGCGGTGATGATCACGCCGGAGCCCAGGCCGGTTTGCACGGGTTTTTGTGGCAGGCGTTTCTTTGGCACGGGGCGCCGGCGGTCATGGGATGAATCCGATCCACGGCGGCCCAGCCAGTCCTCGAAAAAGTCGCGGAACATCGGCGGCAGGTTGTCGATGTCGTCCGTGTTCATTTCCAGGCTGGAGCCGCGCTTGGAATTCTTGGCGAAGGTCTGGATGCTGACGACGCTGGGCAGAATGCGTTCCACTACGTCCGCGTAGCTGCCGTTCGGCGGGCTTGGGAGGTGTGTTTCGGTGGTGTCGCGCGCGAGTTTTTTGTCAAAGTCGGCGGCGCTCATGGGCGGCCTGCTCATTTCGGCCCACAGGGCTGAGGAGGCCAGCAGGCCCAAGCCTGCAACGACGATGCGAAGCAAGGAAGTTTTCATGCAATGATATCGGTCGCGAGAGGCCGCGTGGTGGTATGTGGAAGAGTCTGGCGCATGGCCGTCTGCCGTTGGACATCAATGACGAGGGAGCGAGAATCCGGGGACGGGGCGGAAGCGGTTCCGAACTTGGCGGACAGCTCCCGCATCCACTCCATCATCTGTTCCCCCACGGCTTGTTTCGCCAGGCAAACCTGGCAATAGTGGATCACCGTGGGATGGAGGTGGAGATGGGAGACCTGGCCGTTGCAAATTTGAATCTCAAAGATCCAGGAGCGGTCGTTGCGCTCGAGGGGGTCGACCGCGTAATCGTCCACAAAATCGCCGGTGGAATAGAGGATGAGGCCGCCCTCAAAGACCTCCACACCCCGGCACACATGCGCCGAGTGGCCGAAGATTACATCCGCACCGGCCCGGATCAGGTCATGCGCCAGCCGGGTGTGGGAGGCGGGCGCACGGTAGCCCCAGTTGCCATCCCAGTGGGCGGCGACGATGAGCACATCGACTTCGGCGCTGGCCAGGCTCACGAGGCTGAGCAGTCTGGCGGTGCGTTCATCCGGCTTTTCCACCGGCGCGTAGAGCACGCCGGGATGGTCGGGGCCCGCTTCCCATGGTGGTTCGTTGTCCGTGAAGGACAGCATGCCGATGCGCACACCCCGCACTTCGCTGACCACCAGGCGGGCTGCTTCCTCCTCGTTCAATCCTGCGCCGCAGTGGGCGACGTGTGAACCATCGAGGAGCCTCAGCATTTCCACGAGGCCGCGATGATTGAAGTCGAGCGTGTGATTGTTGGCCAGGGACACCGCGTCCATGTGTGCGGCCTTCAGCACCGCGATATTCTTGGCGTCAGTTTGGAAGTGGAAGGTCTTGGGGGTGCGCCCCCACGGCGAGCCGTGATCGGTGATCACGCACTCCAGGTTGCAGGCCCGCCAGTCGGCGTTTCGCAACAGAGGCAGCGTATCGCCCCATGGATATTCAGGCGGCTCATCGCGCAGGCGTTCATTGACCCCGCGTCCAAGCATCACGTCGCCGACCAGCATGAGTTTAAGCGGAGCATTCATTGGAAAGAGGGTTGGTCATTGAGGATCGACCGTGCCCGCCGGCTGCCGGCTGGCCGCCTTGACGAGCCACTGCCTGACGTCGGCGTCGCTGGTCTCAGGGAAGTTTCCGTACCACTGGCTGGCGGCCTGAAATTTAGCGGGGACGACCAGGGCGATGAAGTCGTCGACAAACGGCTTCAGCATCGCGAAGGAGGCTGCCGAAGCGACAGGCACGGCGATGATGATCTGCCTGGGCTCCGCGTGTCGTAGCGCCCGGACCGCGGCGCGAACGGTGGAACCCGTGGCGACGCCGTCATCGACGAGGATGACATTCTTGTCCTTGACCTCCGGAAGCCCTTCGCGTCCGCGACTGGTAGCCTCGCGCCGCTGCAGTTTCTTCGACTGCGCGGCGACCGTCTTATTGAGGGCACAACGCGAGACGCCCATGGCCTGCATCACGGCCTCGTGGACGAATTGCACGCCTCCGCTGGCGATGGCCCCCATCGCGAGTTCTTCGTAGCCGGGCACGCCGAGCTTGCCCACCACCATCACATCCAGCGGCACATGCAGTTTTTCGGCCACCTCGTACGCGACGGGCACCCCGCCGCGAGACAACCCGAACACGATCACGTCGTCGCGGTTCGCGTGCTGCGCGAGGGCCTGGGCAAGACATTGGCCAGCCTGGGAGCGGTCTCTGAATACAGCTTCGCTCATGGGCTTACCTCCTGCCGAAAGCGGGGTCCCATGTGCCTGCCGAACCAGTGCGCGGTGAGCTGTGCCACTTGTTCAAGTTTGCCTGGCTCGTCAAACAAATGCGTGGCGCCTGGGACAATGCGGAAATTTTTCACGAAGGGCAGTTTTTCATACGCTTCTTCGTTCAGGAACATGATCGTTTCGTCGTACCCGCCGACGATCAGGAGGGTGGGGGCCATCACCCTGGGCAGCACCTCGCCCGCGAGATCCGGGCGGCCTCCCCGCGAGACCACGGCGGCGACGCGATGGCCCAGTTCCGCGGCCGCCATGAGGGCGGCGGCAGTGCCGGTGCTGGCACCGCAGTAGCCGACCTTCAGCCCATGAATCTCCGGCTGGTTCTCCACCCATGCCGTGATTCCCACCAGCCGTCTGGCCAGCCACGGAATGTCAAAGCGCAGCGAGCACGTCAGGGCGTCCCGCGGCTCTTCGGCCTGTGTCAGCAGATCAAAAAGCAAGGTGCCCATGCCCGCCTCTCGGATTGCTTCCGCAAGGAACCGATTGCGCGGGCTGTTCCTGCTGCTGCCGCTGCCGTCGGCGAACAGCACCACCCCGGACGCGTCTTCCGGCACTTGCAAATCGCCGTTCAGGAGGGCGTTTCCCACCGGGATGCGGACGGCTTTGTGAAGTGCCATCTGGTATTCTGCCATGCAATGAGCCATGATTTTCTCTCCATTCCGGGTTCCGGCCGCTCTCCAATTTGGGCCCCAGGGTGATGCGCGCCGCGCCGTATCTTCGGGTGGCGGCTCTGGAGGTGACTCGGTTTGCTTCAAGTTCCGACTTGGGATTTGGAGGGGGGGGTATTTTTCATTTGGAACGGAGGGGGGCTTGACCAGGATCATTCGTTGATGCCGCCGCATTCAGGGGCGGAGAAGAAATCGATTCCAAACGGCGGATACGGACGAAGCGAGGTGTCCGCTTTTTGATGGATGAACCGCAGTGCGAAGTCGTGGTCCAGGCGGCGGTCAAAATCGTCGTTGCAGAGGAATTCAGTCTGCCAGCGTGCGGCCAGCCGTTTGAGGTGGGAGCAGAGCGGTCCCGGGGGGGCGGCGTCATCCTGGTCCTCATCGTGAAGGGCCACCAGCAGGGCCCGGTTGCCTCTCTGTTGCTGGAGGCTGGAATCGAGCCATCGTCTGACCTGATCGGGCACTGCTCGTGTGTCCGAAGCGGCGACGATGATCACATCCGCCGCAGCGGCGGCGCGCACGGACATGGCCCTCAGGTCCATTCTTTCCAGCTTCTGAAAGCTCCAGGAGACGGAGCGGACGTGCAAGTCAGAACCCAGGGAGTGCTGCAGCCATTCCAATGCCTCCTGTGCCCGCACGCTGCCTGAGAAGTCGTCGTGAATGGCGACAACGGAGAAGACGGGACCGGCCGCGCGGCCGCGAGCTTTGAGTGGACGTGCAAGGAATTGCATGCAGCGAGTGTGCCGAAACGCGGTCGTCCTGACAATTGGGAGAGTCTCTCTTCAGTTCTCCGTAAACGGCTGAGAAACGTCTCAGGCTGGCGGTGAGCCAGAGAATTGTGCAGCTCGTGCTGGGAAGCCCTGCAACCATGTGATAGGCTTGCGCGCCACCGCCTGCCGGAGGCAGCCATGGCCCGTCTCCTCCGCTACACGAAGAACATCGCCTGCCTCGAGTCCCTGTGGGATGAGGACTTGGAGAATCGTCTCAGCGTGCTTCCGATCCTTGAGCTGACGGCGCGCGCCACGTCGGCGAGGTTTGTTTACCTGACGTGCAACACCAAGGCCGAACTTCGGCATAATCTCAAGCTCCTGTGCCGTAGGAAATCCTACGGTGTACTGGTGCTGGCGTTCCATGGGCATCCTGGTAACATCAAGCTTGGGGGCGAGGTCATAGTCTCGCTTGAGAGCCTGGCGCTGATGATGGGCGGGAGGTTTGCCGGCTGGGTGGTACATTTTTCGAGCTGCAGCACGGTGAAGATCGAGGAGGGCCGGCTGGCCCGGTTTGTGGCCGAGACCAAGGTGGCGATGATCACGGGCTTCACCAAGGAGGTGGACTGGACCGAAAGTGCAGTGGTGGACCTGCTGCTGCTGCGCTGGCTGCAATCGTACCGTGATCTGCATGCCTTGTGGAAGCACCTGTTGAAACACTATCCCGATCTCATCGCCATCACAGGCATGAAAGCCTTTCCGGTGGGCTGAACCCGGAACCGCGATTCAGCTTGGAGCAGAGCATGAGAGTTGAGCGATCGGAAAGTTGATAATTGATGGCTGATTGTTGATGGCGTGAGCCGGAAACTGACTGCTGAGTGTTGAGGGCATGAGTTAGAAGGGTTGGGGTGATTTAGAGGGCTCCCGCATCTCTCATCTCTCTCAGGGCACCACCTGGACGGGGCTGCCATTGTCGATCCATTCATAGAAGAACTTGGCGGGATTGCGCCCGTCCAAAGGCAGCCGGATGCAGCCGTGGGAGGCGGGGTGGTCGGGTACGGAGGTGAATCCGTGTATGAAGATGTGGCCATTGATCTGCACGCTCCACGGCATCGGCGCATGATGAAAGAGGGTGGAGTAGTGCATGCGTGCCCTGTAAGGGCCTGCGCTGAAGCTGCCTTTGGGAGTGTCGTTATGGCGGCCGGAACTCACGTGGCTTTGCATGACCAGGCGGCTGCCCTGCCAGCCGCGCAGTTGTTGATTTGCCAGGCTCACCTCCACCCGCTTGGGGCTGGCAGTCAGGGCGAATTTGTGGCTGCCCGCCCGGACCATGATCTGGCCGTCTTCCGGTGCACCGGTGATCTCGGCTCCGGCTTTTCTGAGATCGTCGGTGGCGGCCAGTTCCGTGCCGTCGATCAGCGATCTGAGGGCACCGGCGGCCACGGTGGTGTCGTGGATTTCAATGCACCGACCGGCTTCATTGCGCCGCACTTCCCAGTGGAGCTCCCGCACCGCTTCATCGAGCGGCACATAAAGAAGCCCTGGAGCGGCCGCAAAAGTCACGGCTTCGACCGCTGGTCCGTCGGCGGCCGTGGCAGGGGAGAGCAGGACCAGGCAGACCGTTGTGGCCAGGGTTGCGAAGCACCGGCTCACAAGCGTGGAAATGGATGGAAATGCATGATTCAAAACTGGTCCCCCGCCCAGCGCACGGCGTAGTGGACGAGTTCCGTGCCGTTTTTCAGGCCCAGCTTCTCCCTGATATGGCTGCGATGGGTGTCCACGGTTTTAAGGCTGATGTGCAATTCCTGGGCGATCTGGTGGTTGTCCTTGCCCTGGCCGGTGAGGCGCAGGACTTCGAGTTCCCGGTCGGTGAGTTTTCCCACGGCGGAGGTGCTGCTGGCCGCCGAGCGGGGCCGGCTGAGGGCATCGAGAATGGTGGCCGCCGTCTGCGCGCTGGCGTACACTTGGCCGCTCAAGACTTTGATGATGGCCTCGGTGATCTTTTCCGGGCCCTCCTGCTTCATGATGTAGCCGCGCCCGCCCGCGCGGAGCACGCGCTCTGCATAGAGCGTTTCGTCGTGCATGGAGATCACGAGCACTGGCAGCGCGGGATTGATGGCGTGGACGTCCTGCAGGAGTTCGAGTCCGCTTTTTCCTGGCAGGCCGATGTCCATGAGGACCAGGTCGGGGTTCAGTTTGGAAATGCCATCAAAAGCCTGCATCGCGTTGTCCGCTTCGCCACAGACCTCGAGACCGGGCACCTGGCCGACGATTCTGACAAGTCCGTCCCGAAACACCGGATGATCATCGACGACGAAGACTTTTGTTTTGGGCTGCTTAGCTGGTTTACTTGGCATAAGACTGGTCGGTTGAAGGTTTGTGATGGGGAGCGGGAATGGTGCAGGTGACGATCGTTCCGCCGGTGGTCTGATCGTTTTGGATGTCGAGTGAGCCGCCGATCATGTCGGCACGGTAAGTCATGATGCGCAGGCCCATGCCATCGTGTTTGGAGTCTGGCGCGGGCAGGCCCGTGCCATTGTCCTTCACGGACAAAACGGTGTGGTGCGCATTGGAGGAGAGCTCGATTTCAATTTCCTGGGCAAGGCCGTGCTTGACGGCGTTGGTCACGGCTTCCTGGGCGATGCGGTAGAGATGCGTGGCCACGGTGTTGTCCATCTGCGGCACTGGGGGGCATTTGCAGCGGCAGTTGATCCTGAACATGTCCGAAATGCGCTGGGTGAGCTCGATGAGCGCGGTCATCAGGCCGCCCGATTGCAAGGCCACCGGATGCAAACCCCGGGCGAGCGCGCGCGTCAGTGCCAGCGAATTCTTCAGCAGGCTGGTGATCTTGGCGGCAAGCTCTGCCTCGGGTGAGGTCTGAATAACCAGATTGTTTTCCAGCACGCGGCTCAAGCAGGAGATGCCGGCAAGCTGCTGGCCCAGATCGTCATGCAGATCCTGGCCGATGCGCTGCTGCTCCCTCTCGCTGATCTCGAGGATTTCCGCTTCCAAGCGGCGGCGCCGGGCGATTTCAGCACGCAGTTTTTCGTTCGCCAGTCTCAGCTCCGCCGTACGCTCTTCCACGCGCGTTTCGAGCTCGATGTTGAGCCGTCGGATCACCTGCTCGGCGCGCTTGCGCTCGCTGATGTCCACGTGCGCGATGACGGCCCGGGGCATGCCATCGCCGGAGAACGCCGTGGCATAGCCGACGAACCAGCGCTGCAGCTCAGCCCCGTGGCAGGGGTATTCCAGGGAGAACCGGCTCCTGGCACCGCTGATCACCTCGCGGATGCCTTCGGCAAAGCGGACCGCCTCTGTGGCGCCGTCGCCCGTGGCGGCATCGCACACGGCGAGGTAGTTGACCCCCGTGGCAACCGGATTGGGCAGGGCACCATTGGCCTGGGCAAATTCGTTCCAGGAATGGTTGGTACTGATGATCGTGCCCGTTTCATCAAGCACCGCGAGGCTCGCGGGAACGGCCTCCAGGGTGGACTGAGCGAAGCGCTGTGCTTCGCGCAATTCCTGCTCCACCCGCTTGCGTTCCGTGATGTCGGTGGCAATCCCGCTGATCTGGTGAGCGATCCCGGCCTTGCGCTTGACGACGATGCCGCGATCAGCAATCCAGAGGATGTCACCCTGCCGGTTGAGCACTCGATACTCCACGTTGAAGGTGGCTGCCTCCGCTTTGATCCAGCTCTCGAAGGCGGTGTTGACGCCGGGAAGGTCGTCTGGGTGGATGGACTTCTGCCATGCCATGGGGTTTTCGTAGAGCTCGGCGACTGAAGCCCCATAGATCTGCTCGAATGCCGGGCTGACGTAGGACACGCGTAGCGGATTGAGGTCCATGAACCAGAACACTTCGCCCATGTTCTCAGCCAGCAGGCGGAATCTGGTCTCGCTCAGGCGGAGGGCTTCCTCCGCCTCGCGCTGTGAGGTGATGTCCAGCATCGCGGGCACCAGCATTTTGGCGGGTGGAAGGGGCTTGCCGGACTTGCTGGAGGCAGGTTTCATGGCGGTGAGGGCTCCCTGGTCACGTCCTCCGTTGCCAGTGGTAACAAGGACGGCTGGCCGGCCTCGGGTGCCCGACGCCGCGCAATGACCAACGTCGACTTTTGGCCCACGCCTGGAAAGTCATCCGCGGGCGCGGGACGCGCCTTGGATGCTGCCGACTTGTTTGATCGTCTGGAGGAGGCGGCTGTTTTTTTCATGGTCCGCATCACTGCAAGAGGCTGGCGAGAGAGCAGAAATCGATGATCGCCTGCCGCCGGAGGGAGATGAACTCACAGGCACGAGTAAAGGGGCCTGTGAATTTTCCCCGGTGCGGCAACCCCTGGCGGGTGGATTACGGGGTGAAGCCGAAGCGGTGCTTCACGGTCGGCGCGTCCAGATGCAGCGATGCGGACAGCAGGCGCGAGGCCAGGCGCGAGGCAGCCACGCGCAGCATTTGATCCACTAGTTTCGGGTCAAGCTCATTGCCCTCGTGTTTGATGGAGCCGATGTGGGCTCCGGTGGCAAGCAGGCTCATGAGAAAATCTTCCGCTTCCACGGGGTCATCGGTGCGGTGGATGTCCACGCGCTTGTTATGCTGTGGATGGATGACGTATTCGATGTCGTATTTGGCAAGCATGGTGTGAGGTGGTTGAGGTTGTGCCGAGTCCTCTTGGGTGAAGAGGCAGCGTCGTTATCATGCCATGTCCATCCGGGCGGTGCTCAGCCGGGCGTGGCATCATTGAATCCGATCTTGCGCTCCTGACCTAGGGCGGCAGGCTTCACCACCAGCAGCGAACAGGGCAGCCGGGTGAGCAGGCGTTCGGCTGTCGAGCCCAGCAGGACGTAGCTCAGGTTGGTGCGTCCCTTGGCGCCGACGATGATCAGGTCCGCCCCGGCCTTCTCGCCATGCTCCACGATGCCGTCGCCATAGTTCGCCGCCTCGTGGAGGATCTCCTGGGATTCAATCCCCTGCGCCGCCTTGTGCACAAAATCATGGAGTTCGCGTTGCAGGTTGTCAGTGTAAGCCGCCCTTTGCTCGGGTGTGGCGGCCATCACCGGAGCGGCGACGTCGCCAAAGGGTGCCGTGTACATCAGCGCCACCCAGGGGTCCTGCCACACGTGCAAAAAGTCCACGCTGGCCCCGTCCTGGAGGGCGAGGCGGCGTGCTTGTTCCGCCACTTCCTCAGCCGTCTCGGAAAAGTCAATGCAGGCGACGATCTTGCGAAACGGGGAGGGATGATCGGACCGCACCATCAGCACCAGCGGAGCCGCCTTGCGCGCCAGCTTGGCGGAGACGGATCCGGCGCCTGCCGGTGAGCCGCCCGCTCCGGCGATCCCGGCCACCAGCAAGCCCGCGTTGAGTTTCCGGGCATGTTCAAGGCTTTCATGCAGGGGGGAGCCAACCAGAATGGTGACTCCGCCATTGGCTGACACTCGCGACTGCGCCAACCAGTCGTCGAGGGCGGTGCTCGCGCCTTCGCAGGATATGCGGGCCTGGCTCTCAAAGCTTGTGCCGTGGCTTTCGGACAGCGCTTCCACGGCGGTCTGGTCAACCACATGCACCACATGGAGGCTGGCCTTGGTGGCACCGGCGATGCGTGCGGCCTGCTCGAGTGCGGCGCGTGAGCCGGGGGAGAAGTCCACGGCAACCAGGATGGTGGTGAGATCGTTCATGGCAGGGGAGCGGTTTGAGTGGTTGAGAACACGTGGACCCTGGGTGGAAGAAGGCGCTCTGGCACGAGGGCGATGAAAGTCGCCGGAGGCGTCACGGGGTAATTCCCTGATGGCTGGCCGGCCACGATCTTGATTGCTGGAGGCTAGGCCGCGGTGCTCTTGGACGCAAACCACGTCGCTGGTCGCAAACGGGCGAAGACTGCGCGGATATTGTCAGCGGCGCGCATAGGGGCGCGCCGGGTCCGGCGTGTCTTCCCAAGTGCGGAGATTTGTCGATTCGTCTCAGTAAACGGATGAGGTGCAAAGGTCGCCCTTCCCCATAGCGGCCGGCTCGTTGTTCTGCTGTTAGTTCCGAGTCTTCTTGGAAGGCGAGGAGAACTCGAGTTCCGAACAGTGCCACGAAGTGACCTGACCCAAACATCCAGCCCATGAAAACGCACACGATTCTCGCGATGATCCTCAGCATGACAGCTCTGATGGGTTGCGAAAAAAAACCTCAGGTTGATGCCGCGAAACCACCTGCCAAGGAGGCGGCGACCAAGCCTGCGAAATAACCGGCTGCCGACAGGGAGGAACAGGCGCTGGTTTACGGCAACGAATTCCCAGGAAAACAAAAGAGGCGTGACAATCCCGGCTCTTGCAGAGCCCTGGGCGCGACCATGGGTGCAGGCTGTGCCATTCCCTCCCAGACAGCACTGCACCCATGGTTAATCCTAAAACGGGGCATGGCTGACAGCCGATCTGCGTCCGTCATTGGCTCCCCAAGGCTTTCCGCTTCTTGGGCGGTATCACCTTTTCGATACAGCCGCTTCGAACCGGACAGCCTTGTGAAACCAAGCACGAACCCATCTCAACTACCTTCCATTCCCGGATTTAGGTCCATCCCGAACGCGGCGCACCGGGAAGGTGACGACGGTGTTTTTTGCCCACGGATGCACAATGTCTGCATAGCGGCATAGCTCCCGGCCAGCTATGTTATCCCAATGAAACGGTGTCTTACCCCCGTGCTTGCGTTCATGGTTTCCTGTTCGGTTGTGCCCGGCAGCAGGAACAACGGCGGGCGATATTTTCAGACTGAGGTCAAACCTGTGCTGGAGCAGCAGTGTCTGCGCTGCCATAACGGCACGGTGCCGCCACCTGCGCTCAATCTCACCAGCAAGGCCACCGGCTTCGAGCGCCGAGCCGGGGGCCGCCATTTCATCGTGCCTGGCGACCCGGATCACAGCCTGCTCATTACCGCGGTGGAGCGCGGCGGCGCGCATGGCCGAAAAATGCCCCACGCTGACCTGAGCCTCACCGATGATCAGATTGGCATCCTGCGGGAATGGATCGAGGACGGCGCTTTCTGGCCCGAAGGCCTGGGCGGCACGCTGCACTCTGAAAGCAGCGCTGAAAACCCCCGATGAGGCTGTGGTCGTGTGCCGTGGCGGAGCGGCCACAGAGGCAGAAAAGACACGCCCGGTCCCACTTTTTGTCATCGCCAGCCGTGCGCCGTGGCCCCACGCTGGAGCGATAGATTATTTATGAACGACCACCTCGATGCCTTGCTGACGCGGATGAACCAGCTGGAGAAGGAGATTCTGCGGGAACTGCAAAAGAAGGAGACGGAGTTTTTCTATGAGGTGCGCAAGGGGAAGGTGCGCTTCACCGAGGAGGCGCGTGCCCGGCACAAGCGCCTGGTGACGCGATTCCTTGCCTATATCCGGGGCTCGACTTTTTGGGTTATTCTCACCGGCCCGGTGATCTGGTCCTGCCTGATCCCTGTCGCGTTGATGGACGTGGTGTTCTCGGTTTATCAGGCCCTGTGTTTCCCGATCTATGGCATCCCCAAGGTGAAGCGCCGTGAGCACATCGCTCTGGACCGGCGCCATCTGGCCTATTTGAACTGGGTGGAGAGGCTCAACTGCGAATACTGCGGCTATGCCAATGGCGTGCTCGCTTATGCCAGCGAGATTGCGGCGCGTACGGAGCAGCATTGGTGCCCGATCAAGCACGCGCTGCGCATGAAATCCATGCACAGCCGCTATCGCTACTTTTTCGATTATGGCGACGCCGAGCATTACCGGCAGCAGATCGAACAGGTTAGAAACTCGTTCGAAGACATCGACAAGGAGGATGTGACACCAAGCTAGGCAAACAGGTGGGTGAGGGGCTGGCCTTTATCAGCGACGGTGAAGGGGCGTTTGCTCGGCGAGTAGATGACCTGATCGAGCGGCAGGCCGAGCGCGTAGCCAATGGTGGCATTGAGATCCGGCGGGCTGACCTTGTCGGCGGCGATGGCCGATCCATCCTCTGAGGTGGCGCCATACTTGATGCCTCCTTTGATGCCGCCGCCAAACAGTGCGGCCGAGAAGATCGGATAGTGGTCGCGGCCCTGGTTTGAGTTGATCTTCGGCGTGCGGCCGAACTCGGAGGTGACCACGATCATGGTGCTGTCGAGCAGGCCGCGGCGCTCCAGGTCGTTCACCAGAGTGGAGAGCGCGATGTCGAGCGTGTCGCACAGGCGGGGTGTATTGATGAAGTTCGCCACATGGGTGTCCCAACTGCCGAAGCTCACTTCGATAAAGCGGACGCCGTGTTCGATGAGGCGGCGTGCCAGCAGGCAGCCCTGGCCGAAGCTGTCTTTGCCATAGGCCTTGCGGATCTCATCGGGTTCCCGGGTCATGTCGAAGGCGCGGAGATCCTCGCTGCGCATCAGGCGCACGGCATCGTCATACATGTCGGCATAAGCCTTCACGCTGCGGGTGTCATATTCGTGCTGGAACTCCGCGTCCAGGCTCTGCGCGAATTCGCGGCGGAAGGCGAAGCGCTCCTCGGTGACTCCCTTCTGCGGGCGCACGTTTTGGAGGCCGGCCTCGGGATTGTTCACCATGAGGGGGCCGTGTTTCTTGGGGAGGAAGCCCGCACCGGGATGGCGGCTGTCATTGCCCACATACACATAGGGAGGAAGGGCGGGATTGCCCGCGCCCTGGAACAGGCTGAGCCAGGCACCCATGCCAGGGTGGGTGATGGTGCTGCGCAGGCCGAAGCTGGTGTGCATGAAGTAGTTGGCCTGCTCATGGGCGGCGGTGTTCGTCGCCACTGAATTAATGACGCAGCCATGGTGCATCACTTTGGCGATGCGGGGCATGTATTCGCCAATGAGAACCCCGTCGGCGCTGGTCTTGATGGCCTTGGTGGGACCCATGACCGTCTTGTTGTCAGGCTTTGGATCCCAGGTGTCCAGATGGCTTTGCCCGCCGCTCATGTAGAGGAGGATCACGTTGCGTGCGGTGGCGGGCTGTTTGGCGTTTGCCGAACCTTCGCCCACGGCGAAAGCTTTGCCGGCGAACATGTTACCGGCCACCGGCAGCAGGCCGACGCCGAGCATGGATTTGGCCACGCCCGCCAGGAACTGGCGGCGATCGAGTTCGTTTTTCAATGTTTTCATGGGGTGGGGAAGGGGGATGGAAGTCATTGGATGAACAGGAACCTCTGGGTGCTGAGCATCGCGAGAGTGAGGTCGTCCCAGATGGTCTTGCTGCCGGCGTAGGATTCGAGCGTCTGGAGACAATGGGATTTCTCGGCCGCCGTGGGCTTGCGGCTGTAGAGGCTGAGGAAGAGGGTGTTGATTTTATCCTCGTGGGTCACCGCCTTGCGCAGGTTGATCGACAGAACGGACCAGGCGCTGGTGAGCTGGCTTGCGAGCGCGCCGTTCATCATGGTGAGCGCCTGCGGGACAGAGGCCTCGTAGTTGGCGTTTTCGATGATGTCGCGGTCAGACTGGCCGAACTCGCGAAGGAAATGACCGCGCGGTGCCGGCGATGGCAGCTCGGCGGCGCGGCACCAGGTTTGATGCAAGGAACGCTGGTAGTTCTCGAAGGATGTCGCGCTTTTCGGGTCCTTCATTCCAAGCACCTGCTCGTCGGCTTTGATTACTGCCGTCATTTTGGGATCGGCGGGCATGTCCTTGATGTCCACCCGGCTGTCGCTCATCAGGTTCATCATGGCCATCTCCACCGGCCCGCCGGCACTGAGGGCGGCCAGTTCCGCCTGGATTTCCTTGTTGCCGGACTTCTGGGCGGCTGCGTAGAAGCACTTGGACACGGTCTCGCGCAAGATGCGCTGGCTGTCGTTGAGCTGGCGCTGGATTTCTTTGGTCTTGTCCTTGTCGTCCCTGGCGCGGGCTTCATCGAGATCCTTGCGCAGCTTGTCGAAGCCGCGGTTCTGTTCGCGCATGAGGTCGGCCACGTTCTTGCTGGCCTCGATCAGCAGCACGGCCTCGGTCTTGTCGAGGATGCCGGCCAGGCGTTTGCGCTTTTCCAGTTCACGGCGCTCGCGCTCGCGTGCCGACCAGTTCACCTGATCGGGTGCGGGGCTCACGAGGGTGACGAGCGAGTCCCATACCTGCTCGGCGCTCATGCGGCGGAACACCGGACCCTGGAAGTAAAAGGGTGTGCCGGGGGCCACTTCCTTGATGCTGGCGCGGCCAAAGGCCTGCGTGTTGAGCAGCATGCGCAGGTAGGCCTTCATGTCGTATTTGAGCGCGACCATCTGCCCCTCCAGGAATTTCATGAGCTCCGGATTGGCTGCGACGCTGCTGTCCATCATCTCGTCCACAGGCTCATACAGGCCGAGACCAAACACTTTCTTCCACAGGCGGTTCGCGATGAGGGTGGTGAAGCGGGGATTGTCCGAGGAGGTCAGCCATTTGCCGAACTCGCCGATATTGTTCGACTCCTTGGTCAGGGGCACGGGCTTGCCAAACATTACTGACGCAGGCACCAGATCGTTGGGCTTCGCATTCGGGTACTTGTAGTTCGCCGGCAGGCGGATGGCCGCCTTGTTCTGCACTACCAGCGTGTCGCGCAGCGGCCGGAACGCCTCGGTCAGCGCCTGGCGCATCAGGTCCTGCGTCTCCTTGTCCAGAGTCTTGTCGTCACGGATGAGCTTGAGCGCCTCGTCGTTCGATTTTGAGCGGTAGCTGGTGCCGTTCATGTTGTGGGTGAAGGCCGCCATTTCGAAGAACTGCTTCTGGGTCCACTTGTCGAACGGATGATCGTGGCACTGAGCGCATTCGAGGCGGGTTCCGAGAAAGATGCGGGTGGTGTTGGAAAGGTTGTCCAACGGCATGCCGCGGTCGCGCATGTAGTAGCCGATGGCGCCAGTGTCGAAGCATGTGCCTTCACTGGAGACGAGTTCGCGGGCGAACTGGTCATACGGCTTGTTCTGGCGGAGCGACTGGCGGATGAAATTCAGGTAATTTTGCGCCGTGGTGCTGTCGCCGACGCCCTGGCTCTGTGCGCGCAGCACGTCCGCCCAGTAGTTGAAAAAATGCTGCACATATCCCTCACCTGCCAAAAGCTGATCCACCAGTTTGGCGCGTTTATCCGGCGCTTTCGAATCCAGGAAGGCTTTCGCTTCGTCGACCGAGGGGATGCGGCCGGCAACGGTGAGGCAGGCGCGCCGGAGGAAGACTTCATCGGTCACCATGGGGTTGCCCGTGACGTTTTGCTTCTGCCAGCCCTGGGCGAGCAGGGCGTCGATATGTTTGGAAGCGGCGGTCGTGTCCGCTGCGAGACTGGCAGCAGAGCCGGCAAGCATCACCACCATCGAAAGCAGGAAAAGCGTTATCTTCATGTGGAAACCAACGCGTCTTTTCGGGCCACTTGTCGTGAGGGCTTCGTTATGCCAAATCCGGCGCACCAGAGCGCAAATTTCGCAGTGTCATAGAGTGGATTGATCTGGCAATGGACGATGAAATCTGATTGCTGCCGGGTGGCGGAGCCGATGAAAAAGGGGCATCCGTTCTGTTTTCTGGGTTTGATTTGGTTTGATTCAGTCGGATTGGGCGTAGAAGAGTGAAGAGTGAAATGGGATGAACCGAGGCGAGGGGCGAGCCGAGATAGACTGAGCGAAGCGAAGCCCGAAGGGCGACACGAGCTGGGAAGCGAGGGAGTCAATGATGGACGATGATGGATGATGGATGGCTGCTTTGCTGATGAGGTCATCAATCCAGGGTGCCCCTGGCCCGCCGGCGTTGTTTGTCAGGAGGTGAGTTCAGGGTTGCTTTCACCCAGGCGGACTGCATCAATTAAATTGAAAAGGGCTCTCTACCACCGACCATACCCCGGCAGGTGCTGAGAGGCTTTTTCGTTGCTCTTCCTGCCCCGTCTCCTGGCCACGAGTTCACATGAGAATGAAACATGACATGGTCATCCTGGTCGCCGAAGATGATGCCGGGCATGCGCGGCTGATCGAGAAGAACCTGCGCCGCGCCGGTCTTCACAATCGCATCGAACGCTTCGAAGACGGTGGAGAAGTCCTGGATTTCCTGTTGCGGCGAGGTGAACGCAAGCGCGAATCCGGCACACGCTACCTGCTGTTGCTGGACATCCGCATGCCCAAGGTGGACGGTGTTGAAGTCCTGCGCCAGCTCAAGGCCGATCCGGAGTTGCGCAAGATGCCGGTCATCATGCTCACCACCACCGACGACCCGCGCGAAGTAGAGCGTTGCCACGAGATCGGGTGCAGCCACTACATCGTCAAACCGGTGGACTATGACGGATTTGCCCATGCGATCAGCCAGCTGGGTGTGTTTGTCACGCTGGTCAAGGTTCCGGAGATCACCACGCCGGCTTGATCGGGGGTCGCGGCCTGTTTACGCCCTGATGGGGAGGGTTCAGCTGCCCCCTCCTTATTTGCCGATCAAGATCAGGGCACCCGCTGCGAGGGCTAGAACGGGGACAACGACGCTCAACTGGCCGAGGTGGAAACCAAAGGTTCCCATCAGTCCGATGAGGATCAGGTAAATGGCCAGGAGGAGCATGCCAATGTTCTTGGTGATTTTCATGGTTGTTGGGTTTGTGTTCCGGTTACTACAAGAAGTTTGCGTGTCTTGGATATCGTGCCGTTCAAGCTTTTTTGCCCGCCATGACAAGCAGCAGAATGCCACCGGCGAGCGTGATGGCACCGACGATGGGAGGCAAGGGGAGGGTGTGAGTCCGCTCCGTGGTCACATGGATGGGACCAAGATCAATGGCCTTCTCCCTTGTCGTATAAGTGATGCCTTGATATGCAAAGGCCACTATGCCGATGACGATGAGCAGGACAGCGAGGAACGTCTGTGTTTTCATAGGATTGGTTGCCATTAAGAGACTAGGAAGCGCCTGGAGCGCTCTCAATGGGGTGAAACCCTTCCCTTGCAGGGCTGCGAGGTCTGCTCGTAATGGTCCAGCTGTCTGGCACTCTTGTACGCCAAGCTTGCGGTGGTTCGCGGAGTCTCGTAGAAGAGCAATGTCTCTATGAAATTGTCGATCCAACACAAAGTTCAGGCAGGTTTCGGGGTGGCCTTGGTGTTCCTGCTCCTCATCGGCATGATCGCCTGGTGGAGCCAGCAACGCAATGTGGAGACGTTTCGCCTGGCTGACCGCACTCACGATGCGATCGACAAGCTGGAAGACACGCTGGTGGAAATGCTCAACACCGAAACGGGCAGCCGCGGCTTTGCCATCTCGGGCGACGAAGCGTTTTTGCAGCCGCATCAGGCCGGAATCGCCGGGGTTAAGAACTCGATCGAGGCAGCGAAAAGGCTGATGCACGACAATCCTGATCAGCAACGCCGGCTGGCGGCGCTGGAGCCGTTGATTCAAGCGAAAACAGGTTACTTGGACGAGGTGATCAAACTGCGGCGCAGCGGCGACACCGCCGGGGCGCTGAAATCCGTTGCCTCGGCAGAGGGCAAGCAGACAATGGATGCAATCGGCAAGCTGATTGCGGAGATGGTGACCGAGGAGGGCAGGCTGCTTCAGGAGGGCACGGCCGCGGCGCAGACGTTGTCCGGCGTGGCGATGGCCAGTGTGGTCTTCGGTGGCCTGAGCTCCCTTGGGCTGATTGGCCTTGCCGGCTTCATTGTGCGGCGCGATATGGCCAGGCGGCAGGAGGCGGAGGCGGAGCGCGACCGCTTCTTCACCCTCCCGCTGGACATGCTCTGCATTTCCAACGCGGACGGCTATTTTAAACACGTCAACCCCGCGTTCACCCACACGCTGGGCTGGTGTGCCGAGGAGTTTCTGGCTCGGCCATTTCTCGACTTTGTGCATCCCGACGACCGGGCGGCGACGCTCCGCGAGGTCGAGAGGCAGGTTGTCGCTGGTGACAAGGTCTTTCATTTTGAAAACCGCTATCAGCACAAGGACGGCTCGTGGCGGGTGCTGTCGTGGAAGTCCGTGCCGCATTCGGGCGGACTCATGTTCGCCACCGCGCGGGATGTGACGGAGGAGCACGCCGCCCAGCGTGCCGTGCGCGAAAGCGATACACTGAACCGTGCCGTGCTGAATTCCATGATGGCGACCATCGCCGTCGTGGACCGCCACGGCACGATCATCGCCGTCAATGATCGCTGGGAACGTTTCGCGCTGGAGAACGGCGCTGATGCCTCACTGTCCGGAGTAGGCATAGGTGCCAATTACATTGAGGTCTGCGAGCGTGCGACCCGGGATCTGGGCGAGGAGGCGCAACAGATACTTGAGGGGCTGCGGGGCGTGCTGGCGCATTCGCAAGCGGCGTTCAAATACGAGTATCCTTGCCACTCGCCCACGGAACACCGCTGGTTCACCATGCATGTGTCGCCCCTGTCCCGTGCCGAAGGGGGGGCGGTCATTGCTCAGATCGACGTCACTGAACGCAAGCGGGCCGAGCAGTTGCTGGGCGATTTCAAGGATGCCCTCGATGAACATGCCATCGTCGCGATCACGGATGCGCAGGGAATCATCACTTACGTAAACGACAAGTTCTGCGCGGTCTCGAAGCATGCGCGCGAGGAACTGCTCGGCCAGAACCACCGCATCATCAATTCTGGGCATCATCCGAAGGAGTTTTTCAGCGAGCTGTGGGCGACGATCAGCAGGGGGCGCGTGTGGAAAGGCGAGATTAAGAACCGTGCCAAGGATGGCTCGTTTTACTGGGTGGACTCGACCATCATTCCGTTCCTCGGCCCGGACGGCAAGCCGTCGCAATATTTTTCGATCCGGGCGGACATCACCGACCGCAAACAGGCGGAACTGGCACTCCTGCAGGTCAACGAAACCTTGGAGCAGCGAGTGCAAGAGAGGACGGCGGAACTGGAGCTGGCCAATGTCACGATCAGCGCGAGTCGGCAACAGTTGAGCGACATTCTGGACAGCATGTTTGTCTTCGTGGGCCTGTTTTCGCCCGAAGGCGTGACGCTGGAGGCAAACCGTGCACCACTGGAAGCCGGGGGGTTGCGGCGCGAAGACGTCATTGGACGGTTGTTCTGGGAAACTGACTGGTGGAATTATTCCGCGGAATCCCAGCAGCACGTGCGCGACGCCTTTCGCCGGGCGGCCCTGGGAGAGGTTGTCCGGGGGGACTTCGAGGCGCGCATGAAAGGCGGCCAGCTCGTGACAGTGGATGCGGTCTTCAATCCGCTGCGGGACGAGACAGGGCGGATTGTGCAGGTGGTCGCTTCGGGCACGGATGTGACCGAACGCAAGCGGGCGGCGGAAGCTTTAAACGAAAGCGAGACGCGATATCGCGCCGTCGTTGAAAGCAGCGGTGATGCGATCTTGTTGGTGGATGGCGACGGGCACATCTGCTCTGCCAACGCTGCCGCCGTGCAGATGCATGGATTCAGCCATGCCGAGCTGCTGAGCATGAGCGTGCAAGACCTCGTCGTCCGCGAGCCGGCCGAGCAGGTGCCTGAACGGCTGCGGCGGCTGGGGGAAGGCGAGGCTCTGACATTCGAAGTGCAACATCGGCGCAAGGACGGAACGGCGTTCCCAATCGAGGTGGTGGCGACGCCGATGAAGGTCGGAACGGAAACTTTCATTCTGGCCTGCGAGCGTGACATCACCGAGCGCAATCTGGCGCAGGTGGCTCTGCTCGAAAGCGAAGAGCGTTTTCATCAACTGGCCGGGAACATCAATGAGGTGTTTTGGATGACAAACGTGGGGAAAAGCCAGATGATCTACATCTCTCCGGCCTACGAGGTGATCTGGGGCCGGAGTTGTGCCTCGTTGTATGCATCGCCGCGCCAGTGGCTCGAATCTATTCACCCGGAAGACCGTGATCGCGTCATCCATTCCGCTGAGAGCAACCAGCTGGCCGGCACGTACGACGAAGAGTATCGGATCATCCGTCCTGACGGCGCGATCTGCTGGATTCATGACCTGGCCTTTCCGGTGAGAAACCAGGGTGGCGAGGTCTATCGTCTGGCCGGTGTGGCGCGCGACATCACGGAGCGCAAGAGCGCTGAGCAGAAGGATGCCGCGCACCTGCTGCGGTTGCGCCGGCTTTCGGAGCTGAGCATGACATTGTCGGCCGATGATTCGGAAGTGGTGTTCGAGAAGGTCGTCTGCATGATCGCCGAACTGTTTGAAGTCCCCGTGGTCTGCTTGGCGGAGATTGCCGGCCCCGAGCTGCTGTTCAAGGCGGTCTATGCCAACGGGCAGGTTCGCCGGGATGCAGGCAGGTGTCCGTTGGAGGTCACCCCATGTGCGACAGTGGAGATGGCCAAGGAGTTGCGCACCTACGACCGGGTGCAGGAACATTTCCCCCAGGCAACGTTTCTGCGCGACCACAATGCGGTCGCTTATTGCGGGGTTCCCTCGCTGGACAGTCAGGGCAACGTGGTCGCCATTTCTTGCTTGTTGGACGACAAGCCGCATGAATTCACCCATGAGGATCAGGAGATTCTGCGCCTGATCGGCCAGCGGGTCGCGATCGAACTGGAACGCAGCCAAAGCATCAGCGAGCGTAAAAACTTGGACCGCCTCGCTTTGCGATCGCAGCGGCTGGAAGCCCTGGGCACTCTTTCAAGCGGCGTGGCTCATGATTTGAACAACGCCCTTACGCCGATCATGATGGGTGTGGAATTGTTGAGGACACGGTATCCTGAAGATTCAAAGATCGTGGACATGTTTGCCACCAGCGCGAAGCGCGGTTCGGACATGGTGCGTCAGTTGTTGAGTTTTGCCAAGGGCGCGGAGGGTTTGCGCGTGCCCATCAAGGCGGATCAACTGGTCAGTGAGCTGGAGAACTTGGTGACGGGCAGCTTCCCCAAGAACATTCGGTTGCTGGTCAAATGTGACCCGAGGCTTCCAACGGTGCTGGGCGACAGTACGCAGTTGCATCAGATCCTGCTGAACCTGTGCGTCAACGCCCGCGACGCCATGCCCCACGGCGGCACGCTCACGCTGGAGGCGAAGCGGGTGAAGGTGGGTGCCACCTTTGCCGACTTCGCGCCCGATGCCAGGCCAGGTCTTTACCTGGCGCTGCGGGTGAGTGACACCGGCACGGGCATTCCCCAGGACATCCTCGACCGGATTTTTGATCCGTTCTTCACCACCAAAAGCCCGGACAAAGGCACTGGCCTGGGCCTTTCCACCGTTATGGGCATTGTTAAGGGCCACGGCGGATTCCTGCAGGTATCTTCGCAACCCGGCCAAGGCTCAACCTTTACCGCCTACCTGCCCGCCGACGGAGCACGGGGCGGAGACCCCAGCCTGCTGCCCGAGGCTGCGGCGGAATTCCGCGGGCAAGGGGAAACCATCCTCCTCGTGGACGACGAAGCCGACGTGCGGGAAATGGCGGGCATTGTGCTGCAGCGGCTGAACTTCAAGCCGTTGATTGCCACCGATGGTGTGGACGGCCTGCTCACGGCGGCGCAGCGCAGCACCGATCTGCGCGTGGTCATCACCGACCTGCACATGCCCCAGATGGACGGCCTGGCATTTGTCCGGGCGCTGCGGCGGATGCTGCCGGACATTCCTGTCATCGTGGCCAGCGGGCGAATGGAGGAGGCGTTGGCCGTAGAGTTCAAAACCTTGGGTGTGACGACGCGGCTGGACAAACCGTTCACTCAACCTCAACTGGCGGAAGCGTTGAAGAACTTACTTGCGCCGAAATGAGCAGTCGGTTCGGAAGGGTGCCCCTGCGAGAAGCCTGATCGCCCAGATGTAGGCATCGCGGACAAGGTTAACAAAATCCGCAACTGGTGGTGGGTGAGGCCGGTCCGCTGACCCGCCTGGCGCGGCGCGAGAGTCCGGAAATACAAAGTATATACAGATATTTCTAAATGACGTGGTTATTCGCTAAAGTCATGATTTTGGTCCGGTTCCCATAGCCGATGTTTCGGGCAGCCAATGAGGCATTGTCCAAGGTGATACGCTCCTTAGGGCTCAAAAAGAGCGAGGAAAGGCGAGTCCAGGGTAGGGGAGGACCGTGGCTTTTCCTGTCGTGGCTGGCCCCCATGATTCTTGTCCCGGGGCGCGAAAATGCTTGTTCCTTGTGGGGCTAATGTGATTACATGGTCTTTTAACTGTAAAACTCGCTCGCGCGCGAAATTGGCGGTCCGCTTCTCCCAGGAAGCGGGGCCGCCCGTCCTTGTTGATGAGATGCCGATAGTTCAGCCACACCCGCTTTCCCTTGCGTACCCTTTGCGCCGTGCTTGGTGAACGCCCCTAATTTTGTTTCGCCCATGAACACTCTTTTGAGTCCGCCTAAAACAATTCGCAGGGGCAGCCCTGCGCTCCAGATGATCAGGCGTCATCTGCAAGTGCCGGTCACGGCCTTGTTACTGACTTGTTTCTCTTTGTGGACAGTGGAGTCCCGCGGTGACACATTCACCTGGGATTCGGACGGGATTGCGGGAGATCCCACAGGTGGGACGGGCAACTGGGATCTGGCCTCGAGCCTGTGGAACAACGGTGCGACCATGCAGCACTGGGCGAACGGCGGCAACGTGGCGCTTTTTGGCGGGACGGCGGGGACGGTGACATTGGGCGCTCCGATTTCGGCGGACGGGCTTATTTTTGGTACGGATGGGTACACGCTGGCGGGCACGGGAGCGAACACCCTGTCGCTTACCGGGCCGGCATCAATCGCGGTGAACGGATCGGGGACGCATGCCACGATCAGCGCCATTTTGGCGGGTTCGTCTGGTATGTCGATCACGGGCGGCGGTGTTTTGACGCTGAGCGGAGCCAACACTTACACCGGAGGCACGAACGTGAGCGCCGGCCTGCTGGGAATCGGGGGGGCGGCGACTGGATCGAGCGGCTCCGCGTTGAGCAGCGGGGCGCTGAACATAGCGAATGCGGGCATCTTCGCGACCAACGCCGGGGGGCTGACCATCAGCAACGCCGTCAACATTGCCAGCGGCACCACCTTTTCCACGGTGGGTGGGAACTCGATCATTCTTGCGGGGCCGGTGACGGGCGTGAGCGGCGCGCCGGGCTCGGGCTGGACAATCAGCAATTCCATCAGCAGCCCTGCGGCGCTGACCATTTCGGGCAATCTGATCAATGCTGACACCAACGACAACAATACTTCCACGTGGACTCTCACGGGTACGGGTAACACCACGATCAGCGGGGTGATTCAGGCCAATGCCACGGGCGGAACCGGGCGGCTCACTGCCCTCGCTGTCAACACTGCTGGCACAGTGACACTGTCAGGCGGTGCGCCGAACACCTATCTTGGCGGGACCACGCTGACCCAAGGCACTTTGGTGCTGGCCAAAGTGGGGGCGCTTGGCGGGGGCGGCAGCTTCAATTTCAATGGCGGCACCTTGCAGACCAGCGTCTTTGGCGGTTTGACCGGCGCGAATGCCTTGGTGAATCCTGTGATTCTGGGCAATTCCCAAGCGGTCGTCAGCGGAGCCCAGCCAATCGAATTGGCGGGTGGAGTGACCAACAGCGGCGGCAACCGGGTGCTGGTCAACAACGTGACTGGTGGCGCGCTGACCATTTCCGGCGGCGTGAACCTGTCCGGTGATGTCACGAACCGCCTGTTTACGCTGGCGGGCACGGGTAATACCCTGATCAACAGTGCCATTGTCAATGGTGGAGGCTCCACGGCCAGCCAGTTTGTCAACGACAACAGCGGCACTTTGACGCTGACGGCGGACAACACGTTTAATGGTGCCACCGTCCTGAACGCCGGGAATACGATCCTCACTGGCAGCGGTGGCCGGATCAGTGGCACGACTGGGATTACGATCAATCCATCCGCCACACTGACGCTGAACAGCCTGGGCGGCGATCCGACTGTCGCAAACCGCACCAATGGCAGGCCGATCATCCTCAACGGTGGCGTGATGAACTACTTCGGCGGCACTGGTAGTTCCGGCGAATTTGCCGGAACGCTGACTCTCAACAGCGGGGGCGGTGTGATTAACGTGGGGGGCGCCGGTGGCGCTAACACGCTGAATTTTGTTTCCCTGGCTTTCGGTGCCGGGAGCTCGCTGAACTTGCCCATTTCAGGTCTTGGGAGCAGCAACTCGGTTGTTTTCGCCGCCGCCCCAGCCCTCCTTCCTGCCACCAACGGCATTTTGCCTCGGGTAACCGCGAACGGAGCGGACTTTGCCACGTACACGAGCAGCGTCGTGCCCTTCACTGGTTATGTTTTTGACATCAACGCGGCAAATTTCACGGACACGGTCAAACTCAACTCGGGTGCCAGCCTGACGGTGCTGGCTGCCACACGCAACGCCCTGGCCATCAACGGTTCTCTTCTGGTTGTGGGCAGTACGCGGGGTGCGTCGCTCATCCTGACATCCGGTGCGGTGCTCAATACGGGTGGAAGCAACCAGTTGAGCATCACCAACGTGGCACTGGGGGGGGTTGAGGGGCTGTTCCATACCAATGGGGCGGGCAACACCCTGGACGTGACGAGTACTATCACCGGCACGGCCGGCCTGACCAAGACACTGGACGGCACGCTCCAGTTCTCAACACCGCAGTACTATACCGGAACGACCACCGTCAACGGTGGTTCTCTGCGGTTGAATGGCGGGCTGAATACGGTGTTCCAAAACCAGCCGCTGGCGCTCAATGGAGGCACCTTCGATTTGAATGGGCAGACGCAGTGGGTGGGCACGCTCAGCACGGGCAGCGCGACGGCGGTTCCCAACGCCGGTGGCTCAGTGGGCAGCACGACGAACGCCGGGACCCTGGTGACGAACATGGGGGCCAACGCCACGTTTGCCGGGGGAATCGGCGGGACGGGTGTCAATTTTGTCCGTTCGGGTGGCAATACGCTTAACTTTGAATCCGCCCTGACGTACGGTGGCGCCACTTTGTTGAACGGCGGGACGACAGTTCTGCGCGACAGCGCGACCTTGCTGAACACCGCCAGCATCAATCTCAATTATGCCTCGCTGACGCTGGATAACAATGCCGGTCTGCAGACGGACGTTGGCAACCGCGTGAGTGACACGGCACCATTGAATTTGCGCGGAGGTGTTCTCACTTTCGGGGGCCGCTTGTTCACGGCCTCCCATGAAACGTTCGGGGCGCTCAATTTGGCTGAAGGGGCTGGAACGGTGGCATTAAGCATTGGCGGGGGTACTTACTCTTCGGTAGATGTGACTTTTGCCAGCCTTAACCGGAACCCGGGCAGCACGGTGAATTTCACCACGAATGCGATTCTGGGTGCCCCGGGCAACAATACCCGGCTGTTTTTCACCAGCCCGCCGCCGACGGCGAACGGAATGCTGGGGGCCTGGGCAGTGGCGAATTTTGGCGACTACGCCGCGTTTAACGTCGGGCAGGGTGTGGGCAATGCGGGAGGAGCGGGCTTTCAGGCTTATGACGCGGGCTTTGGCTCCGGGCTTGTGCCCAATCTGGTGGCCACCGCAGCGAACCTCACCACCACGTTGTCCGCCTCCACGACGGTGGCCGCGATGCTGCGCCTGAGCGGTGGTTTCAACAGCGACATTGCCTTCACCAGCGCTGCCAACGTCCTGAATCTAGAAATGGGCGGGCTCCTGCGCAGCAACGACAACAATCCGTCCTCGATTGGTTCGCCGCTGGTGCCTGGCATCCTGACAGCGGGCGGTGCTGCCAGCAGTGGCACGAATGAACTGGTTGTTTATAACAATCAGAACACGGTTACGATCAACTCGGTGATCAAGGATCCATCCCAGGTGGGCAGCGGAACCGGGGCTGTGACCTTGGTGAAATCGGGGGCGGGCACGCTGTCATTGACGGCTGCCAACACTTATACCAAGGGCACCGTGGTCAATCAGGGCACCCTGTCGTTGAACGGTCTGTCCTCCGCCGTGGTGATTCCCACCGGCGGCCTCACTTTGAATTCCGGCAATGTGATCATGGTTGGCAATGCCGGGCAGATCGCAGGGACCAACACCGTGACCCTCAATGGCAGTTCCGCCCTGACGCTGGTGGGGAATAACACGCTCTTCGCGCTGAATTTCAACAATGACGGCGGGCTTGCGACGCCGTTGGTAAGCACGGGCGGCACCCTTGCTTTGTCCTCGCCCACGCCGATCACGGTGACCTCCAGCAACGTGGCCACCCTCCCCACCATCAATGGCACGCTGGATTTTGGTTCGTCCGCGAAAACGGTGAACATCGGGGCCATCGGTCTGAATTCGCTGACTCCGTTCAGCGGCTTGTCTCCCTCCATCAACGTCGCCGCCAATATTATAGGCAACGGGGCCAGCTTGACTGAGACGGGGGGCGGCGTCCTCGAATTGAGTGGGCAGAGCACCTTCACTGGCGGGCTGACCGTCAATGCCTCCGGGCTGATGCTGAACTCCAGCAGTGCGCCGACGCTGGGCATGGGAGTGGCTTCGGGGCCGGTGGGTACGGGGACGCTGACGATGACTACCGGGTCCTTTTTTGTCGCCACCGGCACTCAATCGATTGCGAATCCGGTCGCCTTCGGTGGCTTTCCGACCTTCTATAACCTGACTAACGCAGCCTCAACGCTGTCGCTGACCGGAGCGGTGACGCTGCCGGCTCCCGCCGTCACGGTTACTGTCGGCAGCCCGCTTCTCACGGTGAATCTGGGCAGCTCGATTGCCAATGCATCACATGTCACCGGCATCACCAAGAATGGCCTGGGCAACCTGTCGATTGGCGTTGCCGGGTACACGGGTTCGATCACTTTCAATGACGGGGGTTCCCTGGGTCTGCTGCTCGACGGTACGACCGGCAATGGGCAGAAAGAAGCCATAACCTATGGGGGGGCGATCACGTTCAACGCCTTCCCTGCCTTCACGGTGGGCCGTGCCAGCGCCGGGGCCCTGTTCACCCAGGCAGCGAACAAGACGATCGAACCCACCGGCCTGGTAAATTCACTGGCTGACGGTGTGACGGTGACCAACAACAACGGCTATGGCTTGCTCGTCTCTTCCAATATTGCATTCAACGCCAATGCCACGCTTACCGTGGCCAACACGACTGCTTCTGATGTCACACAGGGTCTGTACCTTACGGGTTTGATCAGCGGCCAGGGCTTCATCAAGCAGGGGGCGGGCACCGTGGTGCTTGCCAATACGGGCAACAGTTTTTTGGGCACCATTGACGTGCGGGCGGGGAACGTCTCCATTTCAGATCCGGCCCAATTGGGTGACAGCGGCAATGTGGTGCTGTTGTCGAGCGCCGGCGGGTTGCGGACCACGGCCACGATGACGCTTGGTTCGGGGGCTGGTCCGACGATCAAATTCGCGGCGGGCAACAACGCGGTGGTGCAGGTGGTCGGCGGCACCACCCTCACCATTGGACTGCCTTTGGACGGCTCGGCCTCCAACGCCACCCTGATCAAAGGCGAGAACGGCACGCTGATTCTGGCGGCTGATCAAGTCACTTGGTCGGGCAACATCTTGATCAATGCCGGCGTGGTCGAGGGCTCTACGTTGAGCGGCCTGACCAATGCGCTGGGCACGGGTGGAACGATCACCGTGGCCAACAACGTGGGAGCTGCATTCATCATCAACGGGCAGACGATCTCCAAGCCATTGACCCTCAACAACTCCGGCATCAACACTGAGGGTGCCTTGCATCCCACAGGAGGTTCCAGCACCTGGGCAGGACTCATCACCTTGGGTTCCGCTACCACGATCGGAAGCTTCGGGAGTTCGAATCTAACCCTTGCGGGCGGTGTTGTGGGTGGTCAGGCGCTGACATTTGCGGGCGCTGCCGCCGTGATTTTTAGTTCCTCCGGTTCGGCGCTGGGTGCTGTCGGCTCCGTCACCAAGATCGACGCGGGCCGCGTCTTGATCGAAAACGACAGCAGTGTCTTCCTTGGGCCGCTGACGGTGAATGCCGGCACTTTTACGGTAGGTTCGGGGTTGGACGGCGGCACTGGTACCGGCAAGATCGGCGGAACGGGCGCCATTACCCTGAACCCAGGCGGCACTTTGTTGGTGGACGACACCGGCGTCCTTTCGGCGGTCAACCGTCTGGGAGGCAACCGTCCAATCACGCTGCAAGGCGGCATGCTGACCTATTCCGGGGGATCAGCCGCCAATGATGGTGAGACTTTTGGGACTGTGACGCTGCAGCGTGGCAACTCCGTCGTCACCGTGACGCCCGATCCGACCCGGCAGTCCAATTTGATCTTTGGGGCGCCCTCGCTGGCTTCGACGGGCGTGACCGTTTTGTTCCGCGGCACTGGTCTGGGCAATCCGGCGGCGGCAGGTGTCGCCACGATTGCATCCTCGGGTGCGGGCTTTGCCTTCATCGGTCAGACGGGTGCCACCGGCACCACGAACAAAGGAGTTATTCCCTGGGCTCTGGTGGACAATAGCGCCACCGGCCAGGGCACGTCCTTCGCCACCGCTGATGCGGTATTGGCAGCGCCGACCACGACTACGACGTCGATTCTTCGCGCGTTGAACACCGGCACGGAAATGGTCACCAATTCCTTCGCGGGCAACACCAACGTCCGCCTGACGGCCAATCCTGGGGGGATCAATTCCGTCAGCATCAACACCCTGACTCTGGAGAGCGGGGGTGGAGTGACCATCAATGGTGCGACAGGCCCCTTCGTGCAGTCGCTGACCATTGCCGGTGCGGGGCTTCTGGCCAAGACGGGTAACACGGGTATCAGCGGTGGTGTGCTCAACATGCCCTCCGCCTCGCAGGCGCTATACGTCCAGACGGTGGACAACTTGACGATCACCAGCACGCTCGCCGGCGGTCCTGGCCAGGGCAGCACCGCCATTGCGCTGGTGAAGGCGGGTGCCGGGACGTTGACCTTGACGCCGCCCGTGAGTGCCATTCCGGGAGTGCCTGCCAATGTCAACAGCGGGCTGTGGGTGATCAACCAGGGTGCCGTCCTGCTGAACGGGGGTAATAACACCATCGTGGCCAATAACTTCATGGAACTGGGCCCCACCGGCGTTCTCGATCTGAATGGCAACGCCCAGTACGTACAGGACCTCTTTGCTGATGGCGCAGTCGCCTTTGCAGGAGGAACGGTGCAGGGCGTGGCGGGGAGCACCCTGGTTTTGAACCGGGACAACACGGCGCGCAACTTCGCCGGGACGATCGCGGGAGCTGTGGCTTTGGATCGTGGCGGCCAGAACACCTGGACCTTGTTTTCTCCCAATACTTTCAGCGGTGCGACTCTCCTCACCGGTGGCACGACAATCTTGCGTGACCGGGCCACGTTCTCGGCAACCGCCAGTATCGACATCAATTATTCGGCAAACCTCACCCTGGACAACGCAACCTCAACCAGGACGATCACGAATCGCCTGCAGAACACGGTTCCCGTCAACCTTAACGGCGGTTCGTTCACCTTGATTGGACGCCCGCAAAGCTTGACGGCGCAGACCGCCGGGGTTCTCACTCTCGCCCAAGGAGCCGGCACTATTACGGTCAATGCGAGCGTGGGCTCGATCCCGGCCGGCAGTGTGTATGCGGCTGATCTCACCTTTGCCAGTCTTGTCCAGGGACCCGGTGCGACCCTCAATTTCATCGGTCAAACCAATGGTGCCGTCGTGGCGCTGGGACAAATGGGCAGTAATCCGCGGGTCGAGTTCACCGCGGCACCCTCCTTGACCAACAACGTCATCGGTGGCTGGGCCGTGGTCAACGGTTCGGAGTTCGCCAGCTATGATTCGCTGTATGGCGTGGGAGCCCTCAACGGGCCGGGCTTTGCCGGTTATGACAGTGCCAGTCTTCCGGCTTCCGGGGGAGCGACCCAGAATATTCGTTTGGGAGCCTCCTCAACGGTCGCCAGTGCCGGGCTGACGATCAATACATTGAACGTGGCCGGTGCTTTTGACGTGGTTTTCGCCAATGCGGGCGCCACGCTTAACCTGGGTGCGGGCGGGTTGCTTAAAACGGGCAACAATTCCAATTTGGGCAGTGTGGCGCTGCCCGGGCAACTGACGGCGGGCGGCACGGCCACGGGGCTGCAGCAGCTTGTGGTTTACAGCGGCACGTCCGGCCAGGCGTTGACGATCAACTCGAAGATTATTGACAACGGCTCCGGGGGACAAACGGCCTTCGTCACTTCGGGGGTGGGGACGGTCACCCTGAACGCTTTGACCAGCAACACCTACAGCGGCGGTACATTCGTCAATCAGGGCACCACCATCGCCAATGCGGCAGCGGGTGCCACGGTGATTCCCGCGGGGGGGCTGACTGTGAACGGAGGCACGCTGACCATGAGCGGCGCTTCCGGCGGCATTGATCCAACCAACGTGCTGACGGTGAATGGCAGCAGCACCGTCAACCTGGCGGGACCCACGACCGTCAGCAGCGTGGTGATCAACAACAAGACGCTCTACCTGGACGACGTGGTGGATGGCGTGCGGATCGTGGCCATTGATCTGCACCAAGTCACGCTGGTGCTGGGCGACAAAACCAACGTGATGGTTCTGCGATAGCAGGCCCGCACCTTCGTCTTGCATCAAACCGCCGGCCCACGGCAAAGTGCCGGCGAGTTTATGTTTTCAAAGATCACAGGTTCGCCGACGCTGGTGCGGGTGGTGCCGTTTGTTTTCTTCCTCGTGCTGACGGGGCTGCAAGACAAGTTCGGCGATGCCGGTCGTTACTGGGTTTATCTTGCCAAAACGCTCGCGGGCGCGGGCATGGTGTGGGCC
>Ga0118677_10000506_pt1 | contig 85561 bp, 74 predicted proteins | sample AliMusrvi5mmetaG_FD_86154 | JGI IMG/M metagenome (GOLD analysis project Ga0118677, IMG submission 86154)
ACGCTCCGCGCTTCCTTCCCACACTCGGTCGCCCTCATGCAGTTGCGCTTCACTTCGCTCGCTGTGGTCAGCTTGCGGGAGGACTTGCACCTCCGGGAGTGCGCCCATGCTGGGCGCACAAAAAGAAGCCACCCGAAGGTGGCTTGGCAAACATCCCCAAAACGGGTGCACGATGGAAGCGTCAGTTGTGGGGGCTTGAAGCCTTTTGTTTGTTGACCCTGTCCAATCGCGCGATCACTGTGTGACAGCAGCTGGGGTAACTTTAGCCAGCCCGGAATCATTAGGCTATCCCCCAAAAGGGGGATATTGAGCCATTTTTTGCAAGAAAACCGCAGGTTTTTGCCGGTTTCAGGTCTTGCGCTCGGCCGCCAGCGGCAATTCCACAACAAAACAGGCGCCGCCCTCGGGCCGGTTCTGGCACGACACGTTGCCACCGTGGCGCAGCGTGATCGATTTCACCAGGGCCAGGCCCAAGCCGACACCGCCATCGCGCTCGGTGGCCCCGGGCAGACGGTAAAAGGGCTCGAAAATGCGCTCACGCAACGCCTCCGGAACGCCAGGCCCGTGATCACAGACCCGGATCACGGCGTACGCACCGGTCTTGTCGAGCGTCACGCTGATATCGCCCGCGGCATGGCGGCGCGCATTCTCCAGCAGGTTGCGCATCACCCGGCGCAGCAGCTTGGTCACGCCCTGCACGGGCAGGGACGCTGCGGCGGCGGATTGCCCATCCTGCGAAGCCTCGATGATCAGCTCGGCCCCGGCGCGCGCGCATTCCTCGGCCGCCAGCCCGATCAGATCAACCGACTCGATGGTGCCCAGATCGGCCTCGCGCGCGTCGAGCCGACTGGCGAGCAGGATTTCCTCGATCAACTGGTCAAGCTCGGCGATGTTGCGTGAAATTTCATTCTTGAAGGTGGGCGACGATGGCGAGCCCATCAGCTCCATCCCCATCCGGATCCGGGTCAGGGGCGAGCGCAGCTCGTGCGAGGCATTGGCGAGCAGCGACTTTTGCGAGGCCAAAAGGGTTTCGTGGGATTTGACGAGGTTTTCGACGCGCTCGGCAGCATGGTTGAAGCGCCGGGCCAGAAATGCGACTTCGTCCTGCCCGGTCTCGGCGACACGCACGGAAAGATCACCTTCGCCCCACTTTTCAACGCCGTTCTGCAAGAGCTCGAGGCGGCGGGTGAGCTTGCGGATGATCGGGTAGGTGGCCAGCGCCACCGCCACCGCCACCAGCGCCAGGGTCCAGAAGAACCCGAAAGGCGCAAGATTCCAGGGCGAGCGCGGCGGACGCGGCAGTTGCATGTGAACGATTTGACCGTCGCGCATCAGCACCACAAACTCGGGCCCGTAGCCGTTCGGGTCTTCCTGCAACCCGAACGATGGCGCCTGCGCCTGCGGCTCGCCCGAAGGCTGGACCGCGATGTTGGCGCCGGGCGGGCGCCGGCGCCGGCTATGGCCGTTGCCAATGATCTGCCCGGCCTCATTGCGGATGACCACGTCGCGCAGCGGCGGCTCGACCGTCAAGCGCCAGGCCCAGGCCACCAGAAAGGTGAGCACCGCCACCGCCAGCACAACGGCCAACCAGATGCGCGCATACAGGCGTTTGAGAAACATACCTGGGAACCTGTCAGTCTGGAAAAAAGGAGCGCGATCTCAGTCTTGCTGACGCGCAAAGACATAGCCGACGCCACGCACCGTGAGGATGCGCTTGGGCTCCTTGGGATCGGCCTCGATCGCGGCGCGAATGCGGCCCATGTGCACATCGATCGAGCGGTCGAAGGCATCGAGTTCACGACCCCGCACCGCTTCCATGATCTGGTCACGCGTCAGAACCCGGCCGGCGCGCTCGGCCAAGGCCACCAGCAGGTCAAACTGGTAGGACGTCAGGTCGCAGGGCTGGCCGGCAACGCTGACGACGCGCGCATCGCGGTCGATTTCGAGCGAGCCGAAGCGCAGCTGCTTGCCGATTTCCGGCGCACCCTCGACGCGCCGGCGCAAGACCGCCCGAATACGCGCCAGCAGCTCGCGCGGCTCGAACGGTTTGGGTAGGTAGTCGTCGGCACCGATTTCGAGCCCGATGATTCGGTCCATCGGATCACCCTTGGCGGTCAGCATCAGCACCGGCACCTGGGCCCGCGCACCCGACATCGCGCGGATGCGCCGGCAGACTTCAAGTCCGTCCATGTCGGGCAACATCAGGTCCAGGATCACCAGATCAGGCGGGGCGCTCTGCACGGCGCTCAGGCCGCTTTGCCCGTCACCGGCATGACTGACCTCGAAACCGGACTGGCCCAAATATTCGCCCACCATCTGCGCCAGGCGGGCGTCATCTTCAATCATCAACAAATGCTGGCTCATGGTGGCAGTCTACGGCAGCGCCTGCGCAAGCGCTTGCAGCGACTGTAAAGTTTGGTAAACGCGAGGGGAAACGAAAGCCGGACGGCCTACAACAAAGGCGGCGCGCGCAGCGGTTCGATGGCCCAGATCTCGCTGGCATATTCGCGGATCGCACGGTCCGAGGAGAAATGCCCCATGCCGGCAACATTCAGAATCGCACTGCGCGTCCAGGCCGAAGGCCGGCGGTAGAGCGCATCGACCCGGTCTTGGCATGCGGCGTAATCGGCGTAGTCGGCCAGCAGCTGGTAGTGATCGGAATCGAGCAGGGCATTGACCACGTCGCTGTAGCGGTTCGGTTCGCCGGGCGAGAAAGCGCCTTCGGCCAGGCGGTCAATGGCCGACTTGAGGTCGAAGTTCTCCTCGTAGATATGCCGCGGCTGGTAGCCGCAGGCCCGCAGCTCGGTGACTTTCTCGATCCGGTTGCCGAAGATGAAGATGTTGTCCGCCCCGACCTGTTCCGTGATCTCGATATTGGCGCCGTCCCAAGTGCCGATGGTCAGTGCGCCATTGAGCGCGAACTTCATGTTGCCGGTCCCCGAGGCTTCGGTACCGGCGGTCGAGATCTGCTCCGACAGGTCGGCGCCCGGAATGATGATCTCGGCCAGCGAGACCCGGTAATCGGGTATGAACGCCACCCGCAACTGGTTCCCGATGCGCGCATCGTTGTTGATTACGCGCGCCAGGTCGTGGATCAACCGGATCGTCAGCTTGGCCATGTAGTAGGCCGATGCCGCCTTGCCGGCGAAGATGACGGTGCGCGGCACCCAGTTGGCTTGCGGCTGGGCCAGTATGCGGTGGTAGCGCGTGATGACGTGCAGCACATTGAGCAGCTGGCGCTTGTACTCGTGCATGCGCTTGGCCTGCACATCGAACAGGCTCTGCGGATTGACGTTCACGCCCGTGCTGCGCGCAATCAGGTCGGCCAGGCGCGACTTGTTCTGCTGCTTGGCCAGCCGGAAGGCGCTTTGAAACTCGGACTCGTTGGCAAGTTCGCGCAGACGCGACAACTGCGTCAGGTCGCCGCGCCAGCCGCTCCCGATGCGGCTGTCGATCAGGTGCGCGAGCGGCCGGTTTGCCTGCAAGAGCCAGCGCCGCGGGCTGATGCCATTGGTCTTGTTGCAAAAGCGCTCCGGATAGAGCCGCGAAAAATCGGAGAACAGGGTCTGCGCCATCAACGCGCTGTGCAGGGCCGAGACGCCATTGACCTTGTGGCTGGCGAGCACCGACAGGTGCGCCATGCGCACGCGGCGCACACCGCGCTCCTCGATCAGCGATACGCGGCGCAGCAGGGTGTTGTCATCAGGAAAGCGTTGATGCACCTCGGTCAGGAAGCGGGCGTTGATGTCGTAGATGATGCCCAGATGCCGCGGCAGCACGCGCGCGAGCAATTCGACCGGCCAGGTCTCGAGCGCCTCTTCCATCAGCGTGTGGTTGGTGTAGGAAAAAATCCGCGTGCAAAGGCCCCAGGCGCTTTCCCAGTCGAGCTGGTGCTCGTCCACCAGCAGGCGCATCAACTCCGGAATCGCCAGCGCCGGATGCGTGTCATTGAGGTGGATCGCCACCTTGTCGGCCAATTCCATGAAGCCCAGGTGAGCGCGGGCATGGTGCTGCAGGATATCCTGCAGCGAGGCGCTGACGAAGAAGTACTCCTGGCGCAGGCGCAATTCGCGCCCGTGCTCGGTGTGGTCGTCCGGGTACAGCACGCGCGAGACGTTCTCCGACTGGTTTTTCGCCTCCACCGCATGGATGTAATCGCCCTGGTTGAATGCGGCCAGATTGACCCCGCCGCAAGCGCGCGCAGACCACAGGCGCAAGGTGACGACACTGCGCAGGGCGCCGCCTGGCACGGGGTTGTCGTAAGCGGTGGCGATCACATCCTCGGTGTCGAGCCATTGCGCGCGGCCGTCCTGCATGGCCAGACGCCCGCCGAAGTGCACAAGGTAGCTCGACTCCGGACGCATGAACTCCCACGGATAACCATTGGCCAGCCAGTAGTCCGGGGTTTCGACCTGCTGGCCGTCCACGATGCCCTGCCTGAACATGCCGAACTCATAGCGGATGCCGTAGCCGCGACCGGGCAGCCCCAGCGTCGCCATCGAGTCCAGGAAACAGGCGGCCAACCGGCCGAGGCCGCCATTGCCCAGACCAGCGTCGGGCTCGAGTTCGATCAGGGCATCGAAGTCGGCGCCGAGCAGGGTGCACGCCTGGCGCACGGGCTCAAAGATGTCGGCGGCCAGCATGGCATTGACCAGCGAACGCCCGATCAGGAACTCCAACGACAGGTAGTACACCTGCTTGGCGTCCTGCTCGTCGGTGCGGGCCAGCGATTCGCGCCAGCTGTTCATGAGGCGGTCGCGCACCGCATGCGTCACGGCGGACAGCCAGTCGTGCTGGCTTGCCGTGCGCAGGTCCTTGCCAACCGCATAGACCAGCCGGTTCGAGATCGACAGGCGCAGGGCTTCCACCGTGTTGCTGGGACGGTCGTATTCAAAGGGAACATTCAGGGGCATGCTCACTCCTTCACCAAACGGGGTCCGGCGCAGCACTGCGCGCTTCACAGCAAGCGCTGTCGCTCGTCTCGAGCGCCTTGAGCATGGCGCTGGTGACGAGCGTCACGCCGCCCGGACTGCGATAAAAGCGCCGGGCGTCGTCGACCGCGTCGAAACCGATGATCATGCCGTCGGGAATATGGCAGCCCTCGTCCACAACCACCTTGCGCAAGTGGCAGCGCTGGCCGATATCGGCCCTGGGCAGAACAACGCATTCTTCGACGCGGCTGAACGACTGGATGTGCGAGCCCGTGAACAGCACCGAGCGCCGCACCAACGAGCCCGACACGATGCAGCCACCCGCGACCAGCGAATCGACCGCCATGCCGCGCCGGCCATCGTCATCAAAGACAAATTTCGCCGGCGGCAAGGTGTCCTGGCAGGTCCAGATCGGCCAGTCCTGATCGTACAGGTCGAGCTCGGGAATCGTCGCCGTCAGGTCGATGTTGGTAGACCAGTAGGCGTCGACGGTGCCGACGTCGCGCCAATAAGCCGGTGCCTGCGGGCTGGTCTTCACGCAGGACAGTTCGAACGGATGGGCCACCGCCTCGCCGCGCGCCACTACGGCCGGAATCAGGTCCTTGCCGAAGTCGTGTTCCGAGGACACCGCGCCGAAATCGGCCTTGAGCGCGGCAAATAGATAGTCGGCGTTGAAAACATAAACGCCCATGCTGGCCAGCGCGAAACCCGGTTTGTCCGGCATCGGCTGCGGCTGGCCCGGCTTTTCCTCGAAGTCCGTGATGCGCCGAGCGGCATCCACCGTCATCACCCCAAAGGCATGCGCCTGCGCCAGCGGCACCTCGATGCAGGCCACGGTGCACTGGCCACCCTGGGCCACATGGTCTTCAATCAAATTGGCGAAATCCATCTTGTAGACATGGTCGCCGGCCAGAATGAGGACATATTTCGGCCGGTAGCTGCGCAGCAGGTCCAGATTCTGGAATACCGCGTCGGCCGTTCCGCGGTACCACAACTCGTCGTCGATGCGCTGCTGCGCCGGCAGCAGGTCGATGAACTCGTTGAACTCGTTGCGCAGGAACGACCAGCCATGCTGCAGGTGGCGCAGCAGACCGTGCGACTGGTACTGCGTCAACACGCCGATGCGGTGCAGGCCGGAATTCATGCAGTTCGACAGAACGAAATCGACAATGCGGAACTTGCCGCCGAAGTACACGGCGGGCTTGGCGCAATGCTCGGTCAGACCGTGCAGCCGGGCGCCGCGCCCGCCTGCCAGCACCAGTGCAATCGTCTGTCGCACCGGTTGACGCGAATCACCGTTGCGCATCGCACACCTCGGGAACAATTGAAAGGTCGAGCGCGGCACCGGACGGTGCCACGATCTGCACCAGCGCCAGCAGCGCGGGTGACGACACCTCGCAAGTCTCCCGGCAGAGCTCGGCCGACGCCCACTGGGCCAGCGGCAAGGCCAGTGCCGCCGCGCTGTCAAGCACGCGGCGCCAACTGCCCGGCGGCAGTTGGAACGTGCGGGCCGGACCGGTCGGATGAAACAGCAGCAACCAGCGCTCGGTCGGCGGTTGTGCCGCATCCGTCACCTCGATCAGGCAGGCCAGACCGCGCTCATCGGGATCGTCCCAGTCGTTCGTCGTCAGGGCGGAGCCATCGGGCTTGCGCCAGCGGATGCCTGTCGTCGCGGCCCCCTGCGGCGCGGCGACCTCAAACCAGCGCGCATGGCGCAACGCCGGATGCTCGTGGCGCAGACGGACCGCGCTGGCGACGAAATCGGTCAGCGCGTGATCGGCGCCGTCCCAATCGAGCCAGCTGAGCTCGCCGTCCTGGCAATAGGCATGATTGTTGCCACGCTGCGAATGGCCAAACTCATCGCCCGCCAGCAACTGCGGCATTCCCTGCGCGCACAGCAGGGTGGTCAGCAGCGCGCGCCGCCACTGACCGCGCAGCGCCAGCACATCGGCTCGGGTCGTCGGGCCTTCGACGCCGGCATTGGCGCTGAAGCTGTTGTCGCGTCCATCGCGCCGGCCGGCGCCCTTGTCGCGCGGGTGCTTGTGCCTGTGCGTGTAGGAGGTCAGGTCAGCCAGCGTCATGCCGTCGTGCGCTGTGATCAGGTTGACGCTGTCGAGCGGGCCGCGGCCATCATGATCGAAGAGGTCGCCGGACGCGGTGAAGCGGCGCGCGAATTCGCCGCGCGTGCAGTCGAAGCCGAGCCAGAAGGCGCGCGTGCTGTCGCGAAAGCGGTCGTTCCACTCGTGCCAGCCGGACGGAAACCGGCCAAGCTGGTAGCCATCGGGTCCCAGGTCCCAGGGCTCGGCGATGCACTTGACATGGGCCAGCACCGGGTCCAGCGCAATCGCGCGCAGCAGTTCGGAACTGGCCTCGAAGCGATGGGGCGCGCGCGCGCCGCGCCCGAGGGCGCTGGCCAGATCGAAACGAAAGCCATCGACACCAAAGGCCTGCACCCACCACCGCAGGCTCTCCAGCACCAGGGTGCGGGCGCAGGGCTGGCCCAGGTTGAAGCCGTTGCCGCAGCCGCTGAAATCGAGGTGCTGGCCGGCCTCGTCCAATGCGTACCAGCTCGCGTTGTCCAGGCCGCGCCAGCTCAGCGTCGGTCCGACAGCATCGCCTTCGGCGCTGTGGTTGTAAACCACATCGAGCACCACTTCAAGGCCGTTGCGGTGCAGCGTATCGACCATGTGGCGGAATTCGACGCGCGCATCGGCAAACTGGCCGCTGGCATAGCAGGGCTCGGGCACGAAGTAACCCAGTGTGTTGTTGCCCCAGTCATTGCTCGGGCCTCCGGCCAGCAGGTGCGCCTGAGTCACGTGGAGCTGCACCGGCAGCAGGCACAGGGTCGTGATGCCCAGGCGCCGGTAGTGCGCGAGCAGCGGCGCGCTGACCACCCCTGCGTAGCGGCCGCGCAGCGCTGGCGCCACATCGGGGTGGCGCTGTGTCAGGCCCTTGACGTGCGCCTCATAGAGCACGGTCTGCGACAGCGGCACCTGTGGTCCGGGCGCAATGGCTGCGCCCGCCCGGAGTTCCTGCGCCAGATTCAGAACCCGCGCTTTGGGAATGCGCGCCGCGTTGTCATGCGGGTCCGGCGCGGCATTGCGCAACAGCGGGTCGCGCGCCAGCGGCCCAACATAATCGCGCTCCAGCGCCAACTGGTCGGTCGACCCCTCGAGCGCGCGGGCAAATGGGTCGATCAGCAATTTGGCCGGATTGAAGCGCTGCCCGCTGGCCGGCCGGTAAGGGCCATGGGCGCGCAGCCCGTACAACTGCCCGCAGGTGATGCCGGGCACAAAGCCATGCCAGACCGCTCCGGTGCGCCCCGGCAGACTCCATCGGGCGACTTCCCGCAAGCCACTCTCGTCAAAGAGGCAGACTTCCACGCGTTCGGCATCGCTTGAATGAACGGCAAAGTTGACACCTTCACGTCCCTGCAACGTCAGGCAACTGGCGCCCAGCGGAGCGCCCTGCCCCGGCTCGCACACGGCCAGTGCCGGGTCGCGCGCGTTCATGCGCGGACCTCCAGCGCCAGCCTCAGCGCGCCTTGCGCTGCGCCGGACCAAGCCGGGACGTCGTTGGAAATGCTGGCGTCCTGCAACATGACACGGCCCGCCAGGTGGCGCTACAGCAGCGCCAGCGCAGAGACTGCGCTAGGTGTTCTTGTTCCTGGATGCCAGCCACACCAGCAGCAGCACCGGAACGCCCAGCAGGGCCGTTGCACAGAAGAAGTTTTGGTAACCGAACGCATCGACATAACGGCCCGAGTAACCCGCCAAAAATTTGGGGGCAAGTAGCATCACGGAACTGAATATGGCGTATTGGGTTGCCGAGTAGTTGAGATTTGTCAAGCTCGACAGATATGCGATGAACGCCGCCGAGGCAATGCCGCTGGAGAGGTTGTCCGCCGAGATCACGAAGATCAGCGAGCTCACATCGTGGCCGCGTGTGAAGAGCCAGGCAAACAGCAGATTGCTCGCCGCGCTGAGCACCGCGCCGAGCATCAGCACGCGCATCACGCCGAGCCGCAATGACATGGCGCCGCCGATGAAGGCGCCGGCCAGCGTCATGATGACACCGTAGATCTTGGTCACCGCCGCCACCTCGTCCTTGGTGTAGCCCATGTCGACATAGAACGGATTGGCCATGATGCCCATCACCACATCGCTGATGCGGTAGACCGCGATCAGGGCCAGGATCAGCACGGCCCGCCTGCCGTAGCGCCGCAGGAAGTCGGCAAACGGATCGATCAGGGCGCCGCGCAGCCACTCGGCCAGATTCCTCGCCTTGGGCATGGCACGCAGCCCCGGCTCTGGCGACAGCAGCACCGTCACCATGCCGAGCAGCATCGACGCCGCCATCACCAGGTAGGCGGTCTGCCAGGCGCTGTGCTGGTACACGGCGAGCCCGGCCACCTCGGAGCGCGCCGCCAGCCACAGCACGCCGGCGCCGGACCAGATCATGGCCAGCCGGTAGCCGGTCTGATACGCCGCGGCCAGCGCCGCCTGCCGGTCGGTGTTGGCCGATTCGATCCGAAAGGCATCAAGGGCAATGTCCTGCGTGGCAGAGCCAAAGGCGACCGAGAGCGCGCCCCAGACCACCGGTTGCAGCGCCACGCGCGGGTCGTTGAAGGACATTGCCACCAGGCCCGCCATGACCGCCAGTTGTGCCAGCAGCAGCCAGCTGCGCCGCCGGCCCAGCCAGCGCGTCAGCAGCGGGATCGGCAGCCAGTCCACCAGCGGCGCCCAGACCCACTTGAAGGCGTAGGCCAGCCCGACCCAGCTCAGGTAACCGATGGTGGTGCGGTCGATGCCGGCCTCGCGCAGCCAGAAGCTCAGCGTGCCCAGCACCAGCAGCAGCGGCAGCCCGGCGGAGAATCCCAACAGCAGCATGCGCAGGCTGGGCGGCTCCAGGTAAACCTTGAACGTGGCCAGCCACGTGGGCTTGATTTGTACGGTGTCGGAGGCACTTGGAGTCATGCGTCAATAATACGCGCTGCCTCCTCCTGTCCACGATGCCAAACCTGACCTACACCACCTTCCTGCGCCGCCTGCTGCTGGCGCTGGCGCTAGGCGCCGCTGCCTCATTGCCGGCCCTGGCGCGCGAGGGCGTTGACGTCGGTGGCAACTCGGCTTTCAGCAGGCTGGTGCCGGCCGAAAGCGTGGAGCGCTCGGCCACGCAGCAATATGCCCAGTTGCTGCAGCAGGCTGCAGCCCAGAACGCGCTGGGCCCGAAGGACAACGCGCAGGTCAGGCGCCTGCGCGCGATCGCCCAGCGCATCATTCCTTTCACCGGGGTCTGGAACCCGCGGGCGCGCGACTGGCAGTGGGAGGTCAACCTGATCGGCAGCCGGCAGGTTAATGCCTTTTGCATGCCGGGCGGCAAGATCGCCTTCTATACCGGCATCCTCAATCAGCTCAAGCTCAGCGACGACGAGGTGGCGATGGTGATGGGCCACGAGGTGGCGCACGCGCTGCGCGAGCATGCGCGCAAGCGCATGGGCAAGAGCGCCGTCACGCAAGGCGCGGCACGCCTCGGCGGCGCCGTGGTGGCCGGGGTCTTCGGCATTGACCCGCGCCTGACCGACGGCTTGGCGCGCGGCGGCGCCAATCTGCTGACCCTCGAATTCAGCCGCGAGGACGAATCGGAAGCCGATCTGGTCGGCATGGAGCTGGCCGCCCGCGCCGGCTACGACCCGCGTGCCGGTGTCAGCCTGTGGCAGAAGATGAGTACCGTCAGCAAAAACGCGCCACCGCAGTGGCTCTCCACTCACCCGTCCGGCAAATCGCGCATCGCCGAGATCGAAGCCAACCTGCCCAAGGTGCTGCCGCTGTACGAGCGGGCAAGGCGGGGGTGACGGTGCGGGAATATGCCGGCTGGTAGACTGCCGGCCATGCGATCGATCTTCTCTTTTTTGCTGCTCTGTCTGGCGCTGGCAACGCCGCCGGTCTTTGCCAAGACCCCTGGCGAGGTTGAAATCGGCGGCACGCTGCGCGAGGCCACGATGCTGGGCTTGTCGGGGCCGTCGCGCAAGCTCTCGGAGTTTCGCGGCAAGCCTTTGATCATCAACGTCTGGGCCAGCTGGTGCGGACCGTGCCGGCAGGAAATCGGCTCACTGGAACGCCTGGCGCGCAGCAAGCTCGGCAAGCAGTTCACCGTGATCGGCATCTCCACCGACGACTACCCGGAAGCGGCCAAGGCCTTCGTGAAGCGCTCGGGCACCACGTTTGCCCACTACATCGACCAGCGGCTGCTGCTGGAGAACATGTTGGGCGCCGAGCGCCTGCCGCTGACGCTGCTGGTCGACGCCCATGGCAAAGTGCTGGGCAAGTACTACGGCGCCGAGGAGTGGGACAGCCCGCAGGCCTTCGCGTTGGTGTCGAAGGCGTTTCGCATCCCGATGTGATGGCTGCGCAGCGGATCGCCGCCCGACCCAAGAACCAGCTCGCGGCGCACACGCCCTGCCCCTGCGGCAGCGGCCAGACCTACGTTGACTGCTGCGGCGCATGGCACGCGGGCTTGCGCGAAGGCCGGCACGCGCCGACACCCGAAGCCCTGATGCGCTCGCGCTACAGCGCCTATGTGCTCGGATTGATCGACTACCTGCTGGCCACCTGGCACCCGGCCACCGCGCCGGGCGAACTGGAACTCGCGCCGCTCAAGTGGCTCGGGCTGGAGGTGCGCCACGCCGAGCAGTCCGGCGATGCCGGCGTGGTGGAGTTCGTGGCGCGCTGCCGCGACAGCGGTCGCGCCCAGCGCATGCACGAGATCAGCCGCTTTGTGCGCGAGGACGGGCGCTGGTATTACATTGACGGGCAGATGCCCGAGTCCACATAACATTTGTTGCTCGCGCCGGCAACGCGCCGGTCCGGGCCGCCCCAAGCAAGCGACGGCCCCCTCGGAGGGTAGGGAGCCACACGAAGTGGGCGACCGTGGGGGCTCGTTATCTTCCGTAGCGCGCCGTGAACGTGGCCTTGCCCAAGCTGTTGGCGTTGATCATGAAGCCGGCCAGCGCAGCGGTGGCATCAAGCGGGATGTCGAGCACGTCTTTGAGCGCATGCACGGTGAAGATGTAGCGGTGCGGCGCGTCGCCGGGCGGCGGCGCCATGCCGCCCCAGGCCGCGACGCCGTAGTCGATGCGCACATGGCGCGCACCCTTGGGCAGATTGGCGCCGCCTTCGGCGCCGGCGTTGGATGCGAGTTCAGTCACATTGGCCGGGATGTTGATCACGACCCAGTGCCACCAGCCGGAGCCGGAGGGCGCATCGGGGTCGTAGACGGTGACGGCAAAAGCCTTGGTGCCCGCGGGCGCACCCTGCCACTTGAGCGCCGGCGATTTGTTCTCGCCGGAACAGCCGAAGCCGTTGTATTCAAAGCGTTGCTCCATCAAGGCATCGGCCTTGATCTCCGGGCTCGACAACGTGAAGCCAGCACTGGAAACGGTTTGCGTCATGGCACTCTCCTGTGTGAAGAATCGAGATGTTATGCCAAATGCTTGCCGACGATTCCGGCCAGCTCGAACATCGTGATCTGCGGCTTGCCGAAGATCGGCAACAGCTTGGCGTCGGCATTGATGGCACGCTTGTTGGCCGCATCCTGCAGGCCTTTGGCCTTGATGTAGTCCCACAGTTTCTTGATCACCTGCGGCCGTGCCACGGCCTCGGCGCCGATCACGGCGGCCAGCGCGGCGCTCGGCTGCAGGCCGTTGCCGGCCGTCGTCTTGCGCGGCACCTTGGCCTTGACGGTCTTGGCCGCTGCTTTCTTGGCGGCCACCTTGACGGCAGGCTTCTTGACAGCAGCCTTTTTCGCTGCCACCTTCACCGCAGCGCCGGCCTTCGCAGTGGCGCCGGCAAAGGTCTTCGCAGCGGTCTTGCGCGGCGGGAACTTGCTCGGCGCGAACTCGAAGTTGACCTTGCCGGCCTCGGCGTCCCAGGCCAGCATAGCCTTGAAGCCGCGCCGCGTGCGCATCGAGACGAACTTGTCCAGCATGTCGGTCTTGCCGGTCTGCAGCAGCTTGCTCATCTGTTCGCGCCCGATCGGCTGCTGCAGGATGATCTGGCCGCTCTTGAAGTCACAGCTCGGCGTGGGCTGCGCCAGCGTCGACACCGATTTCTCGCAGACGTAGCTCTTGCCGTGCTCGAACACGGCGGCGCCGCACTTGGGGCAGGCACCCAGGGATTGCTGCGCGCTGAAGTCGATCAGCTCGCCGCTTTCCTCGCCCTTCTTGTCGTCTCCGAAATCGAATTCGAGCTTGTAGTTCTTGGTCTCCTCGTCGAACTTGATGACCATCTCGGCCGTGAAAGGCCAGCCGGCCTTGGAGCGGAATCCGTCGAGCGGACCGATTTTGCGATCGCGCAGGAACTGCTCCACCTCGGCCACCTCGAAGGTACGCCCGGCCGGCGTCTTGCCGAACGAAAAGCCGCAGCCCTCTTCCGCGCCGGACTTGCCGGTGCAGGTGTAGCGCCGGTAGTTCTCCTTGACGATGCCGCCGCAGTTCGGGCACGGGGCCTGCAGCGTGGCGTAGTCGCCGGGGACGGTATCGCGGTCGTATTCCTTGGCTTTTCTGACCATGCGCTCGGTCATGGCGGCAATGTCGGCCATGAAGGACTCGCGGCTCAGTTTGCCGTGCTCCATCTGCGCGAGCTTGTACTCCCACTCGCCGGTCAATTCGGCCTTGGAGAGTTCCTCGACGCCCAGGCCGCGCAGCAGTGTCATCAACTGGAAAGCCTTGGCCGTGGGAATCAGCTCGCGACCCTCGCGCAGCATGTACTTTTCCGCGATCAGGCCTTCGATGATGCTCGATCGCGTGGCTGGCGTGCCCAGGCCCTTTTCCTGCATGGCCTCGCGCAGTTCGTCGTCTTCCACGGTCTTGCCCGCGCCTTCCATGGCGCCGAGCAGGGTGGCTTCCGAGTAGCGCGCGGGCGGGCGCGTTTTCAAACCCTTGGGGTCGACGGCCTCCGCCTTGACCTGTTCACCTGGCTTGACCGGCACCAGGTTGCCCGGGCTCTTCTCGTCGCCATCCTTGACCTCTTCGGCGGCTTCCTTGCCGTAGATTGCGAGCCAGCCGGGCTTGACCAGCACCTTGCCTTCGGTCTTGAAACTGTGCGGGGCAACTGTCGTGATGCGTGTGGTGATCTGGTACTCGGCACTCGGGAAGAACACCGCCATGAAGCGGCGCACGACCAGGTCGTAGATCTTCTGTTCCGCTTCGCTCAGGCCGTGCGGCGCCAGCAGCGTGGGAATGATGGCGAAGTGATCGCTGACCTTGGCGTTGTCGAAGATGCGCTTGCTCTTGCTGATGTAGTTTCCCTCGAGCGCCGTGCGCGCGTGCGGCGCCAGGTGCTTCATGCTGCTTGCGCTGATCATCTCGAAAGTCTGCTTCACCACCGGCACGTAGTCTTCGGGCAGGGCGCGCGAATCGGTACGCGGATAGGTCAGGGCCTTGTGGCGCTCGTACAGGCTTTGCGCGATCGACAGCGTGGTCTTGGCCGAAAAACCGAACTTGCCGTTGGCCTCGCGCTGCAGCGAGGTCAGGTCGAACAGCAGCGGCGAGGCCTGCGTGGTGGGCTTGCTCTCCTCGGTCACCGTGCCCTGCTTGCCGCGCACGGCGTCGGCAATGGCCTGGGCCTCGCGCTGGCTCCAGAGACGATCGGCCCGGAGCTCGGCGTCGATCTCCTCATTGCCGGCAGCGGCGTTGGCCGCGGCGCGCTTCCAAGCGGGGTCGAACCACTTGGCGTTGTAGTCGCCGGCCTGGGCGGCGAAGCTGGCGTGCACCTCCCAATAGTCGCGGCTGATGAATTTACGGATTTTTTCCTCGCGCTCCACCACCACCGACAGGGTCGGCGTCTGCACGCGGCCCACCGTGGTCAGGAAGAAGCCGCCGTCGCGCGAGTTGAAGGCGGTCATGGCGCGCGTGCCGTTGATGCCCACCAGCCAGTCGGCCTCGCTGCGGCAGCGCGCGGCATCGGCCAGCGGCAGCATCTGCTGGTCGCTGCGCAGGCTGGCAAAGCCGTCTCGAATGGCCTGCGGCGTCATCGACTGCAGCCACAGGCGCTGCACCGGCAGCTTGACCTTGCTGTACTGCTGGATCAGGCGAAAGATCAGCTCGCCCTCGCGCCCGGCATCGCAGGCATTGATGAAGGCGCCGACGTCCTTGCGCTTGGCCTGCTTGACGATGGCGTTGAGCCGCGTCTTGGTCTTGTCCATCGGCTTGACGTCGAAGTGCGGAGGGATCACCGGCAGGTGGGCAAAGCTCCACTTGCCGCGCTTGACATCGAATTCCTCGGGTGCCTGGATTTCCAGCAGGTGACCGACGGCGCTGGTGACAACGTATGTGTCGTTTTCGAAATGCTCGTCGTGCTTGTCGAACTTGCCGGCAATGGGCGTGAGCGCCCGCACAATGTCCTGGGCTACCGAAGGCTTCTCGGCTATGACCAATGTTTTCGTGACAACTGCGTTTTTCATCTGACTACAATCCCTGTTCTCGCGGGCGCACGGGCGCACGCACCTACACGTGAGCGCGCACACACGCGCCCATACGAGTTCACCATACCAAATTTTTCAGACGTGCCCAAAAAACCCGCCTCCGACAACGGTCGTCGCATTCAAACCCGCCGCTCCGGCGTGCACGGCAAGGGCGTGTTTGCGCTGCAGGACATTGCCGAAGGCGAGACCCTGATCGAGTACGTGGGCGAGGTCATCAGCTGGCCCGAAGCGCAGGAGCGCCATCCGCACGACGCGCAAGACCCGAACCACACCTTCTATTTTCACGTCAGCGAGACCCACGTCATCGATGCCCTGGTGGGAGGCAACTCGTCACGCTGGATCAACCACGCCTGCGAGCCCAACTGCGAAGCCGACGAACAGGACGGCCGCGTCTTCATCAAGGCCCTGCGCAACATCCGCGCCGGCGAGGAATTGAGCTACGACTATGGCCTGGTCATCGACGCGCGTTACACGCCCAAGCTCAAGGCCGAATACCCGTGCTGGTGCGGCGCAAAGAATTGTCGCGGCACCCTGCTCGCACCCAAGCGCGGCCATCGCTGAACGACCATGGGCATGCCGACACGATGGCCTGCTGAGACGATCCGGGAGGCTGTTGCCCCCCATCTGCCCGGCTTTGGCGTTGAAGTGCTGACCCAGATCGATTCGACCAACACCGAACTGATGCGCCGCACCCGCGCCGGCCGGCTCGAACCGGTGCTGCTGGTGGCCGAGCAGCAAACCGCGGGCCGTGGTCGCCTCGGACGCCAGTGGCTCAGCGGTGAGGCGGCGAGCGCGCTGACTTTTTCGCTGGGCCTGCCGCTGGCACCGCAAGACTGGTCGGGCTTGTCGCTGGCGGTCGGCGTCAGTATCGCGCAAAGCCTGCACCCCGATTTACGCCTGAAGTGGCCCAACGACATCTGGTGGCATGGACGCAAGCTGGCCGGAATCCTGATCGAAACCGCCAGCCTCGGCAGCAGCCGCTTTCTGGTGGTGGGCGTGGGCATCAACATCCAACAACCGCGGGGCACCGGGCTGACGACGCCAGCGGCCTGGCTGCAGGAACTGCTGCCCGCCATCGACGCGCCACAGACCTTGCAGCGTGTTGCCCCGTCACTGGTGCAGACGATCAAGGTGTTCGAGCAGCAGGGCTTCCGGCCCTTTCAGGCCTTGTTCAATGCACGCGATGCGTTGGGTGGCATGAACGTCATGCTCAGCGACAGCACCAGCGGCATCGCACAGGGGGTCGACGGCGGCGGCGCCTTGCGGGTGCTGACCGCGCAGGGGCCCAAAAATATCAGCAGTGCCGAGGTCAGCGTGCGCCCGAGCGCGCCAGCGCCTTGATCCAAGATCCTCAACCGACCCTGCCCATGCTGCGCTTGCTTGTCCTGATTCTGGTGCTGCTCAACAGCCTGTATTTCGCCTGGTCCCATGGCATGCTGGCCGGCCTGGGCCTGGCACCGGAACAGCAGACCGAGCCGCAGCGCCTGCAGCAACAGCTCAGCCCGGAAGAATTGCGCCTGCTATCGCCGCAGGAAGTGCAGCGGCTCGATCAGGCGCCTGCCAGCAGCCACGATTGAGAAGGCCCTGATCAGCCTGGCAACCGCCATCTGAATTGCCGCACGCTGCGGACTCAAACCGCATGCTTGCCGGCTTCGGCGACAAAACGCACATTGAACCGCGCACCCGGCGGTTGATGGCCGGGTCGGGTGTCTTCCACGGCGACGGTGGCGTCGTGCAGGTAGGCAATCTCCATCACGATGCGCAAGCCCAGGCCCGAGCCATCGACTTCGGTTCCCAGGGCGCGATAGAACGGCTGGAAGATCAGCTCGCGTTCGGCCACGGGGACACCAGGGCCGGAGTCTTCCACCTGCAGCACCAGCGTCTTGCCGAAGGGATCGGTCAGCACGCGCGCCGTGATCACGCCGGGCTTCTCGGCGCTTGATGGCGTGTAGTTGATGGCGTTGTCGACCAGGTTGCGGATCAACTCCTTGAGCAGCGTGGGGTTGCCGGCGAGCCGCCCGCCATCGGCGCCCGGCTGCGTGCCTTCGAAGCCCAGATCGATGTGCTTTTCGATCGCGCGCGGCACGCAATCGCGCACCACCGAGATGGTGAGCTCGGCCAGATCGCAGCTCACGCGCGGCATCGCCGAGCCGCTGCTCTCGGCGCGCGCCAATGCCAGCAACTGGTTGACCGTGTGCGTGGCCCGGATGCTGGAGCGCCCGATCTGGCGCAGCGATTGTTTGAGTTCTTCGGTATTGGCGCCCTCGCGCTGTGCCAGATCCGCCTGCATGCGCAGGCCGGCCAGCGGCGTCTTGAGCTGGTGCGCGGCGTCGGCCAGGAAGCGCTTCTGCGTGGCGATCGACTCCTTGAGCCGCATCAGAAGGTCATTGACCGAGGACACCAGCGGCACAACCTCGAGCGGAACCGCCTGCGCATCGATCGGACTCAGGTCATCGGGTTTACGTGCGCGAATCCGCTCTTCGAGCCGGTTCAGCGGTTTGATGGCCTGCACCAGGGCCAGCCACACCAGCAGCACCGCCAGCGGCAGGATGACGAACTGCGGCAGCATCACGCCCTTGACAATTTCCGTCGCCAACACGGAGCGTTTCTCCATGGTTTCGGCCACCTGCACCAGCGCCGGTCGGGCGTTGGGCAATGTCAGCTTGACCCAGGTGTAGGCGATCTTGACGTCGACGCCGTGGACTTCGGCATCGCGCAACCGGACTTCACCAAAGAAAGGCTCTTCCTCGACGGCCGGCAAGGGCAAATCATGCTCGCCGCTGAGAAACTCGCCCTGCGCGCCCAGCACCTGGTAATACACGGTATCGGAGTCATCGGCGCGCAGCAGCTCGCGCGCCGGCAGCGGCAGATTGAACTGGACCCGGTTGTTGCTGACGCTGACCAGCTGCGCCAGCGCGCTGGCGTTGTACTCAAGCGCCCGGTCAAACGGCTTGCCCGCGATGCTCTGCGCAACCAGCCAGGTCAGCACCAGGCTGATCGGCCATAGCAGCAGCATCGGCGTGAGCATCCAGTCCAGGATTTCCCCGAACAGCGAACGCTGCTCCTGGTGAAAGATGTTCACCCTGGGATTTTTTCCAGACAATAGCCCAGGCCGCGCACGGTGGCGATGCGCACCGGTCCTTTTTCGATCTTCTTGCGCAAGCGGTGGATGTAGACCTCGATCGCGTTGTTGCTGACCTCTTCACCCCATTCGCACAGGCGTTCCACCAACTGGTCCTTGCTGACCAGGCGCCCGGCGCGCTGCAGCAAGACCTCGAGCAGGCCCAGCTCGCGCGCCGAGAGTTCGATCATGACGCCGTCGATGGTGGCAACGCGACCCGACTGATCGTAGATCAGCGGCCCGTGCTTGATCGTGCTGCTGGCCGTTCCCATGCCGCGCCGGCCCAGGGCGCGCACGCGCGCTTCGAGCTCCTGCAGGCTGAACGGCTTGGCCATGTAATCGTCGGCGCCATAGTCCAGCCCTTTGACGCGCTCTTCGACGCTGTCGGCGGCGGTCAGGATCAGCACCGGCAGGGAGGAACCGCGCGCGCGCAGTTTTTTCAGCACCTCCAGGCCATGCATTTTGGGCAGTCCCAGATCCAGAATCACCAGATCGAACTCGGTGTTGGTCATGAGCGCGGCGTCGGCCTCGGTCCCGCTGGCCACGTGATCGACAGCGGCACCCGAACTGCGCAGCGTGCGCAGCAGGCCATCGGCGAGGACCTGGTCATCTTCAACAATCAGAATTCGCATGTCTGTCTCCAATCTGGGCGAAAGCCGGCGACGGCGCTCTTTTTTGGTCCATTCTAGGCGGCGCCTGTCGAATCAGCCCGGCGCCGGTGCCAACACGGTTCCTCAGGCAGCATACGCCTCCAGACCGATGGCCACCACGGTGGCCACCTCCGGTCCGACCGCGGCCTTGAACTCGGCCTCAGCCTGGGCCACGGCCTGGCCGAAGGCCTGCAACCAGCTCAATCCGACCGGGGTGAAGACGATGCGGCGCGCGCGTGCATCGTGGGCGTCGTCGGAGCGGCTTACCAGGCCCCAGGCCTCGCACTCCTGCACCAGTTTGCCCATGGCCTGCTTGCTGACATTGGCGCGCCGCGCCAGTTCCGTCAGGCGCGAGCCTCCGAGCGCCAGATGACGGGTGATGTGGATGTGCGAAGCCGTCAGCCGGCCGCGCGCGGCCAGATTGGACAGCGCCAGCGGCACCTCGTCGTTGCGCGCCATCAGGGCCAGGACCCGGGCATCGAAGCGCTGCTGGGCATGCCCTAGCCAGTAGCCCAGATGGGCCTCGCGCCAGCCCAACTTGCGGTCATTGGAGGTGTTTTCGGTCATGACGAAAATAGTAAACTAAATTGACTAAAAAAGTAGATTGTAGATTTCAATACTTCCACTAAACTACTGTCTAAGCATCCAGCCTGTTGTTAAAAACAGAACTTGCACCCAATCCAAACCATTGCCATTCAAGGAGAATTTCATGGACGCACCCGTCAAAACCCCAACCCCCGCCAACAGCGAAAAAGCCAAGGCCCTGCAGGTTGCCCTGGCGCAAATCGAGAAGCAGTTCGGCAAGGGCACCATCATGCGTCTGGGCGAGGGCGAGGTCATTGAAGACATCCAGGTCGTCTCGACCGGCTCGCTCGGCCTGGACATCGCCCTGGGCGTCGGCGGCCTGCCGCGCGGACGGGTGGTCGAGATCTACGGCCCGGAATCGTCGGGCAAGACCACGCTCACCTTGCAGGTGATTGCCGAGATGCAAAAAGTGGGTGGCCAATGCGCCTTCATCGACGCCGAGCACGCGCTGGACATCCAGTACGCGCAAAACCTTGGCGTCAACCTGCAGGACCTGCTGATCAGCCAGCCCGATACCGGCGAGCAGGCGCTGGAGATTGTGGACGGCTTGGTGCGCTCGGGCGCAGTCGATTTGATCGTGGTCGACTCGGTCGCCGCGCTGACGCCGAAGGCCGAACTCGAAGGCGAAATGGGCGACTCACTGCCGGGCCTGCAGGCGCGCCTCATGAGCCAGGCGCTGCGCAAGCTGACGGCCCACATCAAGAAGACCAACTGCATGGTCATCTTCATCAACCAGATCCGCATGAAGATCGGCGTCATGTTCGGCTCGCCCGAAACCACCACCGGCGGCAATGCGCTCAAGTTCTACGCCTCGGTGCGCCTGGACATCCGCCGCACCGGCACCATCAAGAAGGGCGACGAGGCGATCGGCAACGAAACCAAGGTCAAGGTCGTCAAGAACAAGGTCGCGCCTCCGTTCAAGACGGCCGAGTTCGACATCCTGTTCGGTGAGGGCATCAGCCGCCAGGGCGAAATCATCGACATGGGCGTGACGGCCAACATCCTGGACAAGTCGGGCGCCTGGTACGCCTACAACGGCGAGAAGATCGGCCAGGGTCGCGACAATGCGCGCGAGTTCCTGCGCGAAAACCCCGAGCTGTCGCATGAAATCGAAAACAAGGTGCGTGCATCTCTGGGCATTCCGCTGCTGCCGGAGGTCGAGGCGGCCGAACCTGAGGTCAAGACCAAGGCCGCCAGCAAGAAGGCGGCCAAGGAAGTCGGACTCGATTGAACCCAACGCGCCGTGTCCTTCGCGCAACCCTCGCTCAAAGGCCGCGCCTTGCGTCTGCTCAGCGGCCGCGAGCACTCACGCGCTGAACTTGAGCGCAAGCTCAAATCGTTCGAGGAAGAGCCCGGCGCGCTGGCGCGCGCGCTCGACGAACTGCAGGCCAAGGGTTTCATCAGCGAGCAGCGGGTGATCGAGTCGGTGCTTCATCGCCGCGCCGCCAAGCTGGGCAGCACGCGCATCGAGCGGGAGTTGCAGGACAAGGGCCTGGAGCCCGACGCGATCAGCGCGGCGCTAGCGACGCTGAAAGCGACCGAACTGGAGCGGGCCCAGGCGGTCTGGCAAAAGAAATTCGGTGCGCCACCGGCCAATGCCCAGGAGGCCGCGCGTCAGATGCGCTTTCTGGCCACGCGCGGCTTTGGCGCCGACGTGATCCGGCGCGCGGTCAAAGGCCCAGCATCAGACTGAGGTTCTGCACGGCTGCACCACTGGCGCCCTTGCCCAGATTGTCAAGCCGCGCCACCAGCACGGCGTGATGAAAGCTGTCTGCGGCATCCTGATTGGAGAACACGCGCAGCTCCATCTTGTTGCTGCCCACCAGCGCGAGTGCATCGAGCTTGTTGTCGGCGGTGGCCGGCTCGACGCTGACCCAGGTGCTGCCCGCATAGTGCCTGCTCAGCGCATCGTGCAGATCCCGTGCGCTGGGATGCCCCGGCAACAGGTCCAGGTCCAGCGGCAGTTGCACCAGCATTCCCTGCCGGAAATTGCCAACGGCCGGAACAAATACAGGACGGCGCACCAGACCGCTGTACTTCATGATCTCGGGCAGGTGCTTGTGCTTCAGGCCCAGGCCATACAGTTCGAAGGCTGGGGCCTGACCCTGTTCATAGGCTTCGATCATGGTCCGCCCACCGCCCGAGTACCCGCTGACGGCCGGCAGGGTGAGCGGAAAGTTCGGCGGGATCAAGCCGGCATCGACCAAGGGACGGATCAGCGCGATGGCGCCGGTCGCGTAGCAGCCGGGGTTGGCCACGCGGCGCGATGCGGCGACCCGTTGCTGCTGCCCGGCAACCAGTTCGGGGAAACCGAAGACCCAGCCCGGCGCGGTGCGATGCGCCGTCGATGCGTCGATGATCTTGGGACCGGCCTGACCGGTTTCCCGTGCCATGGCGTCGATCGCTGCCACCGATTCGATCGCGGCCTCGTCATGCAGGCAGAGCACGACCAGATCGACCTGCGCCATCAACTGCCGTTTGGCAGCGGCGTCCTTGCGCAGCTCCGGGGCGATGCTGACCAGTTCAATGCCAGGCATCATCTGCAGGCGTTCCCGAATCTGCAAACCGGTGGTTCCCGCCTCGCCGTCAATGAATATTTTGTGCATGGTTAATCTCTGTCAAACACCTCGAATCTGCGGCGTAAGACTGGTAAAAGTTTGGTGCGTTGCAGCATGATACAGTTCAAGGCTGTGTTGTCCAGTGCCTGCCCCGGGCGGTCAAGCTTCGAGGCCGGAGAAAAAACCATTCACTCCTGAGAGCGTCCTCATGAAGATTCACGAATACCAAGGCAAGGAAATCTTGCGTCAATTCGGTGTGCCAGTGCCACGCGGCATCCCGGCCTTCACCGTCCAAGAGGCGGTGGAAGCCGCTCAAAAGCTCGGCGGGCCGGTCTGGGTCGTCAAGGCGCAAATTCATGCAGGTGGCCGCGGCAAGGGCGGCGGCGTCAAGCTGGCGCGCTCCATTGAAGAGGTCAAGAAACTTGCCAGTGAAATCCTGGGCATGCAATTGATCACCCATCAAACCGGGCCGATGGGCCAGAAGGTGCGCCGCCTGCTGATCGAAGACGGCGCCGACATCAAGAAGGAATACTACGTCTCGGCCGTGACGGATCGCGCCTCGCAACGCGTGGCGATGATCGCTTCCAGCGAAGGCGGCATGGACATCGAAGGCGTCGCGCACGATACGCCCGAGAAGATCATCACCGAGATCGTCGATCCGGCCACCGGCCTGACCGATGCGCAGGCCAAGAAGCTCGCGGACGCCATCGGCGTTCCGGCAGCTTCCACGGCGCAAGCGGTAGACGTGCTGCAAAAGGTCTACAAGGTGTACATGGAGACCGACGCCTCGCTGGTCGAGATCAACCCCCTGATCCTGGAAGGCAACGGCAACATCAAGGCGCTGGACGCGAAGTTCAACTTTGACGCCAATGCCTTGTACCGCCATCCCGAGATCGTGGCCTACCGCGACCTCGACGAGGAAGATCCGGCCGAAGTCGAAGCCAGCAAGTTCGACCTGGCCTACATCAGCCTGGACGGCGACATCGGCTGCCTGGTCAACGGTGCCGGCCTGGCGATGGCGACGATGGACACCATCAAGCTGTTCGGCGCCGAACCGGCCAACTTCCTGGACGTGGGTGGCGGCGCCACCCCCGAGAAGGTGACCGAAGCGTTCAAGATCATGCTCAAGAACAAGAAGGTCAAGGCCATCCTGGTCAACATCTTTGGCGGCATCATGAAGTGCGACACCATCGCCATGGGCGTGATCACGGCCTGCAAGGCGACCAACCTGAGCGTGCCGCTGGTGGTGCGCATGAAGGGCACCAACGAAGAACTGGGCAAGAAACTGCTGGCCGAGTCCGGTCTGCCCATCATCAGCGCCGACACCATGGCCGATGCGGCCCGAAAAGTGGTGGCTGCGGTCAAATCGTAATACTTTGTTGGACCGAGAACCGCTGCACACAGCCAGCCAACTCTGCCCTGAACTGAAAGTGAATCATGTCCATTCTCATCAATAAAGACACCAAGGTCATCACCCAAGGCATCACCGGCAAGACCGGTCAGTTCCACACCGAGAAGTGCCAGGAATATGCCAATGGCAAGAACTGTTTCGTTGCCGGCGTGAACCCGAAGAAGGCCGGCGAGTCGATCTTCAACATCCCGATCTTTGCCTCGGTCAAGGACGCGGCCAAGGAAACCGGCGCCACGGTTTCGGTCATCTACGTGCCGCCGGCGGGCGCTGCGGCCGCCATCTGGGAAGCAGTCGAGGCCGACCTGGACCTGGCGATCTGCATCACCGAAGGCATTCCAGTGCGCGACATGCTCGAAGTGCGCAACAAAATGCGCGCCAAGGAAGCGGCCGGCGGCAAGAAGACCCTGCTGCTCGGTCCGAACTGCCCGGGTGTGATCACGCCCGAAGAGATCAAGATCGGCATCATGCCCGGCCACATCCACCGCAAGGGCCGCATCGGTGTCGTCTCGCGCTCGGGCACGCTGACCTATGAAGCCGTGGCGCAGCTGACCGAAATCGGCCTGGGCCAGTCCACTGCGGTGGGCATTGGCGGCGACCCGATCAACGGCCTCAAGCACATCGACATCATGCGTGCCTTCAACGACGACCCCGACACCGATGCCGTCATCATGATCGGCGAGATCGGCGGACCGGACGAAGCCGAAGCAGCGCGCTGGTGCAAGCTCAACATGAAGAAGCCCATCGTCGGCTTCATCGCCGGCGTGACCGCGCCGGCCGGCAAGCGCATGGGTCATGCCGGCGCCCTGATCTCGGGCGGCGCCGACACCGCGGATGCGAAGCTGGCCGTGATGGAAGAGTGCGGCTTCAAGATCACGCGTGATCCGTCCGAAATGGCGAAACTGCTCAAAGCCCTGCTGTAAACAAGACGGCCAACTGTCCGGCCCGCCACGCCGCTGGACAACCCGGAAAAAGGCGCTCCAAACCATGTGTTTTGAGCGCTTTTTTCATTACTGAACCAGGAGAATGCCGATGCAATGGCTGCAGAGTCTGGATTTCTGGATTGGTCTGCTCAAGATCGTCTGGATCAACATCATCCTGTCGGGTGACAACGCCGTGGTGATTGCGCTGGCGGCCCGCTCCCTGCCGGCACAGCAACAAAAGAAAGCCATCGTCTGGGGCTCCGGCGCCGCAGTGATCCTGCGCATTGCCTTGACCGTGGTGGCCGCCAAACTGCTGGAATTGTCTTTCCTGCAGATCGCCGGTGGTCTGCTGCTGCTGTGGATCGGCGCGCAATTGCTCAGCGATGAGGATGAGGGCGAGGGACACAGCAGGGAACACGGCAGTCTCATGGCGGCGGTGCGGACCATCCTGGTTGCCGATCTGATCATGAGCATGGACAACGTCATTGCTGTGGCCGCCGCCGCCAAGGGCAATCTGACCTTGCTGATTCTGGGGCTGGCGATCAGCATCCCGCTGGTGATCTTCGGCAGCACGCTGATGATCAAGCTGATGGAGCGCTTCCCCCTGATCGTGACCGTGGGCGCCGGACTGATCGGCTGGGTCGGGGGCGAGACCATCGTCAGTGACGTGGCGCTCAAGGGCGTTCTGGCAGCAAACCCCTGGCTGCATTACGCCGGTGCGGCGGCGGGTGCCGCGCTGGTCCTGGGTTGGGGGCGCCTGATGCACAGTCGGCACAAGACAGACCCGCAATCCACTGCCTGAACTTTCGCAATCCCGGCAATGCGCGAAGCACTTGACTTGATGCGGCGCGGCCTTTGAGTTGGCGGCGGCATGATCGGTCAACACGGCCGTCGACTTGGCGCTACAGTCCCATACACGATGAATTACACATTTTGCTCACGAACCCACCCAGGACGGGTCCGCGAGAACAACGAAGACTCGGTGGCGATTGACGAGGTGGCGCAATTGGCCGTCCTCGCCGACGGCATGGGCGGCTACAACGCCGGCGAGGTTGCCAGCGCAATGGCCACCGGCTTGATCCAGGTCGAGTTGAGCCAGGCGCTGTCGCAGGCCGATGAGCAAACCCCCATCGCCACCATCAGCCGCGCGGTGCAGGCCTGCGTCAGTCACGCCAATCGGGCGATTTTCGACGCTGCCCGCGCCAACGCTCACTACACCGGCATGGGAACCACGCTGGTGCTGGTGGTCTTTCGAGCACAGCGCCTGCTGGTGGGTCATATCGGCGACTCCCGCTGCTACCGCCTGCGCGACGGCGAGCTCCGGCAGATCACCCGGGACCATTCCTTGTTGCAGGATCAGATTGATGCCGGCTGGCTGACGCCGTCGCAGGCCGCCAGTTCGCCCATCCGCAATCTCGTGACCCGGGCCATGGGCGTGGAGGACAACGTCCTGCTCGATCTGCGCGAACTTCCGGTGCAGCCCGGAGACCTCTATTTGCTGTGCTCGGACGGGCTTTCCGACATGCTCGAGGATGGGGCAATGGCGAAGATCTTGCGCCAGAATGCGACATTGGCTCAGATGGCGGATGAGCTGGTGACCATGGCCAATGAAAATGGCGGACGCGACAACATATCTGTCGTGTTGGCACGTGCTGGTGGTCAACCCGAAAAGCCGCGGTTAATATCGCGTTGGCTTGGAAAACAATAATCTGATGAAATCTGCAATGGCAAATCTCAGCAACAGGAGTCGGTCATGCCGAAAATGATTGTGTCGATCGACGGGGTTGTGATCAGGGAAGTCCAGTTGACGAAAGACCGGACCACCCTGGGTCGACGCCCGTACAACGACATCGTGATTGACAATCTGGCGGTCAGCGGCGAGCACGCCCTGCTGCAAATGTCGGGCAATCAGGTCCATCTGGAAGACCTCAACAGCACCAATGGCACGTACGTCAATGGCAAGGTCATCAAGAAGCAGCTGCTGCAAAACGGAGACACCATTGAGGTCGGCAAGTACCAGATCAAGTTCATCGACGGGCCGGTGAGCACAAGCCCGGAGCAAAAGGAAGCGGTCAAAGCCGATTCGAACGCAGCGGCAGAGTCTGCTGCGTCGGACATGCAGACGAACTTCGCGACCATACCCGGCGAGCCCGATGCCTTGCAGGCCTCGATCAGGGTCTTGTCCGGTGTCGCCGCCGGCCGCGAAGTGGCATTGACCAAGGTGGTGACCACCATCGGCAAACCCGGCATCGCCATTGCCGCCATCACGCGCCGCGACAACGGGTTTGTCATTCACCATGTCGAAGGAGCAGATATTCCGGTACTCAACGGTAACCTGATCGGCGCGGAACCCGTGATCCTGAGAAACGGTGATCTGATCGGACTGGCAGGCATCCAGATGCAATTTGTCACCGCCTGAGCGGCAGGCCGGTTCACAGTCGCCGCTTGCAGATGCATCAGGAGTCCTTCTTATGAATGAAGTGCTGAAACCGCCGCCGTCGGAGAGGTCGACAGGGCCTGCCCCTCTGGAGGCCCGGCCGGAGCATCATGCCAAGCCGGACATGACCTTCGAGGCGCTGTTCTACCGGCAACTGCAGCAGGTCACGGCCCGTATTCACGAAACTGAGAACCTCGAGCAGATCATGCTGGAGGCCAGCGAGGACATCTGCAAACTCTTCAACGCCGACCGGCTGACGCTGTATGCGGTCAACGAGGACCACAGCGCTATCGTCTCCAAGGTCAAGACCGGCCTCAAGAGCAACCGGGAACTCAAGTTGCCGATCACGCCGCAGAGCATCGCCGGCTATGTCGCGTTCAGCAAGCGCTTGCTCAATCTAGCCGATGTCTACGACGACGAGGCGCTCAAGAAGATCCATCCGGCCCTGGCCTTCCTGAAGGAAGTCGACAAGCGCTCAGGATACCGGACGCGGCAGATGCTGGTGGCACCGATTCTTGAAGGCGACATCCTGCATGGCGTGCTGCAAATCATCAACAACAAGAGCAACCAGCCGTTCGGCGACCTGGAAGTTGACGGCGTTTCCCAGCTCTGCAAGACATTGGCCATCGCCATCCGGCAACGCGTGCAAAAGGCCACTGAAAACGCCCGGCGCAAGGCCACCAAGTATGACGGACTGGTCACCGAAGGCCTGATCAGCCCGGACCAGTTGGCGCAATGCCTTGAAGTGGCGCGGCTGGAGGCCAAACCGATCGAGGCTTTGCTGCTGGACCGCTACAAAGTTGCGCCAGCCCACATTGGCGCTTCTCTGTCAAAGTTTTTTGGCGTGCCCTACGAGCCTTTTAATGCCGGACGCATTCGCTCGGAAATGCTGCACGGCGCGCTCAAGCGCGAGTTCATCGAAGCGCAGGGCTGGCTGCCGCTGGAGGAATCGCCCGACGGGCTGGTCATCATGTGCATCGATCCGGAAGCGGTGCGCAACTCGCGCGTCGTGCCGCAGGTGTTCCCCCGCACCACCCGCTTCGCCTATCGCGTCACGACACAGACCGAATTTGCCGAAACCCTCAAGCAGATCTTCGGCGCGGGCGCTGAAGGCGGATCGATCGACGAATTGCTGGCCGACATGGACAGCGGCCCGATCGACGACGGCAGCAACGACGATTCGCTGGAGTCAGCGGCAGCCGACAACGAACTCGTCAAGTTCGTTAACAAGGTGATCATCGACGCCTACTACCAGAAGGCATCGGACATCCACATCGAACCGATGCCGGGCAAGCTCAAGACCGGCATCAGGTTTCGCATCGACGGCACACTGATGCCCTACGTCGAAGTGCCTGCCCACTTCCGCCAGGCCATGGTGACGCGCCTGAAGATCATGTGCGACCTCGACATCTCCGAGCGACGCAAGCCGCAAGACGGCAAGATCAAGTTCAAGAAATACGGCCCGCTCGACATCGAGTTGCGCGTGGCCACCATTCCGTCCGCCGGCGGTGTGGAAGACGTGGTGATGCGCATCCTGGCCGCCGGCGAGCCGATCCCGCTGGACAAACTGGGGCTGACGCCGCACAACAGGGAGCGGGTCATCAAGACCATCGAGCGGCCCTACGGGCTGTTCTATGTCTGCGGGCCGACCGGCTCCGGCAAGACCACCACGTTGCACTCGATCCTCAAGCACCTCAATACGCCCGACACCAAGATCTGGACCGCCGAAGACCCGGTCGAAATCACGCAAAAGGGCCTGCGCCAGGTGCAGATTAACCGCAAGGCGGGCATCGACTTCGCGCTCGTCATGCGCGCCTTCCTGCGCGCCGACCCCGACATCATCATGGTTGGCGAGTCGCGCGACAAGGAGACCGTGGCCATGGGCATCGAGGCCTCGCTCACGGGGCACCTGGTGTTCTCGACCCTGCACACCAACTCGGCGCCCGAGTCGATCACGCGATTGCTCGACATGGGCATGGACCCGTTCAATTTTGCCGATGCGCTGCTGGGCATTCTGGCGCAGCGTCTGGCCAAGAAACTGTGCGACTGCAAGGAGTCGTATGTGCCCGATGAGCAGGAGCTCGGCCTGTTTGCCGCCGAATACGCCGACGAGCTCCGCCACACCAGCGCCTGGATGGCTGACTACGACGGCGAAACCCGCAAACTGATCGACGGCTGGCGCAAGACCTACGGACAGAACGGCCAGATCCACCTCTACCGCCATGTCGGCTGCGACAAGTGCAACCTGACGGGCTACAAAGGCCGCATCGGCCTGCACGAACTGCTGATTGCCACGGACGACATCAAGCAACTGATCCAGGAACGCGCCCGCGTCTCGCTGATCTTTGCCGCCGCCGTGGAAGGCGGCATGCGCACGCTGAAGATGGACGGCCTCGAAAAGATCATGATGGGCCTGACCGACCTCAAGATGGTCCGGTCGGTCTGTATCAAGTAGCGGCCGCTCGGAGCCGCAGGGGCCTCAGGCCCGCATCAACGCCTCGATCTCCGCCACCCCCACCGGCACGCCGCGGCTGATCAGTTCGCACCCTGAGTCGGTCACGATGGCATCGTCCTCGATGCGGATGCCGATGTTGTGGAACTGCTCGGGCACGCCTTCGGCGGCACGGACGTAGATGCCGGGTTCGATCGTGAGCACCATGCCGGCGCGCAGGATGCGCGCCGGGCGGTCCTTGATGATTTCGCCGCTCAGCGGGTCCTTGCGCTCGCTCACCGTGCCGATCTCGGACGGCTCGACGTAGCCGCCGCAATCGTGCACGTCCATGCCCAGCCAGTGGCCGGTGCGGTGCATGTAGAACTGGAAGTAGGCGCGCTTTTCGATCACATCCTGCAGCGTGCCGACCTTGTTGGCGTCGAGCAGTCCCAGGTCCAGCATGCCCTGCGCGAGCACCTTGACGGTGGCCTCGTGCGGATCGGTGAAGCGCGCGCCGGCACGGGTTGCCGCGATGGCGGCTTCCTGCGAGGCCAGCACCAGTTCGTACAGCGCGCGTTGCGGTGCGCTGAATTGGCCGTTGGCCGGGAAGGTGCGCGTGATGTCGCTGGCATAGCCGTCGAGCTCGCAGCCGGCGTCGATCAGCACCAGGTCGCCGCTGCGAATCTCGCCGACATCGGCCCGGTAGTGCAACACGCAGGCATTGGCTCCGCCGGCGACGATGGAGCCATAGGCCGGGTACTGCGAGCCGTGCCGCCGGAATTCGTGCAGCAGTTCGGCGTCGAGGTGGTATTCGCGCACCGGCTGGCCTTCGCGCAGCATGCGCGCGCTCAACTGCATGGCGCGGATGTGGGCGTCGGCGCTGATCTGCGCGGCACGGCGCATGACGTCCTGCTCGTGGGTGTCCTTGAACAAACGCATCTCGTCGAGCAGGCCGCACAGGTCGCGCTGCTGCTCGGGGCATAGCGCGCCGTAGCGGATGCGAGCGCGCAGGCTGCCCAGCCAGCCGTCGATGCGTGTCTCCAGCGCCTTGTGGGTGGCAAACGGGTACCAGACGGCATCGCGGCCGTCGAGCAGAGCGGGCATCTGCTGGTCGATGTCGGCGCAGGAGAACGCCGCATCGACGCCGAGCTGCGCGGGCGCCGCATCGGGCCCGAGCCGGAATCCATCCCAGATCTCGCGCTCCAGATCCTTCGGCTGGCAAAACAGCGTGCTCTTGCCGTCGCCGGTGATCACCAGCCAGGCCTTCGGTTCGGCAAAGCCGGTCAGGTAGTAGAAGTAGCTGTCGTGCCGGTACAGGAAATCCGAATCGCGGTTGCGCTGCTGCTCCGGCGCGGTGGGCACGATGGCAATGCCCTTCGGGCCGAGCAGGGCCGCGAGCCGGGCGCGGCGCTGGGCGTAGTTGGCGGTGGAGGATGAGTTCATGCAACGTCCATAGAGGTCGGGTGATTGAGTTGCGCCAGCCGCGCGGGCGTGCCGACATCGGTCCAGGCGCCGGCGTACAGTTCGGCCGATACCCGGCCATTGTCCATCGCCTTGCGCATCAGCGGCGCCAGTGGGGCCTTGACGCCGAGCGGATTGCCCGCCGCGATGTCGCACCAGGGCGCCTCGAACAAGGCCTTGCGATACAGGCCCATGGTGGAATAGGTGTAGCGCGGCTGCGCATCATCGGCCGGCAGGTTCAGCGCCAGGCGGATGCCCGCAGCCGACGCCGCCGACAGGCCGAAGTCACCGCGCGGCACATGCGCCGGGTTGGGCACGAGCCAGATATGGGCCAGCATGTCACTGGCGGCAAAGCGCGCCACCGCTGCCGGGCTGAAGACGAAGTCCGGCGCAAACACGTCGCCGGCCAGCACCCAAAAGATACCGGCGCTGCTGGCGGGGCCGTCGGGCGGGAGCAGCAGCGGCAAAGCCCTGGCGATGCCGCCCGCCGTTTCCAGCGCGCCACCAAAATCGCGCCCTTCCCGCGAATAGCCGATCGGCAACGGCGCCTGCGCGTCTGCTGGCGCAAAGGCACTGCCGAACGCCGCCTCGATCTGCTCGCCGAGCCAGGCCGTGTTGATCACGGCACGGCTCACGCCGCCCTGCGCCAGGGCTTGCAGCAGCCACTGCAGCAGCGGACGACCGCGCACCTGCAGCAGCGGTTTCGGCGTGGTGTCCGTCAGCGGCCGCATACGCTCGCCGCGACCGGCAGCCATCAGCATGGCGGGGATCTTCATTGTTCAGCGCATCCCGACCGTCACCTTGCCAAACGCCGCCTGCGCCTCGCGTGGCAGGCAGCGCCAGTAGACCGGATTGGCGTCGACCGTGCCGCCCAGCGCAGCAGCCGCCTGCCAGCCCCAGCGCGGCTGGTACAGAAAGGCGCGCGCCAGCGCGATCAGGTCGGCGTCGCCGGCCTGCAGAACGGCTTCGGCCTGCTGCGCCTCGGTGATCAGGCCGACGGCCGTGGTCAGCATGCCGCTGGCCTGACGGATCTCGCGCGCGAACGGCACCTGGTAGAGCGGGCCGATCGCAATCTTCTGCGCCGGCGACACACCGCCCGATGAGACATGGATGAAGTCGCAGCCGAGCGCCTTCAGGCGTTTGGCGAATTCCGCGCTCTGCGTCACGTCCCAGCCGCCCTCGACCCAGTCCGAGGCCGAGATTCGCAGACCGAGCACGCCGTCATAGGCCTGGCGCACCGCGGCAAAGACTTCCAGCGGAAAGCGGATGCGGTTCTCGAAGCTGCCGCCGTATTCGTCGCTGCGCGTATTCGCCAGCGGCGACAGGAACTCGTGCAGCAGATAGCCGTGGGCGTTGTGGATCTCGATGGCGTCGACGCCGATGCTCAGCGCGCGCTGCGCCGCCGCCACGAAGGCGTCACGAACCTGCGCCAGTTTCTCCCGTGTCATCGCCGTGGGCGGCTTCTCGCTGGGCAGATAGGCCTCGGCCGACGGTGCAAAGGTCTCCCAACCGCCTTGTGCCGGCGTCAGCAGCTGCCCGCCTTGCCAGGGCAGGGCGCTCGAAGCCTTGCGCCCGGCGTGCGCCAGCTGCAGGCAGACCGCCAGCGGCGGCGCCAGCTTGCGCGCGCGATGCAAGGTCTCGCCCATGGCGCGCGTGGTGCGCTCATCCCACAGGCCCAGGCAGTTCGGCGTGATGCGGCCTTCGGGCAGCACCGCCGTGGCCTCGATCGTGAACATAGCCGCACCGCTGTTGAACAGGTTGCCCCAGTGCATCAGGTGCCAGTCGCTGGTGGCTCCGTCCTGCGCCTGGTACTGGCACATCGGCGCCACCACGATGCGGTTGGGCAGCGTCAGGCCGCCTCGGGGAGACGGCAGGGTCAAGGGGGAAAACAACAGGCTCATGGCAGGGGGTCTCGATTGGAACAGCGCGAAAAATGCAAGCATAGCCCAAGACCTCAGAGCGACGGCGGCCGGCCCCGGTAAAATGCGGTGTTTACCCTTACCCACAGAACCCGCGGAGTTGGCACAGATGGCTGATACACAACAAGCAGAACAATCCCGCAGCGCAAGCCGCTCCGACATGGCCAACGCGATTCGCGCGCTGGCCATGGACGCGGTGCAGGCTGCCAACTCGGGCCACCCCGGCGCGCCCATGGGCATGGCCGACATGGCCGTCGGCCTGTGGGGACAGCTCAAGCACAACCCGACCAACCCGCACTGGTTCGACCGCGACCGCTTCGTGCTCTCCAACGGCCACGCCTCGATGCTGCTGTACGCCGTGCTGCACCTGACCGGCTACAAGCTGCCGATCGGCGAGCTCAAGAAATTCCGCCAGCTGCACAGCAAAACGCCGGGCCACCCCGAAACGGGCTTGACGCCCGGCGTGGAAACCACCACCGGCCCGCTGGGCCAGGGCATTGCCAATGCCGTCGGCATGGCGCTGTCGGAAAAGCTGCTGGCCAAGGAATTCAACCGCGACGGCCACACGGTGGTCGATCACCACACCTTTGCCTTCATGGGCGACGGTTGCATGATGGAAGGCATCAGCCACGAGGCCGCCGCCCTGGCCGGTGCCTGGAAGCTCAACAAGCTCATTGCACTGTACGACGACAACGGCATCTCGATCGACGGCGCGGTCGCGCCCTGGTTCATCGACAACACCGCGCAGCGCTTCGTCGCCTACGGGTGGAACGTGCTGGGCCCGATCGACGGCCACGACGCCGACCTGGTGGCACGCACCATCGCCGAAGCCAAGCAGTCCATCGACGGGCCGACGCTGATCATCTGCAAGACCTCGATCGGCAAGGGCAGCCCGAACCGCGCCAACACCGCCAAGGCGCACGGCGAGCCGCTCGGCGCCGAGGAGATCAAGCTCAGCCGCGAAGCACTGGGCTGGCCCTATGCCCCGTTCTTCATTCCGCAAGAAATCTACGCCGCCTGGGATGCCAAGGCCGCCGGTGCCGCCGCCGAACTGGCCTGGAGCGACAAGTTCACTGCGTACAAGGCCGCCTACCCGGACCTCGCGAAGGAATTCCAGCGCCGCATGAAGGGCGAACTGCCGAAGAACTTCAACCAGGTCGCCGTCGACACCGCCGTGGCCGCGCACACCAAGGCCGAGACCGTGGCCTCGCGCAAGGCATCGCAACTCGCGCTCGAAGCCTTCACCGCCGCGCTGCCGGAACTGCTGGGCGGCTCGGCCGACCTCACCGGCTCGAACCTGACCAACACCAAGAGCACGCCCAACCTGCGCTTTGACTTCACCGGCCAGTCCAATGGCGGGCGCCACATCAATTACGGCGTGCGCGAGTTCGGCATGGCCGCCATCATGAACGGCATCGCGCTGCATGGCGGCTTCGTGCCTTACGGCGGCACCTTCCTGACCTTCAGCGACTACAGCCGCAACGCCATCCGCATGGCTGCGCTGATGAAGCTGCGCGTGGTCCACGTCTTCACGCACGACTCGATCGGCCTGGGCGAAGACGGCCCGACGCACCAGTCGATCGAACACGCGGCCTCGCTGCGCCTGATCCCGAATCTGGACGTCTGGCGTCCGGGCGACACGGCCGAGACCGCCGTCGCCTGGAGCGTGGCGCTGCAGAACAAGAGCAAACCGACAGCCTTGCTGCTGTCGCGCCAGAACATCCACTACGCACCGAAGGCCAGCCTGGGCGACATCAGCAAGGGCGCCTACGTGCTGGCGGAGCCGAGCGAAGTCGGCCTGAAAAAGAAGACCCAGGCCGTCATCATCGCCACCGGCTCCGAAGTGCAACTGGCGCTGCAGGCGCAGGAACTGCTCGCCAAGCGCAAGATTGCGGTGCGGGTGGTCTCGATGCCCAGCACCACGACCTTCGACAAGCAAAATGAGGCCTACAAGAGCGCCGTGCTGCCGGCCGGCGTGCCGCGTGTCGCGGTCGAGATGGGTGTCTCGGACGGCTGGTGGAAATACGGTTGCGCGGCCGTCGTCGGCATCGATAGCTTTGGCGAATCGGCGCCGGCGCCGGTCCTGTTCAAGCTGTTCGGCTTCACGCCTGAGAACGTGGCCGACACGGTCGAAAAAGTTTTGCGGAAATAAGTTTTTAACCTTGGAGAAATCATGACGATCAAGATTGGTATCAACGGCTTTGGCCGCATCGGGCGCATCGTGTTTCGCGCGGCCACCCAGAGCTTCCAGGACATTGAAATTGTCGGCATCAACGACCTGCTCGAGCCCGAGTACCTGGCCTACATGCTGCAGTTCGACTCGGTGCATGGCCGCTTCAAGGGCGAGGTTTCGGTCGAGGGCAACAACCTGATCGTCAACGGCAAGAAGATCCGCCTGACTGCCGTCAAGGATCCGGCCGAGCTCAAGTGGAACGAAGTCGGCGCTGACATCGTGATCGATGCCACCGGCCTGTTCCTGACCAAGGAAGCCGCGCAGAAACACATCACCGCCGGCGCCAAGAAGGTCATCATGTCGGCCCCGAGCAAGGACGACACGCCGATGTTCGTCTTCGGCGTCAACGACAACACCTACGCCGGCCAGGCCATCATCTCGAACGCCTCCTGCACCACCAACTGCTTGGCACCCGTGGCCAAGGTGCTCAACGACAACTGGGGCATCAAGCGCGGCCTGATGACCACGGTGCACGCTGCCACCGCCACGCAGAAGACCGTGGACGGCCCGTCCAACAAGGACTGGCGCGGCGGCCGCGGCATTCTGGAAAACATCATCCCGTCGAGCACCGGCGCGGCCAAGGCCGTCGGCGTGGTGATTCCCGCGCTCAACAAGAAACTCACCGGCATGTCGTTCCGCGTGCCGACCAGCGATGTGTCGGTGGTTGACCTGACCGTCGAACTCGACAAGGCCGCCACCTACGCCGAAATCTGCGCCGCCATGAAGGCCGCCAGCGAAGGCGCCATGAAGGGCGTGCTGGGCTACACCACCGCCAAGGTGGTGTCGACCGACTTCCGTGGCGAAAGCTGCACCAGCGTGTTCGACGCCGACGCCGGCATCGCGCTGGACGGCACCTTCGTCAAGGTCGTCGCCTGGTACGACAACGAATGGGGCTATTCAAGCAAGTGCCTGGAAATGGCACGCCTGATCAGCAAGTAAGTCAGAGTGCTCATCCGTGCCTGCGGGCGCGGATGACCGCATTCGCTCAGCGTTGCTTGGCGACAAAGCCAATCATCAGCCCCTCCTGCGTGACCGTAACAGGGCCGGGCTGCAGGCCCATGGCATCGGCCAAGGCCAGATCCTGCGCCCGCAACTGGTGTAGAACCACCTCCAGCATCGACTGCTCGGCCAGCGCCGGCCCATAGGCATTGAGCCACTCGGAAGCTGCCGGCTGCAGGTCCGGGAAGCGCAGGTTCCGAAAGCGCAGGCCCATGGCGCGCAGCGTGCGGTCGCTGGCCTCGTAACGCAGCGCAAAGTCCACATCAAAGCTGCCCTGTTGGCGGCGCGGCAGTGCCGGACCGCTGGCTTCGACCCGCATCTGCGCGCTGAGCCGATTCTGCTCAGGCAGCATATGCAGGCGCGGGGCCTGCAGCGCCAGATCAAGCAGACCCGCCACCGGATAACGCAACGGAAAATGCTGCGTCAGCATCCATTCCAAATGCGCCGCGGAAACGGTGTATCGAGGCCCGACCTCAGCATCCGGCAAGGCCGCCCGCGCCGCGCCAGCCAGCGCCAGGCAGGGCATTGCGGTCAAAAAGAATCTGCGATCCATCGATGTTCTCCACTGCTGGCCCGATTGTGCGCTGGAGAGCCAGGGACACCGCCACAGGGGTCATGGGGATCAAACGATCAGGCGTCGATCACCAAGCCCCTGCGCTGCTCGGGATGCAGAGCCGGCCACTATGGGGTGCCGGGGAAGGCGGAGAGCTTGGGCAGAGGCGTTGCTTGAGACGCAAGCGGGCGATCAACGCGCCAATTCGCGCACTCTGGCTGAAAAGCTATTGACCCACCACCGACCAACCCGCGTGCAAGTTAACCTTGTTGTTCTCGTACTCCCACTCGGTAGCGCAGCGTTCACAGCGGTACTTGGTGATGGTGACCTGCCCGTGGCTGCGCGGTTCTTTGCGGTTGACACCTTGCATCAACTCGGCATGACCGGGGGCGCCGCGCCAGTTGCGCTGGATGCCAGCGCACGAATCGCACAGCGCCGTCGTCTTTACTTCATTCGGTTGATTCAAATTCTGGGGCATGTTGCGGCTCTCGATGTTGCGGGCAGATGGCTTCCGGCTGGTCGATTGTCACCCCTCCGGCGCCAAGGCTGAATCACCGGCAGCACACGCGGAAGACCATGCAAGCCAAAGCCAAGTCAGGCTCCATGCGGCGATCTCATCGGAGGCGCGCATGAACACTGCGCAAGCGTTGCTCGAAAAGCACCGGCCTGAGCTTCGGTCAAACAGGCCAAGGCGGCACGCCTTACTTGACTGGACGGTGCAGCGCGCAGAGCTTGTTGCCGTCGGGGTCGCGCAGATACGCGAGGTAGAGCTTGCCGGCTGCGCCTTCGCGCCAGCCGGGCGGGTCTTCGCAGGTGGTGCCACCATTGGCAACGCCCGCCGCATGGAAGGCGTCGGCTTGCTCCGGCGACTGCATGGCGAACCCGAGGGTGCTGCCATTGCCGTGGGTCGCGGGCTCGCCATTGATGGGCGTGGTGATGCCGAAGGTGCCGCCGGGACTGCGGTAGAAATAGCGGTTCTTGTTGACTACGCCAGGGCCAATGCCCAAGGTGCCGAGCAGCGCATCGTAAAACTTTCTTGAAACCTCAAGGTCATTCACACCGACCATCACATGACTGAACATCGTTTTCTCCGTTAGGGCCCGGTATTGGGCGAAGTTGAATCGTGAGGATGGTAAGCGACACAGCCGCCGACGCAGCGTGATGGCCCGGCCCGGATCTTTTGGGCGAGCCCTGCGCAAGCACCAGACCGGAACAGCACAAGAACTCAGTACTGCTACCACGCATCAATCGCCAAGGCATTTGCCATTGGCAGCGCGCGCTGCGTCTGCAGGCCGCCGACCAGCCACGCGCGCGTCTGCGCCGGGTCGATCACGGCGTCGATCTCCAGCGTGGCCGCCATGTTGATGGCGCTGCCTTTCTCGTACTGCTGCGCCACCAGCTGGTCGTACAGCGCGTCGCGTGACGCGCCTTCGGACACGGCTTCGAGTTCCTTGCGGAAACCCAGGCGCACTGCGCCTTCCAGGCCCATGGCGCCGAACTCGGCGCTCGGCCAGGCCACCGTGAACAGTGGTGAATGGAATCCGCCCGCTGTCATGGCCATCGCGCCCAGGCCGTAGCCCTTGCGCAGCACCACGCTGAAGTAAGGCACGCGCAGGTGCGCGGCCGCGATGAACATCCGGCTGACATGGCGAACCTGCGCCTGTGTCTCGATGTCGGGGCCGACCATGAAGCCGGGCGTATCGACCAGGCTGACCAGCGGCAATCCGTGCGCGTTGCACAGCTGCATGAAGCGCGCCGCCTTGTCCGCGGCGTCGGCGTCGATCGCGCCGCCCAGGTGCAGCGGGTTGTTCGCCAGCAGGCCGACGGGACGGCCCTCGATGCGCGCCAGCGCCGTATGGATGCCCTTGCCGAAGCCGCTGCGCAGCTCCAGCAGGCTGCCCTGATCGGCGATGCCGTCCATGGCGGCGCGCGTGTCGTAGACGCGCAGGCGGTTTTCTGGCACCACATCGCGCAGGGCGGCGGCCTCCGGCGCTTGCCAGTGCGTCACGCGGCCCTGGAAGAACGACAGGTAGTGCCGCGCGGCAGCGACCGCGGCCGCTTCGTCCGCGACCAGGATATCGATGACGCCGTTGCCATGCTGCACGTCGCTCGGGCCGATCTGCTCGGGCTTGAAGACGCCGAGACCGCCGCCCTCGACCATGGCCGGACCGCCCATACCGATGTTGCTAGCCTGCGTGGCGATGATGACGTCGCAGCAGCCGACCAGGGCCGCGTTGCCGGCAAAGCAGCGACCCGCCACGATGCCCAGCACCGGCACCTGGCCGTTGAGCCGCGCAAAGCTGGCAAAGGTCGCCACGTGCAGGCCGGCGACGATCGGCATGTCGACGTCACCGGGGCGGCCGCCGCCGCCCTCGGCAAACAGCACGACCGGCAGCTTCTGCTGCAAGGCGATGCCCAGCATGCGGTCGGTCTTCTGGTGGTTGCGCATGCCCTGCGTGCCGGCCAGCACGCTGGCGTCGTAGGCCATGACGACGGCGCGGCTGTGCTCGGGCTCGAACAGTTTCCCGTTGATGTTGCCGATGCCGGTCACCATGCCGTCGGCCGGCGTGTTCTTGATCAGGTCTTCTTCACTGCGCCGCGTGCGCTGCGCCGCCACCGCGAGCGCGCCGTATTCGAGGAAGCTGTCGGCGTCACACAGGTCGGCGATGTTCTCCCGCGCCGTGCGCTGGCCCAGCGCGTGGCGCTTGGCCACGGCCTCGGGTCGATTGGCGTCGAACGTTGGCGCGTGGCGCGCCAGCACGCGCTGCAGGTCGGCGCGCAGCGCCGCCGTGCCGGGCACAGCCGCTGCCACAGCAGCGACCGGCACCGCGGCATCCGCCGGGCTGTGGGTCACCAGTTTCAGTGTGGCCAGGACCTCGCCTTCGCCCACGAGGGCGCCATCGGCGTAGAACAACTCGCCGAGCACGCCGTCATGCTCGGCGCGCAGCTCGTGCTCCATCTTCATGGCCTCGACCACCAGCAGCAAGTCACCGGCGCGCACGCTGGCGCCGCTCTGCACATGCCACTGGACAATCTGCGCCTGCAGCGGGGAACGGATTTCAGTCATTGTGGGGTGCCTTCGTCTTTCAGCATGCGGCGCAGCACCTTGCCGGCGCCCGTGGTCGGCAGCGCGGCGATCAGCGCCACCTCGCGCGGCGCCTTGTAAGCCGCCATGTTCTCGCGCGACCAGGCCACGATGTCGGCGGCGCTCACACTCTGGCCCGCCTTAAGCACGACAAAGGCCTTCACCACCTCGCCCTTGTCCGGATCGGGCACGCCGATCACGGCCGCCTGCGCAACGGCCGGGTGCTTGACCAGAATGCTCTCCACCTCTTCCGGGAACACGCTGTAGCCCGAGACCTTGATCATCTCCTTGAAGCGGCCGATGAAGTTGAGGTAGCCGTCGGCGTCGAGCTTGCCCATGTCGCCGGTGTAGACCCAGCCATCGCGCAAGGTCTTGGCGGTCGCATCAGGCTTGTTCCAGTAGCCCTTGAAGACGCCGACGCTGCGCATCACGATCTCGCCGACCTCGCCGACGGGGCATTCGCGACCCGTATCGGGATCGAGGATGCGGATCTCGTTGCCCGGAATCGCCTTGCCCTGCGTGCCCCAGCGCACCGCGTCGGACGGCATGTAGGTATCGACCGTGTGCGTTTCACTCAGACCGTAAGCGGCTTCGAATGATTTGCAATTGACGGCGAAGGTCTGCCACTGTTTGGCCAGGGCTTCGGTGAAGACAATGCCGAAGCTCGTGACAGGGTTCATGCGCAGGCAGGAGAGATCGAAGTCCTTTGCGCCAGGCACCTGCATCGCAAACACGTTCATCGGTGCGATGCTGTACCACCAGCTCACGCGGTGCCGCGCGATCGCCTGCAGCACCGCCAGCGGATCGAAGCGGAACAGCAACACCGAGGTGGCGCCGGTGAAGACGGTGACGTTGATGCCCATGACCATGCCGGCGATGTGGTACAGCGGCGCCACGGCCAGCAGCACGTCATCCTTTGTGACGCCGTTGCAGTTGGCGGCGGCAGCCGATTTGTAGAGCGCATTGCCGTAGCTCAGCATGGCGCCCTTGGGCAGACCGGTCGTGCCCGAGGTGTAGGTCATCAGCGCCACATCGTCCATGGACAGCGCCGGCTGCGGCGGCTTGGCATCGCCCTGGCATGCCGCCAGAAAGTCCTGCACTTCGGCCGGCAGGGGATGGGCCGCCTTCTGCATCGCCAGCAGTTCGGCCGGCACATCCACGCTGGGCTGCGGCGGCAGAAGGTCAAAGTAGCGCACGGCAAACACGTGTTCCAGCGCGGTCTTGGCGCGCACCTGCGCCACCACGGGCAGGAGGTTGTCGGCCGCGATGATGACGCGCGCCTTCAGATCGTCGAGCTGGTACAGCAGCTCATGCTCCTTATTCAGCGGACCGCACGGGCAGACGATGGCGCCGAGCTTCTGGATCGCGAAATGCGCCATCACGTACTGCGGGCAGTTGTTCAGGAACAGGGCCACCGGATCGCCCTTGACCACCCCCAGCGCCGCCAGGCGCGCGGCGAAGGCGTCGCTGGCGCGGTCCAGCTCGGCGTAGCTGATCGCATGGCCGTACCAGAGGTAGGCGGTCTTGGCCGGCTGCTGCCGGGCATGTGCACGCAGGTACTCGTGCAGGGGCGCGTCCATTGCTGTCATCTCGCTTGTCTCCATGGCGTCACTTTCAGGGTAAGTACGTAATGCCGGAACGCTCCGGATGCCTCCCAATATATACCAGTGGGTAGAATATTTCTACCGATTGGTAGAACACAGGTGACAGTCCCGACATGAGCGAGCCTTCACAGCAAAAACGAACCCGCCAGCGCGCCGTCACCGCCGGCACGGACGAAAAACGCGAGCGCATCCTGCGGGTGGCCGAACGCCTGTTCGCGAGCCAGGGCTACACCAACACGACGATGGCGCAGATCGTGCGCGAGCTCAGCGTGAGCAAGCCTTTTGTCTACTACTACTTCCGCGACAAGCAGGAGATCTTTGAAACGCTCTCCTGGCTGCCGGCGGTCGACTGCTTCACCAGCATGGACTTCGCGCCGGACGACGCGCGCCCAGCGCACGTCAAGGTCGCCGAAGGCCTGGAGCGCCTGATCCGCGCCACCATCAACCACTACCCGGCGGCCTTCTTTCCCTACCGCGAACCGCAGGTCTACCGAACCGAGTACCTGGCTGCGCAGAAGAAGCTGGCCAACCATTTCTATGAGCGCCTGTGCGCGCTGCTCGAGCAGGGGCGCGCCGAGGGCTGTTTCGATTTCTCCGAGACCCGCATCACGGCGCAGGCGGCCTGCAGCCTGCCCGGTTTTCTCTACAACTGGTACCGCCCCGACGGCCGGCTGCCGCCCGAGGCCATGGTGCGCGAACTCTCCAGGCTGGCCTGGCGCGTCATCGGCCTGCGTCAAACTTTTTCCACCCCGTCAAATAACAGGAGACCTTGATGAAAAAAATCTTCACCCCGCTGGCCTTGGCAGTCGGCCTGCTCGCCGGCACGGCGCAGGCGCAGCAGACCTTCAAGATCGCCTACATCGATCCCCTGAGCGGCCCGTTTGCCAGCGTCGGCGAGCTGATGCTCAACCATGTCCAGTTCGGCGTCGGCGAGATCAACGCCAAGGGCGGCGTGCTCAAGGGCACCAAGCTGGAGCTGCTGAAGTTCGACAGCAAGCTCTCGGCACAGGAAAGCCAGACCGCGCTGCAGGCGGCGATTGACCAGGGCGCGCGCGTCATCGTCACCGGCGGCTCGGGCTCGTCGGTGGTGGCCGCGCTGGTGGACGCCGCGTCCAAGTTCAACGAGCGCAACCCCGACAAGGCCGTGATCGTGATGAACCATTCGTCGATCGACCCCGACCTGACCGGCAAGCGCTGCAACTTCTGGCATTTCCAGCTCGAAGCCAATACCGCGATGAAGATGAAGGCCCTGTCCAACTACATCAAGAAGCAATCCGACATCAAGAACGTCTACCTGCTCAACCAGGATTACGCGCACGGGCGGCAATGGGCCTCCTACGGCAAGGAGATGGTGGCGCTGGCGCGACCCGACATCAAGTTTGTCGGCGAGGATTTCCATGCCATCGGCCGCGTCAAGGATTTCGCGCCCTACATCGCCAAGGTCAAGGCGGCTGGTGCCGATACCCTGATCACGGGCAACTGGGGCCAAGACATGACGCTGCTGCTCAAGGCCGCAGGCGATGCCGGCGCCAACCTGCGCTATTTCAACCACAGCGCGGGCTCGATACCGGGCACGGTGCAAGCGGTTGCCCAGGCCAAGATCGGGCGCCTGACCTGGGTCGCGGAGTGGCACCCGGGGCAGGCGGATTCACCCCGGGTCGAGGCCCTGGCCAAGGCCTACAAGAGCAAGACCGGCGCCGAGTTTCTGGCACCACGCATCGAGTTCACCCCGCTGCTGCTGGCCGCCGCCATCAACAAGGCGCAGTCACTTGACACGATCAAGATCGCCCGCGCCCTCGAAGACCTGAACTTCGACTCGGTGGTGGGACCGGTGCGCATGCGCGCCGAAGACCACCAGTTGTTGCTGCCGCAAGTGGTCAACACGATTGCGCCGGTGGACGGCAAGACGGTCAAGGTCGGCTGGGAAGGCACCAACTACGGCTTTCGCACCGACGCCGTTTACAGCGGCAATGAACTGGCACAGGGGACCGACTGCAAGATGGTGCGACCGCAGTAGGCAACCAATCTTCCGAAGGGCCGCCTGGAAGAAGATCAGCCCCTTCGGGGGCAAGGAGCCGCACGAAGCGGGCGACCGTGGGGGCAATGATCTTAGCTTTCGTAGCGCCCGAGCTTGTGCGCCAGCTCGATCGCAGAGGTCACTTCCATCTTCTTGAAGATGTTGGCGCGGTGGAACTCCACCGTGCGCTGCGTGATGCCGAGGTGCTCGGCGATGTTCTTGTTGTAATGGCCCTTGAGCAGCTCGTCGAGCACTTCGCGCTCGCGCGTGCTCAGGCTGCTCAAGGCCGAACGCAGGCGGTGCGCTTGGCGCCGGTCATCGCTGATGCTCGAGGCCGCCGCCAGCGCCTGCTCCACCTTGTCGACCAGCACATTGTTCTGGAACGGCTTTTCCAGAAAATCCCAGGCTCCGTTCTTGACCGCCGCCACCGCCATGCTGACGTCGCCGTGCCCGGTCAGGAACAGGATCGGCCACGGGCAGCCCAGCGCCTTGAGTTCCTCGAAAGTGGCCAGGCCCGAAAGCGGCTCCATGCGGATATCGAGCAGCACCACGGCCGGCCCCCAATAGGGCACACGCGCGCGCACCGCTTCCAGAAAGGCGTCGCCGCCGGCCCAGGTCTGGGCCTTGTGCCCACGCGAATCGAACAGCCAGGCTAGGCCCTCGCGAAAATCCGCGTCGTCGTCGACGATGTGAATGGCGCTGTTCATGCCCCATTGTCCTGCGCCGGCGCGCCGTCTGCACGGAAATCCGACCGCGGCAGCCACAGCGTGAAGCGCGCGCCGCCCAGAACCGGGTCGCGCGCCACGTCGATGCGGCCGTGATGGGCTTCGAGCACCGAGCGGCAGATCGCCAGCCCCATGCCCATGCCGTCCGCAGAGGCGCTGAAGAAGGCGCCGAAGATCTGCTCCTTGTGCTCCTCGCTGACGCCGGGTCCGTTATCGCAGACCACAATGCCGGCCATGCCCTCGGCCATCTCCACGTGCACCTGCACGCGGCCCGGGCGGCCGGCCAATGGCGCCCAGTGCAGCGCATTGGCGACGACGTTTTGCACGGCGTGCTCGAGCAGCAGGGCATCGGCCTCGACCCACAACGGGCCGCCCGCCAGCGTCAGTTCCACGCTGACCCGACGCTGCATCTGGTGCTGCAGCAGCGTACGGCGCAGAAAGGCCGCCAGATCCAGGCGCTCGCGCGACATCTCGCGCCGGCGTGCAAACGCATTGACGCGCTTGATGATGTGCCCGGCCTTGTCGGCGAGCCGCTCCATGCGCTCCACCACCGGCGCCACTTCTTCGAGTGCGATGCGCCCGCTGCGCAGCCGGTTCAGCAGCCCGTTGGCGAAGCTGCTCAGCGCGCCCAGCGGCTGGTTGAGTTCATGCGCCAGCGTCGAGGCGACCTCGCCGACCGCCACCAGTCGGCCCGAGGCCTGCAACCGCTCCTGCTGGCGCGCCGCCATGCGTTCGGCGCGTTTGCGCTCGCTGATGTCGAGCACCGAGCTCATCCAGCCGACCTGCTCGCCGCTGGCGGTGTGCAGGGGCGCCTCATGAATCAGCACGTCGAGCAGGTGCCCGTCGCGATGCTGAAACTGAACCTCGACGCCGTCCTCCTGCGTGCCCTGCTCGATGATGTCGCGGTGCACCAGATGCAGTTCGTCGGCCTGGTCCGCCGGCCAGTACGGCAGGGGCATGGACTGGCCCACCAGTTCGTCGGCCCGGTAGCCCACCATGTTGCAGAAGGATTCGTTGACGTACAGGATCCTGCCCTGGCGGTCCCAGGCGCGCAGCCCTGTGGTGACCGAGTTCTCCATCGCCGTGCGCAGCGCCACCTGGGCCTGGAACAGCGCCTGCACCTGCTGGCGCTTGACGAAGTCGCGCCGCAGCGCCCACAGGCTCACCAGCATGCCCGAGAGGAACAGCAGCGCCACGAGCAGGAAGATGCGCGGCACGGTGGCCGGTTGCGCGCCCAGCGGCGTCACCGCAAGGAACAGGTCGGTGCCGGGCAGGTTCATCGACGCGCGGAAAAGCTTGCTGCCCGCCATCTCGCCGACCGGCCCGTTCAGCTCGTCGGTCGCCAGATGAACCTGGTGGTTTTGCGCAAACCAGGTCGGCACCATGGCCGCCGTGGCGCGCTCCAGCGACAGCGCGGCCAGGTAATTGCCGATGAACTGGCCGCGGTCAAAGAACGGCACCGCCAGCCAGACCACATCGGTCAGCGCGCCATTGCCCTGCTGCATCAAGCCGGCATACGCCGCACGGCGCAGGCCGCGCGTCGTGGCCTGCATGGTGTCCATCGCCTGCGCGTTGGCGGGCTGCGCCGACCGGTCCTGCTGCCAGCGCTCGGGCGCGCGCGCCTCGTCCGAACCCGGACCCGCCGCCAGCCAGCCATGCGCGATCACGACGCCCGGCTCGCGCCACAACAGCCCGCCCTGCAGGGGCGCCGCAACGCCCGGGTCGGCGCCGCGCACGGCTCGCCGCGCCAGCAGCAGCAGGTCGTCTTCGAGCCGTCGGAAGTGGAACTGCACGCTCTGCTCGAGCCACTGCGCGTCGGCGGCGCGGCTGCGCGACTCCTCATCTGCCTCGAAGTTGTTCAGGTACAGGACCAGCGCGACGACCGAGGCCAGCAACAGCAACAGCAGGCCCAGCAGCCACAGCAGCGTGCGCCGGTTGCGGCTGGCGTGACTCGGCATCGTCTGCTGCAGCAGCGCGAAGTCGAGGGCCTGATCGGCGGGTTTGGTATCAAGCATGATGATTCGGATACCCCCGCATAATAGCCACCATGTCAGCGCCCGACCTGTCTGCCCTGCTGCGTCGCCGCCAATGCCTGCGCGGCGCAGCGGCCTGCGCACTGGCGGCGTCGGTCGCAGGCGGATCGGCCCTGGCGGCCCCGGGCCAGCAGATCACGCTGCGCTTTTCGCACGTCGTGGCCGAGGAGACACCCAAGGGCCTGGCGGCGCTGCGCCTCAAGACGCTGGTCGAGCAGCGCTCGGGCGGGCGCATCCGCGTACTGATCTACCCGGACGGCCAACTCTACGGAGACCAGGACGAAATACAGGCGCTGCAACTCGGCGCGGTCGACATGCTGGCGCCCTCGCTTTCCAAGTTCGGCCGCATCGGCTTTCCGGAATTCGAACTGTTCGATCTGCCCTTCCTTTTTGGCAAGGTGGCCGATGTGCGGCGCATCACGCAGGGTCCGCTGGGCCGGCGCCTGCTCGACCGCCTGAGCCACCAGGGGTTGATCGGCCTAGGCTACTTTGACAACGGCTTCAAGCAAATGAGCGCAAACCGGCCGCTGCTGGCGCCGGCTGATTTTGCGGGTCTGCGCATGCGCGTGCAGGCCTCGCGCGTAATCGCGGCGCAGATGCGCGCGCTGGGCGCGCAACCCGTGACCCTGGCTTTCAGCGAAACGCGCCGCGCACTGGAGACCGGCGTCGTCGACGGCACCGAGAACCCGATTTCGAACTTCTGGACGCAAGGCATGCACGAGGTGCAGACCGATCTCAGCCTGACCGAGCACGGCTACCTCGGCTACGCGGTGGTGGTGAACCAGCGCTTCTGGCAAAGCCTGGCAGGCGCCGACCGCGCACTGGTCGGCGAGGCCATGCGTGAAGCGCTGGACTACGGCAATGCCATCGCCGACGCGCAAAACGACAAGGCTTTGGCGGCGCTGCGACAAGCTGGCACGACCCGCATCCACAACCTGAGCGAAGCCCAGCGTTCACGGCTGCGCCAGACCGTGGAACCAGTGCACGCTGCGCTGGCAAACCGCATCGGTCTGTCCTGGATGGACGCCATGCACGGTGCGCTGAAACAAAATTCGGGTTAACCCTAGCTGTTGAAGGCCACAGTTGTCGCGTCGCGCAATTGCCTCTAACCTGCGCCCGTTAGATTGACAACTCTTGTTTTGGAGACCCCTATGAAAATCAAATGTTTGCTTGCCAGTGTGATGCTGGCGCTGGGCCTGAGTGCGAACGCGCAGATCGTCATCAAATTCAGTCACGTGGTGGCCACCGATACGCCCAAGGGCCAGGCGTCAGAGTTTTTTGCCAAGCGCGCCGGCGAACTGACCAAGGGCAAGGTGAAGGTCGATGTCTACGCCAACAGCCAGCTCTACAAGGACAAGGAAGAAATGGAGGCACTGCAAATGGGTGCCGTGCAGATGCTGGCGCCATCGCTCGCCAAGTTCGGGCCGCTCGGTGTCAAGGAATTCGAAGTCTTTGACTTCCCTTTCCTCTTCGACAACACGGCCGAGTTGCACAAGGTCACACAAGGAACGGTCGGCGCCAATCTGTTGGCCAAACTTGAGCCCAAAGGCGTCAAGGGTCTGGCCTATTGGGACAATGGATTCAAGTCGTTCTCGGCCAACTCGCCGTTGAAGAACGTGGCCGACTACAAGGGCAAGAAGTTCCGTATCCAGTCCTCCAAAGTGCTGGAAGAACAAATCCGAGCCCTGGGCGGCATTCCGCAGGTCATGGCTTTCTCCGAGGTATACCAGGCGCTGCAGACCGGCGTCGTTGATGGCACGGAAAATCCGATCTCCAACCTGTACAGCCAGAAGATGCACGAGGTGCAAAAGCACTTGACCCTGACTGAACACGGTTACCTCGGCTATGCCGTGATCGTCAACAAGAAATTCTGGGACGGCCTGCCACCTGACATCCGCGCTCAGCTGGAGCAGGCCATGAAGGAAGCAACGGCACTGGCCAACAAGGTGGCCCAGAAGGACAACGACGACGCCCTCGAAGGCGTGAAGAAGGCCGGCAAGACCACCGTCTATACGCCGACCAAGGACGAGCGCATGGCGCTGAAGAAGGCGCTGGTGCCGGTGCATGCCAAGATGGCCGACCGGGTCGGCAAGGACCTGCTGGAAGCGATCTACAAGGAAACCGGCTTCGATCCCAAGAAACTGTAATCGGCCACTTCGCCAGGAGTACCCACCATGAAATTGCTTGACCACCTGGAGGAATGGATCATCTCCTTCCTCATGGGGGGGGCGACGCTGCTGATCTTTATTTCCGTGCTGCATCGCTACCTTGCCAGTGCGCCAATCCCCTATCTTCAGGACTGGATGCTCTCGCTCAACCTCAGCTGGGCACAGGAACTGTGCATCATCATGTTCGTCTGGATGGCCAAGTTCGGCGCCGCCTATGGTGTGCGCACCGGCATCCACGTCGGCGTTGATGTGGTGGTCAACCGACTGGAAGAAAAGACCCGCGCCAAGTTTGTGCTGTTTGCCCTGCTGGCAGGCGCGCTGTTTACCGGCTCCATTGCCTACCTCGGCGCTCATTTCGTATGGGAAAACGGCGGCCACCATGACATCCTGAAATGGCTCGGCATAGATTTCGGCGACATCCCCGAAGGCCCCACCACGCCGGATCTGGAGTGGCCGACCTGGATGGTGTACTGCGCCATTCCCTTTGGCTCCTCACTGATGTCGTTTCGCTTTCTGCAGGTGGCATGGAACTTTATGAAGACCGGCGAACTGCCGCACCACGACCATGCTCATGTGGAAGGGGTTGAGGACGAAGCGCCGCTGGTCGGCGAAGTGCTGGCCGAAGGCGAGGAAATCACCCATGCCCACTTGGGCCAGGGTGACAAGGAATGGGCCAATAGCCATCCGAAAAACGGAGGCAACAAGCCATGAACGCTTCCATTCTTTTTGGGCTCTTGATCGCGCTCATGCTCACGGGCATGCCGATCTCGATCTCGCTCGGGCTGACGGTACTGACCTTTATCCTGACCTTCACGCAGGTTCCGCTGGAAGCGGTGGCGCTCAAGCTGTTTACCGGCATCGAGAAATGGGAAATCATGGCGATTCCCTTCTTCATCCTGGCCGGCAATTTCCTGACCCATGGCGGCGTGGCGCGGCGCATGATCAACTTTGCCACATCTGTGGTCGGGCACATGCATGGCGGCTTGGCACTGGCTTCGATTCTGGCCTGCGCCATGTTCGCCCTGGTCTGCGGCTCCAGCGTGGCCACCGTCGTGGCGATTGGCTCGATCGTGCTGCCAGCGATGGTGGCGCACGGTTACCCGATGGCCTTTGGTGCCGGCGTCATGATCACTGCCGGTTCACTCGGCATCCTGATGCTGCCCAGCATTCCGAAGGTGATCTACGCGATTTCGACCAACACATCGATTGGCGCCCTGTTCGTCGCCGGTCTGCTGCCCGGCATCATGCTGGCTTTGATGCTCGGATTTGTAACTTGGTATATCGCCAAGAAAAACAACTACCCGCGCATGAAGAAGGCCACCTGGATGGAGCGCCTCAAGTTCTTCAAGGACAGCGTGTGGGGTCTGATGCTGGTGGTGATCATCGTCGGCGGCATCTACTCGGGCATCTTCACCGCAACCGAAGCGGCGGCCATGGCAGCGGTGTATTCCTTCTTTGTCTCGATCTTTGTCTACAAGGACATGGGCATGAAGGACGTGCCCAAGGTGTTGCGCGACTCGGCCAATATGTCGGCCATGCTGCTCTACATCATCACCAATGCAGCGCTGTTCTCCTTCGTGCTGGCCAACGAGAATCTGCCGCACCGCCTGGCAGACTGGATCCTGAGCATGCACCTGGGACAAACCGGCTTCCTGTTTGTCGTCAATCTGATCTTGCTGGCAGCCGGCAACTTCATGGAGCCGTCGTCGATCATCCTGATCATGGCGCCGATCTTCTTCCCGGCCGCCATGCAGTTGGGCATCAACCCGGTGCACTTCGGTATCCTGATTGACGTCAACATGGAAGTCGGACTGTGCCACCCACCGGTGGGGCTGAACCTCTATGTGGCCTCCGGCATCTCGCGCCTGGGTATTACCGAACTGACGAAGGCGGTGTTGCCCTGGTTGGGGACCATGATCGTGTTCCTGGTCATCGTCACCTACTGGCCATGGCTGACACTGGTACTGCCACGGGCGCTGGGCATGCTGTAATCCATTGGACGTGCCAGTCCGAAACCCAAGCCCGGCTCCGGCCGGGCTTTTTTATCGATGCCGCAATGTTGTCCACCCTGATCTTCGTCTTTATCTTTTGCGTCGTTGCCGTGCTGGTCTACATGGGCCGCTACAGCGGTCGTGTGCGACTGGAACAAACACGGCTGATCGATGCGCCGCTGGCGGCGGTCTACGCGATGGTTGCCGATTTGCACCAGTGGCAACTATGGAACCCCTGGCTCGCAGCAGAGTCAGGCGCTACGTCAACGTTCTATGGCAATGCCGATGGCAAGGGCAGCCGTTGTGCCTGGGACAGTGCGACGATGGGGACCGGAACGATTGAACAGATTCGCCTGCAAGCACCTGAACGCATCGAGCAGCTTGTGCGCTTGCGCCATCCGTTCACGGTGTCTGGACGGAGCTACTGGACCTTTGACGATCAGGATGGCAAGACCCAGGTCACTTGGGGCCTGCGTGGACGCGTTGCGTTTTCGATGCGCGCCTTTGCCGCCACCGTGAAGGGCTCGCTGGCGCTCGATTGCCGCCATGCACTGAACCAACTCGCCAGCTTGCTGGAACCCGCAACTGCAGCGCGTTATGAAATCGTTCACCTGGGCGTGCGTGACGTCCCGTCCATCCGCTATGTCTACCGCCATTACCAGGGGTCCATCAACGGTCTGCCACAAGCGATGCACGACGTCACAGCCGAACTGCGTCAGCAATTGGCCACCGCCGGTGTGCCAGTCGCCGGCTCGCCGCTGGCGATCTACTACAAGACCAACATCAAATTACGGACCACCAGTTGCCACATCGGCATACCCATCGCTACGCCGGACGATTTCGATGCCTTTCCAGTACGCGAACTGGCACCACACCGCGCCTACGTGGTGCGGCTCAAGGGCCACCGTGCAGCGCTTGAGATCGCGTGGTTTTACGCCATGCAACGCCTGGTCGCCAAAAAAATTGCGCCTGATCAGCGCCTGCCGCCATTCGAAAGCTATCTGGTCGATGACGACCATGCGACGGGCAACGGCGCGGTGACGGAACTGTACTTGCCGGTCCGGCCATTGGTCGCCGGCTGACTTCACTTCACCCAGCCGCCTGATAATTGGCGCCATGCTTACCCCATTGCGCCGATTGACTGACCCGCTACGACCACGGCCCGGCATCCTGCTGGGCTTTGTTTTGCTTGCCCATCTGACCGGGGCACAGGCCCAGAGCAAGCCGGCCGAGCCGACCGCAAGCGGGGACCAGACCCCACCTGCAACGACCGACGCCGCGACCCCCGCCAAGCCGCCCGCGCGACCGGCCGCACCGCGCAAGGCCGGCGAACTCAAGCCGGTCACCATCGTTGGCGCGGCAGTCAATGAAACCGAGGACCGGCGCCAGTCAACCGCCAGCAAGATCATCGTCGGGCGCGACGAGATCGAGCGCTTCGGCGACGACACCATGGGCGAGCTGCTCAAGCGCCTGCCCGGTGTCACGATGCCCGGCAGACCGGGCCGCGGCGGCGCGCCGCGCATGCGGGGACTCGGCGGCGGCTACACCCAGATCCTGATCGACGGCGAACCGGCGCCGCGCGGCTTCTCGCTCGATGAGCTCTCGCCCGAGCAGGTCGAGCGGATCGAAATCCTGCGCGCGCCGACGGCCGAAACCGGCGCGCGCGCCATCGCCGGCACCATCAACATCGTCACGCGCGGCGGCTACAGCAAGAAACTCAACGACCTGCGCGTGGGCGCCGGCTTCGAAAACGGCAACACGCAACCGGGCTTTTCCTGGACGCGCAACGACACGGCCGGGCCCTGGACCTACAACCTCTCGGTATCGGCCCAGCACCACGCGCGTAAGAACGACAGCGTGAGCGAAACCCTCACCGAGAACCTGGTCACCGGCGAAGTCATTGACCAGACCGAGCGCACGCTGTCCATGGGCCAGCACAACGGCATGCAGGCCAATGCGCGCCTGCAGTGGCGCGGCGACGGCGGCGACGTGCTGGTGCTCACGCCCATGATCGTGCATTCCGAGGGCAGCAGCACCAGCAGTTCGACCCTGCTGCAAACGGGCGGCATCACGCCCTACGACAGCAGCGCGGGCTCGGGCAGCAGCCGCTTCACCAGCCTGCGCCTGGGCAGCCAGTGGACGCACCGGTTGCAGGACGGCGGCAACTGGCTGGTGCGCGCCAACCTGAGCCGGAACGACTGGGACAACGCCGCGCTGCGCCAGAACTTCGGCGGCGCCGGACCTTCGCAGGGGCTGTCCGACATTCAATCGAACCAGCACGACCTCAACTTCAGCCTCAACGCCAAGCTGACCAAGACCCTGGCCGACGAGCACAGCCTGGTCAGCGGCATCGAACTGCAGACCAACCGGCGCACCGAGGTGGCCAGTGTGCTGCAGGACGGCCAGTCGCCGCTGACCGAGTTCGACGGCAACCTCACGGCCTCCACCTTGCGCGCCGCGCTATTCGCGCAGGACGAATGGTCGATCACGCCACGCTTGGCCGCCCATGCCGGCTTGCGCTGGGAAGGAATCGCGACCCAGGGCACACCATCGGCCGGCACGCCTGACGTCTCGAACCGCAGCAGCGTTCTCACGCCCTTGCTGCACGCGGTCTGGAAGCTCGATGACAAGAGCCAAGACCAGGTCCGCGCCAGCCTGACGCGCAGCTACCGCTCGCCCAACCTGCAGGACCTGATCGCGCGCCCGAGCATCAACAGCATGTTCCCGGGGCGGGGCGCCAACGACGAGATCCACCCGGACCGCGCCGGCAATCCGGCGCTGCTGCCGGAACTGGCCAGCGGCCTGGACATCGCCTTCGAACGCTACCTGCCGGGCAGCGGCATGCTCAGCGCCAACCTGTTCTACCGCCACATCAACAACCTGATGCGCAGCCAGACGGTGCTCGAGACCGTCTCCTGGGCCGATGTGCCGCGCTGGGTTGCGCGCATGCAGAACGTCGGCGACGCGATCACCCAGGGCATCGAACTCGAGGCCAAATTCCGCGCCAGCGACCTCTGGCCCGATGCGCCGCGCATCGACGTGCGCAGCAACCTCAGCATGTTTGCGTCGCGCGTGCAAGGCGTGAGCGCGCCCGACAACCGGCTCTCGCAACAACCTGACGCCACCGCCAACCTCGGCGCTGACTACCGCTTGCGCGACCTGCCCATGAGCTTTGGCGGCAACCTCAACTGGACCCCCGGCTATACGACACGCCTGAGCGACGACCAGCGCATCTGGCAGGGCGCCAAGCTGGTGCTCGACGCCTTTGTCCTGTGGACCATCAACCCGAACAGCGCGCTGCGCGTTTCACTGGGCAACATGGCAGCGCGCGACTATGTGTCCAGCAACACGCTGGAGTCGGTGAACAGCAGCGGGCAAGCGGTGCGCGAGAGCGTGACCAGCACGCAGCCGTCCTGGCCCAGCCTGCAGGTACGTCTCGAACTCAAGCTCTGACCCGACCCTTCACCATGAACGATAACACCCTGCCTGACTGTTTCCAGCTTCCGGTTGACGCCGCCCCGGTCGCCTGTGTCGACGTTGGTGGCACCAAGCTGGCAGTCAGCGTGGTCGATGCACGCGGTGTGCTGGCTCGCCTGGTCGAGCCGACTGCGAAAGAGGGCGCCCACGACGCGCTGGCGCTGCAGATCATCCGCATGCTGGAGCAAAGCTGCCAGAACGCCGATGTCGAGCCCGATGCGCTGTGCGCCGTCGGCGTGTCGTCCTGCGGTCCGTTCTTGATGCGCGCGGGCTGTGTGGAATTGGCCGCACCCAACATATGCGGCGGCATGGCCGGCCCGGCGCGCGGCCTGCCCAATGACTGGCACACGGCCTTGCTCGAAGCACCGCTGCGTCAGCGTTGGTCCAGGGTGCGCGTCGAGAATGACGCCGTCGCGGCACTCGCGGCCGAGCGCCGCTGGGGCGCGCTGCGGGAAGCCACAGAGCCGCTGGCCAACTGTGCCTACGTAACCTGGAGCACCGGCATCGGTGTCGGCCTGTGCGTGGACGGCCATCTGCTGCGCGGCAAGAACGGCAACGCGGGACACGCTGGCCATCTGTTTGTCTGCGACAACATGGATGCGCTGTGCGGCTGCGGCAATGTTGGCGACGTCGAGGGACTGATCGCCGGCAATGCCATCTCACGCCGCTTTGCGCACCTGGGCTACGCCGACGCGGCCGCGCTCTTTGCCGCGGCCCAGAGCGGCGACGGGCGCGCGGCGGCGCTGATCGATGAACTGTGCCGCATCATGGGCCGCGCCCTGTACGACCTGATCGTGACGCTCGACCTGCAGCGCATCAGCATTGGCGGCAGCGTGTTCTGGCATCACCGCGAACTGCTGCTGCCCAAGCTGCGCGCCCAGATTCAAGGCAAGCTCGCGGCCTTGACCGACGGCTGCGGCATCGTGAGCGCCGGCCTGGGCCAGCGTGTCGGCGATTTCGCCGCGTTGGCCCTGGTTGCCTAAGCCAGTTCGAAATCGGCCGACTGGACGCGCTTGACGCCCTTGGCCGTCATCTGCTTCCAGGCCGCGGCGAGAGAACCATTGAGGTCGATGCCGCGCGTGGCATCCTCGATCACATAGACCTCAAAGCCCAGCCGGCGCGCGTCCATCGCGGTCCAGGCGACGCAGAAATCCGTTGCGAGACCGGTCACGAACACGGTCTTGATGCCGCGCTGCTTGAGGTAGCCGGCCAGGCCGGTCGCAGTCTTGTGATCGGCTTCCTCGAAGGCCGAGTAGCTGTCGACCGCCTTGTGATATCCCTTGCGCACAATGATCTGGGCCGTCGGCAGTTTAAGGTCCTTGTGCAGCGCCGCGTCGTCCGTTCCCTGCACGCAATGGTCGGGCCACAGCACCTGCGTGCCATAGGAGAGCTTGGTGGTCTCGAACACCTTCTTGCCCGCGTAGCTGCTGGCAAAGGAGGCGTGGCCCTGGGTATGCCAGTCCTGCGTGACGACGATGTTCTCGAAGGCGCCGGCGAGCTTGTTGATGATGGGCACCACTTCGGCGCCCTTGTTGACGGGCAGCGTGCCGCCCTCGATAAAACAGTTCTGCACATCGACCACGATGAGCGCGGAGTTGGACGCGGGCTTGATTTTTCCTGCGGCCAGCACGCTGCCGGCCAGGCCCAGACCGAGGCCGCCCATGAGGCCTACGGTTGCCGATTTCAAAAGGGTTCTGCGTTGCGGACGGTACATTGTGAGCTCCTTGGTGGGTGGAAAAAATGACGCCATGAACGAAACACTCACACGCTCAGATAAGCGCGCCGCACCTCGTCGTTGTGCGAGAGCTCCTTCATGGTCGCCTGATAACGAATCTGCCCCTTCTCGAGCACATAGGCCCGATCGGAGACCAACTCGGCAAAATGCATGTTCTGTTCAGACAGCAGAATACTCACGCCTTGCGCCTTGAGCGCCAGGATCATGTGGGCCATCTGCTCCACAATCACCGGCGCCACGCCCTCGGAGGGCTCGTCGAGCAGAACCAGGTACGGGTTGCCCATCAGCGTGCGCGCGACGGTGAGCATCTGCTGCTCGCCGCCACTCATGCTGCCGCCCATGCGATTGGGCATTTCACCCAGGTTCGGAAACAGCTGGAACAGGCGCTCGAAGGTCCACAGCGGCGCGGCGCTGCCGTCGGCCCAGTGGCGCGCGGCCTGCTGTCCCACCACCAGGTTCTCCATCACCGTCAGATCCGTGAAGATACGCCGGTCTTCCGGCACATAACCCAGGCCCAGTCGCGCCGCCTGGTGGGGCTCGCTGCGCGAGATGTCGTGACCCATGAACTTCACCGTGCCGCGCCGCTTGGCCAGCATGCCGATCAAGGCCTTGAGCGTGGTCGACTTGCCGGCGCCATTGCGCCCCATCAGCGCCACGACTTCGCCGCGAGCGACCGTGAGCTCGACGTCGTAGAGGATCTGCGCCGCGCCATACCAGGCCGCAAGACCTTGGGCTTCGAGCAGTATTTCTCCCGTGGCGGCCATCATGCTTTCCCCCCGGCCACTTCGGCGCTCAGTCTCTCGAAGGTCTTGCCGCTGCCGAAGTAGACCTCCTGCACCTTGGGGTGGTCGCGGATGTCGAGCGGCGCGCCCTCGGCGATCAGGCGCCCGCGCGCCAGCACGATCATGCGGTCGGCATAGGCGAACACCACATCCATGCTGTGCTCGGTGAACAGCACCGCCATGTTGCGGTCGATCACCAGTTGCTTGGTCAGCGCCATCAGTTCGTTGCGCTCCTTGGGCGCCATGCCCGCCGTGGGCTCGTCCATCAGCAGCAGCTTGGGGTCGTTGGCCATGGCGATCGCCAGTTCGACGCGCTTGACGTCGCCGTAGGCCAGCACATTGCAGGAGCGCTCGGCCTGTGATTTCATGCCGACGAGATCGAGCACCGCCAGGGCGTCGTCGCGCCGGTAATCGGTGGCGCGGCGCCACATCGAAAACAGCTTGCCGTCCTGCGACAGCAGCGCCATCTGCACGTTCTCCACCACGGTCAGCGAGGCAAAGGTCTCGGCGATCTGGAAGGTGCGGCCAACGCCGCGGCGCCAGATCTCGCGCGGCTTGCGTCCCACCAGTTCCTGGCCATCGAGCTGGATCGAGCCGCTGTCGGCGCGCAACTGCCCGTTGACCATGTTGAAGGTGGTCGATTTGCCAGCGCCATTGGGCCCGATCAGCGCCAGCAACTCGCCGGCGGCGAGGTCGAAATGAATGCCATCGACCGCGCGCACGCCGCCGAAGGATTTGCCCAGACCGGCAACGCGCAACAGCGGCACCGAGGCAGTCGCTGCAAGCGCGCTCATAAGCCGGCCTCCTGCTTGTCACGGCGCCGGTCGGCAAACTGCTTGACGAAACCGGCAATGCCCTGCGGAAACAACAGCACCAGGATGATGATGATGGCGCCCAGCATGGCGCGCCAGTAATCGGTGTTGCGCGCAACCGTGTCGTGCAGCCAGGTGAAGGTCACGGCGCCGACCACCGGGCCGGCCAGCGTCTGGATGCCGCCGAGCAGCACCATGACCAGGCCGTCGACCGACTTGCCCACCGACAGCGTCTCGGGCGAGATGCTGCCCTTGGAAAAGGCGTAGAGCGCGCCGGCCAATCCGGCAAAGGTGCCGGCAATGGTGAAGGCCAGCCACTGCATGCGCTTGACATCGATGCCGATCGCATCGGCGCGCAGAACCGAATCGCGTCCGGCGCGCAGGGTGTAGCCAAAGGGCGAGAACAGGATGCGGCGCAGGATCAGAACACCGGCAGCGACCATGAACAGGGTGAGGTAGTAGTAGTTCTGCTTGTCGGACAGCCACTGCGCCGGCCAGACGCCGGTCAGGCCGTTGCTGCCGCCGGTGAAGCTGTCCCACTGGTAGGTGATGGCCCAGGTGATCTGCGCAAACGCCAGCGTCAGCATCGCCAGGTAAGTGCCCGACAGGCGCACGGCGAACCAGCCGAAGATCAGCGCGCCCAGCGCCGCCACGAACGGCGCCACGAGCAAGGATGCCTCCATCGGCATGCCCGTGCTGCGCACCAGCAGCGCCGCGCCATAGGCGCCCAGGCCGAAGTAGGCAGCGTGGCCGAATGAATGCATGCCGGCCGGCCCCATGATGAAACTTAGGCTGGCGGCAAACAGCGCCGCCACCAGCAGGTCAATCGCCAGCACGACGGTGTAGGGCGAACCGGCGGTCGCGATCGGCAACGCGACCAGCGCCAGTCCAAGCAGCGCGGCAGCGATCAGGCCGGTCTTGCCGGCGCGGCGCAGCGGCTCTTCCGGGATGCCGACATAGCGGCTCGGTGCCTGCGCGCGGCCCATCAGGCCCCAGGGGCGCGCCACCAGCACGGTGGCCATCACGAGAAATTCGACGACCAGCGTGAGCTTGGAGAATGACAGGCTAATGCCGGCGATCTCGACCACGCCGAGCCAGATGCAGACCGCCTTGATCTCGGCAATCAGGAGCGCTGCCACATAGGCGCCGGGGATCGAGCCCATGCCGCCCACCACCACCACCACGAACGCGGCGCCGATGGTGTTGAGGTCCATCTCCAGGCTCGCGGGTTCGCGCGGCAGTTGCAGCGCACCGCCTAGGCCGGCGAGCAGCGCGCCGAGCGCAAACACGGCCGTGAACAACCAGGCCTGGTTTACACCGAGGGCGCTGACCATTTCACGGTCCTGCGTCGCGGCGCGCACCAGCGTGCCCCAGCGCGTGCGCGTCAGCAGCAGCCACAGCAGTCCCAGCACGACGGGGCCGACCACGATCAGGAACAGGTCATAGGAAGGAAAGGCTCGCCCCAGGATCTGCACCGCGCCGGACAGGCCGGGCGCCCTGGGGCCGAGCAATTCGTCCGGCCCCCAGAACCAGAGCACGCCATCCTTGATCACCAGCACCAGCGCAAACGTGGCCAGCAACTGGAACAGTTCGGGCGCCTTGTAAATGCGCCGCAGCAGCAGCATTTCAATCAGGGCGCCGAGCACGCCGACCACCACAGCGGCCAGCAGCAGTGCCGGCCAGAATCCGAGGCCGGTGCCCAGATGATTGACCAGGGTGTAGGCGACGTAGATGCCGACCATGAAGAACGAGCCATGCGCGAAATTCACGATGCGCGTCACGCCGAAGATCAGCGAGAGGCCGGCCGCCACCAGGAACAGCGACGAGGCACCGGCGAGACCGTTGAGCAATTGGGCCAGGAAGCCTGAAAAATTCATTCCACCCCTTTAGAACTTTGAGCTTGGGCTTTGCGCGTCTGGCCCGGACCGGATGCGGTCCAGACGCGTCAAAGCCATGTCGGACGAATCAGCCCGATTAGTCGGGTGCGCGCAGCTTGGCGACTTCGGCGTCGGACGGCAGGTACTTGGCGCCGTCGAAATAGCTGTAATTCACCATCACGCCCTTGCCGCCGTCGTTCTTGGTCTTGCCGACGTAGGCGCCCATGGTGGACTGGTTGTCCTGCGCACGGTAGGTGATCTTGCCAAACGGGCTGTCAACCTGCAGACCCTTGAACGCCGCCACAAGCTTTTCCGTGTCACTGCTTCCGGCTTTCTTCAGACCGGCCGCGATCGACTTGACTGCGGTGTAGCCCACCACCGAACCCAGGCGCGGGTAATCCTTGAACTTGGCCTGATAGGCTGCCAGAAAGGCCTTGTGCTCCGGTGTCGCAATGCCGTACCAGGGGTAGCCGGTGACGACCCAGCCATTGGGCGCTTCTTCCTTGAGCGGATCCATGTACTCAGGCTCGCCGGTCAACACACTGACCACTTCGCGGCCCTGGAACAGGCCGCGCGTATTGCCTTCGCGCACGAACTTCGACAGATCGGCGCCGAACAGCACGTTGAAGATCGCGTCCGGCTTGGCGTCGGCCAGGGCCTGCACCACGCTGCCGGCGTCAAGCTTGCCCAGCGGCGGCGCCTGCTCGACGACAAATTCCACATCCGGCTGCGCTGCCTTGAGCAGCTGCTTGAACGCGGCCACGGCCGACTGCCCGTACTCGTAATTGGGGTACACGAGAGCCCAGCGCTTCTTCTTCAGTTTGACGGCCTCCGGCACCAGCATCGCGGCCTGCATGTAGGTGCCCGGGCGCAGACGGTAGGTGTACTTGTTGCCGCTGCCCCAGATGATCTTGTCGGTCAGCGGTTCGCCGGCGAGGAAGAAGAATTTCTTCTGCTTGGCGAAATCGGCCACCGCCAGCCCGGTGTTGGACAGGAAGGTGCCCATCAGCACATCGACCTTCTCGCGCGAGATCAGCTCCTCGGCGACGCGCACGGCATCGCCGGGGTTGGCGTTGTCGTCACGCGTGATCAGCTCGAGCTGCTTGCCGTTGACGCCGCCTGCTGCGTTGACCTCGTCGATGGCGAGCTCCATGCCCTTCTTGTAGGGTTCAAGAAAGGCCGGTTGCGCCTTGTAGCTGTTGACCTCGCCGATCTTCATGACACCTTGGGCTTGCGCCGATGTCAGAAAGGCCAAGGTGGCGGCAAAGCTGGCAGTGTGCAGCATCGTTCTCAGCATCTTCATAGCAAAAAGCTCCTCAAATTAAAAAAACAAAAACATCCCGCCTCAACGCAGACCATCCTGGCCCACGATCTCACTCACCTGCAAACCGCCAATGCGCGCCAGGGGCCGCCCACTGGACGTGACCGCCACCGCGACCACGATCTCGTTGGCGCGCGGTGCGTCGCTGACACGCGCCTCGATAGCATCGAAGTGGCTGCGCACAAAGGCCGCATCCTTGTGCCCCAGGGGCACGTCGAGCGCCGTGCCGAGCCCGCCCATCTTCTTGGCCGAGGGCACCAGCGCCGCGCCTTTTTCAACCGCCTTGCGCAGCGGCGCGCCGAGCTTGGGGTGCAGGATGGCGGCCGCATGTTCGAGTTCGCCGGCCTCGCCGACAATCGCGCCCTTGCCGTAGCTTTGCGCCTGGCCCGGCGCTATGCCCAGAGCCTCCACGCATTTCTGCCCAAGCAGCGCGCCGAGCTCCTCGCCGATGGCGATCAACTCGTCGAGGTTTTCCGAATAACGCCCGGCAAACGGGTTCTCGATCACCGCCATGGCCAGAGCGCGGCGTGTCGGCGGATCAATGGGCCGGCCCATCTCGATGCGTGTTTCATCGACTTGCACGATGATCTTGCGAATTTTGGCGCTCATGGCTTGTTCCTTTCGTGTTGCTGGGTGCAGAGGGTTCAGCGCAGGCCGTCCCACTGGCTGATGGCGCTGGCGGCCAGGCCGCCGACGCGCGCATGAATGCGCGCTCCCGAGCTCATCGCGAGTATGTAGACAATTTCATCCGACGCCGGCGCACCCGGAACACGCACTTCGATGGCGTCGAAATGGCTGCGCACATAGCTGGCGTTGATGTGCGTCAACGGCACATCGAGCGCCGTGCCCGGAGCGCCGACTTTTTTGGTCGAGGGCACGATCGCCAGCGCATTGCCCGGCTGGCCGGTCTTGGCTTCGCCCTGCCCCTTGGCGTAGGCGCTGCGGTCACCCTTCCAGCCCAACAACTCGCGCATCGCGTAGCCGCCCGGCACATGCCAGAGCGCGCCGTGCTCGAGCTCGCCTGCGGCACCGACGATGGCGCCTTTGCCGTAGCCTTCGATGCGCTCGGGCGGCAGTTGCATGGCGGCCAGCAGACGCCGGGCCATGTCGACGCCCACCGGTTGCAAGGCGTCCATCATCGGCAGGATGTCGCTCTCATAGCGACCGGCGAACGGATTGGTCAGCACCACGCCGATCGCACCGCGCAGCAGCGGCGTCGCGGCCACCGGTCCAAACTCATGGTGGATCTGCTCCACGTGGGTAAAGATGCGTCGTATTTCAATCATCGCTTTGCGTCCATCCTGTTTCTTCAAGCAAATTGCAAGCCAGTTCGCGCCTCTTCCTGCCGTGTCGGCGCGGCGCGCAGCCTGACAGTATCGACGGTTCCGGTGCTGACGAACTGATCCTGGCAAACCAGTGCGGCTGACCAGATCAGGCCGGCCGCGCGCAAAGCCTGCGCACGAATCAGCCCGACCTGCAAGGCCTGCGCGACCAATTCCGGTTCCAGCGCCGGAACATCGACCGTCACCGGGATGACCCCGAGGTCGCTGTCGTCCTTCAGGTCGCAAGCCGGCCGGCGAGTGATGCGCGGGTCGGCCACATTGACGGCGTTGGCGATGACGGTGGCCGCGGCGTCGGCAGCCGCCGCGCTGCGCGCCAGCACCGTCACGCTGTCGGCAATGCCCAGCGAAAAACTGCGGCCGCGCCAGCCACTGGTGGCGACACCGCGCACCGGCAGTTCGCTCGACACCTCGAACTGACCGTCGATGCTGATACCGTCGCGCAGCTGCGCCGGATCGAAGCGCGCCAGATCGGCATACAGCCCGATGCGCAGCGACTGACCGGGCGCGAGGTGCAGGGCGATATCGCCGCCGTTGTTGACCCAGGCGCGCGTGACACCGCCGCGCTCGTAGCAGGCGATCAGCTCCTGCGCCACAGCGCCCGCCACCGCCGCCATCGGCGTGATGAAGCTTTCTGCGTAGGGCAGACAGGCATGCCACATGCTGCGCGCTACCACGCCTTGCAACCGACATTCGCCGGCGACGGGCGCGCGCAGCAGCGCCAGCTCGTCCACCAGTTCATCGAGAACGGTGGCGAAGCGGCGCCATGCATCGTCATGCGCTGCTGCCAGCGCCGAGGCACTGCCGCTGGCGCCGATGACGATATCCATCGGACCATGCTGGAAATGCCAGCGGCCATCCGGGAGTTGCGAGCGCTGCGCGGCCATGGTCGATGCGGATCAGCCGAGCATGGGCGCTTGCCCGAGCGGCCACGGATTGGCGCTCTGGATTTGCTCCCATTTGCGCGCCAGCGGCGCACCTTCGTTGTGCCAGGCTCCCCGGCGCAGTGCATCTTCGAGCGTACGCACGTAGTCCATGTGGCCGCCCAGGGCACGGTAATCGTCGAGCTTCATGCAAAACTCGATGGGCGCGATGATGGCCGGCGTCGGCACGGTGCCAAAACTGTTGTCCGGCATGCGCATGACATCGACCATCACGGTAATGCCGCCACCCGGCCAGACATACGCCGGTGCGCCGCCGAGCGTGACGTTGACCAAAGCGTTCTTGATGGCGCGTGTCAGCAGCACCGGGTTTTCTGTGACGCCGGCACGCAGGCTGCCACCCGCGCCGGCCAGGAACAGCACGGTGGTCATTGAGGGCTCGCAGTTCTCGCCAATGCGCTCCACGATGCGGCGCACCTCCGGCGGCATCTCCTGCTCCACCGGCTGCAACGCGTCGTCGAGCACGTACCAGCTCGCGTGCTCGCCGGTAGTCGACGTCATGAGCAGGCGCAAGCCCGGCCAGGCCGTTTGCGCATCCCAACCCTCGATGATCGACAGGGGCTCGACGATGTCCGTGCCGCCCCAGCCGGTGCCCGGATTGGCCACCTGAAAGTAGCGCCCGGGCGTGGATTTGCGGCCACGCAGCTTGATGCCAGATGGGCGCATATCAAGACAACGCCCCGACTGGTGTTCGGTCAGCACGCCGGTGATGTGGTCATCGACCACGACCACCTCGTCGGCCTTGCCAAACCACTGCTCCGCGAAAATTCCGACGGTGGCCGAGCCGCAACCCAGGCGCATGCGCTTTTCCTCGACGCCGTTGACGATCGGGGCGCGGCCAGCCTGCACCAGCATCTGCGCGCCGCCATCGATCGTGAGGTCGACAGCGCGCTTGTTGCACAGCGCCTCCATCATCTCGACCGTCACGCGGCCTTCCTTCTTGCTGCCGCCCGTGAGGTGATGGACACCGCCGAGCGACAGCATCTGCGAGCCGTATTCGGCCGTCGTCACATGGCCGACCACCTCGCCCTTGCAGCGCACGTTGGCCTGCTCGGCGCCCAGGAAACGGTCGGTGTCGATCTTCACCTTGAGGCTGCAGTAGCTGAAGATGCCTTCGGTCACCACCGTCACCAGATCCACGCCCGCGGCCTGCGATGAGACGATGAACGGCGCCGGCTTGTAATCGGGATAGGTCGACGAGGCGCCAACGCCGGTGATGAAGACCTGGTCGGCCAGCAGCAGATCGCCGTTCCATGGCGGCGCATCAGCGTCGGCCGCTGCCGCATCCGGCGCGCTGCGCGGGAGAAAAGGCACGAGCACGCTCTCGTTGTCATCGAGTGCGCGGCGCAGCATCACCACCGGATCGCAGCGCACCAGCGTGCCATCGCGGTTGGCATAACGGTCACAGGCGCCGGTGCGGCCGTTCGAGATCTGGCACAGCACGGGGCAGGCGTTGCACTCGATCTTCTCGCTGTTCATGCGCTCGTTGCGGGGACGCGCTTTTTCCCAGAGCTGGGAGTTCGCTCCAGTGTCCATCTCCGGCATGCCATCGGTCTTCGTGTGTTCGGTCATCGTGTTCACCCGGCTGCGGGCCGTTTGCCTTTTGAAGTCATGGTTGCAAGCGCAATGCCAGGCTGAAGAATATGTTGCGTTTGCTACATTTCATGCCAATGTAGCGCATAGCAATTCAGACGGCATGGGTGTTTACCCCTCGTTCCGGCGCGGCCCTGCGCTGCAGGATGGCCAGCCGCACGCGGTCCGGTGTGGCTGGTATCTGCCGCACGCGCACACCGGCGGCATCGTGGACCGCATTGAGAATCGCTGGCGCCGTCGCCACCAGCGCCGGCTCGCCCACGCCTTTGGCGCCATAAGGCCCGAGCGGCTCGGTGTCCTCGATGATGTGGACCGTGATCGGCGGCACATCGCCAAAGGTCGGGATCATGTAGTCGTGCAGGTTGTCGGTGCGTCCGCTGACGTATTCCTCCATCAGGGCCAGGCCCAGGCCCTGCGCCACGCCACCGTGGATCTGGCCTTCGACCTGGGTCGGGTTGATGGCGCGGCCCACATCGTGCGCGGCGTGGATGTGCAGCACCTTGACGGTGCCGAGCTCGAGATCGACTTCGACCTCGGCCACCTGTGCCGCAAAGCCGTAGCTCGCATACGGCACGCCCTGGCCGTTGGCGTCGAGCGGCACCGTCGGCGGATTGAAGTAGCCGCTGCCCGACAGCACATCACCCGACTCGCTGGCCGGCAGTGCGGCCAGATCGACCTGCTTGTGGACACCGGTATCGACGCCGCCGAGCAGCGTGCCCGCGATGCTCAGGCTGGCGTTCGGCCCCAGGCCAAGCAGCTGCAGCACGGCGCGCCGGATCTCTTCGCCCGCCAGCCGCGCCGCATTGCCGGAGACGAAGGTCTGGCGCGAGGCCGAGGTCTTGCCCGCGTCTTGCGTCAAATCGGTATCGCCCATCACCTGGTCCACCAGCGCCACCGGCAGACCGACGGCATCGGCAAAGATCTGCGGCATCACCGTCGCGCTGCCCTGGCCGATTTCCTGCGCGCCGTTGTAGAGGAACAGTCGCCCGTTGCTGCGCACGGCGCCGGTCATCGTCGACGGGTTGGCGATCACCGTGTTGCCGATGCCGTACCACATGCTGGCGATGCCGGCGCCACGCCGCAAGGAACTGCCGGTGGCAACGGCCTGCTGGTTGAAGGCCAGCACGTTTGCGCGCGCCGCCTGCCAGGCCGGGCGCAGAACTTCCAGGCACTGCACCATGCCAACGCTGCTGGAGAGCACCTGGCCGGTGGCCGTTGCCTGACCGGCGCGGATCGCGTTCTTCAGGCGGAACTCGAGCGGGTCGATGCCGACCTTTTTTGCCAGCTCGTCGAGCAGGGCTTCGGTCACGATGTGCGCCTGCGGCACGCCGAAGCCGCGGAAGGCGCCAGCGATCGCGTTGTGGGTGTAGACAGCGCGCGTCAACGCGCGCAGGTGCGGCACGAAGTAGGGTCCGGTCGAATGCACCGGCACGCGATTGGCCACCGTGCTGCCCCAGCTTGCGTAGGCGCCGGTGTTGAAGTCGCCATGGAAATCGAGCGCCGTGAGCATGCCATCGGCGTCGCATGCGTAGCGGGCGCGGATGCGCGAGGGATGGCGCTTGGTGGTCGAGGCCATCGACTCGGCGCGCGTGTAGACGGCGCGCACCGGGCGCTTCAAATGCCAGGCCGCCACCGCCAGCAGCGGCTGGATCGCGACGTCGAGCTTGCCGCCAAAACCGCCACCGACGGCCGAGGGCACGATGTGCACCGCGTGTTTGGGCAGCTTGAGCACGCGCGCCACTTCATCGCGGTCCATCACCGGCGTCTGCGTGCAGGCGAAGATGCGGATGCGCTGCTCGCCGTGGTCGTCGAACACTTCGGCGTAACCGGCTTCCGGCTCGATGTACGCGTGCTCGACATAGCTGGTGCGGTATTCGTCTTGCGCCACGAAAGCGGACTTTAGGATATGGCCGGCGGCATCGCCCTTGACGACACGGCCGCGGCACAGCACGTTCTCCGGCGCGAAGTCGTGCAGCAGATCGCCGGGCGCCGTCAGTGCCTTCTCCACGGTATCGAGCGGCGCCTGCACCTGCCAGCTGATGGGAACATCCGCCTCGGGGATCGCCCTGACCGCGTCCATCGGACCGACGATCAGCAGCACGGCCTCGCCGCGCATGCGCACATGGCCATCGGCCAGCACCGGCTGATCCTTGGGCTCCGGGAACACCGCAAAGCTGTTTTCCGGAACGTCCCTGGCGGTGAAGACGGCGACCACCTCGGGGTAGCGGCGCTTGAAGGCGTCGAGGTCGCCCACGATGAAGGTAGCGCGTGCATGCGGCGATCGCACCGTGCGCAGCCACAGGCAGTCGCTCGGGTACTGATCGGCGCCAAATTTTTCGGCGCCGGTGATCTTGGCCTTGCCGTCGAGCCGTGCCAGACGCGCGCCCACGGCCTGCCCGGCCTCGGGCTGCGGCAAATCAAAGCGGCCATCGGCCACCGCCAGCACCGCTTCAACGATCTTGCGGTAGCCGGTGCAGCGGCACAGCACGCCGCCGAGCCCGTCGAGCACATGCTGTTCGGTCGGCGCGGGATGGCGCCGCAGCACATCGCTGGCCGCCATCAACATCCCCGGCGTGCAAATGCCGCACTGCGTCGCCCCGTGTGCGAGGAAGGCCTGCTGCAGACGGTTGAGCTGACCGTCCTGCGCCAGCCCTTCGACCGTGGTGACGGTCTTGCCCTCGCATTGGGCCACCGCCGTCATGCACGAACACACTTGCTCGCCGTCGACCAGTACCGTGCAGGCGCCGCAGTCGCCGCTGTTGCAGCCGACCTTGGTCCCTGTCAAGCCCAGGTCATCGCGCAGCACGTCCGACAAGCGCTTGGTCGGCGCCACCGCCACATCGAGCGTCTTGCCGTTCAGATGGAGGCGGATCGCCGGTTGCTGCTGCAGTTCATTCATGGATCGCCTCTTCAATGGCTCGTTTCACCAGCGTCAAAGCCGCATCGCGCCGATAGGCGAGCGTGCCACGCATGTCGTCAATCGGTGTGAGGGCAGCCAGATCGCCGGCCTCGGCCAGTTCCGACAGGCCCTTCAACGCCGGCCGGCCGATCAGCTTTTGCTCCAGTGCAGACAAGCGCTGCGCCACAGCCGAACAGGCGCCGACGGCAATGCCGGCATGGCGGATCACGTTGCCGGCATCGATATCCAGCACCACTGAGACCATGGCGATCGAGATCACCAGATAGCGGCGATTGCCAAGCTTGAGAAAACTCGACCGCGCGGCCCGGCGTTTGGGAATCAGCAAGGCGCTGACCAGTTCGTTGGCGCGGCGCGCCGTCTTGCGGCTGCCCAGGACAAATTCGGTCAGCGCCAGGGTGCGCAGGCCCGCGCTCGATGCCAGCTCGACCTGCGCGTCGAGCGCCATCAGGGCGGGGATGCCATCGGCCGCCGGCGAGGCGTTGCAGATGTTGCCGGCCACGGTGCCGCTGTTCTGCACCTGAACGCCGCCCACCTGCGCCGCGGCCGCCTGCAGGCCGCGCAACTGGGCCGGCAGATTCGCGCGAACGAGATCGGTCCAGGTTGCGGTGGCGCCGATGCGCCACTGCGCACCCTCGTCACGGATGCCGCGCAGTGCCGCGATGGCCGTGATGTCGAGCACCGGTTCGGTGATCGCCTGCCCGTTGCGCACGGCATAGAAGTCCGTGCCGCCGGCCAATACCGTGTACGGCATCGAATCCAATGCGCCCAAGGCTTCGGCCAGCGTCTGCGGCCGCAGGTAAACGCCCATGCTGTTACTCAATTGACTTGCCTCCCATGCTGCTCGATGGCCTCAGATTGCTGCGCCCAGCACCTCGGGAATGGCCGCTGCCGGCGGCGTGTTGCGGCTGCGCCCGCAGCGCACGATGCCATCGATCATGACCATGCCCACGCCCGGAATGTCACCGAGCGCAACACTGTCGAGCAGCTGGCGCGCGGCGGAATGTTGGGCCGTGTCCATGAAGACAAAGTCGGCCGCGCGACCGACCTCGATCAGGCCGCAATTGAGATTGCGGATGCGCGCCGTGTTGCCGGTGGCAAAACAGAACACCAGTTCGGCGGGAATGCCGGCCAGGCTGGAGAGCAGCGCCACCATGCGCAGCATGCCCAGTGGCTGCACGCCGGAGCCGGCAGGCCCGTCCGTGCCTAGGATTATGCGGTGCGGGCACTTGAGCTGCAACGCGGCCTGCGCCGCGGCGATCGCGACCTTCTCGTTGCCGTTGTGCACAATCTCAATCGCGCGCGAGGACTTCTCGCACAGCTCGCAGACGTGGGCTTCGGACAAGGCGGTGTGCCCGCCGTTGATGTGGCCGATGACGTCGGCATCGGCTTCGAGCACCACGTCCTTGTCGATCAGTCCCGAGCCGGGGATCGAGGGGCCGCCGGTATGGATGGTGCTCTGGATGCCGTACTTGCGGGCCCACTGAACCATCTCGCGCGCCTCGTAGCCGGCCTTGACGGACCCCAGCCCCACCTCGCCCAGCAGCGTGACACCGGCAGCGGCGAGGTCCTTGAAATCCTGCTCGATCATGCCTTTTTCAATGATCGGCGCACCCGCGATCACCTTGACGCCGCCGGGGCGGAAATTGTCGAACGCCCGCTGCGCCGTGATGGCCAGGGCTTTCAGGCCGACGATGTCCTTCGGCCGTCCGGGCAGGTGCACTTCGCCCGCCGAGATCATGCTGGTAACGCCGCCGTGCATGGTGGAATCGATCCAGCCGGTCTGGTTCTGGCGCGGCGTCCAGTCGCCAAACACCGGGTGCACGTGGCTGTCGATCAGGCCCGGGCAGACGCAGGTCTGGTGCGCGTCGATCACGGTGCGCGCATGCGCCACGTCGCAATCCTTAAGCTTGCCGACAGCCACGATCAGGCCGTCGTTGATGACGATGGTGTCCGCATCCAGGATCGGCTGGTCGATGTCGCCCGACAGCAGCAGGCCGATATTGCGGATGACGACTTTGCCCGATTTTTCGCTAGGTGCCGCAGTTGCCATGGGTTGCCCTTTCGATAGGTGTTGAAGTGATGGTGTCGGTGCGCCCGCCGGCGTCACGGTTCCAGCATGACCGTGCGCAGCACGGTGCTGACGATGAAGGACTGCCACTGCGCCAGTGCCTGCGGCGTGCGCAGGTCTTCGCCAAGAAAGGTCGACAGCGTGTGACCGTTGGAAAGGTAGAAATAGCCGAGCGCCGCGATCAGCAGGTAGACATTGCGCGCCGGCACATCGCTGCGGAACAACCCCTGGCGGGCACCGCTGTCGAGCAGCTGCGCGATGATCGCGATGGCCGATGACGAGTATTCCCGGGCGCGCGCCGATTTGGAGATATGTTTGCCGCGGTGCAGGTTTTCCACATTGATCAGCGTGATGAATTCCGGGTGCTTGTGGTAATAGGAAACCACAAAGCCGACCACCTCGGTGAGCGACGCGACCGGCTGCTCGAGATCGAGCTTGAGCTCCAGCTCGGCGTCGTTCATGCGCCGGTACATGTCTTCCAGCACTTCGATGAACAGGCCTTCCTTGCTGCCGAAATAGTAGTAGATCATGCGGTCGAACGACTTCGCCGCGCTCGATATTTTTTCAACGCTGCCACCCTCGTAGCCATAGCGGGCAAAGACCTTGGTCGCGGCCTTCAGGATATTGTTGCGGGTGTTCTTGACTTGCGGGTCGCGCACCGCGGCGGCCTTGGCCGAGGCGCTGCGGACCGGCGCTGCGCGCGGTTTGCTGATCTTCGCAGTCATGGCGTCGTGGGCAGAGGATGGGGTTCAGCGGATCAGCAGCGGCAGCTTGCCGGCCTTGCCCAGCCACTCGTCGGCGTCGGGCAGCGGATCCTTGCGCTTGGTGATCCCCTTCCAGCTCGGCAGGCGCGCCAGCTCCGCGTTGAGCTTGGTCATGTGCTGCTGATCGGCCGGGACATCCTCCTCCGCAAAAATGGCGTTCGCCGGGCACTCGGGAATGCAGACCGCGCAATCGATGCACTCGTCCGGATCGATGGTCAGGAAATTCGGGCCTTCACGGAAGCAGTCGACCGGGCAGACGTCCACGCAGTCGGTGTACTTGCACTTGATGCAGGCTTCGGTTACGACATGGGTCACGAGTGCCTCCTTGTGGCGCCGGGCAGGGCCGCGGCGACGGGTTCGATGGCAGCAATCTGCCACGCCAGTGTAGCATCCACCACAATTAAATGTAGTGAATACAACATATTGGAGAATAGCACGGGAAATGCCGCCGCGCGTCTTGCACCGGAAAACGCCATGCGCTACATTTGGACTCCATACGTTGAGCGAATCGGCGCGGGCCGATTCAAACCCTGATCTGACCATGCGCAAATACCTGAACATCCATCTCGCCGACCGACAGGTCAAAACGGAAGAATTTCACGGCGAGGCCGTGGTGCGAGCCGGCCGCTATTTCATTGCGAAGACGCTGCTCGGGATGGGGGTGGCCGAGGTCGACCCGCTGTCGCCGCGCAATCCGCTGATCTTTTCGGCCGGCCCCTTCGCCGGAACGAATTTCTCCAACGCCAACCGGCTCAGCGTCGGCTGCAAGAGCCCGCTGACCGGCGGCATCAAGGAAGCCAATACCGGCGGCACCTTCGGCTTCGCGCTCGGGCAGCTCGAGATCTGCGGTTTCACGCTGCATGAAGCCGCTTCCGAATGGACCGTTCTGCGCATCACCAAGGACGGCCAGATCACGTTCGAGGGCGCGCAGGACTACATGGGCAAGGGCAACAATGAAGTGGCGCGCATGCTGTTCGAGAAGTACGGCAAGAAGATCAGCTTCGCGCTGTGCGGCCCGGTGGGCGAGTATCTGGGGCTGATGGCCGGTATTTCGTTTGCCGATACCGACGGCCGCCCGTCCCGGCTGGCGGCGCGCGGCGGCGTCGGCGCGGTGCTGGGCTCGAAGAAGATCAAGGCCATCGTCGTCGACACCCACAAGATGCCGCCGTTCCACGACCGGCAGAAGGTGATGGGCGCGGTTCGCGAATACGGCGCCAAGCTCGGCAAGGAACCGGCCATCGACAACTTCAAGCGCCTGGGCACGGCGATGGTGGCGGACATGACCAACTACGTCGGCGGCCTGCCGGTGCGCAACTTCAGCGCCGGGCGCATGGTCGAGGAAAAGGACGGCCCGTTCAAGCTCGGCGGCGCCTACATCCGCGAGCTCAATCTGAGCCGTGGCGGCAAGACCGCGCACGATTGCATGCCCGGCTGCATGATCGAGTGCAGCAACGTCTACATGGACGACAAGGGCCAGGAACTGGTGTCGCCGCTCGAGTACGAGACGCTGGGACTGGTGGGCAGCAACTGCGGTCTGCAGGACCCGGACGATGTGGCGCGCCTGAACGCCGTGGCCAACGACCTTGGCATCGACACGATCGAGCTCGGCGCAACGCTGGGCGTGCTGATGGAGGCCGGACAGGGCGCCTTCGGCGATGCCGATTTCATGATGGCGGCGCTCGACGACATCCGCAGCGGCAACGCGCGCGGATGCCTGCTGGCGCAGGGCACGGCCAGGGTCGCGGCGCACTACCAGGTGGCCCGGGTGCCGGTCATCAAGCGCCAGGCCATCAGCGCCTATGATCCGCGCGTCATCGAAGTGACCGGCATCTCGATGATGCTCACCGCCCAGGGCGCCGATCACACGGCGGGCAACCTGCCGGCGTTCGACTGCAAGGGCAGAAGCACTGAAGAACTGGTCGCTGTCAGCCTGGGCGCGCAGGTCGCTGCGGCGGCCGCCGATTCACTGGGTTTTTGCATCTTCGGCCGCTCCGTGACCGACACCAATCCGCAGCTGATCGTGACCGCGCTCAATGATGCGCACGGCACGCAGCTCGACGAATCCTTTCCGAAGACCATCGGCCGCGAAGTGCTTGAGCTCGAGCGGCAGTTCAACCGGCTGGCCGGTTTCACCGACAGCGACGACGAACTGCCCGCTTTCTTCTATGCCGAGGCGCTGGCGCCGACCGGCAACACGGCGCGCCATCACGCGGCGGAAGTGAACCACTGCCTGAGCCAGCTCTAGGGGTCGGCACGCGCCGACCTGTCAGGCCGCCAGCAGCGCCGCGTTGCCGCCGGCGGCCGTGGTGTTGATGGTGATGGTCTGCTCGGCGCAGAAGCGGTACAGGTAGTGCGGGCCGCCCGCCTTCGGGCCGGTTCCCGACAGGCCTTCACCGCCAAAGGGCTGCACGCCGACCACGGCACCGATCTGGTTGCGGTTGATGTAAACGTTGCCGACATGCGCGGCGTGCGCGAGGATTTGGGCGCGTGAATCGATGCGGGTCTGGATGCCGATGGTCAGGCCGTAGCCCAGGGCGTTGATCTGCTCGATGACATCCACCGGATCGCCCGTCCAGCGCACGATGTGCAGCACCGGGCCGAAGATTTCCTGCTTCATGTCGGCGATCGATTGCACCTCGAAGGCCTGAGGCGCGATCAGGTTGGGTATGGCAGCCGTGGCCGCCAGCCCCAACAAAGGTCGCGCTTCGCTGTGCAGGCGCTTGACCTGCTGCGTGATGCCTTCAAAGGCCTCACGGTCGATCACTGGGCCGAGGTCGGTCGCCAGATCGGCCGGATCGCCGGCCACCAGTTCCTTGGCCGCGCCCTGGATCATCTCGATTACATGGTCGGCGATCTCGGCGTGCAGGCACAGCAGGCGCAGTGCCGAGCAGCGCTGGCCGGCGCTGCGGAAGGCCGACTGCATGACGGCGTCGCTGACCTGCTCCGGCAGCGCCGTGCTGTCGACCAGCATGGCGTTGATGCCACCGGTCTCGGCGATCAGGGGTACGATGGCGCCGTCTTTCGCGGCCAGCGCGCGCTGGATGATCTTGGCAACCGCAGTCGATCCGGTGAACACGACACCGGCCACACCGCTCGCCGCCACCAGTGCCGCGCCAACCGTCTCGCCCGGGCCGTGCAACAGTTGCAAGGCATCTGCCGGCACGCCCGCCGCGTGCAAGAGGCGCACCGCCTCCAGCGCAACGCCGGGGGTTTGCTCGGCCGGTTTGGCCAGCACCGTGTTGCCGGTGGCCAGCGCGGCAGCAACCTGGCCGGCGAAGATCGCCAGTGGGAAATTCCACGGGCTGATGCAGACCCAGGGGCCGCGCGCGATCAGGCGCAACTCGTTGTTCTCGCCGGTCGGCCCCGGCATGGCGATCGGCGCCATCACGCGCTCGGCTTCATTGGCGTAGTAGTGCAGGAAGTCGACCGCCTCGCGCACTTCGGAGACCGCATCCACCCAGGTCTTGAAGGCTTCGCGCACCAGCAGCGCGCAAAAGCGCGGCAGTTCTGCTTCCAGCGCGTCCGCCGTGCGCCGCAGCATGGCAGCGCGATCAGCGACATCGGTGCGGCTCCACTGCCTGAAGCAGTCGGCGCTGCGCTTGAGTGCCTCACCAACCCGTTGCGTGTCGAACACCGGCACCAGCGGAACCTGCGTCGATTGATACGCGGCCAGCAGCGGCTCGCGCATGGACTGCACCGTGAGGTCCAGGCCCGCGCTGTTGCGACGCGCCGCGCCGAACAAATCCAAGGGCAGCGGCAGCGAGGACTCCGGTTCGAGCCGCAGCGGCGAGATCAGCAGTTCGTTGATCGCAACCGATTCGTCGGCGAGCTGGTGCACGAAGGACGAGTTGGCACCGTTCTCCAGCAGGCGGCGCACAAGGTAGGCCAGCAGGTCCTTGTGCGCGCCGACCGGGGCATAGACGCGGCAGGCGATCAGGGGATTCTTCAGCACCTCGCGGTAGATGCCTTCGGCCATGCCGTGCAGGCGCTGCAGTTCAAACGGCGCACCGCTGCGCGCGGCCATCTGCAGGACGGCAGCGATGGTCGACGCGTTGTGGCTGGCGAACTGCGGGTAGATCGCGTCGGGCGCATCGAGCAGCACGCGGGCACAGGCCAGGTAGGAAATATCGGTGTGGTGCTTGTGCGTGAAAACCGGGTAGGCCGGCAGGCCGTTCTCCTGCGCGCGCTTGATCTCGGCGTCCCAATAGGCGCCCTTGACCAGTCGGCACATCAGGCGGATCTTGTACTGGCGCGCCAGCGCGATGACGTGCTCGATCTGCTGCAGCGATCGCGTCTGGTAGGTCTGCATCGCCAGGCCAAAGCCGCCCCATTGCGGGAAGTGCTGCGCCACACGGCTGACCAGCGCCTCGAACACTTCGAGCGAGAGCTCGAGACGGTCGACTTCTTCCGAGTCGATCGTGAGGTTGATGTTGGCCCTGGCCGCCTGCTCGCACAGTCCCCAGACACGCGGCACCAGCTCGGCGAGCACGCGCCCGGTGTGCGCATCCTCGTAGCGTGGATGCAGGGCGCTGAGCTTGATCGAAATGCCGTCGTTGACCTCGCAAACACCACTGGCAGCGGCATGGCTTGCAATGAAGGCAATCGCGTTCTGATAGCTCGCAAGGTATTGCAGTGCATCGGCATCGGTGCGCGCACCCTCGCCCAGCATGTCATAGCTGTATCGCAAGTTCTTTGCCTTGCGCCGCGCCGCATTGGCTTCGTCCATCGCCTCGGTGATGGTCTGGCCCAGTACGAACTGGCGCCCCAGCAATTGCACGGCGCGCAGCGTAGCGGCCACCACGGAGCGCGCGCCGAGCTTGGCAAAAAGGCCTGTTGGCGCTTCGCTGTCAGGCAGGAATTTCTTGCTCATCGCGATGGCCGTGCTGGACAGACGCGCCAGCGTCTTGTCGCCGGCGCTGTGGAAGTCGGCGCGGCCCAACTGGTCGGCGGTCAGCGCAATCGCGGTGGCGGCATCAGGCACGCGCAGCAGGGCCTCGGCCAGACGCATCAGGGCCAGACCTTCGGCGCTGGAAATCGGGTATTCCTTGAGCAGGCTCTCCATCGCCCAGAACGGGGGCGGGTTCGCGCGCACCGCCTGCACCCAAGGTGTGGCGACCTTGGCGACGGCCGCCCAATCGAGCGCGCCACTGAGCGAGCCGAGGTGCTGGGAAACTATTTCGGCTTCGGGACGGTAAGGGAATGGCAGGCGCACAGCTAGCTCCGATCGGATGAGATGAGATGAGATGAGATGAGATGCTCGCTATGGTTACCGCGTTATCGGCAAATTACTCACCAATAAACGACTGATAAATAGCGATAAATTCACTTCAACTGCGAATTTCCGGCCTGCCTGACTGAACAAGCGAAGTGTTTGACGCTTCGTACGCCGCGCTAATCCCCAAACAGGTCGTCGAACTTCTTTGCGCCATCCGTTGCAGGACCCGGGGTCGGCACGCCCTTCGGATACTCCTCGGCGATTCGGTCCTCCCAGTAGGTGGTCGGATTGGGCGCACTGCACAGCCGTCGATAGACTTCTTCCGGAACATGCTTGTAGGCCAGCACGGTCCGGTTGTCCCAATGCAAGTCGAGCTGGCGCGATGCGGGGTCGTAAACGGCCTTGCGGATGCGGCCGCTGGTGAAGGTCTTGCTGGGCATGGCTGCGGCCTCCTCGGACAAGTTACTCCGGTCGCTCCAGCTTGGTCGCGAGCAGGATTGTGGAAAAGGTTTCGATCACGCCCTTGACGGCGCGCATGCGGTCGATCACGGCGTCAAGTTCGTGCGTCGATTCGGTCGACAGCATCGCGCACAGGTCGTAGCGGCCGCTGACCGAATAGAGCTTGGTGATCTCATGACGTTTGGCCAGGGCGCGTACCACCTCGGGCTCATTCTTCGATTCGATCGAGATCAGCACCATGGCGCGGATGGTCGATGTGGCGCTGGGCTTGGCGACGCCGACCGTGTAGCCGGTGATGACGCCGCTTTCTTCGAGCGCTTTCAGGCGCAGCTGCACGGTGCTGCGCGAACAGCCCAGCGCCTTGGCCAGGCGCACCACGGGCAGGCGCGCATTGACCTTGAGCAGGGCGATCAGATGATGGTCCAGGGCGTCGAGCGTGGCAGGCATGGGCTGATCCGGCAGTTTGTATGAAACCGGTGCATTGTGACTGATTTTGGCGCGTAATTTCAGGCAGCTTGCCGATTTCCTCTGGCGTCACTCGTCCCTAAACTTGGTTCAGCCAACTACCCGAGGGGAACCCCCATGCTGCAACGAGTCAAATTCAATCCCGAGCGAAAACTGCTGACGCGCGCCGAACTCGACGCCTACGATCCGGAATCGGAATCGTGGCAAAAGCAGTTTGCCCGGCGCTACACGCACCACGGTGAGCTCGACGGCATCCTCAACAAGATGGAGAACGTCAACGAGACGGTCTACGACAAGTTCGCCATCGCCATCACGCCCTACATGGCCAAGCTGATGGACCGCGACGATCCGAACTGCCCGATCCGCCTGCAGTACCTGCCCTCGCACCACGAGGAAACCAAGCCCGGCTTTGCCACCTCGCTCGACCAGTTGGGCGAGGAGGGCGACACCATCCCCGGCACCAGCGTCGTGCACCGCTACCCGCGCCGCGTGCTGTTCCTGGTCTCCAACACCTGCGCCACGCTGTGCCGCTTCTGCACGCGCAAGCGCATGGTCTCGCAGCCCGACGGCTCGGTGGCCAAGGATCAGATCGCGGCCTCCATCGACTACATCGCGGGCAACAAGAACATCGAGGACGTGCTGCTCTCCGGCGGCGACCCGCTGACCTTCACCGACGAACGGCTCGACGAGATCCTGGGCGAACTGCGCCGCCGCGCGCCGCACGTGCGTTTCCTGCGCATCGGCTCGCGCATGGTGGTGCAGATGCCGACCCGCATCACGCCCGAACTGTGCGCGGTGCTGGAAAAGCACCGCGTGCAGATGCTCAACATCCACATCGACCACCCGAAGGAGATCACGCCGCTGCTGCGCGCGCGCCTCAAGATGATCCAGAAGGCCGGCATCATGATGGGCCTGCAGACGGTCTGCCTCAAGGGCATCAACGACAGCGTGGAAGTGATGCGCGAGCTGTTCATGCAGGCCGTCGAGATGGGCGTGCGCCCCTATTACGTCTATTCGACCGACATGGTCGAAGGCGCGCACCACTTCATCGTGCCGCACCGGCGCATGCTCGAACTCTACGAAGGCCTGCGCGGCTGGATCAGCGGCCCGGCCGTGCCGACCTTCATCGTCGACGGCATGGGCGGCCTGGGCAAGCTGCCCATCATCCCGAGCTACGTGCGCGAGGAAGCCCGCGCCGACGGCACCGGCACCACCATCAAGTGCCGCAACTACAAGGGCATGACGGTCGAGATGCCGGGGCTGGGGCAGGACTTCAGCCTGCCGACGCAAAGCAACTAACATCCATGCCACTATGAAACATGGCTCCCCCTATGGCACGCACCGCGTGCTCGAACCGCTCGGCGTGCTGCCGCAGGGCGCCTGGAAGATCGACAACACGATGGCGATCTGGGACAACGAGGTCCTGATCGACGTCGCGGCGCTCAACATCGACGCCGCCAGCTTCACGCAGATCAAGACTGAGGCCGGTGGCGACGTCGAACGTGTGGCCGACATCGTGCGCTCCATCGTGGGCCGGCGCGGCAAGCACCACAACCCGGTGACGGGATCGGGCGGCATGCTGATCGGCAGCGTGCGCGCCATCGGTCCCGCGCTGGCGGGCAAGATCGACCTGCAGGTCGGCGACCGAATCGCAACCCTGGTGTCGCTGTCGCTGACGCCGCTGCGCATTGACGAGATCATCCAGATCCATCTGGAGCGCGACCAGATCGAGATCCGCGGCCAGGCCATCCTGTTCGAGACCGGCCTCTACGCCAAGCTGCCTCGCGACATTCCGGAGAAAACGGCGCTAGCCATCCTCGACGTTGCCGGCGCTCCGGCTCAAACGGCGCGCCTGGTGCAGGCCGGCGACACCGTGGTGGTGATCGGCGGCGGCGGCAAATCCGGCACGCTGTGTGTCTATGAAGCCAAGAAGCGCGCCGGGCCAGGCGGCTGCGTGATCGGCGTCTCGCCCTTCGAGGCCGATTGCCAGCGGATGCGGGAACTCGGCTGGGCCGACCACGCGCTGCAAGTCGACGCCACCAACGCGCTGGCGCTGATGGAGGCCGTCGCCGGGGTGACCGGCGGCAAACTGGCCGACGTGGTGATCAACTGCGTGAACCTGCCCAACACAGAGATGGGCAGCATCCTGTGCGCGCGTCAGCACGGCAAGATCTACTTCTTCTCGATGGCCACCAGTTTCACCGCCGCCGCGCTCGGCGCCGAAGGCGTCGGCAAGGACGTGGAGATGATCGTCGGCAACGGCTACGCCACGGGACACGCCGAGTTCGCGCTGGGCCTGCTGCGCGAGAACGCCGAGCTGCGCCGCTTGTTCGAAGAGCGCTACGTTTGATGGGCGCAGCAAGTCCATTCGCCATCGGCGCATTGCGCACCCTCGCGGTCATGGGCATGAGCAAGAACACCGGCAAGACGGTGGCGCTCAACCACCTGCTGGCGCAGGCGGCGCAGGACGGCGTCTGTGTCGGCGTCACCTCGATCGGGCGCGACGGCGAGGAGCGCGACCAGGTCTTCTTCGTCCCGAAGCCGCCGGTCAAGGTCTGGCCCGGCACGTTGGTGGCCACGGCGCGCGCCACACTGCCGCGCGCCAAGGTGGCCTGCAAGCTGATCGCGGGCACCGGCATTGCCAGCCCGATGGGCGAGATCGTGATCGTCAAGGTGCTTGAACACGGCGACATGGAGATCGCCGGCGCCTCGCGCGGCCATGACCAGCGCCAGGTCATCGCCCGGCTGCAGCAGTGCGGCGCGGCACGCGTGATCCTGGACGGCGCGCTCGGGCGCAGCCAGCACGCTTCACCGGCCATCGCCGATGCGGTTCTGCTGGCCACCGGCGCTGCGCTGGGCGGCGGCATTGCCGACGTGCTGCGCAAGACGCGCGATCGTCTGGCCATCCTGGGCATCGCGCCGGTCGATGTCGACGCACAGGCGCTCGTCGCGCCCCTGTTCGCGCAAGGCGGCGTGGCGCTCTGGGACCGAGCCGGTCAGCCTGTTTTTCAGGCACAGATCGCCACCATCAATGCCGGCGCCGTGCTGCAACAGCACGCCGACGCCGACCTGGGAACCCTTGCGCTCAGCGGCGCGGTCGGGCGCACGCTCTGGCGCTCGCTCACGGCACTGGCCACGCGCCATTCCGGTCTGACCGTGGTCGTGGCCGACGGCACGCGGCTCTTCATCGAGGCCGGCGATTTGCTGGCGTTCGAGCGGCTTGGCGCGCGGCTGCTCACCTGGAAGGCGATCCAGGTCGCCGGTATCACGCTCAATCCTTATTCGCCGCTGGGTGGCAGCTTCGCGGCCGGTGAATTTCTGTCGGCGGCGCGCGAGGCGTTTGCCGGCTATGTGGTCAGCGATGTCATATTTGAGGAAATGAAATGAGTCAGTTGCATTTGGACCCGGCGCAGATCGAGCGCGCGCGCGAATCAGCGCGGCGCATTGCGCGCCAGGTCTTCGATCAGATGAGCCCCTACACCACCACCACGGTGGAACGGGCCACCTTGCGCCTGCTCGGCATCGATGGTGTCGACACCAATGATGTGCCGCTGCCGAACCGCGTCATCAGCCATCTGCAGGAGCAGGGCATCCTGCAGCACGGCGCAGCCACGATGGTTGCCGCCGCCATGAACGAGCGCGGCTGCAGCGCGCAGCAGGTGGCGCAGGCTGTTGCCGATGGCGCGTTGACGCTGGGCCGCGCCAAGGACGAAGCCGCGGCGCGACGCAGCGCACAAGCCTTGGCCGAGGCCGCTTGCCAAAGAATCGCAGCGCAACGCGCGCTGCGCGAGGAACGCATCAAGACACTCGGCGAGGGCCCCACGCCCTGGCTCTACCTGATCGTGGCCACCGGCAACATCCACGAGGACGTGATCCAGGCGCGCGCCGCCGCCGAGCAGGGGGCCGACATCATCGCGGTGATCCGTTCCACCGGTCAGAGCCTGCTCGACTACGTGCCGTTTGGCGCCACCACCGAGGGTTTCGGCGGCACTTATGCGACGCAGGAGAACTTCCGCCTGATGCGCGCCGCGCTCGACGAGGTCGGCGCGAAGGTGGGGCGCTACATCCGCCTGACCAATTACTGCTCGGGCCTGTGCATGCCCGAGATCGCCGCCATGGGCGCGATGGAACGCCTCGACGTGATGCTCAACGACTCGATGTACGGCATCATCTTTCGCGACATCAACATGCAGCGCACCTTCATCGACCAGTTCTTCTCGCGCATGGTCAATGCCTTTGCCGGCGTCATCATCAACACCGGCGAGGACAACTACCTGACCACGGCCGACGCCTATGAAGCGGCGCACACGGTGCTGGCCTCGCAGCTGATCAACGAGCAGTTCGCGGTCCTCTCCGGGCTGACGCCCGATCAGATGGGTCTGGGCCACGCCTTCGAGATCCACCCCGAGCTGGAGAACGGCTTTCTGTGGGAGCTGGCGCACGCGCAACTGGCGCGCCAAGTGTTCCCGGATGCCACGCTCAAGTACATGCCGCCGACCAAGCACATGACGGGCAACATCTTCAAGGGCCAGGTGCAGAACACGCTGTTCAACGTGGTCAGCAGCGTCACGCAGCAGAACATCCACCTGCTGGGCATGATGACCGAGGCCATCCACACGCCCTTCATCCAGGACCGCTTCCTGGCCATCCAGAATGCGCGCTACGTCTTCGGCACGATGAAGGACCTGCACTCTGAAATCGAGTTCAAGCGCGGCGGTCAGATCGAGCAGCGCGCGCAGGCCGTCCTCCTGGATGCCGAGCAGATGCTGGCGACCATCGAGGCCATCGGCCTGCCCGCAGCCATCAGTCAGGCCATGTTTGCCGAGATCGCGCGCACGCCCAGCGGCGGCAAGGGGCTGGATGGCGTGATCGAGAAGTCTGACGATTACTACAACCCGTTTCTGTCGCTCATGCTTGCAGGAGGTGCTTCCCATGCTTGATACCCGACTGCCCGAACAATGGGTAAAACCCTACGGCGACACGCTCGACGACGGCCGCATGCAGGTCTCGTTCACGCTGCCGGTCGCGCTCGACGAGACGAGCAAGGAAGGCGCGAAACGCCTGGCCGCGCTGATGGGGCTGGAGGAGCCGGCTGTCGTGCACGCCGAGGACATGGGCCAAGGCTTCAGCTTCTACATTGTCTACGGCCAGTGCAAGCACCGCGTCGATCTCTCCAGCCTGCAGGTTGCCAAGCCCGACTACGAGGTGCTCGACAAGACCGGCGTCGATGCGCTGATCCAGCGCGCCATGGGCCGGCGCATGGTGGTGATCGGCGCCTGCATCGAGACCGACGCCCACACGGTCGGCATCGACGCGATCATGAACATGAAGGGCTTCAACGGGCACAAGGGCCTGGAGAGCTACCACCAGATCCGCGCCATCAATCTCGGCGCCCAGGTCGATTCCGAAGACCTGGTGGCGCGCGCCATCGAGGAGCAGGCCGACGTCATCCTGGTATCGCAGGTGGTGACGCAAAAGAACATCCACCTCGACAACCTGACCAAGCTCGGCGACCTGCTGGAAGCTGAAGGCCTGCGCGACAAGGTGATCCTGGTCGTCGGCGGTCCGCGGATCAGCCATGAACTGGCAAAGGAACTGGGTTACGACGCCGGCTTTGGCAGCAAGACCTACGCCGAAGACGTGGCATCCTTTGCCATCCACGAATGGATCCATCGAAAGGCCGCCTGAATGAAAGACTACACCTCCCTGATCCGCCTGCGCATCAGCGCGCATGACGCCCACTACGCCGGCAATCTGGTCGACGGCGCGAAGATGCTGCACCTGTTCGGCGACGTCGCCACCGAGTTGCTGATCCGCAGCGATGGCGACGAAGGCCTGTTCGTGGCCTACGACAGCGTCGAGTTCCTGGCGCCGGTCCATGCCGGCGATTACATCGAGGCCAGCGGGCGCATCGTCAGCGCCGGCAAGAGCTCGCGCAAGATGGTGTTCGAGGCGCGCAAGGTCATCGCATCGGCCGGTCTCGCCGGCCAGCCCTCGGCAGCTGATGTGCTGACTGAGCCCATCGTCGTCTGTCGGGCATCGGGTACCTGCGTCGTGCCCGCGGCTTACCAGCGCAAGAATCCACTGCAGGCCTGATCCGGAATCTTCAACTATGCAAAAACTCATCATCACCGCTGCCCTGACCGGCGCCGAAGTCACGCGCGACCAGCAGCCGGCGCTGCCCGTCACGCCGCAGGAAATCGCCATCGCGGCCGAGGAATGTGCGAAAGCGGGCGCTTCCATCGTGCATCTGCACGCGCGCAAGGACGACGGCACGCCGACGCAGGACCGCGAGACCTACCGCCAAATCATCGCCGCCATCCACGAACGCTGCGACGTCATCGTGCAGGTCTCCACCGGCGGCGCCGTCGGCATGACGCCGGCCGAGCGCCTGGCGCCGGTCACGCTCTCGCCCGAGATGGCCACGCTCTCGATGGGCACGGTCAACTTCGGCGACGACGTCTTCATGAACCACCCGGCCGACATGGAGACGTTCTTGCACGCGATACAACAGCACGGCGTCAAGCCTGAATTCGAGATCTTCGATACCGGCATGATCACAACCGTGAACCGCTGGCTCAAGAAGGGATTGCTGCAGGGCCCGCTGCATGTCGACTTTGTGCTCGGCATTCCCGGCGGCATGGCCGGCACGCCGCAGGCGCTGCTGTACATGGTCGATCAACTGCCGGCCGGAGCGACCTGGACCGTCGCCGGCATCGGCAGCGCGCAGTTGCCGCTGGGCACGCTCGCGATCGTGCTGGGCGGCCATGTGCGCGTCGGCTTCGAGGACAACGTCTACTACCGCAAAGGCCAGCTGGCCGCCAGCAACGCGCAGCTGGTCTCGCGCATTGTGCGCGTCAGCGAGGAACTCAATCGCCCGGTCGCCACGCCGGCCGAGGCGCGCACGATCCTGGGCCTCGCGCCGCGTGATGCAAGGCATGCTCCAGGTAGGGGTACTTAGCCGCGCAGGCCGGGACGCGGCGGCGTCACTTGTGTATAGTCCAAGAGACCTGATTTATTGGAAATCGGGCACACGCAATCAGGACGGGAACATCAGATGTTGAATCACGCAACCCAGCGCCGCCAGCTGTTGAAGATCGGAAGTGCCGCACTGGCAATGATTCCGGTCATCGCCTTTACCGATCGCGCATCGGCCGCTACCAATGCGGGCATGCGCGCGGCGCTCAAGTATCAGGACAAGCCGCTGGCCGAGAAAAGTTGCGCGGTTTGCATGCAATTCATCCCTGGGGCCTCCGCAAAGGCCCCGGGCGGCTGCAAGATCATGCCCGGTGACACGGAAATCGCATCCACCGGCTACTGCACGGCCTGGGTCAAGAAGCCCTGACCGACCGCTGCCTTGGGTGAGCGCTGGCGGCCCCTCTCGGGGCTGCCGGCGTCAGCCGCCTCGCAGGATGGGCAAGGGCCGGCCCCCCGGATTGCTTCACTGCGTGTTGGGAAACCCCTGCAGATAGCCGGCCACCGCCTGCATTTCCGGATCGGTCAGCAGGTGGGTGATCTGCTTCATGGGCGTTCCGGGGCGCCCTTCAGTTTCCTGAAAGACATGAAGTTGCTTGACGAGGTAATCCATGTGCTGGCCAGCCAGTCTGGGAAAGCTGGCCAGACCCTGCGCCTGCGGTCCGTGACACGCCATGCATGGCGCCACGTCCTTTTCAGGCACGCCGCCTTCAAAAATCAACTTTCCTTTTGCCATTTCCTGCGCATCAACTGCTGCGTTGGACACAGGTGACTGCTTGGCAAAGTAATCCGCCAAACCCTTGATCTGATCATCGGTCAGATGGTGGCTGATGCCCCACATGTACTCGAAGCCCGGCGGATCGGAACGCTGGTGGCTTCGGAAATTTTGCAATTGGGCAACCAAGTAGTCCGGTCCCTGAGCAGCCAGGCGCGGGAAGTTGGGCGATACGGAGTTGCCATCAATGCCATGGCAAATCGAGCAGACCTGAACTGCCGTGACCGCCGCCGGCACGGCAGGGTTGGCAAGATCACGCGAACGTTCAATATTGGCGCAACCGCTCAGCGATGCGAGGATGGCAACAAGCGGCAGCAACGAAATGTGGTTCATCTAGCGTCTCCAGTGATGATCATTGAAAGCTGTGACCGTATGGGTGTCAAAGCGCCCGATTTTTTTCGGAGAAATACGTTCAATAAGCAAACCAGAGATAGGCAAACAACGTGTTGTTGTCCCTGGCGTTGCGGCCAAAGCCGTCATAGTTGTCGGCAGTACCGTTGAACTTGCTGTAGGCGGTGTACTGGGCGCCAACCCGCACGTATTGAATTGGAAACCAGAACGCTTCTAACGTCAGGCCAGTGGTCGCCGGGTTACCCGACAGGTTCCCGTTCACTCGAAGCGACGACGCGTTGCAAACCGTGCCGCCACAGTTGGTCGCATCAAATCCCGATGTTTGATTCAAGGTGTTTGTGGTCCCGGTTTTGTTGAAGAACGCCAGACTACCGCCGTATCGGGCTTGATAGACGTAGGTTACTTTGGCCCGAAACACATTGCTGGTATCCGATGGATTGGCAAGACTGACAGGCGTTACACCGTCTCCAAGAACATAGGTTGCCGAAGCACTTGCGTTGGCAACCGCGTTTGCCGAATAGGTTTGGACCTGCCGCATATAGGCGAACTGCGCTGTAACGGTGTGGGGGTCAAGCAGATACTGGTACTGGGCATCCAGCCCCGTGTTGCGATAAAGACCGAGATTGTCAGGGTCCGATGTATCAGTTCCAACATCGTAAACATGCGCGATCATGCCGGAGGTACCCACCATCAGGTTATGCGGCCCCCATTCACGTGTCAGGGCCAATCGCCAATACGGGTTGTTGGCTCCGCTCAGTTTGGTCTTGCTTGCATCATCGATGCCGGCACTCATGAAAGACAGCCCCTGTTCAGCAGTCTTGTACGTGCCCAATTCCGCATAGAGGGTCTTGTTCCAGTAAAGATAGGCATTGACACCAGCGATATTGCCACCTGCGCCGAACCCCGGAAACGGCGTGGCAGCGTCGGTGAACTGATGACTCGTCAGACTGGCTGCCGGGACGTATTGCATCCATGCAGCAGCCGTATTCCAGGGATCGGTCACCGAGGGGTTGTTGTTGAGCGAGACACCGACAACCAAGTCGCGGTTGGCATCGACAAAGCGGTCGGCATAACGCAAATCGATGTTGTCCGCCTGACTATGACCATAAAACGAATAGCGTTTATCGGACGCCGCAAAGATGTTTGCCGATGGCACGACAGTTGGCCGGCGTCAGATAAACCATGTTGGACTGAACCGCCACCCAAGGCGATCGCGATAGGGGATTGAAATCTTCGCAGGGTCTCACCGATCAGTTTAAGAACTGGTTTGAGTTGATCGAGTCCCGCAGCAAATGTGTTGAGACCGTTGACGGGTGCCGATCATGGCCACGGCGCGGTGGTCTGGGCGCGTTTTACATGACTTGCTGTGCACGGCGC
>Ga0118677_10000507_pt1 | contig 85425 bp, 84 predicted proteins | sample AliMusrvi5mmetaG_FD_86154 | JGI IMG/M metagenome (GOLD analysis project Ga0118677, IMG submission 86154)
CGTGCTTTTGGGGTGGGGGTTGGTTGCGTTTTAATGGTGCTGGGCTTTACGGTGTTTGCCAACCCGACAAGATGAATCACTATCCGGTAAGTGCCGGGAAGGGGGTCATGTGGAGCAGATGAGTGAATGGGGAACACCTATGCAGATTCTGGAAGAAGCGCTGAAGCGGGAACAGGCCGCTTATAAATTTTATGCGTCGGTGCGGGATCAAGTGAAAATGCCGTTGGTTCGTGAGTTGGCAGAGCAGCTGTGTGAAGAAGAGCGGCGACATGTCCGAATGATCGAAAAGCAGATCGCAAAATTGCGTTTGGGGTAATGACGTGGAACCTAAAAAATTAATCATTTTTGATCTGGATGGAACCCTGGTGGATTCCTGTCTGGATCTGGCGACGGCCGTCAATCTGATGCGGTCTCATTTCGGACTTCCGGCAATAGGGCTGGATGTCATCCGCAGTTATGTGGGCAATGGTGTGAGGATGTTGGTGACCCGGGCGTTACAGGGAACCGCGATTGATGTGGATGAAGCCTTAAAGATTCAAATGCCTCTTTACCGGGCGCATGCTCTGGATCAAACTACGCTGTACCCCGGGGTGTTGGACGGACTCAAGCGGTTACGTGAGCGGGGGCACATTCTGGCGGTGGCCACGAATAAACCGGCTGAAGCTTGTGATTTAATTCTGAAACACTTGGGAATTTTTGATTATTTTGTGACGGTGTTGGCCGCCGGGCGGTGTCCGGTGTTAAAGCCGGCTCCCGACATGATCTTTAGCTGTATGGCAACCGCCGGTGTGCCGCCGGAGAATACCTGGGTGGTGGGCGACAACTATACCGATTTAGAGTCGGCCCGCCTTGCGGGTGTAAAAAGTATTTTTGTCACCTATGGTTACGGGAACCCTGGCTGTGAAACCCCCACTTATCAGTGCAATCACTTTGAGGCGGCCACGGCGATTTTATGAGTATTTTAGAAATCCTTTTCCTGTCCGTCGGGTTGGCGATGGACGCCTTTGCCGTCTCTGTTACCAGCGGCATTGCCATCAAGAATCTCAGGCTCAAACATGCTCTTCTGATTGCCGTTACTTTTGGCGGTTTTCAGGCGGTCATGCCGCTCATCGGCTGGGGGGCGGGACTTTGGCTGCAAAAAATACTAAGCAGCGTGGATCACTGGATTGCTTTCGTGTTATTGAGTGTCATTGGCGGGAAAATGATTTATGAGGCGTTTCAATTGGATGATGCGGAGAAGTCCGACAATCCCCTCAAAACGACAGTGCTTTTGATTTTGGCTGTTGCTACCAGTATGGATGCCCTGGCTGTGGGTGTGACCTTTGCCATGATCAAGGTGGCCATACTCACTCCCATAGCCGTTATTGGCTCCGTCACGTTTTTTTTCTGTCTGGCCGGTGTTTATATCGGCGATGCGTTTGGCCCTTTCTTTGAAAAGAAAATCGAGATTTTTGGTGGGCTGGTTTTGATCGGAATCGGCCTCAAGATCCTCCTCCAGCATCTGATGATGTAGCCTCAATCAGTATTCCCGGTGCTTGAGGCTGCGGATGCCAAGCCAGAGGGGCATGATAATGGTGGCGGTGGAGAGGATGACCACCCAGAGGGTGGCGTAGAGATTGGCATGATGGAAGGACGTCCCGCTGAATCCATACGTGACATGGCCATGCCAGATTAACCCGAATGGCAGGATGACGCTGAGCATGAATCCCAGTGTAAAAACCAGGTTCATCGTACCGCCGAACCCCGAGATAATGGCCACCGGGTTGGGCTGTTTAAGGTCAATAAAAATGGCGCCTAAGCCGGTGGCCAGCGCCGCGGCAGCGAGCGATACCGCAATGGCCAGCCCCACTGAAAGCGTGGTTAATGCCCAACCTGCCTGAAGCATCCAGGCGGCCAGCCCCATGAGTCCTGCACTCACGGTAACCATGGCTAACGCTGCCAGGAAAAACTTGGTGAGCAGGATGCGGCGCATGCCTGTTGGCGCCAGTCCCAGAATCCAGAAGCTGTGCCCCTCCAAACTCAATTGCGGATAAACAAATCTGGCGGCCAGCGAACAGATGACTGATGACACGCTGAAAATGTTCAGGAATACAATCAGGTTGCGCCAGAGATCCGGCATCTCGTTGTAATGAAAAGAACGAAAACTAGAAAAGTAGATGGCTAGCAGGCCAAAGAAAATCAATGCCTGCGACCATTGCATGGGATCACGCAAAAAGGAACGGATATCTTTCATTACCATCCCTCGGATATCGTGCGGCAGGAAAACGAGGCTCTGATCCAGCGAGCTTAGCAGTTCGGCCGACCGCCGTCGGAAATCAGAGGCCCCGACGACCCTTTGGTAGGCGTTGTAGAACGTTCGTTCGCCCAGCCACTGCACGAGGAGCATCAGTACGGCGGTGTTGGCCATCAGAACCAACCACAACAGGAGCCCGCGCGTCCATTGACTGCTGGTAAGGGCCATGATCCCTTCCGCGACCCAGCTATTGGGCATCAGTGGATGGGAGGCAAGTTGAAGCCCAGGTAGAAAACGGTTGAGAATGAAGGAGGCGCTTTCATTTGCGACCGGGCGGATTTGGACAATCCCATAAATGGTGGAGGCCAATGCGAGGCCTGTTATGAGCCCCCAGAAGATCCAGTTCCGTGGGAACCAGCGCACGGCCACAAGTGAGATCAGCGTGCCGATGGCTCCGCACAGGAGAACAAATGGGGTGGCGAAAAGGAATGTCCAGACAGGGAAGAAAATCCCGAGGTGGGCATGCCAGGCATAGGCTGCGGTGTAGGGAACCATCAGAAAGAAAAAGGCCCAGGAACTAAGCAGGCTGGATTCAATGAATTTGTAGGTAATCAAGGTGCGGGTATCGAGCGGAGCGGTCAGCAGAAAGAGGGTTTCACGGGATTTGAAAATGGTGGAATAAGAGGTGATGACATTGGACATCAAAAGCATACCACCGAGTCCGAGGAAAAAAAGGGCGAATAGCCGGTGGGTAATCATGAAACCGCCGCCGCCCATTTCGGAGAGGAAGCGGAAGCCGGATAAGAACATGGCGAAAAATCCGCCCATCATGCCGGTGGCAAAGAGCAGAATGAAGGTCACCTTGAAAACAGATTCACGTTGTAACAAGTGCCGCAAATTCCGCAGCGCAAAAAAATCCTTCATCCAGATGGCGGTCAATGGAGTCATAAGCGGGTGAGTTTTAAGAAAATATCTTCCAGGGTGTCATGGGTTCCGGATTGGGCTTGTAGTTCTCTTAGTGTGCCAAGGGCGATGAGATTGCCTCCGGAGATAATGCCGATCCGGTCGGCGATATCCTGAGCCAGCGCCAGAATGTGGGTGGTCAGGAGAATGGTCATGCCGTCCCGTACCTTGACGCGCAGGAGATCCTTGATCATGCGAATGGAGTGGGGATCCAATCCGATCAGGGGCTCATCAATCAGGATAACCTTGGGGTTGTGGATGAAGGTGCCGATATAGAGCAGGCGTTGGCGCATGCCGTGGGACAATTCGCCGATCAGGGCGTTGCGTGCGTCCTGCATGCCGAATTGCCGGAGGGACGCTTCGATATGGTCATTTAAATCGGGCCGGGTGATGTTATACAGCCCTGCGATAAACTTGAGGAATTCAACGGGGGTCAGTTTTTCGTAAAGGAATGGCATATCGGGGATGTAGCCCATGATACGCTTGGCTTCGACCGATTGAGTTTGGATATCGAATTCGCCAATTTTGATGGTCCCGGAATCCGGGCGTAACAGCCCGGTGAGCATCTTGATGGTCGTGGTCTTGCCCGCGCCGTTGGGGCCGAGAAAACAAAAAAGTTCACCGGCGGGGATGCTGAGTGACAGATCCTTGACCGCCTGCACCGTCCCGAAGTGTTTATTAAGGTTTTTAATGGTGATCATCGATTATTTCCACCTTCAATTTTCCGATAACACTCATCAGTTTCATCTGTTCTGCCAGTTCACCTTCAATCAGGGAGAGGTAGCCGGTGTTGACGGCGGGGAGGCCCCGGGTGGGATCCATGTCGAGCCACTGCCCCACATAGACTGAGGGCCAGGCATGATAATAGAGCTGGCCTTTATGGAGGGTGAGCCCGACCCTTATTTTGCAGGGGAGTCCGGCGGCACGGGCAAGGCCTGTGAACAGATAGGTATGCTCATTGCAGTCTCCCTCCGGTTTTGCCAGAACATCCAGCGCGGACGGCAGACTGACTGTGGGCTTTTTGGCCACCTGCGTGAAGACCCATTGACAAATCGTCAGGGCGGCCTCCAAGCTATTGGTCCAGAAACCGGTGATCTCCTGTGCCTTATTGATCAGGCGTTGATCCTGCGCCTGAATAAACGGGGTGGAGGCCAACCACGGGCTCATTTCCGGGGGGATGGCCGCCCGGGTGCATCCCGTGGTGGGTAGGTTGTCGGTCCGGACAATCAGTTCGACGGTGTTGCTATCAAGGGAGATCACGGTTTGGCGTTGGGTTTGCAGATCTTCGCGTGAAAAAGTTGGTCCGGTCAGGCGCAGTTTGACCGCGGGCTCTGTGGCGAGACGGATGACGGGCCCTTGAATGGGAACGGCGAGGGCGGTCAGCATATCTTCGGTTCCCTGCCGGGATTTTGCCGATAAGGCTTCCTTGGCCTCGCAACTTTCGATGGTCCAACCGAAGGGGGTTTCCTGTTTAAGCATCAGTCCCTCGCTGTCGATCCAGGAAAGCGTCTCCATGCCATCGACTTTGGCGGCGAGTACGGTGGTTTCAATCACGCCATTCTGGCGAAGAAGCGATTCATGGCGCAACGCCCGGACGGTGACATTCTGGGAGGTTAGGGTTACCGGGTTGAAAATCTGGATGACCACATGATTACCGGGGCGTAGCGACTTTAGGGTCATTTCCGTCATAGGTGAGTAAATAACCGCACTCTCCGGGATGGTGACGGTGAAATGTTGGGTTGAGCCCACGCCTTTGATGGCAATATCAAACAAGTTTCCTTGTTTCCGAACTCCCGTAACCGAGATAGCGTATCCGGTCGAGGTCAGATCAAAAGTGAACGATTTAAGTTTGTACAGGGCATCCACCACGGCGTCGGCATCAACGGCGACACGCTGACGGCTACCCATGATGGAGAGGGTGAGGATGGTACGGTTGTTGATCTGGTATTGGTTGGCGCCGTTTTTTTCGTCGATATCGACAGCGGTGTGGGTATAACCGATGGGTTTTCCCTGAAAGGAAATCTTCATCCACCGGTCCATCACCATAACGCCATGTGATAGGAAGGTGCGATAGCCGGCGGAGGTTTGATTCCGTAACTCGGGATAAGCCTCAAAGAAAATAAGCCAACCCATGGCACCCAGCCAGAGCCCCAGGATCAGGGCGACAAGCAAAGGGCGTTTGAGACGGGGGGGCATGGGTTAACTGGTTTGATGGAATATATAATCAAGTACACCGGAAAGGTCCGGCACCATGGGGCAGTTGAGCGCGGCCAGTTTGTGATCGGATTGATGACCGCCAGCCAAAAGAAGGCAGGGGATTCCCATGGCTTGGGCGACTTCGTAGTCGTGGGTGGTGTCGCCGATTAGCAAAGCCCCCTTTTTTTTCAGTCCCGTGTTACTGAACAGGGCGTGGCCAAGATCGATTTTGGAACTTGCGTACAGATCGTCGAGCCCATAGATGTGCTTGAAATACGGGAGGATATGCCGCTCGGCAATCATGCGTTTCAGGATCTTGAGTTCACAGGCCGAGAGAATGGACATCCCGATTCCTTTTGCCTGAAGGGTGGCGAGTGCGGCGGGGGTGCCTTTGCGCAGGGGGGATGTGACTGAAGTTAGGGCGTAGGCTTTGTGGTAATCCTTGGCCACCTCATTCCAGTCAACTTTCGAGAAGTCAAAGCCGAGTTTGAGATAATAATTACGGACAGGGAAGTCAAAGACGTCCAGATATTGCTCCCGCGAGATGGTAGGTAATTTCTGGGCTTTCAGCAGGATATTGATGGCGTCTACGCAGGCCTGCACATCGTTCAGTAGCGTTCCGTTCCAGTCCCAGATAATATGATCGTATGTTCTCATGAAAAGCTGCAATTAAGCCCGGGAGACGAATTTTAACAGAAACACGCAGTGATCACCAAGGTGGCTACGGTGAATATGACGCACCCGCAATGGTTTCTTCTTTCGTGGTCACGAGCTTCTACGTATTTTTTTGTATTAATTTTTCCAGGTTTTGACCTGTTCGAGGAGCTGGCTCAAAATATCGGCTTCCTGAACCGTGGTCAGAAACACGCCTTTAACATAAAGAGCGGCTTTGCCTTGGCCCCCGGCGATGGCGATATCGGCCTCCCGGGCTTCGCCCGGTCCGTTGACCAGGCAGCCCATGACGGCCACGGTGGGATGGGGGGCCGAGGGATGGGTGCGGTAGTACTTATCCAATTCACTCTCTACCCGTTGCGCCAACGCCACCACATTAATCTGGACTCTACCGCAGGTGGGACAGGAAATGACGCTGGCTCCCGGCGGCCTCAACCCGAAACAGCGCAACAGCTCAAGCCCAACTTTTACTTCCTGAACCGGGGAATCCGTCAACGACACCCGCAGGGTATCGCCAATGCCCTCGGCAATGAGCATGCCCATGGCCACACTGGATCGGATGGTTCCATTCAGCAGCGTGCCAGCTTCCGTGACGCCGAGATGGAGGGGATGGGTGGTGGTTTTGGATAATAGCCGGTAGGCTTGGAGGGTACGGGGAACATCAGAGGCTTTAACGGAGATCTTGATCCAGGGATGTCCGGCATCCTCAAGGATCCGAACATGCCGCATGGCGCTTTCAACCAACGCTTCGGCCGTGGCACTCCCGAATTTTTCCAATAAATCCTTCTCCAGGGATCCGCCATTGACACCAATGCGGATAGGGATTTTACGGTCGGCGGCGGCTTTGACCACTTCCCGCACACGCTCCAGACTGCCGATGTTGCCGGGATTGATTCTCAAACCATCAATACCGCTCTCCAGCGCAATCAGTGCCAGTTTATGATTGAAGTGAATGTCGGCAATCAGTGGGAGGGTAACCTGTTTGCGGATGGCCGCCAGCGCATGAGCGGCCTCTTCATCGACGACGGCGAGGCGGACAATATCACATCCGGCTTCTTGAATTTCCTGAATTTGCAGGACAGTGGCCGCAATGTTGCGGGTGTCCGTTTTCGTCATGGTCTGAACACTGATGGGGGCATTCCCGCCTACGGCAACCGAGCCTATCTGAATCTGGCGGGTGGGATGACGCTGGATGTCGATGGCGGGATGCATATTACTTCTCTGGTGCAAGCGTCGTGTTGTTGGTTGCCGCCGGGGCATTGGTCGTCAGGCTGGATTTCCCGTTTGTCCACTGGTCTATTTTCCCGCTGATGCCGGTATATCGATAGGTATCGCGTCCGGTAAGGAAAACAAAGAGAACGATCAGCAATACGGCAAAAAGGTTGGTCAGTCCGACAATGATTTTGGAGTGAAGCGGACGGCGGAAGATCATTTCCCATAAGGAAAAGACGATATGGCCACCATCCAATACAGGGATGGGGAGCAGGTTAATGATGGCTAAATTGACGTTCAGGAAGCTCGTAAAGAAAATGGCAATCATGAAGCTCATTTTCACCACGTAATAATAGGCAATCAGGATGGCCAGCGGTCCGCCAATCTGTTTGGCCGTATTGCCTGCCTGCCCGGGGATGGTAAGTGCGTGCAGGGTCTGGAAAATGGCGGTGGAGTGGAAATGGATCTGCGTCCAAGGTGAGGGATGCACGATCTTGTTGAAATCCACATCCACTTGCTTGGGATTGAACTCAATGCCGATGCGAATCCGTTCTGTGGCCGGATCATAGTCGGGTGTCACCAGGGTGGTCAGGCGTTTACCATCGCGATAAAAGGCCATGGGAACGGTTTTCCCCTTGTAGTCCTGCATGATGCTGACGAGATGGCCCGGGCTGAAAATCTTCTGACCATCAAACTCGCTGAGCAGATCGCCCCGCTGAAAACCCGCCTTGGCGGCGCTCATGTTGGGGGCTACATTGAAGACCATGCAGAGCCCTTTGCTGTCCACCTTGCCAATGGATTCCGTGCCGGGCATGGCGAGTGTGAGTTGTGCGGATGCGCGCTGAACGGTGACGGTGGCCAGCGTATAGCGGGAGGAAATCATCAGGAAATCAACCCAGTTTTTGACCGGCTTTCCGTTGACGGCAAGGATTTCATCACCACATCGCAAGCCGTTGGTGTAGGCCTCACTGGTAGGGGCCACATAGCCAACGATCGATGTTTCTTCCGCCACGGAGGCCGGCTTACCGAAAAAATAGACACCCCAGGCGAGAATGACGGCAAAGACCATATTACCCGCTGCGCCGGCGATTGAGACGATGATGCGTTTCCAGGGGGCGATGGCCGGAAGGACCCGGTGGGGTTTCTTGTTTTCGGCTTCCGGAGTACCCGGTGTCGTGGTGGATGCGTCCGGTCCGGGCTCCCCTTGAATTAAGCTCATGCCGGTCGGATCAAGCTGGGGCAAGGCTACATATCCGCCCAGCGGGATGATGGAGATTTTGTAGACTACACCATTAATTTTACGCTGCCAGATGGCCGGGCCGAAGCCGATGGAAAAAACATCTACGGTAAAACCGAAGTAACGGGCGGCGAGGAAATGGCCAAGTTCATGAACAAAAATGGTCATGCCGAATAAAATGGCGACAATGGCAATCGTGAGAATGGCAGTTAGCATAGGGTCAGGCTTTCTTTTGTTTGGCGGCGATCAGGCAGAGGCGTTTCGCTTCCTGCCGGCTCCAGTGATCGGCTGCGTTAATTTGATCCAGAGTGGGTTTGGCAATGACGGAATGGCGGGTCATGACGCTTTCAACGGTATGCCATATCCCGGAGAAGGTAATCTGGTTTTCTAGAAACGCCTGAACGGCGATTTCATTGGCGGCGTTGAGGACGCAGGGCATGGTTCCGCTCGTGATGGCGGCCTTGCGAGCAAGGCCGAGACAGGGGAAGCGTGTCAGGTCCGGAGTTTCGAAATGCAGTGCGCCCAGGGTGGCAAAATCGAGGCGCGGGAGACCGCCATCTTCGCGCTCCGGCCAGGTGAGTGCATGTTGGATGGCAAAACGCATATCCGGGGGGCTGAGTTGGGCGAGGATACTGCCATCCACAAACTCCACCATCGAATGAATGATGCTTTCCGGGTGGATGACGACATCAATGCGGTCGTAGGGAATTCCAAAAAGCCAGTGGGCCTCCATGATCTCCAGTCCCTTGTTCATGAGGGTGGCTGAATCGATGCTCACTTTGGGCCCCATGTTCCAACGGGGATGCTTGAGTGCCTGAGCGGCGGTAACCTTGTCGAAATCAATGGAGCGATTCGCGCCAAACGGTCCGCCGGAGGCCGTGAGAATCAGGCGGCGAATGGAGGAGGCGGGTTTGCCTTCCAGACATTGGAAAATGGCACTATGTTCACTATCCACGGGGAGCAGGCGCGCTTTATTCCGTCGGGCACAGTCCATGACCATTCCGCCGGCTGCGACGAGTACCTCTTTGGTGGCAATGGCCACATCGGTCCCCTGATTCAGGGCTGCGAGAACCGGCTTCAGGCCCGCCATTCCCACCATGGCACAGAGGACGAGATCGGCTTCCGGCAGGGCCGCCAGTTCTTCAACCCCGCTGTCACCGCTATAAAGCCGGATATGGCGGGGGCGGCTTTGCCGGGCGGTTGCCGCACTGGCGGGATCGGCAATGGCCACATGTTTGACGTGAAGCTCAGCGGCCTGTTCCAGAATCCGGCTGACGCTGGTATTGGATGCGATCCCCATGATCTTGAGGCGGTTGGGCAATGCCGTCGCGACACGAATGGCGTTTTCGCCAATGGATCCGGTACTGCCAAGGATAACGATTTTCTTTTTCATGAAATTAGAGGATGTGCGCAAACCATCGCAGATAGAAATAAAGGGCTGGGGCCGTGAACAGCAGGCTATCGAGCACATCCAGAATGCCGCCCATGCCGGGGAAAATGCAGCCGGAATCCTTGAGCCCGGCCGAGCGCTTTAACAGCGATTCGACAAGATCCCCGATCACGCCAATGGCGGCGAGGAAGGCACCCAGGAATAGGGCGTGTCCAAAGGTGATGGTCAGACGGCCGAATTCAGCCGTGTGGCTTGCCAATGTCGGGTTGTGCCACAGCCAGAAAAGGGCTAGACTGGCTAACATGCCGGCGACAAAACCTCCAGCAAGTCCTTCCCATGTTTTGCCGGGGGAGATGCGTGGAAACATTTTATGGCGACCGCAGGTACTCCCGACCAGATAGGCTCCCACATCGGAGGCTTTGACCACGATGACGAGGTAGAGAATCAGGGCGCGGGCCGTTGGACTGAAGGGCACACTCCATGCTGTTGGCGTCCAGCGGAAGCAGAGATGCATCATGAACATCATCATGAGGGGAATATAAGCCAGTCCCAGCATGGTGCAGGCAATGGTGGGGAGGGGTTGAGGGTTCTCTTTTTGGGGGAATTGCCTGACAAAAATGATGAATACAATCAATGTAAGTACGAGGCCGGGTAATTCGCGCCAGGCATCGGTTGCAGTTGGACCGATGATGACGCTGCTGTTGAGACTGACATAAGCGGCGGTAAGGATCGCCAGGCCGGAAACAATCCCAATGTTCCGGAAGGCAGGGATGTTGTTGTTTTTCTGGATGTTATAAAATTCGATAAGCGCCAGAACTGCAAGCGCCAGTAAGACCAGGACACCTGTTATGGAAGGGAGTTTAAACAGGAGCAGACCGCAAGTGCCGAGGAGAATGAAGGCGCTGAAAATACGGCGGAGCAACGTCATGGCCTCCCTCCAAACCGGCGTTGCCGTCGGGAATATTCCTCGACCGCTTTTACCATATGTTCTTCCCTGAAATCCGGCCATAGGGTGTCGGTGACGTAAAGTTCCGCGTAAGACAGTTCCCAGAGCAGGAAATTGCTGATCCGCATTTCCCCGCTCGTCCGGATCATCAGGTCGGGATCCGGAATGTCCGGGGCGTAAAGATGGGCCGCAATGGCGGCTTCGTCGATGGCCTCGGGTTCGATCTCGCCCGCTTTGACTTTACGGGCCAGCGCCTGGGCGGCTTGCGCGATTTCCGTGCGCCCCCCATAGCTCAGGGCCAGAGTCAGCGTGGCATCCCTGTAATGTTCCGTGACCCGCATGGCTTCATTGAGTTCGCGACGGACGGATTTGGGGAGATCACTGAGGCGTCCGATGGCCCGCAACCGGACTTTGTTCTCATGCAGTTCCCGCACTTCGTTACGGAGGAATTTTTTGAGTAGATTCATCAAGGCTTCGATTTCCGGCTTGGGCCGACTCCAGTTCTCCACGCTGAAGGCATACAGCGTAAGATAGCGGATACCCAGTTTCCGGCAGGACCGGATTGCGATGCGCACCGACTCGGCGCCTTTCTCATGTCCTTTTGCCCGAATCAGCCCCCGCTGTTCGGCCCAACGCCCATTGCCATCCATGATGATGGCAACGTGTGTCGGGACTTTAGCCGGTGCGGTGGGGGACGGTGATGAATCGGTTGTCATAGAGGTCAAATTGCTACGCGGAAGGTGCTGTGCCGTTTAGGACTTACCGACAAGACGCCCATGGGGACGCCACTGATATCGCAGAGCGCCTGGACGTAGGCTTTCGCCTTGGCCGGAAGCTCATCATACGATTGGATGCCGCTCGTGGGCGCCATCCAGCCGGGGAATTCCTTGTAGATGGGCTTGCAACGCTCGAGCGTGGAGATGCAGGCGGGAACGGTTTCGTAGCGCTTACCATCGCATTCGTAGGCCACGCAAACTTTAATGGTTTCCATTTCATCCAGGACATCGAGTTTGGTGATGGCCCAGTAATCCACGCCATTCACCATGGCGGAATAACGTGCGACCACGGCATCAAACCAGCCGCAACGGCGGGGTCGTCCGGTGGTGGCTCCAAATTCACGACCCCGCTGGCGGAGTCCTTCGCCGGTGGCATCGAGCAACTCCGTGGGGAAAGGACCCGCACCGACACGGGTGGTGTAGGCCTTGATCACGCCCAGAACCCGTTCCACGGCGCGGGGCGGTAACCCTGTACCGACGCAGGCACCGCCACTGGTGGGATTGGAGGATGTGACGAACGGGTAAGTCCCGAAATCAATGTCCAGCATCGTGCCCTGTGCGCCCTCGAACAGGATTTCCTTTTTGGCTTTGTGGGCATCATTCAGCAGCTTGACCGTGTCGGTGATATAGGGGGCTAGAAAGACGGCCGCCTCACGTACCTCGGCCAAAACCTTTTGGATGTCAAGCGTGGCGGCACCCAGGGCGGTCAGTTGTTCGTTTTTCTCGGCCAGCCGCTCGGTAAGCCGGACTTCAAGATTCTTGTCCAACAGGTCACCCATCCGGATGCCGGAGCGCGTCGCCTTGTCGGCATAGGCCGGGCCGATTCCGCGCTGGGTGGTGCCGATCTTGGAACTGGACGAAAGACGGTTCTCACGGGCCGCATCGAGCGCCTTGTGATAGGGGATGACGGCATGGGCGCGGTCACTGACGTGCAGGCGTCCGGCGGTTTTAACGCCGCGCTTCTCCAGTTCCTGAATCTCGTGGACGAGTGCCGAGGGATCGATAACCAGCCCATTTCCGATCACACAGGTTTTGTCTGGATAGAGGATACCGGAGGGGACCAAGTGCAGAACATACCGTTCGGCACTGATCTCAATGGTATGTCCGGCATTGCTGCCGCCCTGATAGCGGACGACAACGTCAGCATTTTGGCTTAGAAAATCGACAATTTTTCCTTTTCCCTCATCGCCCCACTGGGCACCTATCAGCAATGTATTCGGCATTTCGGTCATCCTTTCAGTTCACGGCGAATGAAGGCGGAGGTATATCAAAAAGAAATTACGCCAGCAAGCTTTGTGGGGGAGTAATTTTAGGGAGAGTCGCTCGCTATTGTTTTCTGATTTGGCTCTGTGTATCCTTTCGCCATGTCAAATGAACCTGAGATTGTTTATGGACGGCAGCCCGTATGCGAATTGTTGAGAGCCGGGCGGCGTGAGGTGAAACGCTTGTTGATGGCGAATAATGTCCGTCCGTCATCGGCGACCATTGTGCAATTACTCAAACTGGCCGAAAAACGTTCGCTGGAAATCCAATCCGTGGCCTTGTTTGAACTGGATCGGTTCTGCCGCGGCGGAAATCATCAGGGTGTAGCGGCGGTGGTGGCGGAGTATCCCTATACGGAACTCAGTGAAATTCTGGAAGGGGCGCGACTCCGCAAACTGCCTCTGCTGGCATTGTTGGTGGATCATGTGCAGGATCCCCAGAATCTGGGATCCATGATCCGATCGGCGGATGCCGCCGGGGTTAATGGCGTGATCATTCCCCGGCATCGGGCCGTAGAGGTGACTCCGGCGGTGGTGCGGGCCTCTGCTGGCGCTACCGAGCATGTACCGGTGGCTCAGGTTGTGAATTTGCATCAGGCGATGTTGACTTTGAAGGAAGAGGGGGTTCGCCTGGTGGGATTGGAGGGGAGCAGTGAAGCGGTGCCTTATGAGGAGGCCGACCTGACCGGACCCATCGGGGTCGTGGTTGGAAGTGAAGAGGAAGGGTTGGGCAAGCTGATCCGGGAAACCTGTGATGTGGTGATCCGGCTTCCCATGCGGGGGCATGTGGGCTCCCTCAATGCGGCCGTGGCCGCCGCGATTGCGATGTTTGAAGTACGTCGCCGGCAGGGAGCTAAATAGGTATTATGAATGAAACTGAAATATCGGATACCGTTCTGGATCTGGCGGCGCAATCAGTGTATTTGCCGCAAGTTCCCGGGACGGCAACCCATATGACTCTCGGGCAGCTGAAGGAAAATTATGAGGCGATCATTCGGGCCAAGGCGATTTATTATCCGGCCGCCTATCAGTTTTCGAAAGAATTGGGGCGTGGACGGCAAGGAATCGTTTTTCTGGGGCTGCGGCAAGGCGCCAGAGGCTGTGTGACGCGGCATGCCATTAAGTTGTTCGATCCTTCCAATTACCCTGATCCCGAGTCGTATTGGACGGATATGGGGCGTATTGCGGTTCAAACTTCCCGGTTGCAAGCCATGCAGAGCCCCAATCTTGTGTCTCGAGACAGTTATGAGGAGACCTATGGGATTGGTTACCTCCAGATGGATGGGATTGACGGCATCGATCTGAAGCATTTTCTGGATGGTACGCATCTGGTCACGGCACGCTTGCGAAGTACTCCTGATGAATGGGCGCGCTTTACGGATGTGATATTCAGGTTGGACGGGCGCAAGGTTCGTGTTCAGCCGGGTGTCGCCATTTACATTATGCGAATGATGCTGCGCGGGCTCGAAGCCCTGAACTCTGCAGGTTTTGTTCATTGCGATATCAAGCCCGGGAACGTGATGATTGATCGGTTGGGGTATGTGAAACTCGTCGATTTCGGTCGGGCGGTTCAGATGGGTGAAAAATCCAATTGGCTCCTGGGAACGCCCGTCTATATGGCGCCGGAGATTCATCAGCGGAAGCCGCCCCTGGTGCAGTCGGATATTTTCAGTGCCGGGATTGTTTGTCTTGAAATGTTGCGGGGCGAATCGGTTTGTGATCCGTCCCTCAATGAAGATGATTTGTTAAGGTTCAAACTGAAACTGGCGGAAAATCTGCCGGGGCTCCTCCCTGATTACGTCCGTCAAAATGAACGGTTTGTGAAAACCTTGCGTAAAATGCTGGCTTCAGATCCGGCGGATCGGTTCCGTTCTGTTAGTGAAGTGGATTCCGGACCCGATGGGTTCATCCATGTTCACAAACAACTGGTTTATGCCGGTAAAGATACAGAATACGGGCGTGAATTGGAGTTCTACCTCTCGAAGTTAGCGAAGTGAAGGCGGCCGCATTAACCATTCTGCATGTGGATATGGATGCATTCTATGCGGCCATTGAGGTGCTGGATCATCCAGAATGGCGGGGACGTCCCCTTGTTGTCGGTTCCCCACCGGATCAGCGCGGAGTGGTTTCCACTTGCTCCTATGAGGCCCGCCGTTTTGGTATTCATTCCGCCATGCCCTCGCGTACTGCGGGGAAACTCTGTCCGCATGCCATCTTCGTGGCGCCCCGCATGGATCGCTATGCCGAAATTTCCGGACAGATCATGTCGATTTTCGAGGAGTTCACCCCGTTCGTCGAGCCGCTTTCGCTGGATGAGGCCTTTCTGGATGTCAGCGGAGCTTTGCGGTTATGGGGAGAGGCGGTGGCGATCGCCCGGGAATTGAGAGGGCGAATCAAGACCCGGCTCGGGTTGACGGCTTCGGTAGGGGTCGCTTCCAACAAGTTCCTGGCCAAGATGGCCAGCGATATGAATAAACCGGATGGCTTGACGGTGGTTCCTGTGACGGAACCTGAGATCATGGCTTTTCTGGCTCCTCTCCCGGTAACCAAAATGTGGGGGATCGGGAAGGTTACCGGGGCGCGACTGGAGAAGGAAAGCATCCGGCAGATCGGCCAATTACAGGCTTTGGATCTGAGGGCAATGGAACGGTTGTTCGGGAAAACGGGTGCGACGGATATGGCGGATCTAGCCCGGGGGCGGGATCACCGGCCGGTCATTACCCATTGGGAAGAGAAGAGCATTTCCAATGAACACACGTTTCTTCATGATGAAGCGGACAGTGAGTTGGTGCGGCAACGGCTGTTGGAATTGGCGGAGGAAGTGGGGGGGCGCTTGCGCAAATCCGGAAAACTGGCGAAAACCGCGCAAATCAAATTGCGGTTTGGTGATTTTTCGACCATTACCCGGCAAACGTCTTTTCCGGCAGCGCTTAATAGCGACCGTGAATTGATTGCTGCAGCGATGGCCTTGTTTGAGCGGGAACATGTGGTGCGGCCTATCCGGCTGGTGGGGTTCGGTGTCAGTCAACTCATGGCACCAGATCAGGCCGAACCGGCTCAGCAGGAACTGTTTGCCGATCTTGCCGGCAAAACTCAGGATGGCCGGAACAAAAAGCTGGATCAGGCGGTCGATGCCTTGCGTCAATCTTTTGGTAGTGAGGCCATCAAGCGGGGAAAATGGGCTGAAAGCAGGAGGCAGGATTCAGAAGTCAGAGGGCAACACCGGAAGAAGGAATCCGAAAAAGGGGCGGGTGGCGGCACTGGTGGTATGCCGTTTTGAAATGATGCGGGAAATCCACACATTCTGACTCCTGAGTTCTGTTGTCTGTCCTGCTCAGAAGGCGTAGAGAATTCCCCAGCGGGTGAAAAGGGCGGTGTCGTTGTTTTTGTAGTAGTCGCTAGGCGCCCAGCCTTCTAGCAGGAAATAAGTGGTCAATAGTATCCTTTATTTCGTGTTGAACCGGCAAGCTACCAAAATTTTCGATGAACTGCATCATCGGAATCATTATCCACTAACTTAACTTTCCAGTTTCCGCAGATGGCTTCGGATTTCGTCCAGCCGGTCATCTGGGGAGGTTGATTTCAGGCGCGGAAATCGCCCGCCTGCCAGCATCAGGTAGTCGTTGTGGCGCTTGAGCATGATTTTGGCGTCCTCGACCTCGAGGGATTGTATTTTCTTGCCCGCCGCTAGAATGCGGATTTCGGCGAGTTTGAGAAGCCGCTCACATTCTGCCGGGATCGGACCAAAGCGATCGCGGAAACTGTTGCGCAGAGCCCGTACCTCTTTGACAAAGCCCGTCTCGGCAATCCGGCGGTACATCCCCACACGTAGCCGTTCATCCTCGATATAGGTGGACGGGATAATGGCGGAGTGGCTGGCGCCGGTGTCTGAGGGGGATAGACTGAGGAAATCGAGGATGAGATCCACATCAATGACGGGTGGCATGGGCTCGCCTTTCTTCTGGGCGATGGTGTGGCGCAAGAGTTGGCAGTAGAGGCCGAATCCGACGGCGGCAATGTGCCCGCTCTGACTGGCGCCCAGCAGGTTGCCGGCGCCCCGTATTTCCAGATCGCGCATGGCTAGTCGGAAACCCGTGCCGGCGCCCGAATATTGCTTGATGGCCTGGATGCGTTTCCTTGCGGTGGGATCCACATGGGCTTGGGTCGGTAACAGCATATAGGCGTAGGCCTTGTGCTTGGAACGTCCCACGCGGCCCCGTAATTGGTAGAGTTCCGCCAGCCCGAAACGATCCGCCCGGTCAATCAGAATGGTGTTTGCATTGGGAATATCCAGCCCGCTTTCAATGATGGTGGTGCAAAGCAGGACATCGAATTCCCCTTGAGCGAATTCCCGCATGACTTCTTCCAGTGCCCCTGCTGTCAGTTGTCCGTGACCGACCCCAATCCGGGCTTCGGGTACCAGACGCTGGATTCGTTCGCGGAGCCGCTCGATACTATGTACGCGATTGTGCAGGAAGAAGACCTGACCCTCCCTATTTAATTCACGCAGGATGGCCTCGCGTATCACCGCATCGGAATCAGGGGTGACGATGGTTTCGACCGCCAGCCGTTCCTGGGGGGGCGTCTGGATGGTGCTCAGATCACGGGCTCCGGTCATGCTCATATAAAGTGTACGGGGGATCGGAGTGGCGGTGAGCGTCAGGACATCCACCAGCCGGCGGATGTGTTTGAATCGTTCTTTGTGAAGAACCCCGAATTTTTGTTCCTCATCAATAATCACCAACCCGAGATCTTTGAAGGTAATGATGGGTTGGATCAAGGCATGGGTGCCGATCACGATATCCACTTTGCCCTCCGCCAGGTCTTGAATTACGTGGGCGGATTCACTGCGCGTGCAGAAACGGCTGAGCATTTCAATACGGATGGGAAAAGGGGCCATGCGCTCGGAGAAGGTTTGGAAATGTTGCTGGGCCAGGATCGTGGTGGGGACCAGTACGGCAACCTGTTTGCCAGCCATGACGGCCTTGAAGGCGAGACGAATGGCCACTTCGGTTTTGCCATATCCGGCATCCCCGCACAAGAGTCGATCCATGGGGCGCTTGGATTCCATATCCTTTTTCGCTTCACGGATGGCTGATTCCTGGTCATCGGTTTCCTGATAAGGGAATGCGGCCTCCAGTTCGTGCTGCCAGGGGTTGTCCGGCGGAAAAGAGAACCCTTCTTGCGAATCACGTGCCGCCTGAATTTCGAGCAGGGAGGATGCCATATCCTGTACCGCATGTTGCGCGGCGAGTTTCTCGTGAATCCAGCGCTTCCCGCCAAGCTGGTGCAGCGCGACGGAGTGTTTCCCCACTCCCACATAGCGGGTCAGAAGATGGGCGTGGGAAACGGGAACATAGAGCTTGGCTCCTTCGGCATATTCGATGGCGAGGGCCTCCTGAAGCTGGTCACCCATGGTGATTTCGCGTAAGCCAAGATAGCGACCGACCCCGTGATCGATATGCACCACCAGATTGCCTGGCTCCATATCCGTCCAGTCCGTAATGCGTGCTCCGCCACCCGTTTGTGTCTTGCGGGAGGGCAGGCGTTTTCTTTGAATCTTACGCCCGTAGAGATCCGGTTCGGCCACGACCATCAGGTTAAGTTCGGTACTGGCGAATCCGCCAGTTAGCGGGGCCATGATGATCTCGGGCTTGGCCTCCTTAAAAATCGAACCATAAACATCTTCAAAGCGGGCGTGGGTCCCTTTGCTGTCAAAGAAAAAAGCCGTTTTAGTGCCGCTGGCGAGGCTGACGGCGGTGGCTGTCAGGAAATGACGCCGACTGGTTTCGATGGCATCTGGATGCAGGACATGGCGTCCGGTAATAGAGGGAATAGGTTCCACAGGTTGAAAATCAAGGGCGAGCAGGGGGCAGGTCTCGTCCGGACGGGAGCCCATGAAGACCTGGCGCAAGGCAGGGCGCGACAGCAGAACGGCTTCCATGGAGGCGAGGCGTTCAACATAGGCGCTCGCCTTGGCTTCCCGGACGCTTTCCTCATAGGTGGCGGTGTGGGCCAGAATGGAATCCTTGTCAGCCCAGACCACAATTATTTCTGAAATGGAAACTTCTGGTTTCTTTGCGATCTTTGCGTGCTTCTGTTCAGATTTTTCTTCTTGGTTTCGGTTATGTTGGGCAAGAAGGTGGTCAAAGAGAAAGGCTCGGTTTTCCGGTGTGGTGCGCAGGAGTTTCCACTCGCTAGCTGGTGGGAGTATGGCTTCTGCTACGGGGCCCAGAGAGCGCTGTTCCGTCGGATCAAAGGTCCTGAGCGATTCGACGGTTGAGCCAAAGAATTCGATCCGCAAAGGCCAGGGGCTGGCTATGGGCCAGATATCGAGGATGCCCCCGCGGAGCGCGGCATCCCCTTGGAATTGGACTTCCGCTGAAAAGGAATAGCCGCTTTTTTCCAGATGGGTAGTTAATTCTGTGGGGTCGACCTCATGGCCGGTTTTCAGGGTTCGGGTATGGGCCTGAAAGGCTTCACGCGACAAGGTGCGCTCCATGAGCGCTTGGGCGCAGGTGGCGATCACGTGGGGTTCGCCTGCGGCCAGAGACGTCAGAGTGTCGAGTCGGGCGCCCATAACACCCAGATCCGGCAAGGTGGCGGTGTTAGTGGGGAGCACCTCCCAGCTGGGGAAGATGAGCGGGGGCAGGGTTTCAGGGGGCGTCAGGGATTGCAGGTCGCGTGCCATCCATTCTAGTGAGCGGGGGCCATCTGTGATCCAGAGAACCGTTGAGCCTGACCAACGTGCGAGTTCCCAAATCATCCAGGCTTCTGCGGCTGAGGGGATATCGGGGATATGGATGAAAGGCGACTGGGAAAAGGCTTCCGCCAGACGGGTTTGCAGGCGGGCTTCAATATCCTTTTCCCAGAGAAAATGGCTCATCCTTAAATCATACCGGAAGAGGATAAGGTGGTCAAAGACTGCTGCATGGCTTGCCATTCGAGTTCACTTCATGCACATTTGCGGTATGGCGAATGAGTCACGAAAAGTACGGAAGCTTTGGTTTCTCTACCTCATTGAATGTGAGGATAGGAGTATTTATACTGGGATTGCAGTGGATGTTGCCGCTCGTTATGCGGCCCACCAAAAAGGGACGGGCGCCCGCTACACCCGTGCCCATGCCCCGCAAAAACTGTTGGCGGTGGTCGAATATACCAGTCATTCTGCCGCCTTGCAGGCTGAGTATATGATTAAGCAGATGACGGCCCGTGAGAAACGGGAATTTGCACAGAGTTCACCCCCTGCGAAGGAGAAGGAATAATGTCGGGTACTGAAATAGTAGGGTTGAGTGTTGTAATGCTGGCCGGTATTTTTTCTGGCGGGTTCGCGGCTCCCATTAAAGTAATGAAACGTTTTGGCTATCCGCATTGGGCTTTACTATCCCAATTGACGGCTTTGATTATTCTTCCTTGGACTGCCATCTTGTTTCTATGTCCCGATGCCTTTGGGGCTTACACGACTATTCCCGTCATGACGCTGGTGAAAGCCAACCTCTTCTCATTTGCCTGGGGCTTGGCAAATGTGTTGTGCGGGCTTTGTCTGGTGCGAATTGGGTTCAGCCTTACGATCGGGCTTCTTTCCGGCATTGGGTTGCCAATTGGCGTTTTGTTGCCGTTGTTCTTCAAGGGGTCCGGGAAGTTTTCCGAAGCGCCTTCTTTGGCCTCGACCAGTGGTCAATGCATCATGATGGGGGTGCTGGTGCTGTTGGTGGCAGTGGTGGTGATGGCGCGGGCCGGGTTCGGACGCGATCGTGCTATGGCGGGACAGGGATGCACGGGGAAAGGATTCACGATGGGGTTCGCGATGGCGGTCCTCGCCGGCATGTTGCAGGTGGGGTTGAGTTTCGCCTTTGTCTATACGCAGGCGCCGATTAGTGCGGCGCTGGAGGTGCGGGGCGCGAGCCCGGTTGCTGCCAATATGGGTGTCTGGGCTGTCACCCTGCTGGGTGGTGCACTCCCCAATCTGGCTTACCCTGTCTGGTTGCTCGTGAGGGAACGGAGTTGGGGCATTTTCGCAGAAGCGCCGAGGGAGATTCTGCTCAGTCTGTTAATCGGGCTTATTTTCTTTATGGCATTATTGTTCATGGGGACAGGCATGAAACAGATGGGCGCCTTGGGCGCCTCAGTGGGTTTTGGCGTTTATCAGGCCATGCAGTTGGCGGCCTCGCAAGCGGTTGGGATCTTCAGTGGTGAATGGCGGGGAATCGTCGGGAAACCGTGGTTTCAGATGGTCGCGTCGGTGGGGCTTATTCTTGTAGCCGTGGCCATTTTTGCGGTTGCCAATGTTCTGCAACATGGAGGTTAACTATTCCAAGAGGCTGGGAATGAGGATAGTTTCGGACGCCCTGTGCCGCTGACACGGAAATCCGTATAGCAAATCAGACCATTTTTCACGACGCGCAACACCCTTCACGCCTGGTGTTGCCCGTTGTTTGTCAGTCTTGCGGTCAATAAAGCTTCACCGGTGATTTTCCCGTAAAGCCTATCTCGCCAAACAGTGCGCGCACAAATGCTTCCTGAGTTGCGGGCATCGATGAGTAGGCATTGACGAACACGTCGGCTGCATCAAAGTATTCGGCGCAGAAGTAGGGGGAACCGAATGAAACCACCAAGGATTTCTCTCTTCCGCATGCCAGCGAACTCCAAATTCCAGCGGCCTCGCGCCCCCAGAAATTAAGCGGTCCCATAGGTTTGTGGGGCGAACTTTCGATGGCGTAGAGGATGAGGTCGAAATCGGCGGCAACACGGTCGAGATCCGTATACCATACACTGCGCATTATGGTTACGCTGCTGCCATGGGCTTCCAGGGCGTGCTTGAGTACGTTGAACCGTTCGAATGCCTTATCGTCCATGGTGATGGCCACCACCAGTACCTTGCCGGCATTAAATTTGCTAACTGGTAAAAAACCTTGCCGGTCGCGTACGAGTGTCAATGATTGCTCGGCGACTTCGCGCGCCAGACCGCGAGTAGCATTGCTGTCAGCCGCGCTGATGGGTAATTGTGCCGGATACCCCGCCGACAACAAACCTAACTTCTCCTTCATTACCAGCACCCGCCCGACGGCGTCGTCAAGCCGTACCATGGATACTTCGCCGGATTCGATCGCCTTTTCCATGGCATCGAAGTATGCCAGATCAGGCCAAAGCAACATATCAGAGCCGGCTTTAAAGCATTCGATCAAGCTCTGGGTACGTTCGAACCACTTGATGAATCCTCCCATTGTCAATGCATCCGATACAATGACACCTTTGAAGCCGAGTTCCTGTTTGAGCAGGACGGTTGAGAGTTCATGTGAAAGCGTTGCCGGCAGGAACCGGTCATCCTTGAATACGGTCTGACACGCAGGCAAAGTAATATGGCCGGTCATGATGGTATAGACCCCTTCATCAATCAGTCGTTTAAACACGCCCCCATGCATCTGCATCCATTCAGCTTTTGACAGTGGGTTGACGGTTGTGGTCTGATGTTGGTCCCGGTAATCCATGCCGTCACCCGGGAAATGTTTAGCACAGGCGGCCAGGCCGTGATCCTGCATGCCTTTCACCACGTTGACGAGCAGGCGTTTGGCCAGAGCGGGATCGTCACCCACACTGCGGATGTTGGTAATCGGATTGAAGCGATTGACGTTGAGATCAGCCACAGGCGAAAAAGTCCATTGTACACCGACGGATCGTGACTCAAGTGCGGTGTACCGGCCATAGTCATAGGCGAGTTTTTCGGAACCTGTGGCGCCCAAGGCCATTTGATGTGGAAATGGCGTCAGACCTTCTACCATGGATCCGCAACCGTTTTCCATGTCTGACGCGAAAACGAGTGGAAGCCCGGCATTGGCCGCCGCCAATTCGCGGGTACGTGCGGTGACTCCGGCACGGCTATCTTCGGCATCTTTAATGACTTCCGAGCCCACAAACATGCCGCCTACTGGGTATCGGGAGAAGAAGGCGGTGAGATCGCCGACGTTGCGGATGTCAGGCTCGTTCAGGACTACGGTCTGACCGATTTTTTCGCGTAAACTCAGTCGTGCCATCATTTCGGATACTTGCATTGAACTGCTCATAACATACTCTCCTGGATTTTACGGGTCTGGGTTTGCTCTGATTTTTTTTACGGACGTTGTATTACACCATGACGTGTTCTGGTGCCAATTATAATGTCGTGGATGAATTATTGTTTCAAAAATCCAGATGAATCCATCTTGATCCGGTGGCGGTAGGCGGCAGGGGACACCGCAAAGTGCTGGGTAAACGCCTTGGAAAGGTGATAGGCGTTGCAGAAGCCCGTTTGTGCGGACACAGCGTCGAGTTTGAGACCGCGTGAAATGAGCGAGCGAGCGACTTCGATTCTCATGACGTTGAAGGCGGCGATCGGGGATCGCCCGGCCTCCTCCACATAGCGATGGGAGAGGGTTGACGGACTGACACTCATGGCTTTGGCGAGTTCTTTCAGTGATACTCGGCCACCCACGCGGTTGGCTAGAAAGGTGTCCACAGCCTTGACGAAGGGAGAAACAGTTGTTGTGGTAGTTGGGCCAATGGTAAGGGCATCATCGCTTTCAGGCACGAGCTGATGCAGGATTTGAATGATGGCGCAGAGCGCCTTCTGCGCTTCCCAGAAACCATTTTCTCCTTTTTCAGCCCCTGCGATCGCTGCCAAATGTAATTGTTCGAGAATCAAACCATTCGGGTCGGAAATGCGTGCATAGGGCTGCTTTTTGGGGATACAACGCCGGAGCCCAGCCTCGTCACCCCCATTGAAGACAATATAGGACGCCTCCATGACACTGACGTTCCGTGTATCTTCCCAGTAGGCGGTGTTGGGTGGGTACAGATGGGCGATGCCGGGTAGCCGCTCGCGCCAAGGTGATTGGCTAGAACCTACACGCGTCCGTCCACAATGATTCCGTGCATAGTCGAGTGCCCAGAAGGGGCGGGTGATCCGTCCACTCATCCCTTGGGCCGAAGTGTTGAAATACATGGCGGTCATAAGTTGAGGCAAGATCGCCGGCGATTCCTGCCAGGTGAATCCAAGGTGTAAGGACATGGGGACTCCAAGTTACTAGTTTGCAAGAATATATATGATATCTGCAATATCGTCTATTTTGAAATTCAATGATTCAGATATACTTCCTTTTAATTGGATGTATATAAGTTTAAAAAAGGGATGATTGCGATGCAAAATAATGTAGCAAAAGCGGCTGTTTTTAATCAGGCGGGGCAACCTCTGGAGATTCGATCCTATCCCATTACTGCGCCTAAGGGCGATATGGTATTGTTAAAACTTAAACTGAGCGGGATCTGTGGTACGGATCACCATATTATTGAAGCGCGCCTGCCAGTGCCCCCGCCGCTCATTCCCGGCCATGAGTTTATTGGAACGGTTGAACAGCTCGGTTCCCGGGCGAAGAAGGACGGGATGGGACGTTCCATCCGTGTCGGTGATACTGTGATTGCCTGTGTGGCCAACCCCTGCGGGAAATGTTTCAACTGTCGGCAGGGGGAGACGGCCAATTGTCTGCATTTCGGTGTCACCAATCTTCGTGACCCGAAAGAAGCCCCACATCTTTTTGGCGGGTTTGCCGAGATGCTCTACCAACCTGCCGCCACACTGGTGCATGTGCCCAATGGCTTGCCTTTGGAAGCGGTGGCTGCGTTTCCTTGCGCGGGGCCGACGGCGATCCACGGTTTCGGTCGAGCCGGGGGCCTCAGGAAAGGGGAAATCGTAGTGGTTCAGGGAACGGGGCCAGTGGGGTTATTTGCCATTGCCTGGGCCTATGCGGCGGGGTGCCGGGTTGCGGCCATTGGGTCGGCCTCCAATCCCGAACGTATGGCCTTGGCGCGTCGACTGGGCGCGGAGCAAGTGTGGGATTACCGCGCCGGTTCAGTGGCCGATCGCTGTGCGGAGGTGAAGCAATGGGCGGCCGGAGTTAAACGTGGCGATGGTCCGGATGTAGTTTTTGAGGCGAGCGGCGCACCGTCCGCCATTTCCGAAGGGTTGGGCTTGGTACGTACCCTCGGGCGTTATATCGTGCCCGGACAATATTCCTTGAGCGGCCCCATCGCGATCAATCCCGAAACCATCACCTTTAAGGCGATCACCATCGTGGGGAGTTCCCAGTACGCGTTGGCCGACATCAAAACGTACCTGACGTTCCTTAAGAAAAATCCCCGCCTGCATGGCCCGTTTGCCGCCTGCATCACACACCGCTATCGTGTCGAAGACGCGGTGCGCGCCTGTGCCGAAGCCTCGGCTGGCAAGGCGGTGAAGGCTGTTTTTGAAGGGGCGTCGATATGAGCGGAAACGCGATCCATTCCGATTGGCGCGTTTTGCTGGCGGCCACTCGCGCGGTCAACCGGTGTCGGCCCGGAGTCTATGATATGCGTCCCTATTGGCGCGAGATGGCGTTCCGGGAACATGCCGGCCAGCCGCAGCCGGTGATTTGGGCACAGGCCTTTGCTCATGTGCTTGCTCATTTTGGACTGCATACTTATCCAGGTGAACAGATCCTGGGAAGCCGGGCGGGGCTGTTCGCTGCGAAGCTTCCGGATGGCGTGAGTGACGTCGATTACCACGAAGCGGTGAAAACTTGTGATGATCGCGGTCGCCGCGATTTCTGGGCTGGGTGGGATCATACTTTAGCTGATTATCCCACTTTGCTATCCGAGGGAATTGGCGGTCTGCTGGCATGTCTTGCGGAATCCCGGCGGAACCATCAAGCACCGGAAGAACAGGCGGTACTTGATGGAATGCAGATTACGCTTGAAGGTTTGAGCCGCTTTATTGGCAGGCATGCGGTGTTGGTAAGCGATCCGGAAATGGCCGCTTCCCTGAATTGGATCAGCCGCCAGCCGCCGCGCACTTTTCACGAAGCGATTCAGTTGGTGTGGCTGACGCAGATGGCGTTTGTGACGGAGGGACGCTATGCCAATGCCCTCGGTCGCATCGACCAGTATCTGTATGCATTCTATCAGCAAGATCTGGCCTCGGGTCGGCTCAATCGGGAAGGGGCGTTAAACCTTCTATGCCATTTGTGGGCGCATATCGAGGAACTGGGAGAGGTCACGAATATCTGCGTGGGTGGCCTCACGCCCGAAGGTCGTGATGGTACCAATGAACTCTCGTATCTTTGTATTGAGGCAACGCGGTTGGTTCAGTCGCCTCACACTAACCTGTCGGCCCGGTTTCACGACGACTCGCCGGCAGCTTTTCATCGTGCCGCATTTGAGTGCATTCGCACCGGGGTGGGATTTCCAGCCATTTTCAATGACCATGTGCTCATTCCCGGGCTGGTGGAGGTGGGAATTCCCTTGGAAGTGGCAAGAGATCATTGCATGGTCGGCTGCATTGAGACCATGCTTGCCGGGCGCCAGCCGGCTTGGTCCGACAGCCGGTTCAACACACCGATCTATCTGCTCAGCGCCCTTCACCGGCTGGCGGATGAAGCAGTGCCTAATTGGGAGCGGTTGCAGGCTTTATTCACTGAAGAGGTGCAACACGCCATGGCTCAGCATGCGGCCACCGTAAATGCCCATATAGAGCGATTTCCTGCCGCACAGTTTCCAGATCCATTTCTGTCGGTTCTGACCCGCGACTGCATTGGCCGCGCCCGTGATGTGAATGACGGAGGAGCCGAATTCCCGCGGTTCCACGGTGTGGCTGTGATGGGGCTGGCCACGATTTCTGACAGTCTTGCCGTAGTGAAGAAGTTGGTTTTCGAAGAAAAAACGGTAAGCCTGCTTGAGCTTATAGACGCGCTGGATAAGGATTTCGTAGGACAGGAGTCCCTGCGCCAAATGCTCATGCACAAAGCTCCGAAGTACGGAAACGACGACTCGTATGTGGACGATATAGCCGTATGGATGGTGGCGTTGGCGGCGGATGCCTGTTTGGCGCACCGTACCCCGGATGGGGGCCGGTTTGTGGCTGCCATGGCGGCGAACGTGAACAACATCTCGGCTGGCAAAGAGGTGGGTGCCACGCCTGATGGACGACGTGCCGGCACACCTCTTTCCGATGCGGCTTCGCCCTATTTCGGGCGTGATATGAAAGGACCCACGGCTTTCCTCCGGTCTGTGTCGAGGCCCGATTATCGCCGGGTGTTGACCGGAAGCGTCATCAACATGAAGTTTGACCCTGACTTTTTTCGTGATGAAAGCGGAGCAACGCGTTTCGGAGCTCTTACCCATTTCTTTGTCCAAAGTCGGATCCCAGAACTTCAGTTCAACTTCACCGGCACACGTACGCTTTTGGCTGCCCGGGAACATCCTGAAAACTATGGTGACCTGGTGGTCCGCGTGAGCGGATTCTCCGGTTATTTCACGCGTCTGGAGCCTGAAGTGCAGGAAGACATCATCCGGCGCAAAGAGCACGTCGTATAACCAGAACCCTGATTCCGGTAGTTATGCGTTTTTTACTGAAAGCCAGACGGCCCCTCCCTATACTCTGTCGGCATGAGCTTACAACGTGGTTTGTTTGTAACGGGAACGGATACCGGGGTGGGAAAAACCTTGGTTACGGCCGGACTGCTGGCGGTATATAGGGCGGTGGGTCGGAATGTGGTCCCGATGAAGCCGGTACAGACGGGGTGTCACCTGCGGCAAGGGGCCTTGATTGCGCCGGACTTGGTGGTTGCACTTAAGGCCGGTGGACTACGCATTTCCGCCGCCGAAAAGGCCGACATGGTGCCCTATTGTTTCCGGCCTGCTTGTTCTCCTCATTTGGCCGCCAAAATGGCCGGGCAACGTATTTCACTGAATCGTATTGAACGTGCCTTCCGGCGTTTAAGCCGTAAATTTGACGGTGTGATTGTTGAAGGAGCCGGGGGGGTTCTTGTGCCCTTGAATTCGAAGGAGACCATGCTCGATCTGATGGTGCGGCTTCAACTCCCCGTATTGCTGGTGGCTCGGGCAGGCTTGGGCACGATCAATCAAACGCTACTTACATTGAGAATCCTGAACGAAGCCAAGCTCGCGGTGTTGGGGGTGGTCCTGAATCAAGTTACCCCAGGGCGTTGGGGAAAGATTGAAAAGGATAACTGTCTCACGATTGAGCGGATGGGGCAGGTCAAGGTATTGGCCTCTATCAAGTATGGATCACGGCTGAATACGGTTGATTTCTGTGCCAGGAGGGGCCTCGATAGTGAGGTGTCCATCCAACTCTGAGAATTTGCCTTTGGGAATACATGTAAAGCGCAAGAGATTTACTCCATTTTTCTGGCTCCAGATGGCGCTATGACGGATTCGACTCCATGGCCAGCCAAATCCCTGCACTTCACCGGTAATGGTAATGCGGGTTGAACCAGGCGCAGCTGTTTTTTGCTCAATCATGCAAAAATCAGGAAAGGGCTGTCCGGGTTTGGCGACCACCAGTTCCACCCTTGTGATCCCCCCTGTGGGAATGGCTTCGCTGTAGACGATCTCTGAAAAAGCGGGAGTACTAAGCAGGACGGCGCCAATGGTCGCAATAGCCAGCGGTGGCGCCAGCCAAAGCAACCACTTTGTTCTCCCAATCGTTGTACTGGGGGCACTGGTTGGGTGGTCTTCATAGAATGGAATTTTTAGGACAAAATAGTAGAGTGCCCAAGCCGCAAAACAGGGGAAGACCGCCGACCAGGCAACGTCGGAGGCGAAATGTGCGCCTGCCGCCATGCGGGCGATGCCAATCAGTGTACCGTAGATCATAGCCCCGGCCAGCAAGGAGAATCTGATGAATTTCTTCCTGCGTCGTGCCAGAAAATAGAGCACCACAAAATAATACCCCATGGAGCTGTGACCGCAGGGAAATGATTTACCGCGTCCCCCGAGGCCTTTTTCATGGAAGCATTGGTATTCCATCCGCCCGCCGAATTCCGTAACCATTTTAGGACGCGGACGCCCCCAATGATCCTTAAAGACCGTATTGACGAAAAAGCCGGGGCCAATGATCAGGGTCAGGAAAAGAAGCGCTGCATGTCGGCGCCAGCACGCCAGAGAGGGGCGATGACGTGCCATAACGAGAACGCCCAGACCTGTGAGTGCGGTGAGTAGTGCCGGCCAGGTGCCGAAGGTGTAGAGGAAATAAATGAACCCGTTGAATTCAAAAGGCCAAGGGTGCGGGAGGCTGGGGTTATAAAACCAGGATAATATTTTGAGATCCAGCGTAGGCGTTGAAAACGGGACAATCGCAATAAGGATTAAGAGAAAGAGCCCCGCCAAGTCGGGGATCCAGAGTCTGCGGTATTGAGATGATGAGGATTCAATCACAGCGCTTGATGAGGAACAGACCAAGGCCGGTCGCCAGCACTACGGGGATCCATAAGATCAGGTCTGGCTGGGTCCAAGGATACTTGGTCAGGGTTTCTGCAATAATAACGAAAAGATAGAAAGAGAAAATGAGGCCCAGACTGATACCAATGCCAATGGTGGTTTCCGAACGATGGGTCTTGGTGGCGAGAGGGGCTCCCAGAAGGACGAAAACAAAGCAGGATATGGCCATTACGATCCGTTTGTTAAACTCCACGCTGAGTGACATGTCTTGTTTGATCAGTTCGGTGTCGTTCATTTCCGGATAGAACTGTTTGAGATTGCCGCGCGTATCGATGATTTCGAGCAATGTCATATCGCTTTTTTTCTTCACCTTTTTAGTGGCGTCCTCCCGCGTCAGGCGGGAAAGATCAATGGAGTAAGGGAAGTGACTGGCCGTTCCCGCGCCCGGGCGATCTTCATAAAAAGGGTCGATCCGGACATCGTACAGATCGATTAAGATGCTTTTTTTGTCGTCTGCCGAAGCGACGGTTCCGGAGCGCGCCCTGATTTCACGGGCAGGTGAACTTTTTTGTGCGGATTGATAAATGATGATGTCTTCAATCCGGTTGTCACGTTTGCTGCCGATATAGAAGGTCATGCCTGGAAAATCGCGAATAGGGCGCCCTTCTTCAATCAGTTGCAGAGGGGATTCCAGTCCCAGTTGACGCAGGGCTTCACGTCGTGTGTGATAGCTTTCGGGGATCAAATCGGCGTTGAGATAGAGGCACACGGAGGACATCAGGAGGGCGAAGAGGATGGGTTGCCGCATGATTTGCAACATTCGGATACCGCTGCTTTTCATGGCGGTAATCTCGCCGTTGGCAGAGAGCTTGCCGAAAGTGAGAAGGGCGGCCGTAATGATACTGAAAGGGATTGAGAACCCGATGGCGGAGGGGAGGCCGGCCAGAAAAATTTTCCCGATCAGATAAAGGGAACCCCCCATCGCAATGGCATCTGCGATGCGAAAAAGTACCATGACGCACATGACAAATGTCAGTACGAGCAAGGTCATCAGAAAGGTGACCAGATAGCTGTTGCGAACGTAGCGTGAAACAATGCGCAAGTTTTAAAATCTCCTCAAAAAGTCCCGTTCTTATACTGGCGGAGAGGGCTCTAAGTCAACGCGGAACGGTGGCTATTTAGTATGGGATTCGCGCCAGGGACCGCGATACTCATAGGCAAAATAAACACGCCCGAAAAAACGGGACCGCTCAATGAGTTGAAAATAGAGGGCCTTCTCCCATACCCACTGCTCGTTATCCAGCAGGATGGCGGGCCGCCCCAACAACTGGGGATTGCCCAGATCCGTGTCCGGGAAGTAATCATACGAGGATTCCCGCCCGCCCATATAGCTGTCGGCACTGCACACGCGCGGATGGCCTTTGACGTAAAAAGCTAGCAGGGCCGCCCTTCCATAGGTTGAGGCGATGTAGAAAGGCTCCTGGCCAGTGGTTTTCGCCATCTCGGCGGCGGCCCGTTCAACGCTTGCGACGGTCTTGTTAAATCCACTGATGCGCTTAAGTATGGGCTGGGTGTTGATTTTGTGCCCTAGAATTCCGGCTCCATTGATGGCGGCGATGGGGAATTTTCCCAATGCGATAAAAAAGAGGCTGACGATCCCGATGCCGATGGTCCAGTGCCAGAGTTTACGGGTGACGGCATCGGTAGCCTGCGGCGTTGCGAGATAGCAAGCCAGGGGAACAATGAAAACGGTAAATCCTGCCACCGGCCAGTTGAGTTTGACATCGGTACGTGTAGAAACCAGCAGGTAGAAGGCCAGGATGGGGATGGCAGTGTGTAGGGCATAAGACATGATAGGGCGGAAGTCGGTCTGCCTGTTTTGCGGTTGAAAGGCTTCACGCAGAGCCCGGAACAGCAAGAAGGTGGCAGGGGGTGCCAGAATGACGAGGGGATAGATGAGGTAGGAGAGCGTCCAGAGCGGGTTGTAGGGCCAACCACTGTGGGCGGGGGCATCGCCGCCCGGCAGGCGGGTGGCCCCGATCAAGTGGGCGAGGGTGGGCCAGCCACGCTGAATATTCCAGATATAAATGGGCATGGAAAAAAAAAGGATGCCGGCGAGAACGGCCAGCAGGGCGGCAAGTTTCTGCTGGCGCGAGTACATTCCATGCCGGAAGAGGTAGATGAGAATGCCGGGTAATGCCAACAAGATGGTGTATTTGCATAGCATGCCGATGCCAATCATTGAGCCGAGTATGAAAAACAACGAGGTGGAGGAGGTTGGTCTTTTCGCCATGAGCCAGCCGATGAAGGCCGTGGTGATCCAGCAGACATAGTACGGTCCATCGGTAGTCATGAATTGGGCGGTACCTTGAAAAACTGGAATCAAATTGAAAAGGAGAAAGGCAAACCATCCGGCTCGGGTATTCCCGCCGGAGACGGAAAGGGCGAAGCGTGCCAATAGCAGACTGGCGGCGCAGGATGCCAACGCGGCAGGAATCCGGACCGCCCATTCGGTGATGCCAAAAAGGGAGACGCTGGGCGCAATCAACCAGGCGACTGCCGGGCCCTTGCTGTAGTAGGACCAATCCAGGCGGCGTGACCAGTCCCAATACTGGGCCTCATCGGGAACTAAGTCATAAGGACAGACCCAAATCAGGTAGGCAATCCGAAAGGACAAAATACCCAAGGCGGCGAGCAAAATGCCCGTCCAGCCCTGAGTCCAGCGTCGAAGAAGGGGAGGCGATAACAACATGAGCGCTATTTCAGGCCTCGCTTCACCATCATCACCATGTCCTCCATCAGATTTTGCAAGTCTTCCTCGTGTGTTACCTCGTCCTGGAGAATCTGCAGGACCATGTTATAAGTGACGGGATCCCGGTCTTTACTGAACTTAAGTAGTTCATTGTAATGCTTGATGGCGCATTGTTCGCCGCTGATGTTCTGATCGAGGATCACCTTGACATAGGGATCCTTGGGGGCATCGTAGCCGCAATTGGTCAGTTTCAGCCAGACTTCAGGGCTGAGTGCCGGGGTACCACCGAGTTGGATGATCCGGTCGGCGTCCAGTCCCGCATGGCGGAGTTCGTCGGCTGCGTGCTGGGTCAGTTCCGCCATAACGGCATCCTTCATGGGGCCTTTGACGACCTTGGCGCCAAGCCAATACTGGTAATAGGCCAGCCATTCGTCACAATACAGCTTGTTCAGCATGGCGATGATTTTATCCACATCCTTACCGACGATCTGTCTTCCTGTGGTACCCATGGCATTCTCCTGTTTTTGAATTGATTAATGACTCATTCCCATGTCGACAACTCAAACATTAATGTGATTTGGGAAGAGCGTCAACCTCGCTTTAACGGAAGGGAAAAAGGGGGCGATTAATTCGGCAATGACTTATGCAGGTGGTGTAGGCGATAGGCGCGCGGGGTCATGCCGATATGACGTCCGAAAGCGCGGTAAAAGGTCTCGATACCGGCGAACCCGCATAGGGAGGGAAGTGATTTGATGGATTGAGAAGTGCCGGAGAGAAGCAGTTTGGCTTCGTGAAGCCGCCGGGACATAAGAACCTGATGAGGGGTTTGTGCCAGATATTGGTTAAAGAGCGCATGGAGATGCGGTTCACTGAGGCCGCCAACCCGGGCAAGTTCCTTGACGCCGACTTCCCGCTGCCGGAAATTAGCCTCAAGAAAGGCCAGCGCTGCCGTAATGGAGGGGGGGCGGATTTGGGTCGTACGCCGGATGGTGCCGAGATGCGCCTCCCAAAGGAATCGGGAATAGGCGTAATGCGCGAGGGCGAGGCGGTTCACCGCCGTGTCATGATAGGCGTGCAGGAGTTCCCGGTTCAATTCGAGAACACGCTGAAGGTCTGCAATAATGGTCAGTCTTGGGGCTGGCCTCTTTTTTTTGGCGTTCAGGTCAAAGCGGATGGCCAGGCATTCATAAGGGGAGGAGGGCTCGGTGCGGTGAATGGTCTCCTCTCCGGCTGTGTGCCAGAACATGGTTCCGCACCCCAGCTTGAGGTCTTGATTTTGGGATTTAAAATACACAATGCCGTTGGTCACCAGTTCGACCACTTCTGATCCGGGGGGGATCCGGTAGGGTGTGACCTGAGCCGTGTTGGGTGCCTTATAATACCCGATCTGGATGGATTTTACATGTCGGTTGTGAGGCATAAGTGGCTCCGATCTATAGTCAAATAATCATAGGAAACGTCAATTGCATGGTGTCATAGTACTGCGTATTATTCAAAGGAATTGCGAATTACTGATTTAACCAAGTAGAAAACGTTAAAAACAAGGAATGATGTAATGAAGCCTATTTCAATTCAGTTGTATACATTGCGGGATGCGTCGGCCAAGGATTTCCCGGGAGTTCTCAAACGGTTGGCCAAAATCGGCTATAAGGGTGTGGAGCCGGCCGGACTTTACAATTATACGCCGCGGGAATTCCGGAAGGTGGTTGAGGATTTGGGTATGGTGGTTTCCTCGACGCATAGTCCCTGGGCGCAGCCTGACAGCTTGGCTGCGACGATTGACGGCTGCAAGGAACTGGGCGTGACCATGGTCGCGGCGGGGTGGGGACCGGATGATTTCAAGACTCTGGATTCCATCAAAAAAACCGCGGAAATAGCCGCCAAGATGGCGGAGACGTTGGCGAAGGCCGGGATTATGATGACGGTTCACAACCATAACTGGGAATTTGAGAAGCTCAATGGGCGGATCAAACATGAGATTTTTGCTGAACTCTGTCCGAAGGTGATGTTTGAGCTCGACACCTATTGGGCGGCCAATTTTGGTGAAAACAATGCCCCTGAGATGGTGCGGCGTTTTGCTAAGCGTTCACCTCTCCTGCATATCAAGGACGGGTCGATGGTCCGGGATGCCGCGCTCTTGGCGGTCGGTAGCGGGAAAAACGATATCAAGGGCATTATTGGTGCCATGGATCCGGCCGTGACTAAGTGGCTGGTGGTGGAACAGGACAACAGTGATACCGATATGTTTGAATGTGTGGAGAAGAGTTACCGGTATTTGATCGAGAATAAGTTGGCCGAAGGGACAAAGAAATAACCATGAAGATCGGAATTATCGGTTGCGGTAATATTTTTAACGCCTACATCAACGGTTGCGCCATGTTCCGCGCGATCAATGTGGTGGCCTGTGCTGATATCAATATGGAGGCCGCCAAGGCCAAGGCGACGGAATTCAACCTCAAAGCCATGACGGTTGAAGAAATGCTGGCGGATCCTTCCATTGGCATGGTTATCAATCTCACCATTCCTAAAGTCCATGCTGAAGTAAGCCTGAGAATTCTCAAGGCCGGGAAGCATGCCTACAGTGAAAAACCGTTGGCGGTGGATGTGAGCGAAGGCAGAAAAGTGATGGACTATGCCCGTAAGAAAGATCTCCGGGTGGGCTGTGCACCGGATACATTTCTTGGGGCGGGGCTCCAGACGTGCCGTAAGTTGATTGATGACGGGTGGATTGGTCGTCCGCTATCGGGAACCGCTTTCATGCTGGGTACAGGACCCGAAGTCTGGCATCCCAATCCGGCGTTCTTCTATCAACGTGGTGGTGGTCCGATGTTGGATCTTGGTCCCTATTATGTCACGGCGTTGGTTCATCTGCTGGGACCCGTCAAGGCCGTTTCCGCGATGACGGGTAAGGCATACGAGAAGCGGGTGGCCACCTGTAAGGAGAAATTTGGGGAAAAACTTCCTGTGGAAGTCGCAACCCACAACAGCGGGAATCTGCTTTTCGAGAGCGGTGTTGTGATTACGATGGTGGTGAGTTTTGACGTTCAGCGGCATTACCACAGTCCCATCGAAATTTACGGAACGGAAGGCAGTATAGGGGTGCCTGACCCGAACACCTTCGGTGGGCCCGTCTCGATTTTCAGGCCTGGCAATCCGGATTGGCGTGAGATTCCTTTCACGCATGGCTATAGCGAGAATGCGCGGGGAATCGGGGTTGCCGACATAACCCATGCACTCCGGTCAGGACGCCCGCACCGTTGTAATGGCAATCTGGCCTTACACGCGTTGGAGGTCATGCAGGCGTTTGAAGAATCCGGTGCGACGAAATCCTGGGTGGAGATCAAGAACCGGTGTGCCCAGCCCCAGCCCTTCCCGATGGGAATGCTGCCCGGCGTGCTGGACGAGTAAGCCTGTTCACTCAGATGGGTTCGATGATTACGCGTTTGCCTTGAGCACGGAGTTTGTCGGCGAGGAGGGGGACGATAGTGGCGCGGGGCAGTACGCCCCGCTGCTTGAAGCTGATGTGGTGGGTGGCAGGGTTAAGGCTGCCACCTACAATGAAATGGACCCGGTCGGCGGTATGCATGAAGTGGAAGAGTTGGGTCACGCCGCTTTCCTCTTCAAAGGTCGAAGGATCGGCGTCGAGGATGTTGTAGACCTGATTGAGTGTCAAGGCCCCCTCGGTGAGCAGGTCAATGCCTTCCAACTTGTGGCTAGGGGGAGCAATGAGACTTTTGGCGGTCTTGTCGAGAATCAGGGGCTTGCCAAGGAAGTCAGAGACGATCCGTGCGGTCGTGCCGCCGCAAATGGCTTTCCATCCCGTGCTGTCCATGAAGCGTTTTACTACGTTGTGATCTTGGTGCGGATCGGTGGGTGGGCCGGTGAAAATGGTCAGGTCTTTGCTGAGGCGGCATTGGGCCAGAAGCACGCTCATGTCATCGGTGGTGCCCCCATCGCCTAGCCGGGTGGCTTCCTGAATCATACGACCAGGCAGTTCCTCCATCGTTTCTGGGGATGGCGGGTGCTGGTTCAGGAAACGTGCGACGCCCTCTACACCCCAAGCTTGGTGGAACCGGGTGCCGATGCCCGCTTGTGTGATGCCGTCGCTGATGAGCAGGATAGCCTCGCCCGGTTGGAGCAGGCAATGGGTTTCCAGTAGCAAAGCCTTGCCAAAGGTAAATGACCGCGTGGGCAGGGGTACGGCATTCTGGCTGGAGAATAGGAGGGGGGCCGGGATCTCGTAGGAAAGGGCGGTCATGCTGCCATCGTTCAGGATTCGGGCGGCGGTGAAAGCGCAGTAGGTGGCGGCGTCCTGTTTGGCCTGTTCCATAGTTTTAGCGACTTCGGAGACGGCATGGCGTAGAGAGAATTCATCCTGAATGAGTGTGCGCAAACGGGCCGCGCAAAGGGTGGCGGCGATATTGGCACGGATGCCAGATCCAATACCATCGCAGACGATCAATAGTGTGGCATGTGCATCGCGGTCACACAACACCACATCGCCACAGACATTCCCATCGTGCTTGGACGTCTGCGCGATCAGGGTTTCGATATGGATGGTGTCGCTGGCCATGCAACCTACAGTCTATTCACCTTTTTGGGCGGTTCATTCTGGGCAATCCGTCGCAGGTTCTCCACGAGTTTTTCGCCGTGCGCCGTGCTCTCGCCAAGGAATTTGGCGATATTCTGGGCCATGGTAATCTGGTGATGCAGAAGATCCTGGGCTTGCCGTACGGTTTGGGCGCGCATTTCATCGAGCTTCTGCTGGCTGTCGCGGCTATTGGTGATGTTGACGAAGATGCCCACGACCTGCCGATCCTCGGGCAGGCTGTAGATGATCTGGTGGCAGGTAAGGCCATATTTTTCATGTACCACTACGGTCTCCAGCTTATCCGTGCGGCCAGCGGCCACTTGTTCAAAAGGTTCGGGATCGATGAGGTAGGAGACGGGCTTGCCGGCGACGGCTTCCGAGCACATAAAGAAGCGCCGGAAGGCCGGGTTCATATTGAGGATCGTCAGGTGTTCGTCCACGATGACAATGCCGTTGGGACTGGTTTCGATGATGCGGTCACGTCGCTGTTCGGCTAAACGCCTCATATAGGGGATGCACATTTCCACCTCGGCCATGCCGCGGACGACGGCGATGGCTTTGTCCCGGCAAGTGATATAGCCGCAAGCCCCGCAGTTGAGTTCATCCTCGGGACTGGTTTTACCGGTGAGGTTGAGGACGCGGCGGATCTCGGTTTCCGGTACTTCATTTTTCCAGCGGTGTTCGCCTGTGAAGTGGGTGGCGAGCTGCGCGTCCGGCAGATTGGGGCGCGGTCCGTTGGCGGGGTGAGTGGTGGCATAGGTGTTGAGTTGCTGGCGGCGGTCGAAGATAGGGGCGGTTTCCCCGGCGATTGCCGGCCCATTGATACAGCCTTGCCTGCAGAAGAGGGGTTCCAGCAGGAAGGGGCCGTTGTTGGGGCTGGGGAGCGTATCAAGTACATCGCCGAGATCCTCTACGCCGGTGACGGTGATGACGCGCGGGCTTAGGATGTCGGTTTCAAGTCCACCAGTATGTGCGGCTCCGCCTGCCAAGGGGAAGAGCCGGGCTGAGCCGGCCGGTTGTTCATCAAAGTTACTTTCTTCACAGCGCAATAAATCAATGCCGGCCATGGCCAGCCATTCGCGCAGTTCCGGGAAGGTGAGCACGCAATCCACGGCCCCTGCCAATTCCGGACGTGCTGCCTCTTGTTTTTTGGCGACACAGGGACCGATGAAGATGACCCGTGCTTCGGGCCCCAGCCGGTTTTTGAGGTGGCGGGCATGGGCGATCATGGGGGAGACAATGGGGAGCAATCGATCCACCAGTTGCGGGCGGTACATCTCTACATATCGCACCACGGCGGGACAGGCGGTCATGATGCGAGACTCGTCGCGCTGTTGGGTCGCGAGCTCGGCGGTGCGACGGGCCACTTCAAAGGCCCCCACGGCCGTTTCGGCCACAAAGGTGAACCCCAGCTTGCGTAGGGCCGAGGGTAGGCGGAGGCGCTCCCATTCGGTGAAAACGGCGGCGAAGGCGGGAGCCACGCTGGCAGCGAGGGGAACGGTCTTTTCCGCCATGATTTGCTGGGCTTTCTCAAGATCCTGACGGAAAGTTTTGGCACCTTGTGGGCATTCGCGGATGCAGGTACCGCAACTGATGCAGAGATCTTCTACCACAAAAGCTTGGCCATCCTTCATCCGGATGGCCTTGACCGGGCAGACGCGCACACAGCGATAGCAGTCGCGACAGCGCGCCTTGTTGGTGAAGACCACCTGCCCGGGCTTGTCTGTGCTGACCATGCTATCCTCCGTGACTTGCGCGATCAGGCCGGTTGACTGGCTCCGGCCATCGCATTTTCAATGGCTTCGCACGCTTTTTTCAGGGTGCATTTATGTAGCACTTTATCATTCACGCTAACCGTGGGGCCGCGATCACAGTGTTCAAAGCAGAACGTGGCTGCCACGTTCACGTCACTCTTGAGCTTTTTATCTTCAATGTGTTTAAGAACAGATTGTAGCAACTGCTGTGAACCACGCAAGTAGCAGCTCGTGCCGACGCAGACCTGAACGCTGACCTTGGGGGTGGTTCCGGCTTCGTTGAGGGTCACTCCGTCGGTGTCCATGCGCCGCCGGCTGTGGTAATGCGTGTGCAGAAGTTCGTGCGCCTTGTGGCTGCCGGGTTCGCCGAGGGTTTCAGTATAAGCCTGGGCTACCAGATGATTGTCCTGCGACTTGTGCAACTCCAGCATCTTGTCGGCATCGTAAAGCCCGCGGGTTCGCTTACGGCGGCAGAGCGGGTCACGCGAAACCGGCTGACCGGCACCCCCAATGCAGCCTCCCGGGCAGGCCATGACTTCAATAAAGCTGGCATCGCAGGTGCCGGCGCGGACTTCATCGGCCACGGTGCGTGCGGCTTTGAGACCGTTGACGATAATGAGCTTGAGCGGCTTGCCGCCCAGCGTCACGGTCACCTCGCGGCGGTTGGTATCGCCGCGGACTTCGATGAAATCCGGATTGTCCAGCTTGATGCCGTTGACCTTTTCCGCGGCATAACGCAAGACTGCCTCGCTTACGCCCCCCGAGTTTCCGAAAATCACGCCGGCGCCGGTCTTGAAGCCCATGGGCATATCCATGGACGCCGGTTCCAATTTGTCGAACTGGACACCGGATTGCTCGATCATGTGGGCCAGTTCCTGTGTAGTCATGACGTAATCCACGTCCGGTACGCCAGCGACCGCAAATTCAGAGCGACGTGCTTCGAATTTTTTGGCTGTGCAGGGCATGATCGAGACCATAATCAGATCCTTGCGTTCGATGCCAAGCTGGGCGGGCAGGTTGTTTTTGGCCAGTGAACCCAGCATCTGCTGGGGCGATCGGCAACTCGACAGGTTGGGTAGCAGTTCGGGGTAATACTGTTCCGCGAATTTAACCCAGCCCGGGCAGCAGGAGGTGAAGAGTGGCAGGGGGGCTTCGCCCTTGGTGCGGCGTAGGAATTCCTCGGTCTCCTCCACGATGGTGAGGTCCGCGGTAAACGACGTGTCGTATACCTTGGCAAAGCCCATGGAGCGCAGTGCGGCCACCATCTGGCCAGTGCTGAGCAGGCCGGGTTCCTTACCAAAATATTCGCCGAGCGCAACGCGTACCGCCGGGGCAATCTGGGCCACGACCTTCTTCTTGGGGTTATCCAGTTCTTTCCAGATGGCATCCACCTCGGACTTGGGCGTCAGGGCGCCTGTGGGGCAGATGGCGGCGCACTGGCCGCAATTGACGCATTCGACCTGGTCGAGATCCTTGCCAAAAGCCGGGACTACGGCCGCCTTGCTGCCGCGGTGGACGAAATCAATGGCGCCAATGCCCTGGATTTCCGAACAGACCCGCACGCAGTCCCCGCACAGGATGCACTTGGAAGGGTCGCGTACCAGAGACGGGGAACTGCGATCCACGGGTTCATGTCGCGCCGTGGGTTTAAATCGCACTTTTTCGATGCCGAGGCGACGGGCTAGGCTTTGGAGCTGGCAGGACGCGCTCTTGCCACAGGTGGGGCAGCTGTTGTTGTGATTGGCCAGGAGGAGTTCCACGGAGATCTTACGAATCTCACGGATTTCCTCGGTGGTGGTTTTGACCTTCATGCCGGGTTCCGGCGGAGTTGAGCAGGCAGGCTGGATTCCGCGGCCTTCAACTTGGACGAGGCACAGGCGGCAGGCCCCATATACGCTCAGATCCGAATGGTAGCAGAAAGTCGGCAGATCGATATCCGCCTTACGCACTAGTTCGAGAAGGTTCCGTTCGTTTTCGATCCGTACTTTTCGTCCGTCAATGGTCAGTGTGTTCGCATCATTCATGGTTTTTAGACTCCCTTGATAGCATTGAATTTGCAGGTTTGCGCACAGACTCCGCATTTGATGCAGAGCGAGGCATTAATCGTATGCGGCTGTTTGCGCTCACCGGTGATGGCGCTTACCGGACATTTCTTGGCGCAGGCCGTGCACCCTTTGCAGAGCGCAGGGTCGATCTCCGGATGGGCGAGAGCCTTGCATTCACCAGCCGGGCAGGTTTTACCATGAACATGCGCCTCGTACTCAGCGCGGAAGTGACGCAGGGTGGAGAGCACGGGGTTGGGGGCGGTTTTCCCCAGACCGCAGAGCGACCCTTTCTGCACGGCGTTGGCTAGCTTCTCCAGAAGCTCCAGTGTTCCGGTGTCGGCACGTCCCTCCGTGATATCGTCCAGCATGCTCAGCATTTGACGGGTGCCTTCGCGGCACAGAACGCACTTGCCGCAGGATTCGTTTTGAGTGAACTGCATGAAGAACCGTGCAATGCGTACCATGCAGGTCTTCTGGTTCATCACCACCAGGCCGCCGGAGCCAACCATGGCGCCCACCGTCTTGAGGGAGTCGAAGTCCATGGGCAGATCCAAATGGTCGCGGGTAAGGCAGCCGCCCGAGGGACCGCCAATTTGAACCGCCTTAAAACCCTGCGGATCCTGTGTGCCGTCCTTACAGGTAACGCCGCCGCCGATGTTGAAGATGATCTCACGCAATGTGGTACCGAAAGGGACCTCGATCAAGCCCGTGTTGGCCACGTGCCCGGTGAGGGCGAATGTTTTGGTGCCCGGCGAGCTCTTGGTTCCCAATTTCCGGTACGCCGTGGCCCCTGAGGCCAGAATGAGCGGAATTGTAGCTAAGGTTTCCACGTTGTTGATGACCGTAGGTTTACCCCACAACCCGCTTTGGGCAGGGAAGGGAGGCTTAGGCGAGGGCATACCGCGTTTGCCTTCGATGGAGGCGATCAGGGCGGTTTCTTCGCCGCACACGAAAGCGCCGGCCCCTTCCATCACATGCAGACGTAGAGCCTGACCGGTTCCGAAGAGGCTGTCGCCCAGTAATCCTGCCTGTTCGGCATCGGCAATGGCTTTGCGCATGCGTTTGACGGCCAGCGGGTATTCTGCACGGACATAGATGTAGCCTTCATCCGCGCCAATGGCACGGGCAGCGATCATCATCCCTTCTAGGACGCTGTGCGGGTTGCCCTCCATGACGCTCCGGTCCATGAACGCCCCCGGGTCACCTTCGTCCCCATTACAGATAACGTATTTTTTAGGCTCCGGCTGGATCCGGGTCAACTCCCATTTTTTGCCGGTGGGAAAGCCGCCACCGCCACGGCCGCGGAGCCCTGAGAGCAGGATCTCATTACAGAGCGCCTTGGCTGAAAGTTCGGCGTAAGCCTTGTGGGCCATGGCGTAACCGCCATGGGCGATGTATTCGTGTAGATCCTCAGGATCCAGAGCGCCGCAGGCCTTGAGCGTTGCACGGGCCTGGCGGGTATAAAAGGGGATGTCGTTTGTGCCCAGGCAGGATTTGCCATTGGCCGGGTTTTTATAAAGCAGACGTTCCACGGGTTGGTGATTAATCAGCGTGGAGGTGACGATTTCATCGACATCGGTGGGGGCGACACGCGTGTAGAGAATGTTGTCGGGAATCAGGGTGACGAGAGGCCCCATCTGGCAAAACCCCTGGCATCCACTACTGGAAATGAGGGTTTTGTTTGGGCTGGCATCTTCGGCTTTGAGTTCGGTGGTTACGGGGATACCGGCTTTGGCAATGGTTTCGATAAAGCGGTCATAGACCTTCATGGCGCCATTGGCCATGCAACCGGTTCCAGCGCAAATGATGATGCGACGGGTGACGGTGTGGGCGGCGGTATGGTAGTTTTCGCGGATTTGATTGAGATCGATCGTAGTCATTATTTATTCTCCTTAGCCTGGATGTCATCTACCAGTTGGCAGGCTTTCTCCGGGGTTACCTGACCAAAAATTTCCTCGTTGATGACCACAACGGGGGCCAGCCCGCAGGCGCCGAGACATGAAACCGTTTCCACGGTGAACAGCATGTCCGGGGTAGTCTTCTTGTGTTCCGAGAGACCCAGCTTCTTCCATAGGGCTTCCAGAATGGGATTGGATCCTTTGACATGGCAGGCGGTGCCGTCGCACAATCGGATCACGTGTTTGCCCTTGGGCTCCAGTGCGAAGTGTGAATAGAACGTGGCCACACCGTAGACGCGGGCCGGGGGCAGGCCGAGGGAGGTGGCTACATAGGTCATCATTTCCTCGGTCAAATAACGGTACTCCGCTTGAACGGCCTGAAGAATCGGGATTAGATGCGAGGGTTTCCGCTCGTAGCGGTCTAGAATGGCACAGACCTTGTCGAATTTTTTACGTGGGGTTGTCATAGATTTATTTCTCCTGATTGTTGTTGAGTTTTGATGGCTTCCAGAAGATGGTTTGAAAGTACCGCATAGCTGGAGGCGAGGGATACATTTTCGACGACGATATGGGGTGGGGTTTCCAGAATGATTGGCGCAAAGTTCCAGATCGCTTTGATGCCGCCCGCGAGCATGAGGTTGGTGACGGTCTGAGCCACTTCTGCCGGGACGGTGAGAATGCCGATTTTGATTTTCATCCGTTGAACCAGATTGGTCAATTTGTCCAAAGGAAGAATCAATTTGCCATGAAGCTTAAGCCCCACTTTGCTGTTGTCGATATCGAACCCGGCAATGATGTTCAGGCCAATCTGGGTGAACCGCTCATAGCCGAGCAGGGCGGTGCCCAAGGAGCCTGCGCCAGCTAGCACGGCGTCGGTGGTGTTGTCCCAACCGAGTACGGCCTCGATGGAGAGAATGAGGTCATTCAGCCCGAAGCCCACTCGGGGTTGCCCGGCAAGGGCGGAGAATTCGAGATCCTTGCGGATCTGAGTGGACGCCATTTTCAGGTCGGCCGCCAAAGTTGTGCAGGATACGGTGTCTCGCCCCATGGCCTTCATCTGCTTCAACCGGTGGTGATACTGCGCTAGGCGCCGCAAAGTGGGCTGAGGAACTGCTTTTATAACTGTTTTTTCCATTTTTGTCTCCCTTCTGTTTGATGTGTTATGCGTTTAACGTTATATTTTTCACGTTATAAATTTCGCGAATTAATGAGACTGCTTCGTTGTTTGTGTTATAAATATCCCATATTTTTGAAATAAGTCAATAATTAATCGTGAAATATATCACGAGTGTTTTTTGGATGATGACGGAAAATGGGTAGAGTTCTAAACTCATGGTTGCGAATAGCTGGTAAATAATACTATTATTGTCGACATTGTGACCGATGAGTGTGGCGAGGGAAATGAAACAGGTCAAGGAAGGGCAGCGGGACATTTACTGCTGAGCAGGTGAACCATATGGTGAGGACAGAACAGGATTCACTGGGGGTGCGGCCGGTGCCGGAGGATGTGCTGTATGGTATTCATACGTTGCGGGCGCTGGAGAATTTTCCGTTGAGTGGACGGCCGGTGCACCCGGCTCTGGCGGCTGCGTATGGGGCGGTGAAACTAGCCTGTGTGCGCACCAATCGCCGCTTGGGGATGTGGGCGGATGCGACCCGTGTAGACGCTATGGAGGCGGCCTGTTGTGAGCTTATGGACGGCCGGTTGGTGGAGCATATCTGTGTGGATGCCCTGCAGGGTGGGGCGGGCACTTCTACCAACATGAATGTGAACGAAGTGCTGGCTAATCGTGCGTTGGAACTGCTCGGGCATTCACGGGGCGCGTATGATATCATCTCGCCGCTCAATGATCTCAACTTGCACCAGTCGACGAACGACACTTTTCCCACGGCGTTGCGGCTGGCCGCTATCCGGCGGTTACGCGATCTGGAGGCGCGGGTGATGTCGCTGCAGGAAGCGTTTCAAGCCCGGGAGAAAGAGTTTGCGGATGTCGTCAAAGTGGGGCGCACGGAGTTTCAGGATGCGGTGCTGATCACACTGGGGCGCGAAATGGGCGCGTATGCTGAGGTTTTTAATCGTGACCGTTGGCGTATCTATAAATGTGAGGAGCGGTTGCGCGTGGTGAATCTGGGGGGTACGGCTGTGGGGACAGGTTTAGGCGCGCCGCGGGATTATATTTTCCGCGTGGTGGATGAATTGCGCGAATTGACGGGGATCGGGTTTGCGCGTGCAGAAAACCTAGTGGACGCCACACAGAATACAGATGTATTGGTGGAGGTCTCGGGCATTCTCAAGGCTTGCGCCACTTCGCTCATTAAGATTTCCAACGACCTGCGGTTGCTTTCCAGCGGGCCTGATGCCGGTTTGAGTGAGTTACATCTGCCCGCATTGCAGGCGGGATCCTCCATTATGCCGGGCAAGGTAAACCCGGTGATTCCCGAGGCTGTGGTGCAGGCCGCCCTGCGGGTGATGGGTAATGACAGTATGATCGCCATGGCTTCAGCCATGGGTAGCCTTGAATTGAATGCGTTTCTGCCGCTCATGGCGGACTGTCTGCTCGAAAGCCTGGATTTATTGACCCACGCTTGTGGGATGCTTGATGAACGTTGTGTGCGTGGGCTGGTGGCCTGTGTGGAACAGTGCCGTGCGCACGTGGCTGGCACGGTCGCCTCTGCGACCGCGCTGGTGCCGGTGTTGGGCTATGAGGCGGCGGCGGAACTCGCCGCCGAAGCGGCACGTACCGGCAGGTCACTGCGGGATCTGGTGGTGGAGAAAGGGATTCTGACGGCGGCCGCATTCACTGAGATGGTTTCCGCCGAAGCGGTATGCCGGCTGGGCCAGCCGGGGGTGGGGAATGGGGGACGCCATGCATAAAACACCCAAGGGGTATCGGTTACATATCGGTATTTTCGGTCGGCGTAATGTGGGTAAATCGAGCGTGCTGAATGCGATTACGCGGCAGCAGGTGTCCATCGTCTCCGACGTGGCTGGTACGACGACCGATCCGGTGGAGAAACCCATGGAACTGCTGCCATTGGGGCCGGTGCTCTTTATCGATACTGCGGGTGTGGATGATGAAGGTATGCTGGGCGACCTGCGTGTGCAGCGGACGAAACAGGTGCTTGAACGAACCGATTTGGGACTGATCATTACGGGTGACCGCACATGGGGATCTTATGAACAAATGCTGGCCGCAGAACTCAAGCGGCACAATGTGACTGTGCTGGTGATTTTCAACAAGGCCGATGTGATGCCAGCGGATCCGGATCTTATGGCCCGGCTCCAAAGCGAGGGCATGCGCAGCCTGGCCGTCTCCGCCCTTACGGGCGAGGGGATCCCGCCACTGCGGCGGCTCCTCGTGGAATCGGCTCCTGAGGATTTTATTACGAATCCGAGGATTGCGGGGGATCTGGTGCCGCCGGGCGACTGTGCGGTGTTGGTGGTGCCGGTGGACAAGGAGGCGCCCAGGGGACGCCTGATTTTGCCGCAAGTGCAGACGATTCGGGATCTGCTCGACAATGATTCCTATTGTATGGTCGTCAAGGAGCGTGAACTGCGCGAGGCGCTGGGCCGTCTGAACAGGCCGCCGGTGTTGGTGGTGACCGATTCCCAGGCCTTTCTCAAGGTGGTGGCCGATACTCCGGAGGCTGTGCCCATGACTTCGTTTTCGATTCTGTTTGCCCGGTTTCATGCGGACTTGGACGAGATGGTACGGGGGGCGCTGGGGATCGCGAAGCTCAAAAGTGGCGACCACGTCCTTATTGCTGAGGCCTGTTCGCACCATCCCATTGGTGAAGATATTGGCACGGTCAAGATTCCGCGTTGGCTGACGCAGTATGTGGGAGGCAAGTTGGAATTCGAGTTTACACGAGGGCACGATTTTCCTGCCGATCTGGCCAGGTACAAGCTTATTGTCCATTGCGGGGCCTGCATGTGGAATCGGCGTGCGATGCTTTCGCGGTTGCTGGTGGCGCGCGAGGCGGGCGTGCCCATGACCAACTACGGGTTAGCCATTGCTTTTTCGCTCGGTATCTTTGAGCGCGCCCTGCGCCCCTTCCCTGGCGCCTATGAGATCTACCGGCAGAGTCAGAGGGGGGGGGCATGAAGCCTCTGTCCGAACTCGTACAGCAGACGGAATTCAACCGTGCGGAGATTGCCTTCCTGCTCGGCCGCAGGGAGAAGGCTGATGTGGAAGTGTTACGCAAAGCGGCCGAGGATTTGTGTTTTGCCTGTGTGGGCAACAAGGTACATTTTCGCGGACTGGTAGAGTTCTCTAACATTTGCCGGTGCGACTGCCACTATTGTGGGATCCGTAAGAGTAACTCGGCGATCACGCGCTTTATCCTATCCTCTGATGAAGTGATGCAAGCGGCACGTTGGTGCGCGGAGCAGGGATATGGGTCGCTGGTATTGCAGTCGGGTGAACGTTGCGATGAGGTGTTTATCCAGTTTGTGGAAAATGCAGTCCGGCGCATTCGGGCGGAGACGAGGACGGTGCGTCAGCCGGATGGGTTGGGTATTACGTTGTGTGTGGGGGAACAGACGCGGGAGACCTATGCCCGTTTCAAAGAGGCGGGGGCGCATCGGTACCTGCTCCGTATTGAATCGTCCTCGCCCCGTCTTTTCCGTCAATTACATCCAGAGGCTCAGAGTCTCGATCATCGCCTGCAATGCCTGCAATGGCTGCGCGAGGAAGGGTTTCAGGTGGGAACGGGCGTGATGATAGGGGTTCCCGATCAGACCCTGGCGGATCTCGCGGATGATGTATTGTTTTTCCGTTCTCTGGACGTGGACATGATCGGTATGGGTCCCTACATTGTGCATAAGCAGACGCCAATGGCAAAATATGAAGCGGAGATGGCTCTACGGCGTGAAGAGGTCTATCAGTTGGCGCTCAATATGATTGCGGTGACGCGGCTGGTGTTGCGGAACGTGAATATTGCGGCCACCACGGCACTCCAGGCGATGAAACCTACGGGGCGTGAGGAAGGCCTGACTTATGGCGCCAATGTGATCATGCCGCAGCTGACACCCACAGAATTTCGCAAAGATTACCAACTCTATGAAGGCAAGCCATGCCTGGATGAGAATCGTGACCAATGTCGGATGTGCCTGCAGAAACGCATTGCCGGTGTGGGGCGGGTGATCGGTTTCCACGAGTGGGGTGATTCCCGACATGCGTGCGACCGGCAGAGTTGAGGGGGTACACTTGCGTTCCCTCTGGACATAGAGGCTCGACTTTCAAAAAACAATTCCTTATCTTAACTTGAAAGAGAGACCGGAATAGTATGGCAGAGAAGGATAACAGTCATCAGCAGTCAGATTTGGAGAGTCAAGTCTGGAGTGCCATTGCGGCCTTTGAGCAGATTGTTGAGACCATACCAAATGATCGGGTTTCCCTTGAGGCCTTGTCTCATGCCTATGAGCAAGTAGGTGACTTATCCCGGGCGCGTGATTATCTCACGCGGTTGGCTAACGTTGTTATTGAGGAAAATGACCGGGACGCCGCAGAGTTTTTGCGCGAACGGCTTGTGCGGTTTTCTGCGACCGATCCGATTGCCCGGGATGCAGGTGCCAGGATTGATCGTTTTCTGAATACTGTCCATCCCCAAGTGAAACAATTTGATTTGTCTGGTGAACGCCTTGAGGTAGAGGCCAAAAAGGAAGATGAAGCGGAAAGTCGTAATGCGCATGTGGCTTCGGAGCTTTCTTTTGCTTGGACTTTGTTTCAGGCAGGCGAGTTGACGCAGGAAGATTATGCCGTAGTGGCGCAGGACTTAAGTGCAATTTCTTCAAATTCGGCGCTGGTGACGGTTTCGGTGCTTCATGCGTTGCACGACCGTGGTAACAGAAGTCTGGACCGGATCATGGCCTTCGCCGCCCGTGATTCAGGTGTGCCCATTGTGCCGGTGTCTTTATTTGAAATCACGGAGACGGTTTTGGGATTTCTTCCGCGTGAATTTATGATCCGTTATGGGGTGATGCCTTTTGAGCTGATGGGGCGTGATGTGCTGGTTGTCCTGCTAAATCCATACAACAAGCCGCTTCGTCAAAGAGTTCAGGCATTAATTGGGCGGCAATGCCATTTTTTCATGACGCCTCCAGGGGATTTTGACTCCATGATGGATCGGTTCTTTAAGAAAGACGCTCAAATATCCGCTGGACAGGCTACTCCGTAGAGGCCCCTACGGAGAGGAGTTTGATTTCCTCGTTATATCTTAATTTCACTTTTTGCTTGTCAATGGATTCTATGGTTACACCCTCAATGGTTTCTCCAGGGCTAAGCATTTGACCATTCAGAATGGCGGCACTTCGGCCGTTTTTTGAACTCCCAATGATTCCGGAAACCATAATTTTAGGCCATAGAATGGGGAGTTCGAGTTTTGCCGGGGTCGGAGCCGGATTTGATGATTTTTGATAGGAAGGTGTTTTTTCTGCGACGGGAGTGGTGGATAAAGGGAGTTCTTGGGCCTTAGGAACCGATGGTTGTATTGTTGCTGGAGGCGGCAACGTTACTGGCGGTGGAGGTGTTGTGGGTTGGACTGCCGTTGTTGGAGGTTGGGGCGGTGATTTTACCGCTTCATTTATGGTGATTTTGGATTGATGGGCCGGTGATGCTAATGGTGTGTTGTTAGTGGATATCACCGTTTTGATGATTGTCAAATCAGGTTTGGCTTGCCAGAGTTTTAAACCAAATACCAAAAGCCAGAAAATAAACAGGATGGCAAGCGCTCCTCCTCCCACTATGCCCGCCAGAAGTGTCCAAGAGCGACGGGCGGGCTCTTCTTCCAAAGGGAGCTCCGGAGGAAGGGGCGGGGGAACAGCGGGAGCAGGGGGCGAAGGAACGGTGGCACTCCCAGGCTTTTCATTTTCTTCCCGCTGTTTGCGAAGGGCTTCTTCTATCAGGCTCAAAGTAATCTCCTCTCGTTTGTCATGGCGTATCATATTTACTGATTTTCGTCAAAAAGCTTTGAGTTTCAACAGTAATTTCTATAGGTTGTCGTTCTAGTTTCATGCATTAAGTCAGATGTTTCCCTTCAGAAAGGTATGGTGAGCGTGGCAACCCAAGATTTTAAATCGGCCTATAAAACCATCATGGATGATCATTTTTCTCCCCGTTTGGAAATCAGTTTTGTGGAGGATGATGGCGGACGCCAAACTTTAAGTTATGAAAAAACAGCTTGGCAAATTGAGGGGGTACACAAAGGGTTGCGTTACGGTGAAAATCCTGGGCAGGAAGCGGCACTTTATAAGTTAGTGGGGGGGAATTTACGACTGGGGGATGTGACGTGTTTGCAGGCTGGTAGGTATTTGGCCTCGGATGTAGAACTTCTGCAATCTGGGAAACACCCTGGGAAGACGAATATTACTGATGCTGACAACGCATTGAATGTTCTGCGCTATCTTATGGATGAGCCCTGTGCGGTGATCGTCAAGCACAATAATCCCTGTGGTGCAGCCAAAGCGTCCTCGCTGGCCGATGCCTATCGAAAAGCCAATAGCGCGGACCGGGTAGCCGCCTTTGGAGGAGCCATTGCCTTAAATCGGACGGTGGACTTGGACACTGCGGCTTTAATATCTAAAAATTATGCCGAAGTGGTGATTGCACCTGATTTTGAAGAAGGCGTGCTGGAGGTTTTTGCTAAAAAGAAAAATTTACGCGTCATGCGTATTGGAAACATGGTGCGGTTGCAAGAATTCAAGGGGGGCGTTGTCGTGGACATGAAGGCTCTTATGGATGGGGGACTCGTTGTTCAAACTTCCTTTGTTCCCAAGACGAAATCGACGGCCGATTTGTTGCCGGCGCAAGCTTTCTACAAGGGAAAGGAATACAAGATTAACCGGATGCCATCCGAAAAAGAATATTCTGACCTGTTGTTTGGCTGGCTGATAGAGTGCGGTGTTACCAGTAATTCCGTGCTCTACGTCAAAGATGGGGTAACGGTTAGTATTGGTGCTGGTGGCCAGGATAGAGTAGGGATGGCTCAATATGCACGGGACAAAGCTTATCGGAATTATGCTGATCGGCTTTGTTGGGAACGATATGGTGTGCCGTACAATAATTTAGGCGATGACTTCCAGCGTAAGGCTATTGATGAAGAGACGAGAGTGGCAAAAGGCGGATTGGTTGGGGCGTGTATGGTGTCGGACGCCTTTTTCCCGTTCAGGGATGGTATTGAGGTGGGACTGCGGGAGGGGATCGTTGCCGTTATTCAGCCCGGTGGATCTGATCGTGACTTTGAGGTCATAGAAGCCTGCAACGAGGTTGGGGCTGCTATGGTGTTTACAGGGCAGCGGTGTTTTAAGCATTAAATTTACCGATGAGGTCGATAAATGGAAAAACCGCCATTCACTGGCGGCTTTTCCATTGTCAGAATATTTAAAATTACCTGATGATTTTCACGCGATAAAATGTCGCGTTGTTGGCGGGGACAATCATCGGCGACCAGGAATTGGTGCCTGTTCCGTTTTGAACAATGCTTACGTTTTGATCGGCCCAACTTCCGTCTGTCAGATTAGTGGCTGATTCAATACGATAAGGCGCAATGGCATGACCGAGCCAAGTGAGTTGAGGCATACCATTGGTACTGATTACCTCACTGATGATCATGAATTTTGAGTTAGCGTTGGTTGGAGAGGTGCCGGCAATATATTCCTGCCAATTGAGCATCCCATCGTGATCGTCATCTGCACTTTCCGCCGATGCCATGCCAGCGTTTGTATCCACTCCCGAGGCGAAGAGCCAATTGTAAGGGATATGATTGGTGGGAGTAACAAAATCAGGAATCTCGCCTGCATTGATGACCAAGTCATCCATCATGCCGTTACCACTCATTATCAACTCGGACATATTGGCCGGATCTACGGAGGTTAAGGATAGCCATGATCCATTTGTGCCGGAGTCCATATCGGCGTTTACATAGCCATACGGGGAGGTTAGGGGTTGCCCATCAATTTTGACCTGGAACATGGGGTTATAGGCGCCAAATGAAAACGGTAAACCTTGATAATTAATAGTTACAGTGAGGCGACACCACTTGCTGTAGGAACCGGCTGTTGTTCCACCGTTGAGGACGGACCATCTTGCATAGCCAGTAGTCCAATGGTCGGGCTGAACGCCATGCCACACTGCGACTCCATTGGTGACGAAGGCGATGGCAAATTGAGAGTTAGAATAGGTTGTGCCGGTTTGTGGGTCTTCGCTGATGTACGGCTGGATCATAGTGTCAATGCAGACCACAGGATCTGATGATCCGACCAACGTATTGGTGAGAACGCCGTCGGAAAGGGTCAGCACGTTATTATGGGGCACTTCCGGTGGGAGGGGCGTTCCCATGAAAGGAGTGGTCAAGTTATCGCTGTAAATTACGTTGGTAATTATGGCACTCTCCGCCACACCTGTCCAAGTGGCGTATGCGGAATTTGATAAAATGGAATCTCCTAGACCTGTTTCAAAGTCGTTTGATTGTAGGATTTGGGCAGATACCAAGCATGGCAACGCACCAATTAGTAAAGATAAGCCGACCCCAATCTTCTTCATTTTCCTGCTCCTTAAAGTATGAATAAGATGCCCCCATCTGAATTCTCTTTATGTAAATAGAATAGCTGATGCATTGGCGCGTGTCAATTGTAGTTAGTATTTGAAATTGACGTTTTAAATAGGCAAAAACAATTGACGGAAGTAATGGGGGGCGGTACAAGAGCCACAAGCCAAGGAGATTGTATGCTTTGCGAATATTGCCAACAAAATGAGGCTACTATTCATCTCACGCAGATGGTGAATAATCAGTCTAGGGAACTGCACCTCTGTGAGGGATGTGCTGAGGAAAGCGGTATGAACGTGCAGAATGTCATGTCGATCCCTGAAATTCTTTTTGGTTTAGGGGCGTCAGGTGCTGTATCCAAAGAAAATGGTCAGCCTTCTACCAAGAGTTGCCCCCATTGCCATATGCGGGATTGTGATTTCAAAAAGACATCCCGTCTTGGCTGTCCCCGTTGTTATGAGGCTTTTGCGGAAGAACTTGGTCCAATGCTTGCCGCTATGCACAAGGGTACACAGCATGTGGGGAAAATTCCTGATTATTTAAGAAAAAATCTTGAAAAATCCTCGCGCTGTGGGGATTTGCAAAGAGCGTTGGAGAAAGCCATTCGTGATGAAAAATATGAGGAGGCGGCGTTGTTAAGGGATCGTATCCGGGAGGCAGAAAATGCGCCTGGATGATTTGATTCACAGTCCTGCCGCCTGGCTGGCTTCGGAAGGGACATCCGGGGTAGTTGTCAGTAGTCGAATTCGATTGGCGCGTAACATCGAGGGGTTGGCTTTTCCTGGTTGGGCTGGTGAAGAGGAGTGTGTGAGGATTCAGGCGCGAGTATGGGAAATGCTGCAAGGTATCAGTTGTCTTGCGCCATGCCTGTCTTTGGAGATGGCGTCGTTGAATGCGGTCGATCGTGATTTTTTGCGTGAGCGGCACCTGATCAGCAACGATTTGGCTGAAAAATCACAAGGTAGTGGCGTGGTAATTCGTGCTGATGAGCACCTGAGTGTGATGGTAAATGAGGAGGATCATCTTCGACTTCAAGCATTACGTCCGGGGTTGCAGTTGAAAGAGTTATGGACTGAAATCAATGATTTGGATTCGCAGATAGAACAGCACATTCGTTTCGCTTTTTCGCCCTCATTGGGGTATCTGACCGCTTGTCCCACGAATGTCGGTACTGGTTTAAGGGCAAGTGCTATGTTGCACGTTCCCGGGTTACGGCTGATTAATGAAATTGACCCCATCATTAAAGGGTTGACGAAAATCGGTTTGGCGGTACGGGGGTTGCAGGGGGAGGGAACCGAAGCATCCGGGAATATGTTCCAGATTTCAAATCAAATGACGTTGGGTGAGTCTGAGCCTGTGATCATTGACCGGTTGGAACGGATTGTGGCAGAAGTGGCGCAACATGAGGCCAATGCTCGGCTCCGGCTCCAGGCGCAACGTGGGGCTTACATTGAGGACTTTGTCGGACGTGCCTACGGGGTTTTGTGTCATGCCCGGGTTTTGAATTCGCATGAGGCATTGGACTTGTTGTCTGCATTGCGTTTAGGCTGTGAACTTGGTAACATTAAAGGCTTACAGGTTGCGGAGGTCAACCGGTTGGTTTTATATTCCATGCCGGGACATCTGCAAAAATCAGAAGGGCGCCTCATTCCGCCAGATGAGCGGGATTTTGTGCGTGCCCGTCTAGTGAGAGAGATTGTTCGGCATGCATCGTTTTAAGCGATGACCTGTCGATTTTAGTGGGAATCATGACCTATGGATAATTCTGGAAATTATACGCCGCGTGCCAAACAAGTCATCCAAATTGCGCGGACGGAGGCGGATCGGTTTAATCATGCCTATGTTGGTACCGAGCATCTCTTGCTGGGGTTGGTGGCGCTGGGGCAGGGGGTTGCTGTTACGGTGCTTGAGCGGATGGGGATCTCGTTGGAGTCGTTGCGGTTGGAAGTTGAAAAAGTGGTGGGGCAAGGGCCTGAAACCAAGACGGTCGGGAATGTCCCCTTTACCCCGCGTGCCAAAAAGGTGTTGCAATTGGCAACCGCTGAGGCTCGTGCCCTTCAACATACTTACGTGGGAACGGAGCATATTTTATTGGGCCTTTTGCGGGAGGGTGAGGGGGTCGCTTCGCAGGTACTCCGGGCACTGAATGTGGATCTTGACACTACCCGTATTGAGGTGATGAAGGAGTTGGATCCCAATTATGAGCCCGGGGAAGGGGAGGAGCCTCCTGATCCGGGGGCTAAGCCGCCTAAACAGGAACCAGGGGATAAGCCCAAGACTCCAGCTTTGAACGCCTTTGGGCGTGATCTTACGGAACTTGCGCGGAAGGGGGCACTGGATCCTATGATCGGGCGCGAGTCTGAGTTGGAGCGGTGCATTCAGATCCTTTGCCGCCGGACCAAGAATAATGCCGTTTTGCTGGGAGAGGCGGGGGTCGGTAAGACGGCGATTGTGGAGGGATTAGCCCAGGTGATTGTGGAGGGATTGGTGCCGGATATTCTCCGCAACAAACGCGTGATCGCCTTGGATTTGGCGTTGATGATCGCCGGGACAAAATACAGGGGGCAGTTTGAAGAGCGCATCAAGGCGGTGATGGAGGAAATCAAACGCTATGGGAATGTGATTTTGTTTGTAGATGAAATTCATACCATTGTCGGCGCGGGGTCAGCGGAAGGGACTTTAGATGCCTCGAATATCATCAAGCCTGCTTTAGCGCGCGGGGAGCTTCAGTGTGTGGGTGCCACCACGATGAATGAGTACCGGAAATATATCGAAAAAGATGGCGCTTTGGAACGGCGTTTTCAAACGGTTCTGGTGAATGAACCGAGTGTGGATGATGCCATACGGATTCTCAAGGGAATCCGGCACAAATATGAAGAGCATCACAATGTTAAAATTACGGACGAAGCCATTGACGCCGCGGCACGATTGACTGACAGGTATTTATCGGGGCGACACCTTCCTGACAAGGCGATCGATACCATTGATGAGGCTGGGGCCAGAGCCCGGATTGTCGCAACCACCCGATCTCCCGAACTGCGACGGAAAGAAGCCGCTATTGATAAAATCCGGATTGAAAAAGAGGCCGCCATTAAGGGACAGAAATTCGAGGAAGCCGCACGGTTGCGTGATCTGGAGCGGCGCGAACGTGAAGAACTTGAAATCAATGTGAAAAAATGGCAGGAGGCCGCCAAGAAGAAAAAGGTCAAGGTGACCGATGAGGAAGTGATGGCGGTGATCTCCAAGTGGACGGGAGTTCCGCTGAAAAAAATGGAGGGGAAAGAATTGGCCCGGCTGTTGCATATGGAAGAGGAATTGGAAAAAACGGTCATTGGCCAGAAAGATGGCATCGTCACCATTTCCAAGGCGTTGCGCCGCTCCAGGGCCGATCTGAAAGATCCGCGTCGTCCTATCGGATCGTTTGTGTTCCTTGGGCCTACCGGTGTCGGAAAAACGCTCCTTGCCAAGACGCTGGCCGAATTTATGTTCGATGAGGCCGATGCGTTGATCCAGTTGGATATGTCGGAATATATGGAGAAGTTCACGGTCTCGCGTTTAGTGGGGTCTCCTCCCGGGTATGTGGGTTATGAAGAGGGGGGGCAGTTGACAGAAAAAGTGCGGCGACGGCCTTATTCGGTGATTCTGTTTGATGAAATTGAGAAGGCGCATCCCGATGTCATGCACATGTTGCTGCAGATTATGGAGGAAGGGCGGCTGACGGATAGCACAGGGCGAAATGTCGATTTCAGAAATACGGTTATTATTTTGACGACTAATCTTGGCTCGGATTTTGTTCGCAAGGGCGGTCTCGGATTTACCGAAGCGAGTTCAGTGGTGAGCTACGAGACTCTGAAGGCGCGTATGCTGGAGGAAGTGAAGAGGGTGTTTAAACCGGAGTTTTTGAATCGCATTGATGAAATTGTGGTATTCCGTCAGTTTGATAAGCCTGAAATGGTGCAGATTTTGGAGTTGGAAATTCGTAAGGTGACAGCACGTCTTGACAGGAAAGGCATTCATTTGGTGCTGACCCCTGAGGCGCAGGAATTCCTTCTTGAAAAAGGGTTTGATCAGGCCATGGGAGCCCGTCCCTTGCGGCGTGCCGTGCAACGTTATTTGGAAGACCCCTTGGCAGAAGATATCCTCCGGGGTGACTTTGTAGGTGCGGAAAAGGTTTCTGTGATCAAGGGCGATAGCGGGTTAGTCTTTAATGCGGTGGTCGGCAAAAAGGTAAAGGCATAAGGGTTTCGCCGTGGGGGAACCCCTCCCGAGGAGAATATTTTGTTCGAGTCACTCACAAATTCATTAGAATCAGTTTTCAAGAAATTGCGTGGCTATGGCCGGTTATCAGAGCCGAATATTCGCGATGCCATGAGAGAAGTGCGTTTGGCCTTGTTGGAGGCTGATGTCAACTTCGAGGTGGCGCGTGATTTCATTACGCGTGTGAGTGAAAAATGCATTGGAGAAGAAGTGCTTCACAGCATTACGCCTGGGCAGCAGGTCATTAAACGCGTGCATGATGAGTTGGTTACGTTGTTGGGCGGGGTAAAAAACCGTCGACTGGAATTGAATCCTTTGCCTGCGCCGGTCATGTTGGTCGGGTTGCACGGGTCCGGGAAAACAACCACTTCCGCCAAACTGGCGGCTTTGTGGAAGAAAGATGGCAAGAATGTATTGCTGGTCGCCGCGGATATCAGGAGACCTGCCGCGGTAGATCAATTGAGGGTATTGGCCCAACAAGTGGGGGTGGATATGTTGGCCCCCGAGCCTGGCGAAACCGTGCCTGTGTTGGGGCGTCGTGCTTTAGATAAGGCCGAGGCCAGCGGGCGGGATGTGGTTTTGTTTGATACGGGCGGTCGATTTCAGATTGATGATGAACTGGTGCAGGAATTGAAGGATTTGCGTGAAATCGTAAAATGTCGCAACACCGTTCTGGTGGTGGACGCCGCCATCGGGCAGGAGTCGGTTCATGTCGCGGAAGTGTTCCACAAAGCCCTCGATTTAAAGGGGCTGATTCTTACCAAACTGGACGGAGATGCCCGCGGGGGGGCCGCGCTTTCCATTCAGAGTGTTACGGGATGTCCTATTCTCTTTACTGGTGTGGGAGAGCGTCTTGGGGAATTGGAACCATTTTATCCTGAACGGATGGCGTCCCGGATTCTGGGAATGGGCGATATTCTCAGCTTGGTGGAAAAAGCGCAGGAATCCATAGATTTTTCCCAGATGGCGGAAATGGAGAAAAAGGTCAGGAAAAACCGGCTTGATCTGGAAGATTTTCTTGGACAAATCGCCCAGCTCCGAAAGATGGGGCCCGTTGAGAGTCTATTGGAAATGATGCCCATGGGGGGTGCCGTTAAAGCTAAACTCCGGGAAGCGGGTGGCGGACAGGATTTTACGCACTTTACCAACCGTGCTGAGGCTATTATCCGGAGTATGACGATTTCAGAACGACGGCGTCCGGAGATTTTGAGTGCAAGTCGCAAACGCCGGGTTGCTGCCGGTAGTGGAACGCAGGTTCAGGATGTGAATGAGTTACTCAAACGTTTTGATCAGGCGCGCGAAATGACAAAACGAATGGGGTCCATGCAAAAGAGGTTGCGCCGAAGGTGAGAATGTGTAATAGTGCGCCGCTTTTTGAGTCTTGGCGGTGAACCCGTTTGTGGGTTTCGGAGTTTTTTTAGGGAGGCATTGAATGTCAGTAAAAATTAGAATGACCCGTACGGGTGCGAACAAGGATATTTGTTATCGCGTGGTAGCCGCCGACAGCAGATCCCCGCGTGACGGAAAGAATCTTGATGTGGTGGGTTGGTATGATCCCAAGAAAAAAGGGGTCAATTTCAATTTGAAGATGGATCGCATTGATCATTGGGTCAGCAAAGGGGCCTTGGTCAGTGACACGGTAAAGAGCTTGATTAAGAAGCACCGTGCTGCATCCGTCCCCAAGGCATGAGTGAATTTTTACCTTTGAGGATTGATGTCATTACCATCTTTCCAGGAATGCTAAATGGGTTTCTGGAAGAGAGTATCCTCAAGCGGGCAGCCCTCAAAGGGGCGGTTGTGTTTAATACGGTGGATTTGAGAAAATTTACCACGGATCGGCACCAAACTACGGATGATCGTCCGTATGGAGGGGGCCCGGGGATGGTCATGAAGCCTGAACCGTTATTTAAAGCCGTGGAGTCAGTGCGGAGTCCTGAAGCGCGCGTGATTTTGATGACGCCGCAGGGTGTGCGTTATGAACAGGCTCATGCTGTTAAACTGGCGCGCGAACGGCATTTGATTTTTATATGCGGGCATTACGAAGGTGTTGATGAGCGGGTGAGAACCCATTTGGCGACCGACGAAATTTCGATAGGGGACTACGTTCTGACGAATGGAGTTCTGCCAGCAGCGGTGGTAATAGACGCTGTGGTGCGATTGGTGCCAGGGGTGCTTGGAAATAGCGAGACGACGTGTGAGGAGTCTTTCACGGACGGGCTATTGGAGTATCCGCAATACACGAGACCGCGTATGTTTAGGGGATTGGATGTCCCCGAAGTCCTTGTCTCCGGAGACCATGAAGAAATTGGCCGGTGGCGCAGGGATCAGGCAGAGCGTCGGACGAGGGATAAAAGACCAGACTTGTTGAAGGTGAGGGAATTATGATCGCAAAAGCATTGGCTATGATTCACAAAGAAAACCTGCGGAAGGATCCTATGCCTCCGTTTGCCATTGGTGACACCGTCAAGGTGCAGGTTAAGATTCGCGAAGGCGCCAAAGAACGCATTCAGGCATACACCGGTACCGTCATCGCGCGGGATGGGCATGCTGCTACGGAAACTTTTACAGTGCGTCGAATTTCTCACGGCGTTGGTGTGGAAAGGATTTTTCCGGTCCACTCACCGAACTTGGCCAGTCTAGTGGTGGAGAGTTCAGGGCAGAGTCGCCGCGCCAAATTGTATTACCTGCGTGACCGCAGTGGAAAGAGCGCGAAATTGCGTGAGAAAAACAAGGCGGACAGCTAAGGGTCCCCTTGCTTCAATTTGAACGTCAGGCTTGGGATCGTGGAATTTGTAGGCTGGCTGGTGTCGATGAGGCCGGGCGGGGTCCTTTGGCGGGCCCTGTAGTTGCTGCAGCCATCGTATTTGACAAGCCTTTTCTTGAGGCTGAACAGTATGGATGCCTCAAGTCGGTCAATGATTCAAAACGCCTGACACCTCGTGAACGTGATCGGTTGTTTACTGTTTTAACGGAAACATGTCCCTGTGTTTACGGGGTAGGGATTGCCAATGTTGCTGAGATCGATGCCCTGAATATTCTGCGGGCAACCCATCTTGCCATGGCGCGTGCTCTCGATGCTGTTTCTCCTCTCCCGGATTTCATTCTGGTGGATGGTTTGCCCGTTCCGAATTTTCCTTGTCCATCCCGTTCGATTATTCGCGGGGATAGCCTTTCTTTGAGTATTGCAGCTGCCAGTATTATCGCCAAGGTTTCGCGTGATCGGATGATGGCGGTTCTGGATCAGCAATATCCGCAGTATGTGTTTTCGCAGCACAAAGGGTATGGAACCCGGATACATATGAAGGCGCTTCTGGATTATGGCCCTTGCCCAGCTCACCGGCGATCTTTCCGTCCGGTTCAAGAAATGTTGCGTTTGCACGGGAGGAGAGTCGATTCGGCCTTGGAGGGGGGCTTATGAAATTTTCCTTGCCGTTTCATCTTGTGACGGGGCTGTGGGGGGAAAATCAGGCGGCCACCTTTCTTGAAAAAAAAGGACATAAAATTTTGAGTCGCCGATTTCGTGTAACGGCCAGGGATGAATTTGATTTAATTACCCGCTTGAACGATACGCTTGTATTTGTTGAGGTGAAAACACGCAGGACAGAGTTGTATGGCCGTCCGGTTTCGGCTGTGGAACGTCGTAAACGCCATCACCTTTCCCGCGCAGCCGTGCGCTATTTGCAGCGATTGAAGCATCCGGTTAATTTCAGATTTGATGTCGTTGAAGTGGTGGGGGAGAAGGATGGCCCTGAGCCCGTGATTCGTCATATTGAGGCGGCTTTTCCGCTGGATCGCTGTTATGCTCTGCCTTGGTAACGGGATGTGTGACGCAAGAATAAGAGGGCAGGATGAAAGTGATGTTATTCTGCCTTTGTGGTTGCGCTCTGGTTCAAGTTTGATATATTCCGCCCCTTCATATTGCTGAAGCGCCCATCGTCTATCGGTTAGGACACCAGGTTTTCATCCTGGTAAGCGGGGTTCGACTCCCCGTGGGCGCGCCAGTCACTCGGGTTCATTCTTTACAGTTATTCCTCTTTCACGTATCGTCAGCCCGATTACTGAACAGATTTTTCAATCCGACTTAATGAGGGTAAAGAAAATGCCTGGTTCGAAAACCCAGAAAAGTAAATTCAAGCGGGTGCTTCTGAAACTTAGCGGGGAAGTGCTGCAGAGCAAGAAGAGTGGACTTAGTATTGATCCGGAAGTGTTGGTCGGGTTTGCCCGGCAAATCAAGGCAGTACGTCGAACCGGGGTCGAAATTGCGATTGTTGTGGGCGGCGGTAATATTTTTCGTGGACATGTCGGTGAGAGCCGGGGGATTGATCGCAATACCGGTGATTACATGGGGATGTTAGCCACGGTCATCAATGCATTGGCCATTCAAGACGCGCTCGAGAAAGAGGGCGTAGACACTCGTGTGCAGACAGCAATTGAAATGCGGCAGGTCGCAGAGCCTTTTATCCGCCGCCGCGCCCTGCGTCATCTTTCCAAGGGGCGTGTGGTGATTTTTGGCGGTGGGACAGGTAATCCATATTTCAGCACGGATACGGCGGCGGCGTTGAGGGCTAGCGAACTGGATGTGGATGCGTTGCTGAAAGCGACCAAGGTGGACGGTATCTATAGTGCTGATCCGGTTAAGAATCCACAGGCGAAGCGTTATGCGCGAATCAGCTACCAGGAAGCAATTGCCAAACAGTTGAAGGTGATGGATGCCGCCGCCTTCGCGCTTTGTATGGAAAATGATATTCCCATTATTGTTTTCGATTTCTTTAAACCCGGGAATCTCGGAAAAGTAGTCGCTGGGGAGTTGATTGGAACCCTTGTTACAGAGTAGGAGGAACTATGGAATCATTGGACGATGTTTTGTTGGAAGCTGACGATAAGATGGCGAAATGCCTAACCTTTTTACATCAGGAATTTTCGGGTTTGCGAACGGGGAAAGCCTCTCCTAGTTTGGTTGAAAATGTCATGGTCCCCTACTATGGCACCCTGACCCGGCTTCGGGAAATTGGGGGAATATCAACGCCCGAGGCACGTATGATCGTGATTAACTCTTATGACCCGACGGCACTTCCGGCTATTGAGAAGGCAATTTTAGCAGCGAATTTGGGAGTGACTCCGAAAAATGACGGACGTGTGATTCGCATTATCATCCCCGAACTAAGCGAAGAGCGCCGTAAGGAATTAGTGAAAGTGGCCAAGCGAATGGCAGAGGAAGGCCGCGTGGCGATACGGAACATCCGGCGTGAGGCAAACGAACAGATTAAATCCCTGCAGAAGGATGGTAAGATCACGGAAGATGAGCGTGATCAGGGGTTGGCCCAAATTCAGAAAGAGACGGACTCCCACATTGCTCAGGTAGATGACACTTTTGCCGCCAAAGAAAAAGAAGTCATGGCGGTTTAGTCGGCAGGGATTAGTCCTTTTTTGTTTTGACTCTCCTAAAGGTTAAGAATAGTTTTGCAAAAAAAAGAGAGGTCCTATGAGCGATGACATTGAATCTGGCAATGGCCCCATTCCCCCTCGAATGACAATTAAAAATCAGGGTCAAAGCGATGTCGCGGCGACGGGTTCACCTGAAGCGGTCACTTTTAAACCCGCTTCAAACACGGGTATCAATACAGATCCAAACCAGGTGCCGCTATCCCTTAAGAAGAAGACGGCACGCATTGCTCTGGATCAGGCAACGGCGGAAACCGGTGCCGCTGCGGTGGTTGCCGGAGGTGGGTTGGCATCTAAAACGATTCGTCTGGCTCCGGCTATGACGGGGCAGGTTTCTGCGGCTCCGTTTCCTTCTGTGGGAAAAGCGCTGACGGGAATGCTTGTTTCCGATGACGCTAAGCGCAAGACGTCCCGTATCTCGTTGGATGCGGTGCTCCCGCAGTTGGAAACAGCTTCTGCAGGAGGAGAGACCACTCCTAAGACGATTCGAATAAAGCGTCCAACCCTTTCTGTGCCGGCTAGTGTGCCTCCTCCGCAGGTTAAAGAGCCTGCCGGTGTATTGGCTGTGGAGACGAATGATAAAAGTCGGACTTCGCGGGTGGATATACCGCAAGAGGCGGTCGTTACGGAGGAGCAGCAAACCCAAAAGAAAACCATTAAAATTCGGCGTTCTGATGGTGGTGGATCTGAAGTTACGGAGGCCCACCGCGCGGTTAGTATTTTGCGGAATGAGGTAGAGGCTGCGGTTCCTAAAGCGGTTCAGGTTGCGGCACCACATTGGTCGTTTGTACTCGTCGCTGCCGCCGCTGTGATTACGATGTGTGTGATGTTGTATGTGTTGATGGCACAAGCTTATCCCGCTCTTGGCTGGTCTGTGGGCGGGTGATTTCGACAATCTCATGGGAAGGTTTTATTTATGGGTAACTCACAAGTTGTTTATATCAAAGGGGCGAACTGGAAAACAGAAGTGCTGGAATCGCCGATTCCAGTGCTCGTCGATTTTTGGGCTGAATGGTGTGGCCCATGCAAAATGATTGCACCCGTGCTTGATGAGCTTTCAGTGGAAATGATAGGAAAAATCAAAATTACGAAGGTCAATGTGGATGAAAATCGTGATTTGGCTACGCAGTTCGGGATTCGCTCCATCCCGTCCCTGCTAATTTTCAAGGACGGTCAGGTCAAGGGACAGATGGTAGGGGCGTTAAGTAAGCTTCAGCTTAAGGATAAGCTGGCTGGTTATCTCTGATTTACACCCATAATTGTCGATCCAGCGTGCGATACTGGATCGCTTCTGACATTTGGTGGGGTTGGATATGTTCCTGATTGTCCAGATCAGCGATCGTGCGTGCTACCTTGATAATCCGATCATAAGCCCGGGCACTGAAATTAAGCTCATTGATGGCCATTTTCAGGATATCTTGGGTTTCATTTGAGAGCGGGCAGAAACGCTGGATATCCTTGGATCGCATGTCGGCATTGTTATGAATCCGGCGAAACGATTTGAATCGTTCGTGCTGGATCTGGCGTGCTGCAATAACGCGGGAACGAATGGTTTCCGAGTTATCTCCCGGGGTGATCCTCGATAGATCCTGATATCGGGTGGTGGGAACTTCGACATGGAGATCGATGCGGTCCAGCAGCGGCCCTGAAATTTTATTTCGATAGTTCTGGATTTGATTGGGTTTACAGCGGCATTCACGTTTGGCATCCCCGTAGTAGCCGCAGGCGCATGGCTGCGTTGCCTTTTTGTCACCTGACCATAACGGCTAAAAAACGGCAGAATCCTTACCGGTGGAAGTGTACGCAAGTCGCACAAAATGAAGCACATACCATCGGCGACCATATCAAATGTCACCGGCTGAAGTTACGCCAGTTCCAATATGAGTTGGCGGATCGTTTTCAAGTAACGCTGGCAACCATCCAGAACTGGGAAAACAACCGCTTTCCGCCCCATACCCGGCTCATCCCCGCCATTATCGACTGGCTGGGCTATAATCCCCGAACTGCTTAATGGGCGGGAGAGCCAGAAACTCTATGATCTCATGGGGGTAGGCCCCGAGAGCTTTGGCGGCGGTGATGAAGGTCGGTAACGGCAAGGGGCGACCGGATTCATAGCGGGCGATATACGCCGGGGAGCGCCGGATTTTCGCGCCCAGTCGCGACCGGGAGAGTCCGGCCTTTTCTCTTTTGTCTCTCAGCCAACGCCCGATTACCTGATGAGCGTTATTCTTCATATCACTATTCATTTCGCGTCCCTCAATTTGTGTTTTGGATAGAGTGGCAGAAGGGATATGGAAAAGATAGTGTCAGACGACCCTTTATTTGGTCACGGAAACGACGAGGTGGAAAACGGCATGAAAAAGCAAAACGCTCGACATCTACACGCCTAGAGTTCGACCGCAATGTCGGCACTGCATATTGACTCCGCGCCGACCATAACCCTCGTCAATTGGTCCGGCACAGACCAGGCACATTGGTTCTCTGTAACGATAGAACCGCCAGATTCGCCAGGCGGTTGGGATGGCGATAATAACGGCAAGACCTAGTCCTAAACCGTAGGCGGGTAAGGCCCACCCCTCGATGATCGGGATGACACCAGCGAATAATTGTGTCCCCGACAAATGATCGGGAATGAACCACCCCAGGAGAAAATAGGCCCCGCCAGCGACCAGCAACCAAAAAATCGAGCGGCGAAACCACCAGAACCATATCAACGTGTTCATAAGGACGTAAGCATAGGGTCATGCTAAAGAATGCGACAAGCCTTTTCGCTCACGTAACACTCATACGCGCCTGCCTGCAAGCTTCACGCCAACCGGCTACTTTAGCCAGTCGCCTGCCTTCGTTATCCCGGCGCGGTCAGCGCCGTGAGAAATAGCTGTTGACTCACCATAATCAGCACCCCATTATTCATTTTTAATCTATTCACTGAACATTGAATTTGGAGCGAAGGAGACGAACCATGGCTGGCGGATTTGCACACATGACACTTGTGGACACGATTTCTCCTGGAAAGTCGGAGGGAGCCAACACGTTGTCAGACCAGATAAAAGGGGCATTGGGGAGCTACACGAACTTTCTTGAATTGGGGGCCGTCAGCCCAGATTACCCATATCTCACTCTGTTCGACCAAAACGCTGAAGGTTGGGCGAACGTCATGCATTATTGGCATACCATGAAAGTCGTCCGAAATGCGATTCCTTTGATTTGTGCCATGGACAACAAATCTGAAGATACGAAGAAATGCATAGCTTGGCTGTTTGGCTATCTCGCGCACATTGTTACTGATTACACCATTCACGCGGTTGTATTCCTGAAAGTCGGACCATATGCGTTGAACAAAATGGCGCATCGCGACTGTGAATTGAATCAAGATGTTTACATCTACAATAAGATTTATGGAAAGAAACTTGACCGTGATGCATATCTTGAGGGGGCTGGCATTGCATCCTGTGGACCGGCGAACAATATGGGCCACCTTGAACCGGCGGTGGCACAACTGTGGACGAAGTGTTTGCCACCAGTTCCTGGAACTGTTTTCAATTTGGGAGATGATTTGGCGCACAAGCCTGTGGCGGAACCCGGTGTTGCCCCTGACCCCGACAAGTGGCACAGCAACTATGTGTCGATGATGGATAATGTTGCACACGGCAGCGGTTATCTTCCTCCTCTCACACGTCACCTTGGCGTGGAAGCGGGCATCGCGTATCCTGCCCTGGATAAATTGGACATGACGTGCATTGAGAATTTGAAAACCCCGGAGGGTGTAATGCATTATGATGACGTATTTCGCCGAACGCAGGAGGAAGTAAAGTCGGCATGGCTACAACTTGACGGCGCATTGAGTACAGGGCAATTAGCTTGCTTGACTATCCCTGATGGCGACCTCGATACCGGGTGTGAAAAACCAAAAATGATTACTTGGAAGGAGACCATATGAACCGACCATGGATACTTACTGTAGCGGTTAGCTGTTTCTTGATGGCGGGGTGCCTATTTGAACATCAATCGCAGATGGACCCGATGATAACCGCTCTCCCCAAGCTGACTTCCGCAATACAGTGGACACCTCATGATGGCTCATTGTCGCAAGAGGCCGTGTTAGTCAATGTGTTCACAAAGAAGCCGGAGTTTAAGCCTATCTTTGCTGACACCCAAATCAAATGGCGGTGTGATTCCAGTAATAACTTCGATGTGTTAGTTTGTTCCCCGGACGGGAAAAGAGCCTTGTTGGAGGATGATTCAAGAACCCCTCAAGTAGACCGTCTGTGGTACCAAATTGATCCCTCACATCCCGCTGAATTCTCGCTTATTCCGATTGGGAAATGATAATTTACAGTAGCCTATTGAAGGAGAAATCATGCAAACAAAGATACTTGGCTCAAGAGTTACTACTATTATCCGCCCACTGATATGCGGCTCGTTACTTGCCGTATTGCACAGCGGCTGTGCTGTCTTGACCAAGACTCAAGTCGGAGAAGTCGCCACCTTTGCCGAGGCGACAAAGGATTACGGCACCCTGCCGGGTGAACCCATTAAAATGTATGGGGATGTTCTGGTTCTCGACAAATTGTTGCAAGTATCAGCGCGACGCTATGAGGTATCACAGGCATCGTCAAACGCTTGGCTAGAAATACAGACCGCGCAGAAACGAGGTGCAGAATTTGACGCCATTGCCACCCAAGCCGATCAGGCGTTAGCGATACTCGATACCTACTCCGAGTTGTTGACGAAATTGTCATCGGACGATTTTACGGATGCACTTGATAAAGGCGTGCAGGATTTGGGCGGCGCACTCGACAAGGACATTGCGCAATACAATAAAACCTTCAGAGAGCCGCGAGGGAAAGACGCCTTAAAGGCATCTGGCTCAATTGTGGCCGAGATCGTACGTGGAGCCGGGGGCATCTTCATTCGAAACCGACAGGCCGTGTGGTTGAAGGAATATGTAATCAAGGCGGACCCCTTGATTGTCGCCCTAATGGACGATATTCATGAATTGATGGGCAAAAAACTAAAGACGCATTTTGTGGCTTTCAAAGATAGGCTTCAGGATGACTTTATGGAGGAAGCACGGGTGTCTGGTAAATTACCGCTCAGCACGGTACTGACAGTGTCAGATATTATCGCTAAAACCGATAAGGCCATCCAGTTGTGCGATGCCGCCGATGCGTCAGCCGCACAATACGCCCAAGCTCATTCTGAACTTGTCAAGGAATTGAGGGAGCGAAAAAAGTTGAAGGCTCATATCCAAGAAATCATCACCCTCGCTAACGAGATCAAGGCAGCACGAAAACTCAAAAACATTTCACAGGATCAATAATTTCCGAAGGGAGTCTTTATGGCAAATTCACAAGTTCAGGATACGTTAGATACGGTTGTCATTGCGCGTAAAGCGGCCAATGGAGCACGCAAGCTGCCTGGTTTAACACCGGATCAACAGGAACTGCTGAATACGGCTTACATACAATTGTCCGATACAGAAGACATGCTTCGCGAGGAAGACCTTAAGGCGAGTGTTCAAGCCCTTCTGACCGGTACAAAATCTCTTTCGGATCTTTGCCGCCAGTTGAATCGGTCAATTGATGCCCTGGCAAAAGTTGCTTCAGTTATCGACGATGCGGCCAAAGCTATCGGCGCATTGGCAAGTGTTATTTCAACGGCTGCTGGTGCGAAAATAGTGTAACGGTTTTTTCCAAACCAAACACCAGAACGCTCCCGACGACAGCCTTAATTGTTGCTCTCTCCGTTGCTTCGGTTGACTGAAAGGCTGTTCGCCTGGGGGTTTTTATCTACTTAGGTATTATCCAGGAGCGAATGCCTCTCCTGACTACAAAGGTATGTTGCAAATTCACGATCACAGCCATAGTGTTTTTCACCATGGGCGTGAAATTGATCGACAAAAGAGCTGAAGTTACTACACGTAGGGCAGAGATTTGCAATCCCTTTCGCATTCATGCATTTCTCGCCATGAGAACTACTGCAATGGTTATAACACTCCTTCAGAATAGGGAGAGACTTACCGTATCCTCGCAAAATATATTCCGTCATTTTCGGATAAACGGTTTCTTGGGCAAGACTGTGATCTTCATCCCAATGTTTTTGGAGACGGGTTGCCCCAAGTTGTGATTGGCGAAAAGTCTTCAGTGCCTTCAAGTCATGGACTTTGATGCCAAGTTCGGCCTCAATTGTATTAAAAAACTTAGCGATGGTGCAAAATGAACAGACGAGATCTTCTTCCTCATCAGGATCTGGTGTAACTATTTCATTTCTCAATATCTCCTCAGTAACTGCACCGTTGTGTTTAGCAACCAAAGGGGGATATTGAGCCACGTACAACAATTCGTGTGCAAAACAAAGTAATCGTTCTGTTAGCTGCTGCACATTCGTTGGTGAGAATTCAGATTTAACGAGGACTATATAGGCGACAATCACATCATGCCCATCCCTGGTTTTCGAGAAAGTGGGGTGGCATGAGCTCTTTTCATCAACAGGGAGATTGGTGACACCTTCAGGAGGATTGTATTCGACCAAGACAATTGAATACTTAAAGTGTCGATCCCTCGGCACCTCTGTGCCTACTAATTGACGCGCATAAACATGCGGGAAATTTACATCACGATCCTCGTCACCCAAAGGTTTATAAGGTCGCATTACGCTACGAAACACACGTCGCTTTTCAAAAGGGAATTTCATAATACCACCACATAAAAACCCCCTCTATATCAGAGGGGGGGATGATTAGATTGTTCATGTTACTCACACGAACAATCAGTTCTGTTCAGCCTTAATATCCGCATCGATTTGGTCAAGCACCTTCTGATGTATCGGTCCCAGAACATGCTTGTAAAGGGATGTTAATTTCTCATGCGGAATCTGGCGATTGGACTTCGTGTGGTGAGCGCGAAACCCATATGGATTCTCTGGAACAGAAAACCCACCTGGTGCCCGCGGCAAACTACTTAGTTTTTGTCCAGCACTCATGTTAATTAATGTCCTCCTTTCTATCTGCGGATAGTGTACCATATCACTCCGATATAGTAAAACCATCAAAACACAACAGACCGCCGAATCAGCGTCATCATCTAATCAGACACTGAAACATGTGGTCATCGCCCAATCATTCCTCGTCGATCTGGAAACTCCAGACCAAAGTCACTAGATTCTCAACTTGGTCTAGTTGGCTTATTTCTACGCTCTTTACCTATCCCCTGTCCAATGAAAAAACACGGCACAAAATCGAGCATGCCGCAATATGTCAAGGGTTATTTCATGGGAAGCACAAGATATGGTAGGATCGTGTTCCAGCGGCATTGCACAACGTCTCAGACTGGCTGCGATGCTCTCATTCAAACTCCGGAACGCGCCCGCCTGCAAGCATCGCGCCAACCGGCTCCAGCCCGAAACCGGGAGAATACCCGGTATCAGGCTTCCACCGTTTGTCACGCCCCTTGCACCCCCGCTCCTTTGGCCAGTCGCCCCGGCCTGAACCAAACCCTTTTTATGCGTTCGTTCGTCACCAGTTCCTCACACGTTGCCCCCGCCTGCCTGACGGCTGTCCCGGCGTGGTCAACCGTCGCATAAAAAGCTGTTTAGTCCCGGCCTCCCAAGAACGGCGGGCGCTCTTATGGCGCTCTCGCTTAACCCCGGCGTTTCCCGCCCCCAGTGGGGGCTCGCCCAGGGTCGCCCGAACGCGGGCCTCCGGCTGTCGGCACCGCGATCAGGCTTCGGGGAAAGTTTCCCGATTCAGTTTAGCGACAGCAACTCAAGAAATCCCAACCGCATTTTTCACAAGTCGTTTCATTTTCGCCCATTGTGCCGCCACACCGCAAACACATAAGCACTCCATATTGAGAAAATCGCCAATATCGCCGAATGACAAGAAATGCTGATAATGCTGCGGCCAATGAACAAAAGCCGCAAACTGGCCAGAGCCACTCTTGCATAGTCCTTGCAAATTCCCCGATGCACATCATTGTTGCAATATGCGTAGGCAGAAACCATCCGAGAAAATAGCAGGATACACCAGTTCCTGACAACCAGATGATCGTCCACCTGAACCACCTTAGATACATTAACCAACGCATTATGCCATCCTATACGTCACGCTTCCAAAAGAGCATTTATCCGCTTAAAGACATTTTCGAATCGATTCAATGTGTCATCAGATAGATCCTTCTCAAGTGAAGACGAGTTCTCGACAAAATACCGAGCTGAGCGGTAATGGCTAAATTGAATCCCGTTGCCAAGCGGGGCCGTTTTAAGGAACTCGGATATTTTTTGCGTTATCCGCGTAGCGTCTGATTTGAAGTCTGAAGCCTTGATGACTTTTGAAAGCCCATCCTTAAACTCAGAATTCACCAGCTTCAGGTAGAACGAGAGATCAAACATATCTTCAACATCTGCCTCTGATTGCGAAGTAAATTCGGCATAGGTCAGTACGTTCTTTTTTTGGAGCAGTTTCCGCTTATACAAGTTATCAATGTTTTGACGATCCTTGGCTTGAACATCTAAGAGGGTGGCGATAGTTACTCCAGACTGAGAGCCGAGCAATGACACAAACGTTGGCACTTTATCAGCACCACCAACCGGAGTGATTGTCCATTTCGGACTCAAGCCAACTCGGTGTTTGCGTTCAAGTATCTGCGACATCGTCTGAATATAAAGCAAATCGCTTACCCCTTCAACAACTAGGCAGCATGGTCCGACAAATAGTGACTGATGAATTTCATAACCAAGCGCCCCTTGTAGAGGGAATAGGCTGTCATCGGTTGCCAGCAAGACATCGCTCAAAACTTTTGTGCCATCTTCGCTGGGCGGTAATGGTTCAGTCTTATCAATGCCTCTGTCTTGTACGATTCGTACTCGCTCGAAATGGCTGGAATCAACCATAAATGGGGAGTGGGTTGTGTAAATAATTTGATGGTGCGGCAGCAGCTCTTCTTCAAAATAGCGCAAGAGATCCGCTTGAGCGCGAGCATGTAACGATAATCCCGGCTCATCCAGTAACAAGATCACGGGTTCTTTCCTTCGCTTTAATTGCGAATACCACGCCAAGAAGGAAAAGAACCAGACAAAGCCTTTAGATCTTGTGCCGAGATTTGTGGTGACCATATGGCGCGAGTCAAAGACTTGAGCCCAGATGTTCGTCCCGCTCTGCATGCCCTCGGGATCTCCAGGGCGGCCTGGGCGAACGTCAAATCTCATGTGTAAGTGTCTGTTTTGTGACCAATATTTCAGGACTTGTTTACTCAGGTGATTCCCGGCACCTTCAAGCTTATTAATCAACTCTTGGGTTTTTGAGGGATTAATCAACTGATCAAGATCAAGGCGGGCCATCTCAATCAGACCGAGCATTGGGTGATCTGACGGATGCAAAGCATTCCTGCTCTGGCGATTTTTCAGTTGCTCGATATTTTCACGGCCGCGCATTTCATAGTATTCATCGAAATACAGGTATTTTGGCTCAAGAGCTGAAAGGAGTTTGTCCCAAATATATTGCTCCAAACTCTTACTGGACTGGATGCTTGCGAGTGAGCTTTCCAACTGCACGACTGTATTTGTGCGTTCTTCGCTTTTCAATGCCGCCAATGCTTTTTCAAGTGTGTCGCATGCCAGTATTTTGCTTTCTGCTGGCGGCGGTAGGTTCGCATTCTTGACGAGATGATGAAGGGCTTTGCCAAAGTTTGCCTTAATATCATGAGTTCTTTTGTTGTCGTAGTCCTTTGTGAGGGTGATCGTTTTATTGCTTAGCACCCCATCCCCAAATTGGGCGGCAACTAATTTCTTTTCGATATCCGACAATTCATATGTCGCCTGAATTACCACGGCGTGTTTGCGCCTTCCCGCAGCCACATCATGCCGGTAATCTTCCACATCATTACGGGGGTAGTCTTCTGTCACATCAAAACTCCCCTCGTTGGGAACCAAGGGGTTTAGATGATACAGCGCTTTCAGCAAAGAGGTTTTTCCGGACTCATTCTTTCCGACTAGGCATGTGATATCGCCCACGGAAAATTCGCCGGAATCGCGAACACTCTGAAAATCTCTAACGCATATAGTTTTAAGTTTCATTTCGCACCTTTACTGACATTTAATATCGAGGATGCTACGCTAAGAGGTAGCTTCTTTCAAGAGTGGTGTATTGTATCTGCTGGTCCAGAGAACGTCACCGCACTAAACGCCTTGCTTACCACCCCGGCCACCATAAGTTTTAGGTAGATGTGGTAATTCGGCAGGTTCAAGATGTCCGTCGCCCGAAACTCCGGGTAAAAGGCTTTTTCCAAAAGCTCTGCATCAGTAACTCCAACCCGGAAGGTAATGATCGTCCCGGCATTCCCCAGGATCGCCTCCCGTACCGTCTCATCTAACTGACTGGCAAACTGGTGTGCCAGAATAAGGCCCAGCCGGTATTTCCGTAATTCGGACAACATATTGGCCAAGCTCGGGGTGCTGAAGGTCTGGAATTCATCCAAATACACATAGAAATCCCGCCGGGCAAATTCTGGGCAATCCGCCCGTCGCAAGGCGGTGCGACCAAGCTGGGCGACAATGAAGGCACCGAGGAGCGAGGCCGTGTCCTCACCGATCCGTCCCTTAGCCAGATTGACCAGGAGGATCTTGCCGTCATCCATAATCTGGCGGAAATCGAGGACGTTGGTATTGCCAGTCAGTAACCGGCAGAGCAATGGATTGGACAGAAACGCCCCGATCTTGTTCTGAATCGGCGCAATCGCCTCGACCCGGAACCGGATCGGGTATTCCTCGTATTCCCGTAACCAAAACTCCCGCACCGCTTTGTTCGGCAGGTGCAGGGCCACTGCCCGCCGATATTCCCGGTCATTGAGCAGGCGCAGAACATCCAAGAGCGAAGCATCCGTTTGGTCCAACAGGGCCAGCAAGGCATTGCGTAAGATATGTTCCAAGCGGGGTCCCCAAAACTCTTTCCAGATCTTTTTGAAGACATCAATCAAGTCGGAAGCCACCAAGGCCCGTTCCGCCACTGGCACATTGTGCAACGGATTGATACTCAGGCCAAGCGTCCGGTCTGGTGCATTCAAATACACCACCTGATGACGGCGGTGTCCGGGGACGGATCGCAAGACCTGTTCCGTCAAATCTCCGTGTGGATCTAGCACCGCCAACCCCTCGCCGTTCTCGATGTCTTGCCGGATCATGTTGGCCAACAGGGTTGATTTGCCCGTGCCGGTCATGCCCACCACATACATGTGACTGCGGCGGTCCTTCCGATATATGCCAAAAACGCGCCGATCATTCCGGTGATTTACCTGCGCTATTATGGTGATGCGCTTGTCATTATAGGCGGCCATGGGCCTATGATAGTCCGCTAATCCCAATCCTGCGAGAGAGGCAAACTTGCCGATTTCGGCAAGCTTGGCGTCCTTTTGCCTAATTCCGTCCCGAGTATCCTTAACTCTGGATACAAGTTCTTTCATGACAGCAGTTCTTTAACAGAGGAGGAAGTTTAGGTCTTACCAATCGGTTTGTGCCGATATCTAACTCGGGCGGGTGTCCGGAGTGTGTATGCCGCCAAGCGCGGCCCAACCATAACAGTGGTGGCCGCCAAGGGAGTATTCCGCCTTGCTGCCACCGAAGGAGTAACATGACAGCAGCAGGAGGAGTGATGTTGGTTCAGCAAATCGTCCCGTTAATCCGGGCGGCGGTATCACGAGGTGCCGTCAAGCCGATCGGCGCCGAAGATCTCGAGGAACTGGCTGCTGAGGGTTTCGCGCTGGCGGCCCGGTGGCTGGATTCTGCCGAACGACATGGCAAGATCGTCTCGCCAAACAGCCTGGCCTACTACGCCATACAGGCGCTGAAGAGCGGCCGGCGGTCAGGATCATCTGGCCGGACGGACGCGATGTCGGCGGCCGTGCAGTTGGATGGAGCGGTCACGATGACGTCGATGGACGAGGTGCTGAGAACCGATGCCGAGGCTAACTGCGACATCACGCTTCACGATGTTCTGGCTGGCCAGAGCGAATCCGCCGACATGGTGGCCGCCAGGAATCTGGACTGGTCAATGGTGGCGGAGCGATTGGATCGTCGGGAGCGCTATGTTGTCCGCGAGACCGCCCTGGAGACGCCAGGGACCAAGCTGGCCAAACGGTTGAAGGTCAGCACAGCGCGGGTCACTCAGATCAAGCGGAAAGTCGCGGGGAAGATCCGCGACGCCTGGGGCAATGATGCGCTACAGGATGCCTTGAGGAAGCAGGCGTGGCAGTCGCGGAGGATCAAAGGCCGGAAGGCCGCCTAAACGCACCTCCATATCATGGCAATGCGAAATTGCCAGGGGCAGAATGTAACAGTTCTGCCCCTTTTTTCTGTCCCCAGAACATGCCTAATTCGGCATGTTTGCCCTCCTTTTGCCAAATCCAGTTCCACGTATGCTTACTCTGGAAACGAGTTCTTTCATGACAACAGTTCTTTAACAAAGGAGAAGTCCCATGCATTACCAAACCGCCTTGGTCCAGTTACCGTTGGTGTGTGAAGTGGCGAAAACGATAGTTCACACGCCTGAAGATGCGGCCACAATCTGTGCCGATCTCAAAGAGTTGGCCCAGGAAGCCTTCCATGTGCTCTTGCTCAATACCAGAAACCGGTTGATTAACCGGCAGATGGTGTCGCTTGGCGTGTTGGACAGTGCGCTGGTTCATCCACGGGAAGTTTTTCGGCCCGCGTTCCTACAGGGCGCGGCGGCCATTGTCCTGGTTCACAACCACCCCTCCGGCGATCCCACGCCGAGTGCCGAGGATGTCCGTCTGACCCGCCAGTTAATTCAGGTCGGGCAAGTGATGGGCATCAAGATTCTCGATCATGTGATCATCGGTCGGGTAACGGATTCATCACGAGGGTTCTTGAGCCTGCGCGAAAGCGCCGTTTGTGAGTTTGACAGTTGAGATGGAAAAAACAACAAAGGAGGAGAAAGACAATGAGTACGGAAATCTATGAACGGGTGACGGCACGGATTATTGAGCAGTTGAAACAAGGGGTGGTGCCGTGGCAACGGCCTTGGGATGCTCGGGTGAGCCTGCCCAGGAATCTAGTCACCCAGAAGGAGTACCGGGGCATCAATGTCCTGTTGCTCCTGTCCATGTCGTACAAGTCGCCGTATTGGCTGACTTTCCGGCAGGTTAACCAGGCGGGCGGCACCGTCCGCAAGGGCGAAAAAGCCTGCCCGGTGGTGTTCTGGAAACAGTGTACCTTTGAGGAAAAGGAAACTGGCGAGCAACTGGTGGTGCCGTTTCTGCGGTACTACTATGTGTTCAACACCGCTCAGTGTGACGGGCTCAAAGAGGAGCCTGAAGCCGTGGTGATATCCGGTCCGGCTGATTCGCTGGACAAAGCCAAGGACATTGTGGCCAAGATGCCACTCTGTCCGGCCATCAAGCACGGCAAGGTCAAGGCCAGCTATTCACCCAAGGAAGACCGGGTCAACATGCCGTCGCCTACCCAGTTCGCCAAGCCCGTGGATTACTACGCGATCTTGTTCCATGAACTGGTGCACTCGACCGGCCATGAAAGCCGGTTGAAGCGGCCAGCAGTCATGGCAGGCGGGGTGTTTGGTTCCGATTCCTACAGCAAGGAAGAATTGCTGGCGGAAATCGGCGCCTCCTTCCTGTGCGGCCAGGCCGGAATCTTAGACCGAACGATTGACAATTCCGCCTCGTATATTGACAACTGGCTTGGCCAGTTCAGCCAGGATACGAAGCTCATTGTCCAAGCGGCGGCCCAGGCGCAACGAGCCGTGGACTTCATCCTGAATATTGGCGGTCAGTCGGACGCAATTGGCCGACCAGAGGCCGCCGAAACGATAAAGGCCGCTCCTGATCAACAAGCGGCGTGAGATACATGTATTAGGAATGGCTGGCCTCGGAAGATGCCAGCCATTCCGGCCCTGTCAATAACGACTGGGCTTTTTTGTGCCCGCTTTTTCCCGGCTTGACGCGGACCGCTGGGAAGTAGATATAAAGGGGGAAGAGACGAACAGAACGACGGGAGAAATAGGGCTTGGCTTCGGCTGAGTCCGCCATGACAAACTGACTTTAACGAACTAACAATTTGAATTTGCGTTCACGCGCAGATCGCTTCCATCGAAAATTACCACCGCTTGCGCAAGCAAGCAGCCAAAGAAGCGGACTCACGGGGACGCGCTCCTATGGGGCGCGACTCCTTGTTTTGTGTTTCTTTGGCGGGGTGTGGTAACCCTTCGATGGAGGCACGAGCTTGGAGCTCGCGTCCCTCTTTTTGGGGAGTGGTCTGGTGCCAGGACTATCACCATGCCGCCCCGTTCCCATAAATCCATCAGTGATGTAAAGGCCTTGTTCGCCCGCCGCTTGAAGGCGTGGCGCAAGAGCTGTCGCTTGCCCCTCAAACGTGTGGCGCTGGATCTTGGTTTGTCCGAATCCGCCTTGTGCCAGTGGGAAAACGGCCTCACTTTCCCGTCGGCGGAACATCTGACCCTCATCGCCCAGTATGCCGATTTGCCGCCCTGCCATTTTTTCTGCCCGGATTCCCACAGCCGTTATTGCCTCGTCACACTTAAGCCAAACCGCAAACTACCGGAGAGAATCACCACCGCGCCCCGTACCATGGTACTGGCCAGCCCCGACTGCCCACTATGAACTCACCGCCCTTAGATGCCACCACTGACCCCCTCTGGAAACGCTTCCTGCTGTTCGTCAGCGGCATCGGGGGCACGGTCGGGTTCAGCTATTTCTTCGACTACGTCATTTACCCGATAGTCACCTACCAATGCGGCGTTCTGAAAAGTTTCCTCATCCTTTTTGCCGCCGCCTGTTTTCTGAACTGGGTCATGATCTTGTTTTACGATCTGTTCAAAAAAGATCTCTTTGGCTTCGAGGCCATCAAACAGCTCAAGGCGAGCGGCGCACAGGCCCAGCGGAAGACCTGGCTTCAGACGCTGGTCGCCCGGGGCGATTGGTTCGCTTTCATTGTCCTGTCAGTCTATGACCCCTTCCTGGCCACCCTTTACAAACGCGATCTTCACAGTTCGGGTCTGAAGCCAAAGGACTACGGCGTCCTCGTGGTGAGTACGGCGGTGGCCTGCCTGCTCTGGTCCGGCTTCTGATCGCACAACATACAGTGACCGCAAAAATGCCTTGGTGCTTGAACAAAAGCAAGCGGAGGATTCTTTGGCAACATTGAGTGACACAATGCGCACTTTGCCTGATAGGGCGTCTGAAATATTCGAACTCGCTTCCACAGCCTGGGATATATGTAAAATGGGAAATCCCGACGAAAAACGAGAATTACTGAAAATCATAAGTTCGAACCTGAAGGCAGAAGGGAAAACCTTTTATATGACAATGGTTTCTCCGTATTCCGAACTCTCACAACGATGCGAAAACGCTTACGGTCGCCCAGATCGAGATGCCCGTCGAATGTGGGAGGTCATAATTACGGCCCTAAATAAGGGTAAAAACGAACAAGACTCTTGCCTCAATTCTAACGGGCCGCCAGTGAATTTGTTAGATCGACCATTTCCCGATCCAGCCAAACCAATGAATGACTTAGCGGCCTGACGGCCGAAATTATGGCAATGGAAATTTGCCCGAATCGGCAAGTTTGCCCGTCTTTGTTACCTTTACCATTCGCGCTAACTTAATCACTATGAACAAAACACCAAACAATCTTCGTCTGTATCGCAAACAAGCTGGCCTATTTCAACGAGAAGTTGCCCAGGCCTTGCGACTCGACTGCACTGACCGCATTTCCCATTGGGAGAAGGGAACAGCCGTTCCTTCCCTAATCAACCTTTTTCGACTGGCTTCAATCTACAAAGTTTCGCCTCAGGATCTGTATTCGGAGCTGTGGCAAATGACGGTAAACCAGTTTGGGCAGAATCGAATGCCTGCTCAAACTTTGTCCAACACTCATGACAGCGACACGACTGGTCTGTCTTTTCCCAAGCCAGCCTCATTGCCCGAAGTCTCTTGTATTTCTGATTCTCAATTGGATCAGCGCTGATTCGGTCACGGAACCGGATCACCAGCCGTAAATACCGCTCCATTCTGTCTTGCACCTCCCTCAGCTTATCATCCGAGAACGTGGGATAGGTTTCCCTCAAGCCTGGTAATATCGGGCGGTCAGCAGAATATCCGGCCTCGTAAAACGGGACGGATCGTGTTTGTGATGTTTTCATGGATTCACCCTAGCACGCATTAACGGGTATACATACTTGTATGCGCTATCAGTAATACAACTGCTGACGTGTACAGCAAACCCACAAATGGCCCCGACTTATAGCTCCATCTATTAATTCTTTTTCTAACGCATGTTATACTCTCCCCATGGGATCAACCAATATCTACATCGACGGGAATAATCTCTATCGCTCGGCCAAAGAGTTGGGTTTTGAAATTGATTACAAAAGGTTGCGTGGTTGGTTGAGGCAGAAATATAATCCGGCTTCGGTACATTTGTTCATCGGTCTGGTGCCGGAACGGGTAAAGTTTTACGAATACCTGCAAAGCTGCGGCTATATCCTGGTTTTTAAGCAGACCGTCTCAGTGGGTGAAAAGATCAAAGGCAATTGCGATGCCGAACTGGTCCTGAAGGCGACCTCTGATTATTACGAAAAGGCTTTCACTTCCTGCATCCTGATTACCGGCGATGGAGACTTCGGTTGTCTGGTGGAATTCCTCCATGACAAGCAGTCAATAAAGGGTGTGATCGCACCGGATGAAAAGAAATGCTCTATCCTCATCAAAAACAAAAACGTGGAGATTACTTTCTTGAACCACCTGTATCACAAGTTTTCCACCAAGCTCTAAAAGAAAAAGCCCCCGATGCAGACGTATCTGCACAGGGGTCTCTTTCGTAGTGATACCAATAGTATATCACAACCAGTTGACTTTGCAATATGGGTGACCCGGTTGATTGTTGGTTGATGCTGACCACTTGTGATGAGGTCCTTGGGGATTCGAACCTTTGTGATGGCTTCATTGAGCCATTTCCCTGGATATCCAGTGTCACAAGCAAAACACCGCCAACATCATCATGTGACGGTGTCGAAATACCCATATTTTTCAGTGCTTATACGACGTTGCCATTTCTAACGCTTACGGTCGCCCAGATCGAGATGCCCGTCGAATGTGGGATGTCATAATTACGGCTCTAAATAACGGTAAAAATGAGCAAGACTCTCGCCTCAATTCTAATGGGCCACCAGTGAAGTTGTTAGACCAACCATTCTCTGATCCATCCAAACCAACGAATGACTTAGCGGCCTGACGGCCGAAATTCTGGCAATGGAAATTTACCAGAATCGGCAAGTTTGCCCTCCTTTGTTACCTTTACCATTCGCGTTAACCTAATCACCATGAACAAAACACCAAACAATCTCCGCCTGTATCGTAAGCAGGCCGGGCTATTCCAAAAAGAAGTCGCTCAACTTTTGAAACTCGACTGCACTGACCGCATTTCCCATTGGGAGAAGGGAACCGCCGTCCCTTCCCTCATCAACCTTTTTCGACTGGCGGCGATTTACAAAACCTCGCCCCAAGACCTCTATCAAGAAACATGGCGGACAATTATGAACCATCATGGCCAAACATCCACGGCCAATGAAATACCCGTTACTTTTGAGGAACCACTCACTCCCGACTTGCATTGACCACAAGTGGATTCTGTATAGAATCAGGATGATGAATTCAAGCACCACATCGCCGCTTGGGGTAGATTTTCCGCAACAATTGCTTGATGCGTTTAATGAAGCGACAAAACAAGCCTGTCAAATTCTTTGGGAAGCGATCAAACAGGCCATGATGGAGCACTGGCTCCTCCTTCTAGCTGGGCTCGCTTTTTTGCTGGTCATTGCTGTGATCAAATATTGCCTAACGGGACTATGGGGTATGTTAGCGAGTGTCGTGTATAACTATCTCTATTTCGGAACACTATTTGTAGTCATCTCAATTTTCGGTCCAGAAATCTTTGCCAGTGATTATTGTAAAATCTTTCTCACTATACTTTATATGGTCTGCTTTACTCTCGTCGGAATATTTGTGAACACAACAGGAATACGCAAAGGATGGAACGGCTAGCCATGAGAATCTTATTAATCAGCCTTTCATTGTTTGCCACACTTTCCGTCCACACTCTGGCATTACAAACCAATGAAGCCATCACCTGTGGTGATTTTGAGACTGCCACAACGCGCACTAACTGGTGTGTCGTGCCTTTTGTTTTGCCTGGTTGTTCAAGCAATAGCGCCGGAATTATCTCCAACAACCTGCGTTCGTGTAGTGGTAATTGGTACGGCTTTCTTGGCGACTCAAACAGCGCAAGCTCAAACGCCTGTGGTTCATTGTATCAACGCCTGACTTTCCCGACCAATACCTATTGGCTCGACATCAGTTTCTATCTAAATATCTCAAGTGCGGACTCAAAGACCAAGGCATGGGATACGCTTACGGTGCTCTTCTGCTATCTGAACAACACAAATGGAGTGATTACAAATAATGTCATCGCCACATTTTCAAATATGGATCAATCGTCTGGTACCGGTTCCAATAATTATAGCAGACAGTTTTTCACCCTATTCCCTCGCCATGATCTTGGAACAAAAGGCTGCTTGATGTTTACCGGTTCCACTGATGGATCATATTACACAACCTTTCGTGTTGATGACGTTTCCGTGCATATTGTCACCCCTGATCCGCCTCCAATCTGGACCCTTACTCCTTCTGTAGTTGGAGGACACGGGACCATCTCGCCATCGATCCCGGTGGCCGTGACCAATGGAGACGCTAGCGATAAGATGTTTTATGCTTCGCCAGACAATGGCTATGACGTTTGTGCGTGGTATGACAACGGCAATGTTTCTCAGTGGGGAGGCACTAGTTTTGGACTCGGTAGCGTCGTCACTAACCATGCTGTATCAGTTGTATTCACACAGACCGTATATACACTTGCAATAATGATAACCGCAGGAGAGGGCACTTGCGTCCTTGATCCTCCTGGCGGGTCATATCCTGCGGGAACTAAGGTTTCGATTACAGCTTGTCCGGCAGACGGATATCAATTTTCTGAATGGTCAGGAGTGACTTACAGCCTTCATAGCAATATCGTGTTCCAAATTAACACGAATTATGCAGCAACATGCGATATTACTAATGGTAACAATATTGTGGCAGCTACTGACAGTAAACTCGCGCTACTTAACCTATCTTTCGTGCAATTATATAATCCGAAGCCGACGCTAATCCAGCCAACCGCACAATCAACCCCCATGTTTATTATACAGCCAACCCCATCATGGTTAACGGTCATCGAAACATGTGATGATTTAAATACTTGGTGCCCTATCTCAACAACCAAAGAAACTCCATCGAATTTTCAATTCCCATCGAATCATGATATTGGTTTTATTCGTGGGCGTGTACGGCAGGTGTTCTCGTATCCACCCTTCATGAAGTTTCCCATTCATGATGGAGCAAAATCACACACTTGGCTTACTGCAAAAGTAACTGCCATTATGGATCACTATCCTCCCGATAGAGTCGGGGGCGTTTCGGTAAAACAGGGTGAAGATGATAAGCATATTATCACAACTTATCTTGGTGATACAATGTCCTGCAATACGAATGATAAAACGACATCGTATGCAATACTCGGGGATTCAAAACATAGGCTTAGTAAGCCATTTGAGTTTACGTATGCTGGAGTTAGCAATGAGCTCGGAGCAGGAGCACTTCAGTACGACAATCATCTAGGGTACGATTATGATTTTGACGAAGGCACGAATATTTACCCTGTATACGGAGGGGAAACTGCCACTGATGCAGATTTCGTCAATACTCCTCAATACGGTCTTGCAACATCCTATATGACCAATTATCACGCCGTTATTGTTATTCACAAAATGAACGGCGTTGATATGGGTATTTGCACTATATATATGCATTTATTGGACGTGAACTCAGATTACGTTGATAAAAGTGATGCAAATAAATGGCTTCCGAAAAAGCATACTGTTGACGTAAATACACCCATAGGACAAGTTGGCGGTTATAATCTCCATGATTATCCGCCGCTAGGGAATGGTCCCGTTCATTTACATTTTGGCGTATGGATTAAAGACTCCAAATCAAATCAATGGATAGCAATTGACCCATATGGTGCAGAAGCTCTTGATAATTCCAATGGCAGTATATACCCCAAAATGTGGATGGACTAGACCACATCCCAAGCTGGCAAGTTTGCTTTTCGCAAACAACTAGTTTAGTATAGAAATATGCTATATATCAGAAATTATTTAAACCGCACGTCAAAAATTGTATTACTGATATTCGTTGTTGCAGTCATTGGCATGGCAACGTTAACCGTGCGGAAATGGTATATGACCACTCATCCACCGGTACTCACAATAGGGTATTCTGGCGCACAAGATGTTGAGGTTCTGCAAAATATTAAATGGAAATCGTTTATGTATGAAGAAGGTGCATCTGTGTTTGTCGGCGAGTATCCTGATGGTTGGAGCATTAACACAAATCCTCGAATAGAAGTCATTCCATCTGAAGATGGCACGACTAATTTGCCTTATGCACGGATAGTCATCACCTCACCAGACAAAGCTACTCACATTGACATTAAAGACAAATGGCTAATGGAATGGGTCGGCCCCGAAACCGACACTGTCCTTTCATCGGATAATGTATCACTAGTGCAGGATGGATATGTCATTAAGAAAATTACTTCAGATGTTTCAAATGGAATCCTTGAGCAAGATGGATATGTGTTTTTCAGAGACAAAGTGTTGTATATGCACGCCGATATCTGCTCAAACGATGTTGTGGCTAAGTGTGGATATATCAACGCGATTTTTGAGCATATTTTGGATTCGCTTACTTTATCGTCATAGAAATAAGGTATTTATTGTTGACCCGTCTTGGCATTTCTGGTGCATTTCATTCCGCAACTAAAAGGAGTTCCCTATGTTCGGTTCCCGCAAAGCAAAACAAGCCAACGTCCTCAGCCACTGGTACACCCCCGTCCCCAACTTCAACATGTCCACCCAGGCGTTTTACAACCTGGTGGAAAAGGAGTTGTATGCCCAACAGGTGCCCGGTCTAAAAACCTCCCGCGTGGAATTTTCCGAGGGCGGCCTGTTTTCCGCCAAGCGCCAATATCTGCGCCTGACCAGGGAACGCTTAGCGTTTGATGTCTGTGCCGCCCCGTTCGGGGTCAACTATTTCTTTTCCTGTCGATTTGCAGAATTACCGCCCCAAATCAACTTGTTCGGAATCCTACTCATCCTTGCAGTCTGCGCGAGTTTCTTTGGCGTCATCTTCTACTATTTCGACCTCATCACCGGCCTCATCATCTCCGTTTTGACCCTGCTGGCTTCCGTTTTCACCTTGAAATACGCCGCCAGTCTCGGGCTTGTTGCGCTGGAGACCGCCCTGCTGAAAAGCCCCCTGTGGGGACCAATTTATGAACGCCTCCTCCGCAAAGAATCCTACTACCGGGAAGACACCCGGCTCATGTATCTCACCGTGGTTGAAGGGGTGGTAAAAAAACTGGTGGAACAGGAAACGGCCGCCAAGGGCGTCCGGCTCCTGTCCCAATACGAATATGCGCCAATCTTGGGCGAGATGTACCGGCCCAAGCTCAAGGCGTTAGGCCAGGATGTGGTTGAAGTCATTGCGGACTAGCACATGGCCTCGATTCATGAAAAACTGACAGCGCAGTTTTACCAGTGGGAACGGCGCGGGCGCGGGTATCAAGTCTGGCCAAAGCCGGTTGCCCCGGAACCGCCCTTTACACCCTTCTGCGGCCATTACCTGCCTCCAGAACCGCCCGTTGATGACGGCCAGATTCCAACCCCGCTCAGTTCCTTGGCCGGGAAGATCGGGCGGCTACTGCAAGGCAAGAATACTCAGGCCGTGGTCAAGCCGATGGCTGACCTGGAACCGGCACCGATATTGTTAAGCCGGGAACCCCTGATTGAATTGCAAATTGTTCTGCCACCGACCTTGAATGCCCGCCGGGAGGACTTTGCCGAATTCCTGTCCACCTTGTCCCATTGCCATGAACCCATCACCTTTGAATTGCTCGGTACGGCCTCACATGTCACCGTACAACTAGCCGTTCACCCCTATGATGAAAACTTGGTCAAGCAACGGTTCCAAGCCTTCTTCCCGGAAGCGGTCATCCAGTCCCGCCAAAACACCCTAATCACTGCCTGGGACACTCTGACGGATACTGACACCCTCATTCTGGAATTCGGGCTGGCCCATGCCTTCATGTTGCCCTTGGCCGGAAAGAAGCTTGATCCCTACCTTGGTCTCATCGGGGCCTTGTCGAACCTAACTCATGACGACCTGGGACTATTCCAAGTCATTTTCCAGCCAGTGGAGAATGATTGGGTGGAAAGTACGGTGCGGGCAGTGACCGATCATGAGGGCAAGCCATTCTTTGACAATGCCCCGGAACTTCTGGCCGGAGCCAAGGACAAGCTATCATTACCCCTCATGGCCGCAGTTGTCCGCATTGCCACGAAGGCCGCTATCCCAGAACGCTGTTTTGACATTGCCCGGAATTTGGCCAGTGCGCTCACGGTCTTTGCCGATCCTCGTGGCAATGAACTCTTACCCCTCAAAAATGACCGGTATCCCTTTGCGAGGCACGCGGAAGATGTGTTGCGGCGGCAAAGTCATCGCTCCGGCATGATCCTCAACTTGGCCGAATTGGTTGGACTGGTGCATCTGCCCTCCAGCGATGTCCGGTCACCGAAATTGGAACGACATACCGCCAAAACCAAGGCGGCTCCGGCGTCGGTGCGGGGAGACCACGGTTTGCTTCTGGGTGACAATGAGGACGGAGACCAGGTGATACCGGTACGCCTCACCACCGAGCAACGAGTCCGCCATATTCACATGATCGGGGCCAGCGGCACCGGGAAGTCCACTTTGCTGTATAACCTGATACGGCAAGACATCGAGAACGGTGAAGGTTTGGCCGTTCTCGACCCCCACGGGGATCTGGTGGACAAAATCCTGGGTATCATCCCGGCAAACCGAATTAATGATGTCATTGTCTTGGATCCGTCCGATGAAGAATACTCCATCGGCTTCAATATCCTGTCCGCTCATTCTGAAAACGAAAAGGTGTTACTGGCATCGGACTTGGTATCGGTCTTCCAACGGCTGTCCGCCAGTTGGGGCGACCAGATGGCTTCGGTTTTGAACAATGCCATTCTGGCCTTCTTGGAAAGCAAGCGGGGCGGCACCTTGGCCGATCTCCGGCGCTTCCTTTTGGAACCGAAGTATCGGGACAACTTCTTGGACACCGTCACCGATCCGGATGTGGTGTATTACTGGCGCAAGGTATTTGGACAGTTGGCGGGCAACAAATCCCTGGGACCGGTGCTCACCCGACTGGAAACCTTCCTCAGTCGCAAGCCGATCCGGTATATGGTTTCCCAAACCGAGAACAAATTAGATTTCGCCCATATCCTGGATACCGGCAAAATATTCCTGGCCAAGTTGCCGCATGGCACCATTGGCCGGGAGAATGCCTACCTGCTTGGAACGCTTCTGGTCTCCAAGTTCCAACAGATTGCCATGGGGCGCCAACAGCAGGCGGAAAGTAGTCGGCGACCGTTCTGGCTCTACATTGATGAGTTCCATAATTTCATCACCCCCTCTATGGCGGAAATCCTTTCTGGAGCCCGAAAGTACCGGCTGGGCCTCACCTTGGCCCATCAGGAATTGCGCCAACTCCAGCGGGACTCGGAAGTGGCCAGTGCTGTTTTGTCGAATGCTGGCACCAGAATCTGTTTCCGGGTTGGTGATGATGATGCCAAGAAACTCTCTGATGGGTTCGCCACCTTTGACACCAAGGTGTTATTTCCCGCAAATAGCCCGTAGTTCCGTCTATTTCTAAGCCAGAGTGAGGCAAGAGGTCAAGCGGTCATAATGCGGGAAAGAATCCCAGTGCCGTAGTGCCGTCTCCCCGACCTT
>Ga0118677_10000509_pt1 | contig 85172 bp, 78 predicted proteins | sample AliMusrvi5mmetaG_FD_86154 | JGI IMG/M metagenome (GOLD analysis project Ga0118677, IMG submission 86154)
CTAAGTGCCTTTATTTAAGGCCGTAAGATACTAAAAAAAGCAGTAAAGTACAAGGATTTGAACCTGTATTTTACTGCTTTAAGTTTAATAATTATGTCCGAGGGACTTTTTCAGTGCCCTCCCGATAGAGCAGCCCTTTTTTTCTTTATCTAATTAACCAATAATTAGACAGTAACGTTTTTGTACTTGTTCTGAAGTCCAGTTTTGACTTGTTCCATAGGGTACATGGTTCTAACACTAAGAGTAACCCTTTTCTTCATCTCCGGATTTCTGCCAATATGAGTAACGGGGAATTTTCCATCTTTTACAAGAACAATCCTAATTGATAATGCCAGAATAACTGTTGATACCAAGGCAATAATAACCAGGACAACTTTTAACGTGATCATTTTCTATATATTTTAGGCGGCAAAGTTAATTACAATAATCAACTCTTGCATCTAATTCTCTGAAAATTTCAAGGATATTTTCAATGGAAGAATTAAATTTAGTCTGAATTCCAATATGTTGCAGTAGCATAGTCGCTTCGGACAATAGGTCACCACGGTTGTAAATTGTTTCGTGCGCATAATTCAGGTATTTCAAAATCCAGAATGCATCGAGCAAATGAAATACCCTTTTTCGGAAGACTTTTGAGTTGGAGCAATTCTTTTGCAGTTCGATCAACTTATCAATTGTTTGTGTGTTTTTACAAAAGGACTGTAAAGAAGGATGCAGATTTTTGATCGTATTTTCAATTTCGGAGGGTTCCATTTCCCATTGAAGAAAATCAGTTGAAAACAGCGGTTTTAAATTTCCAAATGCTTCAAGTGAATGGGTGAAATTCAATTCTGAACTCCCTTCAATCCATTTTTTCATTGCTGCTCCAGTTCCGAAAGGGACCCTGTCGGACTGGCGGGTTGCAGGGAAAACGGTTGTCGTATTGATGTTCCCATATTCGCCCAGCAATACCATCTTGTGCAAAAAATAAAAATCTTCGCCAGCTTTTCGTCTGTTCATTCCGCCTTGCTTGGCATATGAGGATGCTTTCAGGGCAAAACTTGATCCTACGGTATGAATGGCGTGCGGATAGCCGCTCCATTGCATAGCGTTCCGGTAATAGCGCATATGCAGTTCGTAACGAATGATTCCTTCGCGAAATGACTCGTTTAACTCCTGATCATTGTAGGGATGTTCGAAATGAATTGTAAAGAAGTTAAAGGTTGGGTTTTCCTCAAATGCAGATTCAATCGCTTGCAGGTAGTTAGGCAATACAGTGCTGTCGGCATCGAAAGAAACTATTATACCATCTTGAAAACTGTTTTTAATTATCTGTCTGACAGCTTCGTCCATGCCTATTTTTCGTGCCCAGCCTACGCCTGCCCATTTTTTGGGTAGGGCATGTGCTAAAATTCGTTGCACATCGAAAAAAAGTTGATGATGTTGTGATTGCCATTGTAAGATGCAAGCTGATGTCGCGTTATTTTGTGCAATTATTTCGTCAGGTGCATCATCAGGATCGTTGATGACAATAAGCACTGAAACCTCTGCTTTGGGAGGATAACAATCTGCAAGCGAATTGAGAGTTGTGATGATGTCTGGCTCATTGTAGCAAGGGATCACTACAAAGATTGATGAACGCTTTATTGGAGTATCAAGACAATTGGAGAAATTGTCGTTTTGCTGGCCGATATAACGCTGAAGAATATCCATGAAAGAAAAGAGACCCATCAGTTGGCTTACGGATGGGTCTCTGTTTTTTTATTTCGTTAAAGATCTGTATCGGTCATTTAATCCTTGGGTGACCTCTTTTGTAATATTATATTGTGGTGAGCCCTCCAACATGCTTGCGCTATTTAGAATGACGTCATATTTTTTCACGGCATTGTAATTTTTCAGGAATGAGGAGATGCTGTCAACGATCTGCTGATTTATCTGCCCTTGCATTTCTGTTAGTTTTTGTGTCAAATCATAATCGAGCTTTTGAATCTCTTGTTGCACTCCAGTCAGACGTTCTTGTTCCTGCCGGGCACGTTCTTCTGTTAAGAAACCTCCACGCTGAACTTTTTCCTGAAAAGATGCTGCATCGCGTTCGAATTTGATTCGTTTATCAGTGTATTCTTTTTTGAAATCCTCCCTTTTAGTAGCAAATTCGGCATTCAATTTTTTAGCAAGTTCGTAGGTAAAAAGCATGGAATCCATTTTCACATACGCAATGGTTAAAGGTTTGTCTGTCCCTTTTACAATACCAGCCTGAATCGATTTGTCTTTTTTTCCCGTGAAATAAATAATGTAAAGACCTGCAACTGCAAGCGCCAAAACGATATTCACAATAGTCGAGTTCTTCATAAAAAGCATTTATGTTTTAATCTATGTAAAAATTTTGCGTGACAAATATAATCGAAAAGTCGAAGCTAAAGCTTAACTAAAATATTTTTGTTTTTGGTGAAATTTATCCGTAAAAAATTTCATTTAAGGTTGGACTGAACTTCATGCAAATTCCCCGGATTTGTTTCATCATGTAAAAATATTAAAAATGATCATATGTATTGATAAACATCATAGATCATCCGGTATTAGAGGCATATTTTTACAAAGTTTAACAATAATGAAATCTCACGCTTAATCTGACGATAAAAATGATCAATCAATTAATTGCTAAAATGCTTCCTTATTTCCCTGAAAGGATCGTCTGGATCTTTTCGAAGCGGTACATTTCGGGTCAAACCATCAACGATGCTTTGATCGAATCGCGGAAGCTGAACCAAAACAATACTATGGTTTCTGTTGATCTACTTGGTGAATATGTGAAAAATCTGTCTGATGCGGAACTTTACAAAAAGCAATACATCGATTTGATTAAACGATTTACGGAGGAGAAGATAAATGGCCATTTTTCGGTTAAACCATCGATGTTCGGTTTGTTACTTGATAAGGAGGCTTGCTACAAGAACATTCGCGAAATTGTTAAAGTGGCAGATGAATGTAACTCCTTTATCAGAATTGATATGGAGGATTCGGAATGTACATCGGACGAGATCGCGATATTCAGACGGTTAAAATCTGATTTTCCATCGCGTGTAGGATTGGTTGTACAGGCTTATATGCGCCGGACACTTGATGATGTCAAAAATCTGTTGGATTTAAATCTTCCGGAAGCGTCTTTGAGTTTCAGACTATGCAAAGGAATTTATATTGAAAAAGAGTCAATTGCCTACCAGGGATACCAGGAAATAAGGGATCATTATATTGAAGATTTGCGATTCATGCTTCAAAACGGCGTTTATGTTGGTATCGCAACGCATGATAAATATTTGGTAGATAAGGCTCTTGAGATCATCGCCCAAATGAATATCCCAAATGACAAGTATGAATTCCAGATGCTTTACGGAGTAGCGCCTAAATTAAGACAATCGATCGTCGATCGCGGACACAGGATGCGGGTGTATGTACCTTATGGAAAGCAGTGGTTTAATTATTCGACAAGACGGCTGAAAGAAAATCCTAATATGGTGTGGCATATTATTAAAGCCATGTTTGTCAGGCATTAGAAGAGCGTAAAGTAATAGCAGCTATTTTTGTTGTTAATGGACTTTACTCAATATCGACATTTCAAAATTGTTGAAATGTCGATATTTTATTTTGTAACAGTAGTATCTTTTGCGGTTTCTGCCTGAGGAATTGATCTGTTAATGGCTTCGAAATGTTCGATTAAAACAAGACTCTCGCTGCTTGTAACCATCTCTTTAGCTATTTTATGTGGTATAGTAATTGGTGATCCGTAAATGATACTGTTCGTTCTGAAATTTTGGTTTGACAAGCCGACAGAATTTTCGGGTGATACCAGCATCCCCTTGTATTCCATGCGTGTTTGATTGTTTTGCATTGTCTTTTTAGCATTCATCGCGGCATCGTATACTTTTGCAGACTGAGTTATTCCTTTAACCGCCGCATCATTGGCATGACCTTGCGCAATATCCATTGTCATTTGGTCCGTCTTCACAGGTGTGATAATGATCGAAGTTATGGGTCTACGGGGCAGAATGATGATCTCCGCCAGATTTATAGGCTGTTCATACATAAATACTCCAACAACATATTCTTCAGATTTTAATGTGTCGGGAACGACCAGTTTTGAGGGTTGGTAGCCTATGTAGGTAAAAACAACTGTGTCGTTTGGGTTTCCGAAAAAAGAGAAACGACCCAATTCATTGGTCGTAAAGATGTTTTTATTGTTGACTTTGAAATTGGTGTTCGGTAAAGGCTCGTGCGTTTTGCTGTCGTAAGTAATCCCTGTAATGAAGACAGATTTGGCATTTTGCAAAGAGATGCTCTGTCCAAAGGCTTTTCCGCCTAAACTATTTAAAACCAATAGGATTAATATTATCCGATTCAAGTAAAGACTTTTCATGGCCGTTTTTATTAATCGATTTAAAGTTAATATATTTAACGTATTTAAACGCATTTGGTTCAAAATATTAATTAGCGGTGTTTGATATAGGCGACACGTTAAAATTTATGGCTCTATGACGAATCGTGTGGGTAAAATTTGTAAACTGCTTTCAAATGGATGATACAATGGGCAGCTGGCATTTGGCCACTTGCAGCTGGCATGATAGTGCTAACTATCAGTCTTAAATCCTTTAAAGAAGATAATTCCTGAGTTCCTTTGTAGGTGGTCCTGCCAGTTGCCAGTATCTAATAGCCGAAAACAATCATTGCAAATTCCAATTACCCATCCCAAACGTCATAGAGCCAAAGTTCAAACCATTCCCGGGTTTTTGAAGTAGTGAAACTATTTTTTAAATGGAATTCAGGTTACCAGACCCATTTATATCGCCCTTTTATCAGATCAAATCGTATTTGTTTCGCGTTTATATTATGATGCCATTTTTTGCCGAAAAGGTAAATGAAAACAGGAGTTGACATAGACTTGATATAGACTTGATATAGACTTGATATAGAGCAAACATAGAGCAAACATAGACCTGGCATAGGGAAAGTATCACTTTTGACGATGATTGAAATGGTTTTTTCTGATCAGAATCCATCAATGGTGAGAGGATAAAAGTGATCCAAAGGTTTTTCAACAACCGAAACAGGAGTATGCGAATAGGTTTATCGCACCAGATTTGCTAATCGCAGATTTTAGGAATTGTTTAATCTGGACCCGGGATAATGACATGGATTTCCTGTCCGGAATTTGATTTTACATGTTTTATAACATCTCAAAATTAATTTTGAGACTTGATTAAAAGATTAAGTTTGCAGAACGGATCAGAACAGATAAGCCGATAGCATTTGTACATGAAGAAATTCAGTTTTAAGCCTAATTTAGATTCAGGAATATCAAAAGTTCAACAGCTTGTTGATGCATTGATCCGGTCGATTAATTTCAAGATGCTTCGCGAAGGTGACGCGTTACCTTCGGTCAATGATTTAATGAAAGAATCTGGTTTATCGCGTGATACAGTATTTAAGAGCTATTCGGAATTAAAACGGCGTGGAATTGTGGAGGCGATTCCGAATAAGGGGTATTTTGTTACCCGTTCGCAAAAGCAGGTATTTCTGTTTCTCGATACTTTCAAGGCCTATAAAGAAGTGCTGTACAATTCGTTTAAACAGAATCTGCCCCGGAATGTGATGGTTGATATCAATTTTCACCATTATAATTTCGATCTGTTTGAGTCGATTATACGCAATAGCATCGGGAAATTTAATTCGTATATCATTATGAGTTTCAATCATCCTGATATTCCGGGGATTATCAATGAAATTGACCCTGCAAAATTACTACTTATCGATTGGAGCATCTATTCGGGCACGGGTCAGGCAAAAGTATACCAGGATTTTGGAAAATCGGTTTACCGATGTTTAACTTCAGGGTGGCACTTATTAAGGAAGTATGACGAGATGGTTTGCGTTTATCCGGAATACACCTTTCATCCTATTGAATCGGTTGAGAACATAAGCCGTTTTTGTGAGGATAATGGAATGAAATTCAGTATCATATACGACATTGCCAATCTTGATATTCAGATTGGCAAAGTATATATGGTTTTTGAAGATATAGATCTTGCCGCTATACTGGAACAGGCACATAGTAAAAAATTCAGGCTTCGGGATGATTTTGGAATCTTATCCTATAATGATACACCTATGAAAAAGTTTATTGCGAATGGGATTACAGTTATTTCGACCGATTTCAAATTAATGGGTCAAAAGGCAGCCGAATTTGCTTTAGACAATACTAAGCTCGATTTTCAGGTTCCCACTGAATTGATTATACGGGAATCGCTATAATGATCATGACACAACAGAACAGATTTATTAATAAACTTTGAACTACAAACCACTATGTATCTATTAGGAATTGACATCGGAAGTTCTTCGGTGAAGGCTTCGATCCTGAACGGTGAAACGGGTGAAATAGCCGGAACCTCCTTTTACCCCAAAAGTGAGATGACCATCGTCGCAAAAAAGTCGGGTTGGGCAGAACAACAGCCAGAACTTTGGTGGGAAAATCTCAAACTTGCCATTCTCGAAGCAAAAGGATTGGCTAAGATTTCGGGTGAAGAAATAGTTGCCATTGGTATCTCTTACCAGATGCACGGTCTCGTCGTTGTTGACAAGGCGCAAAATGTGCTGCGTCCATCCATTATCTGGTGCGATAGTCGTGCAACCGAAATAGGAAGCAAGGCATTTAATGAAATCGGTAATGAGAAGTGCCTTAATACCTTGCTTAATTCGCCAGGGAATTTTACCGCTTCGAAACTTAGCTGGGTAAAGGACAATGAACCTTCTGTTTATGAAAAAATAGATAAAATAATGTTGCCTGGTGATTATATCGCCATGCGTTTGACAGGTGAAATCAGGACAACTGCTTCGGGATTATCTGAAGGAATGTTTTGGGATTTCAGGAAAAACGAAATATCGGAACTTGTTCTCAATTATTATGGTTTTAGTAAGGAGCTTATTCCTGAACTTGTTGATACATTTGGAATTCAGGGACATGTTTCGGCTAAAATTGCGAGTGAACTTGGCTTGAAAGCAGGCACTCCTGTATCGTACAGAGCAGGTGACCAACCCAATAATGCTTTATCGCTTAATGTGCTTAATCCAGGCGAAATTGCCACAACGGCAGGGACTTCGGGTGTTGTTTACGGCGTAAGCGGTGATGTAAAATACGATCCACAATCGAGGGTAAACACATTTGCGCATGTGAACCATTCAGCTACAGAAAATCGTTTGGGAGTATTACTTTGCATCAATGGGACAGGTATTCTGAATTCGTGGTTGAATAAATATATTGGAAATAAGGCATTTTCGTATGAAGAAATGAATAGGAAAGCTGCTGAAATCGCTATAGGTTCGGAAGGTTTAAGCATTCTTCCATTTGGAAATGGGGCTGAACGCGTTCTTGGAAATAAGAATATTGGTGCTCAAATCTCGGGATTGAGTTTTAATATTCATAACGAAAGCCATCTGTTTCGTGCGGCACAAGAAGGAATTGTCTTCTCTTTTAAGTACGGGATGGAAATTATGGAGCAGATAGGTATCAAGGCGAAGGTTATCCGCGCGGGGAAAGCCAATATGTTCCTTAGTCCTGTTTTCCGCGAAACACTTGCCGGAGTATCGGGAGCAACCATTGAGTTATACAATACTGACGGATCGGTTGGTGCTGCACGTGGCGCAGGAATTGGATCAGGGTATTATGCATCGGCCAAAGAAGCATTTGCGAGTCTTAAGAAACTGGAAACAGTTACGCCTGATACCAGTAAGAGTGCTCAATATGAAGAAGCCTATCAGAACTGGAAAACTCAAATCGAAAAATACATCTAATTATATATCAATTTAAAACATCAATTTTAAAATTTATCGTTATGGCAGCTTTTAAAGGTAACAAAGAGTATTTCCCTGGTATTGATCAGATTAAATACGAGGGTCCGGATTCAAAAAATCCAATGGCATTCAAATGGTACGATCCAGATCAGGTAGTTTTAGGCAAATCGATGAAAGAGTATCTTCGTTTTGCAGTAGCTTACTGGCATACTTTCTGCGGCGACGGTGGAGATCCGTTTGGTCCGGGGACACAAGTCTACCCATGGGTTGGTGCATCGGATCTGATGACTGCCGCAAAAGACAAGATGGATGCCGCATTTGAATTTATCAGCAAATTAGGTGTTCCTTACTATTGTTTCCACGACACCGATGTTGTTGGAGGTGGATCAGTTTTCGAAATTGAAAAACGGTTGGCCAATATGATTGACTTCGCAAAGGAACGTCAACAGGCTACAGGTATTCAATTGTTATGGGGTACTGCCAACGTATTCTCCGATCCTCGCTATATGAATGGCGCTTCAACAAATCCTGATTTCAATGTAGTGACCAATGCTGCTGTCCAGGTTAAGAATGCTATGGAGGCAACTATCGCTTTGGGCGGAAGTAACTATGTATTCTGGGGTGGACGCGAAGGTTATATGAGCCTACACAACACTGATACCAAGCGCGAACTGGAACATATGGGCCAATTCCTTGGTATGGCACGCGATTATGCTCGCAACCTGGGATTTAAAGGTACGTTCCTGGTTGAACCAAAACCAATGGAACCAATGAAACACCAATACGATTTCGATACAGCTACAGTTGTTGGATTCCTGAAAGCGCATGGTTTGGATAAAGATTTTAAAATGAACATCGAAGTTAACCATGCTACTTTAGCAGGTCATACTTTCGCACATGAATTACGCGTTGCCCGCGACACGGGAATGTTTGGTTCGATAGATGCCAACAAAGGTGACTACCAGAACGGATGGGATACTGACGAATTCCCAACGAACGTATATGAAGTTACTGAAGCGATGATCGAAATTATTCAGAATGGGGGTTTCACAACAGGCGGTATCAACTTCGATGCTAAGAGACGTCGTAATTCAACTGATTTGGAAGATATATTCATTGCTCACGTTTCGGGTATGGATGTTTTTGCACGTGCATTGGTTATTGCCGACAAATTGTTAAAAGATTCAAACTATCTGAAGCTTAAATCGAACCGTTATGCGTCTTTCGATTCGGGCAAAGGGGCTGAATTCGAAAACGGCAAACTTAGTTTGATTGATTTGTACAAATATGCAAAAGAAGCAGGCGAACCCAAACAAATCAGTGGCAAACAGGAAATGCTTGAGCAATTGATTAATAGCTATATTTAATAAGATGAAGGGACATAGCTCGTTTTATGTATTCGGAATAACAATGGTCGCAACTTTGGGTGGACTATTATTTGGATACGACACAGCAGTTATTTCGGGTGCAGAAAAGTCTATTCAGGCTTATTTAATTACAGGATTAGGACTTGGATCGTTGGCGCATGGCGCCACGATCTCAAGTGCATTGATCGGATGTATCATCGGGGGAATGCTTTCGGGGCTTGCCGCCTCTAAACTCGGGCGTAAGAATTCGTTGATGCTTGCGGCATTCTTATTTCTCTTTTCATCTTTAGGAGCAGGCTGGCCAGAAACCTTTTTCTTTACAAAAGGCGAACCCACTATGGGCTTGTTGTTGATGTTCAACTTTTATCGGATCATTGGGGGTATTGGAGTTGGTATCGCTTCTGCAGTTTGCCCGATGTATATTGGTGAAATAGCTCCTGCCAACATTCGCGGACGATTGGTTTCCTTTAACCAGTTTGCTATTATTTTCGGGATGTTGGTGGTTTATTTCGTCAATTACGGGATTGCTCATGGACAAACCATTGAATGGATCAACACGATTGGATGGCGCTGGATGTTCACCTCGGCAGCTATACCATCTGCTATTTTCGCCATTCTTTTGTTCTTTGTTCCTGAAACGCCACGATTCCTTGCATTGAATAATCACGACGAAGAGGCATTACGTATTTTGACCAAGATTAATGGATTAGATAAAGCTAAGGAAATTCTTAAGGAGATTAGGGTATCGGTGGAAGCCTCATCCGAGAAACTTTTTGCTTTTGGAAAACTTGTTATAGTTATAGGTATTTTATTGTCGGTATTTCAGCAGTTTGTAGGTATAAACGTTGCTTTATACTATGCACCACGTATTTTCGAAAGTATGGGAGCTGCAAAAGATGCATCAATGCTTCAAACGGTAGTGATGGGCCTGGTAAATGTTATTTTTACTGTACTGGCTATATTAACTGTTGATAAATACGGCAGAAAACCACTTCTAATGATTGGGTCAGTTGGCATGGCAATTGGAATGTTTGCCATTGGCGGATTGGCTTTCATGCATGTAATAGGCATCAGTACCCTGATATTTATCGTCATTTATACAGCATCTTTTATGATGTCGTGGGGACCGATATGCTGGGTATTGATTTCGGAGATATTTCCAAACAAAATCAGAGGTCGTGCAATCGCGATTGCCGTAGCCGCGCAATGGGCAGCTAATTACTTTATTTCGTCTACCTATCCGGCAATGATGGAATTCAGCGGAGGCGTAACCTATTGTTTCTATGGCGTGATGAGTGTTCTTTCGTTTATTTTTGTCTGGAAAATGGTTCCTGAAACCAAAGGAAAGACATTGGAAGCGATGGAAGGATTATGGCTGAAGAAGAAGTAGATCGGGATTTAATTCAAATCGACTAATTTAGGAATCTCCTTAAGTGAAAAAACTTAAGGGGATTTTTAATTTTCGACAGGTTTGATTTAAGTAATGGCTAAAATATAATGTCGTATTTGTTGCCAAAATTATTCAACACAGACGACAATCGTTCTTTGAGATTCTGAAAACAGAGATAGGCATCAAAACTCAGCCATTGATATTTTATTCTACGCCACAAAATTTCGATAAGGTTCAATTCCGGAGAGTAAGGTGGTAAGAAGTAAATCAATACATCTTTTTCCTTCCATTCTTCGATTTTGGCTTTGAATTTTTTGGATTTGTGAATTGGACAATTGTCAAGTATAACAACTGTCTTTTTAACTGTTTGGGCAACAAATCGTTCCATGAATTGTATAAAACTATCAGAATTGAATGTTGTTTCACGCATCTCAAAGAACAAACCATTTTTACGGCTCATTAAACCTACAACATTAAGAAACTTGCCTTTAGCAGCAGGTAGTAATATCGGCTTATTCTTTAATTGCCATGCATATGGCACATTAGGTGTAAGTCCAAAATGGCTTTCATCTCCAAAGTAAAGATCTATGAATCCGCTGTCTTCCAATTGTTTTAAACTTTCAATTTGTTGTTGTTTGAATTTAAAATCTGCTTTGTTCTGCTTGCTTTTTAAAGACAATCTGGCTCGTTTCCATTTATAGCCCAGTATCTTTTAAAAAATTCTGCAAGGTCTTCTTGCAGATTTTAATATTGTATTCCTTCTCTAAATGAAGCAACACATTTTTTATATTTCGGCTGTGAAGCTCCAGTTGTTTTGCTATCACTTCCTCATAACCATTTAACCGAGTTTTGACACCTCTCCCGGGCAATATTGGAAGAGAATCAATCCCACTCACAGCCCAATCATTGAGCCATCGCTCTATGGTCCTTCGATTTACTCCATAAACTTCCGATAGATCAGTAATCGTTCGTTTTTGATGGCTTAAAAGCAAGCAGTGACTACGTTTCCTGGTGCTATTATCAAGAGCACTCTTATAAAGCACTTGAAGTGCTTTTATCTCCTCTGTTTTCAGTATTACATATCTCATAATGAGATAAATGTACGAATATTATTTAACATTACCAAATAAATACGACATTATATTATTCTTATTACTTAAGTCAGGAATTAACCTTCTGTCCGCACTAAAATTTTTCTGTGGACAATGGCCCGTTTCCAATAATTTTACCTTTTTCGTCGTATTGATAGAAACCACAGCAAGTATGCATTCCAAACCTGCGCGCCCTGACGAGTTTCTTTATAACCGGTGATGCCATGTACCTTGGATCGCCAAATTCGGAATAAAGATTCTCCATCCAACGGTTAATTTTGTCAATACCCAAAATATCTGCCAATTCGAACGGGCCAAAGCGCATTCCGAACCCGACTTTCCAAACTGAGTCAATGTCAACCATTGCACCAACACCTTCAAGCAACACTTCGCAGGCTTCATTTAAAAGGGCTGTGTAAAGACGAATTGAAATCAGTCCGGCAGATTCTTCAACCGGAATGGCCTTCCGGTTGACCATTTTTACAAATTTCAATACCTTATTATAAACCTCATCGGAGGTATATAAACCCTTGACGACCTCGCAGATCCTTGCTTCGGGCGACTGCACAAAGAAATGGAGACTTACGCAGCGTTCGCGGTATTTTAGTTCTGACGAAAGTTCAGTAATTATAATCGTGGTTGAATTTGTCGCAATGATGCATTCAGGACTAACGACCTCTTCAATTTTTCTGAAAACTTCCTTACGTTCAGTAATTTTACGGTCGCTTGATTCAGCTCTGATAGCTTCAATTACAAAATCGCAGTCATTTAAATCTTTGTAATCCAAACTTCCTTTGATTCTTGAAAGGGTTAACTTCTTTTCCCCCTGGGTCATTCCCCAGTTTTCGATCCGTCGGTCCAATACAATGCTAAGTTTGTCGAAAGCGTTTTCAATCCTTTCTTCAGAGAGCTCAATAAATACAACCTCTATACCATTTGAACTGGCAATACGGGCAATATTCTGACCGTCCTTTCCGCACCCAACAACGCCAATCTTTGAAAAAAGGGTTCGTTGTTGCTGCTTCTTACTTAACCCAAATTCCTCAATGGGTTCAATAATCATGTTTTCCATTTCCCTAAATACTTATGTTTTGTTCTTAATTGGTTTTCTTATCCTGCCTGAGTTGCGGTGATTGCCACCATATTTACAATATCGCTCACAGAACAACCTCTCGAAAGGTCGTTAATCGGTGCAGCCATTCCCTGAAGGACCGGGCCGATTGCATCAGCACCTGCAAGTCGTTGTACAAGTTTGTAGCCAATATTGGCAGCTTCAAGTCCGGGGAATACCAGAACATTCGCTTTACCTGCAACTTTACTTCCGGGCGATTTCAGCTGACCTACCTCTTCAACCAAGGCTGCGTCAAGTTGCATTTCGCCGTCGATCAGAAGTTCAGGTGCCATTTGCTGTGCAATACGGGTTGCATTTGCCACTTTGTCAACCAACGCATGTTTTGCGCTTCCTTTTGTTGAGAATGAAAGCATTGCAACGCGCGGCTCGATATTAGCGATGGTTTTGGCGGTTTTTGCTGTTGTTACTGCAATCTCTGCCAGCTGGTTTTCGTTCGGATCGGGCATTACAGCACAATCAGCGAAAACGAGAATGCCATTGTCACCAATCGTTTTATCTTTGAACAACATGAAAAATACGCCTGAAACCACACTTACGCCTGGTAAAGTCTTGACATATTGAAGCGCAGGACGAAGGACATCACCCGTAGCATTAATTGCTCCGGCGATTTCGCCGTCTGCATCGCCCGCTTTAATCATTATCGGTCCAAAAACCAGTGGATTGTTTAGCGAATGAAGTGCCTCTTCGATTGTTAATCCTTTGCTTTTCCTGATTTCAACCATCATTTCTGCATAATGCTGCCTTTTAACACTTGTCAATGGATCAATGATTTCAGCGCCTGAAATGTCAATCCCCTCTTTTTCTGTCAACTCTGCAATCATTTGGGGATTACCAAGAAGAATAATTCTGGCCAGTTTTTCTTTTAGTACAATTTCTGTTGCCTTAAGGGTTCGTATCTCAGTGCCTTCAGCAAGCACAATTCTGTTTTGCAACTGACGTGCTCTATCTTTAATCTGATCTAATAATTCCATGATTTAGTTTTAAAACTTTCGAATTTGTATATCAAAAAGTACGCAAAATTACAGAATATTGAAGGACGAGGCTTATAAATAGATGGTTTTTTTAGGTTAAAAATTGGGATTATTCGTTTAATTTCAACAAAATAATCAAAATTTCATATTAAGAGGAGGATAAACCGCTACATTATTGTGATATTTGTGACTGAAAAATTATCCAATCCAAAATCAATTTGATATGTATAAAATTCAGACGCTTAACAAGATCGACCAGGAAGGTCTTCAGGTTTTTCCTGCATCAACCTACACAATTGCAAGTGAAATAGCAGATCCGGATGCCATCGTTTTGCGTAGTTTTAGTATGCACGACATGGAGATTCCCGATTCTGTCAAGGCAATTGCACGTGCCGGAGCTGGTGTAAACAATATCCCTATTGCAAAATGTACCCAAAAGGGAATTGTTGTATTTAATACGCCGGGTGCCAATGCAAATGGTGTAAAAGAATTAGTAATTGCTGGTTTGTTAATGGCTTCGCGAGATCTTACAGGAGGTGTTCAATGGGCGAAAACATTGGCAAATGAAGGAGATAAGGTTCCTGCACTCGTTGAAAAAGGGAAAGCAAATTTTGGAGGAAACGAAATAAAAGGGAAGACGCTGGCAGTTATAGGTTTGGGTGCAATTGGCGTTTTGGTTGCAAATGCTGCTCAGTCATTGGGAATGAATGTTGTTGGTTATGATCCTTATATCCTCGTAGAACACGCGTGGAACTTACATCATGACATTGTTCGTGCATGGAGCGTCGAATCGCTGTTGTCAAAAGCCGATTATATCACTTTGCATATCCCATTGGTTGCCGATACTGCAGGTTTCATCAATGCAGATAAACTTAAATTAATGAAAAACGGGGTAAAGATCCTTAATTTTGCCCGTGGAGAACTGGTTCTTGATGCTGATATCAATGCTGCCATCAAATCAGGAAAGGTGGGAGGCTATTTTACAGATTTCCCTAATGCCGAACTTCTAAAGATGGACAAAGTTGTTGCGATTCCCCACCTTGGAGCATCGACCAACGAATCGGAAGTGAATTGTGCAATTATGGCTGCTGAGCAGGTTCGCAATTTCTTCGAAAGTGGAAATATCCGAAATTCGGTTAATTTTCCTACAGCTGAGATGGATCGCAACAGTGGCGCGCGTCTTTTGGTCACCAATAAAAACATCCCCAATATTATCAGCCAGATTACCACAATTCTTGCACAGGCAGGAATTAACATTGACAATATGCTGAATAAAAACAGGGGTGAAATTGCCTACAATATCATCGACACCAATAATGAAAGCCTTTCTTCCGAGATTATCGACAAGATGAAATCAATTGAAGGTGTATTTATGGTTCGGGCACTTCATGCAAAATAGAGTAATCACCCTTCAAGGGTTTTAAACCCCTTGAAGGGTAGTTAAGCGGGAGATAGAGAGGGCGAATCGAAGATGAAATGTCCTTTTAACTTTCGTCCGCGATCCCTTATTCACGATTAGAAAATCACTTTTTAAGTTATACAATTATTTCCAAACAACATCAAAATGATTAATTCAGTAACCAACAAGGCGGCAGACAACATTCGAATTCTCTCGGCTGCAATGGTCGAGAAAGCTAATTCGGGACATCCCGGAGGTGCAATGGGTGGGGCCGATTTTGTAAACATCCTATTTACCGAGTTTTTGAAATACGATCCCAGCGAGATGACCTGGCCTTTCCGCGACCGGTTTTTCCTCGATCCGGGGCATATGTCTCCGATGCTCTATTCTGTATTAGCTCTTGCCGGAAACTATTCGATCGACGATCTGAAAGGGTTCCGCCAATGGGGATCGGTAACTCCTGGTCATCCTGAAGTTGATCCTGAACGTGGCGTCGAAAATACTTCCGGTCCGCTTGGACAGGGACATACGATGGCTGTAGGTGCAGCTATTGCTGAGCGGTTTCTCGTTGCACGCTTTGGTGAATGGATGGCTCATAAAACATATACCTTTATTTCTGACGGTGGTGTCCAGGAAGAAATTTCACAAGGAGCTGGTCGTCTGGCCGGTTATCTTGGACTGAACAACCTGATCATGTTTTACGATTCGAACGATATCCAGCTTTCTACGGCGACCAACGCTGTTACGGCTGAAGATACCGAAATGAAATACAAGGCCTGGGGCTGGAATGTGCTGACCATTGCCGGAAATGATGCAGACGCTATCCGCGGTGCACTTCGGAGTGCGTTGGACGAAAAACATCGGCCAACCATCATCATTGGTAAAACAATCATGGGAAAAGGGGCTGTCAAAGAAGACGGATCCAATTTTGAACGACAGTGTTCAACCCACGGACAACCGCTTACACATGCGGGAGCCAACTTCAAAAAAACAGTTGCCAACCTTGGCGGTGATCCTGAACGTCCGTTCGTAATCTTTCCTGAAGTTGCTGAACTATACGCTAAACGTGCAGAGGAATTAAAAGCATGGGCAAACGATAAAAACGACGAAGAGGATGCATGGGCAGCAGCTAATCCTGATCTGGCAGATAAACTTGACAAATTTCTATCCGGCGAGGTTCCTGAATTTGATTTCTCAAAGATTGTTCAGAAAGCAAACGCTGCAACTCGTAACGCTTCGGCGACTGTTCTTGCCGCTTTTGCCAAAGAAATTGACAATATGATTGTTGCATCGGCTGACCTTTCAAACTCGGACAAGACAGACGGATTCCTCAATAACACGCATGCATTTAAAAACGGAGACTTTACAGGTGCCTTCCTTCAGGCTGGTGTCTGCGAATTGACAATGGCTGCTGTGATGAACGGTATTGCGCTTCACGGTGGTATCATCGCGGCTTGCGGAACCTTCTTCGTATTCTCCGATTATATGAAGCCTGCAGTGCGAATGGCTGCTTTGATGGAACTTCCAGTAAAATATATCTGGACACACGATGCTTTCCGCGTAGGTGAAGATGGACCAACTCACCAACCGGTTGAACACGAAGCACAAATTCGACTGATGGAAAGTCTTAAAAATCATCACGGCGAAAATTCTGTTCTTGTATTGCGCCCTGCTGATGCACAGGAAACAACGGTTGCCTGGCAATTGGCACTTGAAAATACAAGCACGCCAACTGCATTTATCCTATCACGCCAAAACATCAAGGATCTTCCTGCAAAAACGTCTCGCTACGAAGAGGCTAAACAGGCAGCTAAGGGTGCTTACACAGTTGAAGAATGCGAAAACCCGGCAGTGATTCTTGTTGCTTCAGGTTCTGAAGTTGCTTCACTGGTTGAAGGCGCTGTCTTGTTACGTGAGCGCGACGGGCTTGGAGTACGTGTTGTTTCTGCCCCTTCAGAAGGACTTTTCCGCGATCAGGACAAAGCTTACCAGGAGAGTATTTTACCTCACAATGTCCCTAAATTTGGATTGACTGCTGGTCTGCCTATCACATTACGCGGACTTGTAGGTGATTCGGGAGCTATCTGGGGTTTGAGTTCTTTCGGATTCTCAGCTCCTTATGAAGTTCTCGATAAACAACTTGGATTTACTGCCGAGAATATCTACAACCAGGTAAAAGCGCTTTTAGCTTAAACAACTTTAGATATATCCGATAAAAAACGGGTGCCGATTGGTGCCCGTTTCTTTTATACAACTAATTTAAAAAAAGTTCGTCTACAAAAATCCATGCAGGAGTTCCCTTGCCGGCATGCCATGCCGGCAATTTTTTGACATTGGAAACGATAAACTTATAATATTTGAACGATGTCGATTTTGGAAATACACAACTGTAAGTTTTTACCCCTCCGGATTCATTTTTCTTTATTCCCGGGAATTTGACCTCCGAAATGTTTTTAAATTTTTGACTATCATTGCTTCCTTGTACAGATATCGAAGTTGGGGGGAAAATATAACCGCCAATATTTACAAGCATATTAAAGTGCGCCTCCGATAATTGCCTGGCCTGATTAAACCCAATCACAAATTCCATATTTGCATCTTTATAAGCCAGCCATTTTCCATTCGAAGAATTTGATTCTCCTAATTCGTAATCTATTAACGTTTTGACACCATGGCCTGAATATTTCGGATCCGGATTTTTAACGAAAAAGATGGTGTCAGGATGTATCTCCGACTTGTAAAAGGTCCTTTGGACAATGTCGCTGCTGACCCAGCCCGGTCTGAAAGCCTTTACCTTTAAAACAGTGTTGCCTGAAAGCCTGAATGGGTTTTTATATTCGATACTTTTAAGACTATCCGGATCTGTTCCGTCAGTCGTATATCGTATCACCGTACCTTTTAACAAGTGTTTAATTTTTACATCCAGGTGATTTGATATGATAGAGGAGTCTTGTTCAATTGTAGGGGTACTTATCTTTACAAGCTCATCTTCCATATTATCTCCGGCAACGATCTTTTTGGTTGGGTATTTAGATACGATTCTTTCCACCATTTTTTTATCTGTTTTATTTGACCAGATATTTACGGAGGAGAAATTTGACTGATCCAGAAATTTATTCAGACTGGCCTCATTGAATTCAATTCCGCATATTGAAACTGAACGAAGCTTTGTCATCGGTTTCAAAACCTCAAGGGAGGCCATATCCAGACCCGTATAGTTCAGATTAATTTTCTGCAAATTCATAAATTGGGTAATTGTATTCAGATCCTCTTTTGCCATGGGCATTCCCTGCATATTCAGGCTTGCAATCTGACTTTTAATCTTCATTAATTTCTTTAAGTTCTCTTTGTCATAGAAACGGCCCTGAAAGAAATTCACCTCCACATCATCCGATCCGTTGAATAAGTAATTTACAGTGCAATAATTTGAATTGAATTCTTTCAGATCAGGGAGGTTGGTTTTAGGGGCGACAATTTGATTATCGGCAAGTCTGGACTTGCCAATCAGAATATGAAGGCTGTCATCCTTTGCCAATTCATTTAATTTAATTTTGAAGTCACTTCCTCCCTTGATCCATTGGGATAAAATGGTTAATTCGTCTGTTGTGAGTTGCGATTTGCCATCAGGCGGCATGTGCTTTTCGTCCGATTGCGGCAAATGAATTCTTTCAAACAACAGGGCCACTTTCTTCAGATCACCCTGAAGTAAATTTCCGGTTTTGCCGCCCTTTAGAATATTCGCTGGTGTATTGAGTTGCAAATCGCCTTTCATTTTTTCTGCGCCGTGACAACTGATGCATTTTTGCGCCAAAACCGGGGCTACTCCCAACTCATAAATAGTTGCCATACTATCTGTGAGGATGCTTTGCTTTACTGGTGCAGCAGGTTTGGGAAAGTCCAATACATTAACCCCATGCGTGAGTTGTGCACCTTTATGAGCTGATACCATTAGTACGAAGAAGAATACAAGTGCAATTAACTTCTTAAATCGGATTTCTAAATTAAGAGTATATACCAAAATCCAACTTAAGATAGCGATCGCAATACCGCCCCATTTATGAAAATCAATGATCCCGCTTTCGTATGAATTCTGTTTGGACAGTAACAACCCACATATAGCAACCAGGACTGCGAAGAAAGCATTAATGGTCAGAATCAGTTTCTCTGTATCTTTTGGTAATCTCCGGTGCTGAAAGAAAAGGAAATAAGTTACTATCAGTATCACAAATACGATCGGGAAGTGCAGTACCAACGGATGAAACTTACCAATCCATTGCAGAAATAGCCCCAGCTGAATTTCATTGATATAAATAGCAAGGAGGATTAAGATTGGGTTTAAAAACCACAAACCCAATTCCAGTAGCTGTTGAATTTTTCGCTCGCTCATCGTTAGCTGATTATATCCCGGACCACATTGCCGGCAACATCGGTTAACCTGAAGCGCCTGCCCTGATGTTTGAAGGTGAACTTTTCATGATCGATACCCATCAGATGCATTACGGTGGCATGAAAATCGTGAACATGTACAGGCATTTTGGTGATATTGTAGCCAAAGTCATCTGTTTCGCCAAAAACTCCTGGTTTTACGCCGCCCCCTGCCATCCATATTGTAAAGCACCGGGGATGATGGTCGCGACCGTAATTCTCTTTCGTCAAAGCACCCTGGCAATAGTTGGTTCTTCCAAATTCGCCACCCCATATCACAAGTGTTTCATCCAGCAAACCACGTTGTTTTAAATCTTTTACCAGTGCCGCCGAGGCCTGATCTACATCTTTACACTGACCTTCCAGTTCTTTCGGCAGGTTTCCATGTGAATCCCAACCCTGGTGATACAATTGTACAAAACGGACGCCATTCTCTGATAATTTCCGGGCAAGCAGGCAATTTGCAGCATAAGTTCCAGGCAATAAACATTCCGGTCCATACATTTTAATGATTGATTCCGGTTCGTTTTGTAAGGAAGTTATTTCCGGAACAGCCATTTGCATCCGGTAGGCCAATTCATATTGCTTTATCTTGGTGACAATTTCAGGATCACCCATATTTTTGTAGGCTTCCTCATTTAAGGATGCAATTTCATCAAGCATAGCTCTCTTATCCGGCCGTGTTATGAAATCAGGATCGGTTAAGTACTTGACGGGCTCTTCTCCGCTGCTAAACTGAACCCCCTGGTGGATCGAGTCCAGGAATCCATTGGACCATAATTTAGAATAAACCCCTTGTCCGTTGCCTTTCCCTTTACTTAGCAAGACACAAAATGCTGGCAGGTTTTTATTTTCACTTCCCAAACCATAACTGATCCACGATCCCATGCTGGGCCGGTTACCTACCTGTGCACCTGTCTGGAAGAAAGTAAGCGCAGGATCATGATTTATCGCTTCGGTGTATATAGACCGAACAATGCAAAGGTCATCGCTGATGCTTGCAATGTGGGGAATCGTTTCACTAAACCAGGCACCGCTTTTCCCATGCTGTGAAAAATTGAATTTCGTTCCAGCCAACGGGAATTTTGCCTGGCTGGCGGTCATACCTGTAAGCCGTTGCCCCATCCGGATGCTTGCAGGCAATTCTTCGCCATGCATTTTCTGCAGCATTGGCTTGTAATCAAACAAATCCAGTTGCGAAGGAGCCCCGTTCTGAAAAAGATAGATCACCCGTTTTGCTTTGGGCGCAAAATTTGGGAGCACATTCGAGAAAAGTTCTTCTTCGTTCTTTCCGTCAAATAACCCGGGTATCATTAATGATCCCAACGCCAGGCCACCTATTCCAAGGCTTAATTTTGATAAAAAATGACGCCTGTTTTGGTTCAATCCATGTTCTAAATGTTCTTCCATCGTGTTATTTATGACTTTGTGATTGCTTCCTCGAGATTATACATGATAAGAATTGTTTTCATTAAGGCGCCTGTTTCAGCCGGATCGTACTTTTGTTTTGGATGTTCAAATTCGCCAACGTCCAACGTTTGTTTTAATAAACCGGGCTGGGACTCCAGGTATTCCTTTTGCTTCCTGCAGTAATCAACCAGTTTTTTTCTTTCAAACTTGGATGGCTCGCGAACAAGGATTGTTTGAAATGCCTGGTCTATTTTATCCTCAAGACTTCCTGAACTGATGGAGATATTTTCTGCCAGAACCCTTGATGCCTCCAAAATTGTGGGATCGTTCAGCATTGTTAATGCCTGCAAGGGCGTGTTGGTGCTCGATCGTTTTGCTTCGCACTGGTCCCTGTTACTTGCATCAAAAACCATCATTCCCGGTGGGGGAGCAGTCAGTTTGATGAAAGTGTACAAGCCTCTGCGGTACAACGACGATCCGTGATCTTGCTTGTAGGTTGCCAACACTCCGCGACCGGACGTGGTACTTTCCCATACGCCTTTGGGTTGGTATGGTTTGACGCTGGGGCCCCCGATTTTTGTATTCAGCAAGCCACTGCTGCTTAAAACCCAGTCGCGAATGATCTCCGCCTTGAACCGAAGACGCGGAAATCTTGTATAGTAAACATTTTCAGGGTCCTGTTCCAGTTTCTTTGAACTTATTTCGCCCGACTGACAATACGTTTTGCTTGTCAGGATCTTTTTGACAAGGTATTTTATGTCCCAGTTATGCTCCATAAAATCAACCGCCAGCCAATCCAGCAATTCGGGATGTGTTGGTAATTCTCCTTGTAAACCATAGTCGCTGGAAGTTTTGACGATCCCTTTTCCAAAGATATCCTGCCAGATGAAATTAACGAACACACGTGCCGTTAACGGATTTTCTTTATTCGTGGTCCATTGTGCAAGTCCCAGCCTGTTGCGCTGATATTTCAGTGTATCAAATGGCATAATCGATTCCAGTGCAGTTGGTCTTACTTTCACAGTACTTGGCGCATCGTAACTCCCCCGGTTTAAAATATAGGTTGGTCGTTGTGCTGTACTGTCTCCCATGACCGATACCTGCAGGGTTGTGGTATCAACCGCATTAATAAATTTCAAAGCCGTTTTGACATCCTCATTTTTGATCAGCAACTTCGGATTCTTTGCCGGTGTTGACTGACCGACATCCCCTTCGTACCCTTTTTCTTTGCTCACATTGAAGAATGCATACAACTGGTAGTAATCTTTGTGCGAAAATGGGTCGTATTTATGATCGTGACACTGCGCACATTCGATCGTGACGCCTAAAATGGCTTTGCCATAGGTTCTTGTTTTATCAATATTATACGAAACGCGGTATTCCTCCGGGATCACGCCGCCCTCTTCGGTGTACTTGTGATTTCTGAAAAAAGCAGTCGCTAAAATATTTTCTTTTGTGGCCTGGGGCAATAAATCACCGGCGATCTGATCGGTCAAAAACTGATCGTAAGGCATATTTTTATTGAATGCATAAATAACCCAATCTCTCCAGGGCCACTGCGACCGGATATTGTCATCCTGGAAACCGTAAGAGTCAGCATAGCGCGCAAGGTCCATCCATAAGAGGGCCATCTTTTCGCCATACGCTGGTTTTTGCAGAAGTTTATCCAGTAACTGATCGTACCAATTTTCATCTGATAGACTTTCCCAATCTTTCAATTCCTTATAGGTTGGCGGAAGACCGGTAATATCGGCGAATGCCCGCTTTATTAGTGTTTCGCGTGTAGCTTCGTGATTCGGGGAGTATCCTTTCTTCTCCATTTTATCTAAAATGAAGTGATCAATTTCATTCTTCGCCCAACTCTTATCATCTACTTCAGGTAACGGAGCTTTTAGAGGTGCCACAAATGCCCAATGCTTTTCATATTTTGCGCCCTCTTTAATCCATTTCCTGAACAACTCAATCTCCGCAGGCGTCAGCTTTTGCAGATGACTTTCAGGAAGTGGCATCAGGATTTTAGGATCGTTCGATTCAATGCGCCTTATTAATTCACTTTTTTCCGGGGAACCAGGCACTATGGCGTATTGTCCTTTTGATTTTTGAAGTTCAGCAAAAGCGCCGGCCGGCAAATCCAATCTCAAACCGACCTTTCTTTTGTTGGCATCAGGACCATGACAGGTGAAGCACTTGTCGGAAAGTATCGGCCGGATATCCCGGTTATAGGATATCCGCTCTTCGCTGGATTCCTTTTTATTCTTTGAGAAAAAGGTAATACCAACGATCAGTCCTGAAATACATATGACAATAATTCCAATGGAGATAGTTTTCTTCATAGTTCATTTACTATAAGTGCTATGAGCCTTTAATCGTTCAGACTTTCGTTAATTTATAGGGATATACTTTCCCCGAAGCCCATTGAGCGACGTAAATATTTTCCTCATCGTCAACACAAACGTCATGCGGATGAATGAATATCTGATCGGTCTGAGATAGTGGTGTCAGTTTACCATCCTGATAAACAGGTTCAGAGCCACCCAGGTTTGAGACCACTTTATTCTCTTTATTGAGGATGGTTACAAAGCCAGAATTGATGTTGTCAAGATTTGGCGACCTTAATACTGCGGCATACAGGTAATCTCCCTTAATCACAGGTCGGCAGACGCATGCGCCGGGCAGGTGAATGACCTCCATTAATTTTCCGTCCAGCGAAAATCTTTTAAATGCATTCCGGGTCCTGTCGGTGATAAGTAGTGTAGGTGTGGTGTTACGATAGTCGATGCAAATGCCATGGGCGTTGTCAAAGAACTCATCACCAACACCTCTTCCTCCGAATGAATTTTTCAGCCTTCCATTTTCATCAAAATGCAAAATGTGCTGAGCACCATATCCATCGGCAATATAAAATTCACCGTTCTCAAGCACGGCAGTTTCTGTCGGCACAAATGCCTCCTTCTTTTGGTAGGCAGGGATGTCAGCTGGCGGATCGATTGTCAGAAGTATTCGCCCATCAATGGTGGTTTTATAGACCTGGTGCCGTTGGGTATCCGTGATGAATAAAAAGTCTTCCTTGCCGGTATGCTGAACCGTCAATCCGTGCGCACCGGGAAATACACTGCCCCATGTATTGATGAGCTTTCCGCTTTTGTTGTAAATGATGATGTTATTTTTTGTCTCGTTGGTCAGCAAAAGGATCCGCCCTTTTACATCCTGGATCATTTCATGGCAATCATTCACCGGTGTTTTTTCCGGGTTGAGCGCCCCCCAGTTTTTATCCAAACTATATTTCATTTCATGATGACCATATACAGGACCCTTTGGTTTGCTGTATAGATCTTTGGTAATAAAGAAACCGGCAGTTGAAAGCAACGTGTTTTTTATAAATGATCTTCTTTCCATTGTATTCCATTTTAGTTTGCAACGAATATCAAAACGTTGCATGATTTCTAAGAATTAATTGTCTTTATTCGTTTATCCGTTAGCCGGATAATTTTCAAATGATATCCTTTACGCAGAAACAGGTAAAGTTGTTCTATGAAAAGAAGCGAAAGTTTCGGTTTTAACGGAACTTTCGCTTCTCTCTGAAAAAAACGGAGCTATTTCGATTTAGCAAAGATGAATGGATGATTAACAGCGAAGGGTACAAAAGGTTTAATCCGGGTTTTAGGAGCCTGCCGGTTTTTATTCAGGTTTGTCCGTATTGCGCCTTGCAAGCAGGTCGGCATAATAATTACGGGCGGTATTCAGCAAGGCAAGCGAAGTGATAAAGAGGGGAGTCTTGAGCGCGTTTCGCATCGCCACTACATAGGCGGTGAACTCGTTGTAAACAGCGAGCATTTCGGAGCGCATGGTGCGCATATCGTAAGTGACGGTCGAGGCTTCGGTAACCATCCTGCCGCCGAAGAGGGTTTTGAATTGCTGATTGGTTGTCTTCATCCGCACTACATAGCGGACGATATTCAAAAAGGTAACCTTACTTGAATAATTTTCACCCTCAAGTTCGCTGACCAATTTATCGATTGCAATCGACTTGGATTCATAGTTTAGTTTGGTCAGATTTTTAAAGCTCATGTATAAAATCAACAGAATCCTGCTTGCATCGACCTCTGCCTGATCGTCCGACAGTTGATAGAGTTTCAGATTCATTGAGAATGCCACGATGGCTTTGTCGCGGGCATGGTTGGCGCGACTGATCTTATCAGTCTCGACATTTTTATGAACCTGCATAAGGCCTTTCTCGTAAATAATCAGCTTGCCGGCGATTTGCTGCAAGTAAGCATTGTAGGGTTGATCGGTTAATAATGCCTGATCGATTGTTGCAAGATCTTTCAGGTGCCGATTCATCAGCTGACCAAATTCCATGGATGTCAGGAATGATGATTTCAGTGGTTCAAGGTCATTGTTCATCGTTGTAACTGAATTAAAGATTAAACCAACCTAAAATTACCAGTTTATTTTAAGATTATTTGCTGATTGTGATGAAAAAATCAATCGTTTATATCAAATCCTGACAGAATCTCGTTTTGGAACGCGAAAATGCCGACTATTTCAGTCAGAATACATATGGTAATAGTTCGTCCAATACCTTGGATGAATTCAATCTGAAAAATTGAGGCCATCTAACCCCTTGGACGGGTTAAATCTGAAAAATTGAAGCCGTCTAACCCATTGGATGGATTCAATCTGAAAAATGGAGGCCATCTAACCCCTTGGACGGGTTCAATCTGAAAAATGGAGACCGTCTAACCCATTGGATGGGTTCAATCTGAAAAATTTGGACCGTCTAACCCCTTGGACGGGTTAAATCCTATGGATTCAATAGGTCTAACCTATTGGATATATTTAACTCAGAAAATTGAAGCTGATGAACTTCCGGATGGTCTAAATCAATAGATTTGAGGGTGAAATATCTTTTTGAAAGGGGTGAATTAGGAGGAATTTGTGTCAGTTGTATTTAAATTTGATGGAATATACTTTAGCTAAAGCCGAACTTTAATATTTATCAACTCCACTGGCTGAAGCCAAATACGATTTATAATGCATCTTCGCAACTTACTTTAAGCTGTTCAGAAAAACTTCTTTTTCTTCTTCGTTCAGTATGCCAGTGTTCAATCCCTTGTCAATTGAGATTGCAATTCCTATTTCCTCGGCTTGTTCGGCAGTTAATTTTTTTGCGGAAAAGTTAAGCTGTTTCGCTAATTTTAAAAGCAGCCTTGAATTGATCTTTGAATCGCCTCTTAATATTATTGTTTCCATGACTTTTTTGGTTTTACAAATCTAAAAAAAGAAATTTAAAGCATTAATTTTTCCTCAATCCTTTGTTTCACGAGTTCATTCAGCTCTTCGGGACTCATCCCGTCGGGATTGATTACCGGAAGAAATTCGACGGTGATCTTGGTTCGTTTCACCCTCAGTTTATCCTCCTTATCGCCATAAAATGCGCCAGAAATGGCAATAGGCACAACTGGAATTTTTAGTTCGGTGCTTAAAATCGCATACGTTTTCTTGAACGATCCTATTCCGCCGGTCTCCGTACGGGTTCCTTCGGGGAATATCAGGATCTTTTTACCCACCTTGACCACTTCTGCCATCTTATGAATCGACTCTTTCAAATCTTTTGCAAGATCCATGATGATGATATTCGTGCGGTGAGCAAGGTATTTACGAACAGCCCCTTTGACGTGGTCTTTTTTCGCATACGAATAAGTCTCTTTCAGCGTCTTTTTATCGAGGTAGGAGAGGACCAGAAAAGCATCAAGTTTGCTCTGGTGGTTAGGCGTTAAAAAGCAAGCCCCTTCAGGGATATTTTCAAGGCCTTTAACTTCGGTTTTAATAAAGATGTTTGCGACCCATCGCACAGAACGGACGATCGTACCGAGCAGAAATGAATATTTGGGCAGATCAACTTCGGTATCAGCTTTCAGATCGCCTGTCCAGGCCGTATCTTCGTGCTTGTGGAAGAGCTTATGCGTTCGCACATACTCCGAAATCGTTTTAATCGAAGGGAACTTCATGAGTTGCTCTTCGCCGATTTTTACCCCAAAAGTTTTATCGATGTAGTCAATCAGGCTCAGTTTACCCAGCGAATCGAGGGCAATATCGAAAATAAGATGGTCTTCGGGCGATACATCCATATCGACCTGCGATTCAATAAACGATTTTACCGCGCGGTATTCGGCGGTATCAGGTTCTTTCGAAACTGGTTTTTCGCTTTCGGTCTTATTGATTAAATCTTCCAGTTTGAATCGCTGAAGCTTCGACAGACGGGTTCGTGGCAATTCGGTATTGACCAGCGTAAACTGCATAATCCGCTTGTAAGAACTCATCTCTGCGTTGAATGGTGACAGCACCGATTCTCTGAAATATTGGGCGATGTCAACAATATGATTGTCTTCAAGAAATTTGTAATCGGGTAAAATAACGGCGTGAAGCATCTCTTTGTGCATAAATACTCCCGCTTCCTTGATGGCAGGCGAGGAGCCTTCAAGTTTCATCTCCACCTCTACAGGATTTATATTTTTCCCGTTAGGCAATACGATGATCTCTTTCTTTCTTCCGGTGATGTATAAATAGCCCCCCTTTTCAATCCGACCAAGGTCACCTGTATATAACCAGCCATCCTTGATCACTTCGGCAGTCTCTTCGGGACGATTGTAATATCCTTTCATAATGCTTGGACCCTTTGCAACAATTTCACCATCCCTTATCTCGACGGTAAGACCAGGCAATGCTTGTCCGGTTGAACCAATTTTAACGTGACCTGGCCGTGGAAAAGTGATCATCGGAGCCGCTTCCGACATTCCAAATCCTTCAAGAATTTCGAAACCGATCGCATAGAAGAAGGTCCCGACCTCCCTGTTTAAGGCGGCTCCACCAGCAATCATATACTGCAAATGGCCCCCTAGACCATTGTGAATTTTTTTGAATAAGATCTTGCCAAGTTTCCTGCTTTTTGTACGGTAAACAAGTCCCAGAAATGCTTTGGCGATAATGCTCGAATTGATTTTGGCCAAAAGTCCGCGGTACATCAGTTCGTAAAGACGCGGAACACCAATCATCACCGTGACCTGGTTATCTGCGAGCGTTTTCATCAGATCGGCAGTCTGCATCGACGGGGAGACAACTAACGTTCCGCCGGCATACAACGGAACCATCATTGACCCGACCAACGGAAATACGTGATGCAAGGGGAGGAGCACCAACGTCTGACTTTCGGCGTGGAAGATTTTCGCATCGATCACCGCAATCATATTCTGGATGATATTGGCGTACGAAAGCATTACCCCTTTCGGGCTTCCGGTTGTTCCGGAGGTATAGATAATAACAGCGGTATTGTTATTGTCATCGGGACCAATCCATATGCTTTCGGGCTGATCAGCAACCGGCGGGTGATCTTCGAAAACAATAATCTCAGGTTTAAATGAGCTCTTTTGCTTCACCTTGGTGTACGCTTCCTGCATCGCAGCACTGATAAACAGTACTTCAGGCTGACAGTCATCAATGATATAGGCCACATCTTCGGCCGAAGCCATGTAATCAATCGGTACAGCAATGCTATTGCACTGAAGCGCCGCATAGAAAGCATAAATCCATTCCAGCCTGTTTTCGGAATAAATACCGATTTTTGTGATGCCTTGGTTCTTAATCAATAAGGAATACTGCTGAATGTACTTCAGAAGATCATGGCCTGTAATATCCTGATTGTGCGTAATGATGTATTTTTTATCGAGGTTATCTCTGTTAATAATTGCTTTCAACATGTGCTTTAAGAATGATGTAATTAAGATCTATAAAAGTAATTTTAGTTCTGCCTGTCATTGTTCCGTTGCTGGAGTGTTCATCAATGACCCTCCAACCCATAGAAATCTATGCAAAGTAACAGAATCTTGCAATAAAACCAAAAACCAGATTTTTGTTGTTGGAACAAGTTCGATTGATTTGCTAAATTTGTGGCCGTTGTAAAATATTGTATATGTCAGGACATAGTAAATGGTCAAAGATTAAAAGAAAGAAAGGGGCGCTCGACGCCAAACGATCTAACATCTTTTCAAGGTTATCGAAAGAGATCACTGTCGCGGTGAAAGAAGGCGGCATTAGTGATCCGGCGATGAATGCGCAATTGCGGATTGCCGTTTTGAATGCCAAAGGGCAGAATATGCCTAAGGACAACATCGACAGGGCAATCAGTAAAGGTGAGAAGGATGGGAATGATCTTGCTGAAATCTTTTTGGAAGGTTACGGAGCAGGCAGGGTTGCAGTATTTGTAGAGTGCCTGAGCGATAACAACAACAGAACGGTTGCCGATATACGTCATATCTTCACCAAGCGGGGCGGAGCACTTGCCACCAAAGGTTCCCTTAATTTTATTTTTGACCGGAAAGGTGTCTTCACAATTCCTGCCAAACCAGGAACCGATATGGAGGAACTTGAGCTTGAATTTATTGAAGCCGGGGCTGAGGATGTTGAGATTGATGAGGACATGATCATTGTAACCACGGCGCTTGAGGATTTCGGGAAGTTCAACAAGAAACTCGAAGAATTAAAGATCGTCGCACAGAAAGTTGAATTACAACGAATCCCAACGGTTGATAAACGATTGGCTGTTGAAGATGCAAAAGTGGTAATGCGAATGATTGAGGAGTTAGAGGATAACGAAGATGTGCAGAATGTATATCATAACCTCGAAATGACAGAAGAACTTGAACAAGCGCTGGAAGAGGAGTAGAAAACAAGGTTAAAGGATAAAGGTTAAAGGATAAAGGTTAAAGGATAAAGGTTAAAGGATAAGGGATAAAGATTAAAAACGATGTAAAAGCCAGATAAAATGGAAACCTTAAAACTAAATTCCAAAAATGATTTGCAAGACAGATTGTTTAATTTTGTGGTGGATGTAATATTACAAATCCGGAATCTCCCAATTGGCGTCGAATACAATGTTATCAGTTACCAATTAATAAAGGCTGCAACCTCTACAGGTGCCAATTACGAAGAAGCACAGGGTGCTGTTTCCAAGGCAGATTTTGCGAATAAAGTTGGAATTGCTCTTAAAGAGATGCGTGAGTCAAACTATTGGATAAGACTGGTCATTGCAATTACAGAAAAGAACGAGGATTGGAAAAAGAAGCGTCAGGAATCGGCCGAACTGATGAAAATCCTTGGAAGCATCTATTCAAAAACGTCTGTTAAGAGATAACAAAATCTATTAATTTGATCTTTCAAATACTTTGCACTTTATTTTTTAACCTTTGCACTTTACCCTTTATTCTTTAACCTTTATACTTTACCCTTTATTCTTTAACCTTTATACTTTACACTTTAACCTTTTTCTGCTATGCTCCGACGTAAAATTGTTATTCCGGTAGTGGTGATTGCAACACTGATCATCATTATAGTGTCGCAGTATCCGAAGCTCTACCTGGCAACGGGGTATGGAGCCAAATCGATGGCGACTGCTGTTTTCGTGGCCGAAAGAGATCCTCAGATGGTGAATCTGACCGATCTGAACTATTCGATCGTCAAATATACCCAGGGCGTTGTTGACTATGAAAATAAGTCAGTGACCACCTCTTTCTGGGGATTGGCTAAACAAACGGCTGTTTACCGTAAAGGGTATGGCTGCTGTCTGATAGGTGACCGTTCAGCTGATTCACTACGGATGGTTGCCTTTAATCCTCCGGTTACCAAGCGCGAGGGTGTTTGGCATATCGCCTGGCCGAATGGTGATCTCGTAAAAGATACGGTCTTTCCCGAAATTGATACCCTCAAAATGAAATCGGCGATTGATGCGGCATTTGATAAACCCCTTGTATATGAAAAAAGGAGTGCCGCTGTTGTCGTTCTTTATAAAGGAGAATTGGTTGCAGAAAAATATGACAAGGCATTGGGAATAACTCCCGACACACGCATCTGGGGATGGTCGATGACCAAAAGTATTATGAATGCTATGGCCGGAGTACTCACAAAACAAGGCAGATTAGATGTAAATGCAGTTGCTCCAATTCCGCTATGGCAGAAGGATCGCCGGCGCGACATCACGATCAGCAATTTAATGCACATGAGCAGTGGATTGAAATGGGATGAGAATTACAGCGATGTCTCGTCTGCTACAAATATGCTTTATCGTTCGGCAGATGCTTACAAGGTTGCGATCGATGTTCCATATCAGAAGAAACCCGAAACCGAATGGAACTATTCTTCAGGAACCACCAATATTCTCTCGGGTATCATGCGCACTTTGATCGGAAATGATCAGGCTTATCACGAATTCCCGTATCGCGAAATCTTCAATAAGATAGGAATAACGTCGATGATCATTGAAACCGATGCCGCCGGAAATTTTGTGGGATCATCCTATGGTTATGGTACTGCCCGCGATTGGGCACGGTTCGGATTGCTCTATTACAATGATGGCGTATGGAAGGGTGATACAATTCTGCCAAAAGGTTGGGTGAATTATACGCGTACACCCGCCATTGCCTCAAAAGGCGAATATGGCGCTCAGTTTTGGCTGAATAAATCGAAAAAATTACCCGATGTTCCTGAAGACATGTTTTCATGCAATGGTCACCGCGGACAACGGGTTTTCATTATCCCTTCGCGCAACCTCGTTGTAGTACGCCTTGGTTTTTCTGAAGAAGGATTCAATCACAATGAATTCTTAAAGGGAATTTTGGCAGCAATTAAGCAGGAGAGATAAGGCATTCCTTGTCTTAACAAATATCGGGAGGCATTTTTTACAATAGAAACAAAAACAATAATGAACAACACAAATATCATATTTCCTGCCGAATGGGCAACCCAAAGCGGTGTGATGCTTACCTGGCCGGATGATGGGACCGACTGGGCTGATATGCTCGATGAGGTGGAAGTTTGCTTTATTGCGATTGCCAAAGCCATTGCTGAAAGGGAAAAGCTATTAATTGTATGTCAGAATAGTGAGCTCTTAGCGACTAAATTGAAGGAGTGCCAGATTGAAAATATTATTTTTGCGCAATACCCATTGAACGATACCTGGGCGCGAGATCATGGTGCAATAACAGTGATGATTGACGGAAAACCAACGTTATACGATTTTACATTCAATGGTTGGGGTTTGAAATTTGCTGCCAACTTCGATAATCAGATCACTTCTTCGCTGTTTAAAAAAGGTATTTTCCGGAATGATGTTCAATACAAAAATAAACAGAACTTTGTTTTGGAGGGAGGAAGTCTTGAATCAGACGGTGAGGGGACATTACTGACAACGCGAGATTGCCTGTTATCGATCAACAGAAATCAACATCTAAAGGAGGAAGCGATTGAAAAGCTCCTGATTGATTTGTTTGGCCTTCAGCAGGTGCTATGGCTCTCGTCGGGTTATCTTGAAGGTGATGATACCGATAGTCATATTGATACGCTTGCACGGTTTTGCGACCCACAAACCATTGCATACGTTAGATGTGATGATGTGAGTGATGAGCATTACGAAGCATTAAAAAAGATGGAGCAGGAGCTGACAGCATTTCGCACGCTGAAGAATGAATCGTACGAGCTACTTCCGCTTCCAATGGCAGATCCTGTATTCGAAGGGGAAGGGAGATTACCTGCCACATATGCCAATTTTTTAATCATCAATGGGGCAGTATTGGTTCCATTCTACAATTCGCCAAAAGATAACGTTGCCGCGATACAGTTGCAGAAAGCCTTTCCAGACCGTGCAATCATCGGAATTGACTGTCGCCCTCTGATTAAACAACACGGATCGCTCCATTGCGTAACGATGCAATTTCCGGAAGGCGTTTTATAATCCGGGCATTCATTAATTAACTATTTTTGCTAAGTACATCTTAAATTAATGAGTTTTTTAAGAAACATCATGTTGATATGCTTAAAACTGGTTTAATACAACAGGCCAACAGTGCCGATATTGAAGCTAATAAATCAAAACTTGCATCCAGCATTGCATGGTGTGCCGGACAAGGGGCAAAGTTGGTTGTTTTGCAGGAGCTTCACAATTCCCTTTATTTTTGCCAAACAGAGGATACCGCGCTTTTCGATCTGGCGGAAACTATTCCAGGCAGTTCAACATCTTTTTACAGTCATTTAGCCAAGGAACATGAAGTTGTTCTGGTGACTTCCATATTTGAGAAGCGTTCGGCAGGACTTTATCACAACACAGCGGTTGTATTTGAGAAAGATGGAACAATTGCGGGAAAATACCGCAAAATGCATATACCTGATGATCCGGCCTACTACGAGAAGTTTTATTTTACCCCTGGCGACCTGGGTTTTGAACCCATTCAAACTTCTGTCGGAAAGCTTGGTGTCCTTGTTTGCTGGGATCAGTGGTATCCCGAAGCTGCGAGGTTGATGGCGCTTGCAGGAGCTGAGATCTTAATTTATCCGACTGCTATTGGGTTTGAATCTACCGATTCCGAAGCGGAGAAGCAACGTCAGTTGGATGCATGGATGATTTCACAACGCGGACATGCTGTTGCTAACGGAATACCCGTGATAGCCGTTAATCGTACCGGTTTTGAACCCGATCCATCAGGGCAGACCAATGGCATCACTTTTTGGGGGAACAGCTTTGTCGCAGGTCCGCAGGGCGAAATAGTCGCTGTTGCCCCGGAGTCTGAAGATGCCAATCTGATTGTGGAAATCGATCTTCAACGATCCGAATCTGTCAGGCGTTGGTGGCCATTTTTGCGCGATCGACGCATCGATGCTTATGGTGATTTGACTAAACGGTTTATAGACTGAAACTAATTAGGCTATTCGATAATTAGTTAATTTGACAATGAGAATTTGCTTCTGTACTTAATAAGTAATGCGAATCAAATAATGGCGCATTATTTACTAAATATAATGATATAATACTCCATATGGATTTTTTTCCTACCTTCCTTATACCTTCCTTATACCAAGTCCGTATCACGCTTTATTGTGTAATTGGCATAATGTTTGATTAGGAATTAGGTTTAGATGCCCCTGATTCGGCTTTTTAAAATACAACATTATTTAATTATGAGTACTTAATATCTTTTAGGCTCTATGACTAATAGTGAGGGTAAATTGCTTTTAAATGGATGATACAATGGGCAGCTGGCTTTTGGCAACTTGCATGATAGTGCTAACTATCAGTCTTAAATCCTTTAAAGAAGATAATTTCTGATTTCCTTTGTTGGCGGTCCTGCCAGTTGCCAGTATCTATTAGCCGAAAGCAATCATTACAAATTCCAATTACCCATCCCAAACGTCATATAACCATCTTTTAAATGTCAGTTGTTTAATTTTCTCTAAATAAAATCTTCGCGGATAGGAGAGAAGCTGTCAACCAGTCTTGCCATCGGTGTTATTACTTTGATGGTGTGCTTTTTTCCTGATGGGATATAAAACAGATCACCTTCGGCAAGTTGTTGATCGGGTTCTCCTTCACAGTAAAGGATGATTTCTCCTTTGGCGATGTAACATGTTTGCTCATGAGGATGTGAATGAAACGGTTCTGCCTCCATCCATGGTCCATTTCTAAATTCGAACATCACGGTCATGATGTCTTTTAGGAAAACGATCTTTCTGAATACACCTGTACGAACCTCTTCCCAGTTATCTTCTGAATATTTTTTAACTGCCATAATTGATTGAAATATTTGAAAATACGAAAATTTGCCAATTGAACTTCTTAAATCTCATTTAAACAAAGTCAAGTAAATAATTGCCAATAAAGCTCTAAGCCCTTAAAATACATAAAGTTTTATCGAATCATCCGCTCGATACCATCCATTCACATTCTCCCTTTATGAAGTTTATTGCAATCCTCGCGTTGTAAAACTATTGAATATTTTCCTTTACAGAAAATAAAAGGACAATCGCATCAAAAAATATGGTTATTTTGCAGACAATTTGATTGTTTAACCCTATTAATTAAGAACATTAGATGGGAAAAGTTTTGATCATTGGTGCCGGTGGTGTTGGAACCGTCGTAGCACATAAAATGGCCGGTCTGCCCGACGTTTTCTCGGAGATCATGCTTGCCAGTCGTACCAAATCGAAATGTGATGTAATTGCCGCTCGTATTGGTGGTAACCGGATTCAGACAGCTCAGGTTGATGCTGATCACGTTCCGCAATTAGTTGAACTGATTCGCTCGTTCAAGCCTGATCTTGTTGTTAATGTTGCACTTCCATATCAGGATCTGACGATCATGGATGCTTGTCTTGAGACGGGTGTTTCGTACCTCGATACTGCCAATTATGAACCCAAAGACGAAGCCAAGTTTGAATATAGCTGGCAGTGGGCTTATCACGAAAGGTTTAAAGCTGCCGGACTGACAGCTATTCTCGGTTGTGGTTTTGATCCTGGTGTGACGAGTATTTTTACGGCATGGGCTGCCAAATATGTGTTTGATGAGATCCAGTACCTCGATATTGTTGATTGTAATGCAGGTGATCACGGGAAAGCCTTTGCCACCAATTTTAACCCCGAAATTAATATCAGGGAGGTGACTCAAAAGGGAAAATACTGGGAAAATGGTCAATGGGTAGTTACAGAGCCCCATGAGATTCACAAACCACTTACCTACCCTCATATCGGAGAGCGTGAATCGTATGTGATTTACCACGAAGAATTAGAATCGCTGGTGAAAAATTATCCTACCCTGAAAAGGGCTCGTTTCTGGATGACTTTTGGACAGGAATATCTGACCCATTTGCGTGTTATTCAGAATATCGGAATGGCAGGGATTAAACCCATCCTTTACGAAGGAAAAGAGATTGTGCCGATCCAGTTTTTAAAAGCTGTCCTTCCGGCTCCTGAAGAGCTTGGCTCCAATTATAAGGGTGAGACTTCGATAGGTTGCAGGATTAAAGGTATTAAAGACAAGAAGAAAAAGACTTACTACATCTACAATAATTGCAGTCACGAAGCGGCTTATGCCGAAACCGGCATGCAGGCAGTCAGTTATACAACGGGTGTACCTGCCATGATCGGGGCGATGATGTTTCTGAAAGGGGAGTGGAAAAGTCCGGGTGTCCATAATGTTGAAGAGTTTAATCCCGATCCGTTTATGGAGCAACTGAACCTGAATGGACTTCCCTGGTGGGAGCTTCACGATGTTCCGCTCGAAATGAACTGAATCAAATAATAAATGCCCGTTTGTAGCGGGCATTTATTATTTGATTCAAAATTATATTTTATTTTCTCTTTGTTTGCCCTTCAGGGCAGATCATTCGATAAATCTCACCCCAACCGGGAAATCCTCCAACATTCCTGTCATCAATAAACAGATCTGCATTAATTTTACGGCTGATTGATTCTTCAAATTCCTCTTCAGGATAGCTCTTATTCACTGCATAAAATTCAATACCTTTTTTTTTACAAAAAGTGATAGCCTCATCCAACTCTTTACCCGATCTGAAGGTCCAAAGAATGATCTGGTGATGCTTCGTTTGAAGTGCTTTAATCGTTTCTATAGCAAATGGAAGTTCTTTTCCTATCGCGGGATAACGATGTTCAACAATGGTTCCATCAAAATCAACTGCAATTATCATGACTCTTATTTTTTCAATATAATGATTACTAATTTATAGGGTTACCAGCCACCATATAATAACAACTGCTTTAAACTTATAGTTCAAATTCTTCTCCTTCTTATTCTCTTTTTTATTCCTTCCAACACTTTTTCAATCCCTTTAAGCTGACGGGCATCGTTGTAATATCCGGTATTTCCATACTTGTTTCCATAACCATAATTGTCAGTTTTTAAATCATTCAAAACAATACATATTTGCGGCATCGTATCTTTGGCGACAATCTGATCAATAAATTTCAATTGTGCTTTATGGCTATAATCCTGGCGCAGCAGGAATAGATTGGTGTCACTATAGCGTCCGGTAATATTACCATCGGTAACTATTGAAACGGGTGGATTATCGAGAATCACAAAATCAAAGGCTGCCTTTGCCTCACCTATAAATCGTTCAAAGCCAACATTTTCAAGAAGCTCGGCAGGATTTGGCGGGATTGGCCCTGATGAAACATAGCTCAAGTTTTCGACAAGTGTAGGGTGTACGATATCATCAAATTTGTTTTGGTGAATCAGATAGGTGCTTAAGCCTTCCTGATGATGGTCCATTCCGAAAATAAGGTTCAGCCTTGGCTTATGCATATCGACAGCCACGAGCAAAACCTTCTTTTTATTCATTGCGATGATACAGGCCAAATTCAGCGATATAAATGATTTTCCTTCACCTGGTATGGCAGAATGGACTCCGATCACTTTTTGTTCCTCTCCCCTGAGAATATACTGGAGATTGGTGCGTAGTCCCCTGAATGATTCTGCGATAGCTGAACGCGGATGTTCCGTCACCGCAAATTCTTTATCATACCTATTATGACTGATCGCGCCTACAATGGGAATTGAAGTGGCCCTCTCAACCTCTTCGCGGTTTTTAATAGTATCGTTAAAAAAGTCAGTAAGCAGGATAATGACCAATGGTAGCCCAAGCCCAAGCATGAGTCCCATTAGCAGGTTTTTCTGCTTATTCGGACCAACAATACTTGCGGTTTCAAGCCTTGCTGCATCGATTACCTGTGCATCGGCAACGTTTGAGGCACGTGTTATCGCAGCTTCGGCCCGTTTTGTAAGAAGATATGTGTAAAGATCATTATTAACATCAAAACGTCGTTTGATATTGATCAGTTTCTGTTCGGTTCTGGGGAGTTGAGACACAGATTTGTACACCTCGTCAATTCTTTTTTTTAGATCCTTCAAATCTGTTTCAGAATTTGATTCCAGGTTCTTCAGGTTTTCGCCAAGGCTATTCCGTGTTGAATTAATCTCATTGTCGAGCATCACGATCGCTGGATTTTCATCCTTTGAGGTATACGACAGCACTTCGCGCCTGCTATAGAGTTCTACAAGTTTCAAAACCATGGTGTTCAGCGATGGATCAGTAATGCCGATCACGGATGGGGAGATGGCCTGTTTCATCCCACTAGCACTTGCAATGTAATTGCTAAGATTTTGGTAATAAGCAAGTCGCATCTCTGCGATTGCTTTTTCTGATTCGAGCTTTTCGAGGCGGTTCATCACGATTACACCCTCCTGACTAAGATCAAGGATCTGATTTTCGGATTTAAAATTTGTAAACGACTGCCCGGCAATTCGGAGCGAGTCAGCAATACCTGCCAATTGAGCATCAATAAATAGAACGGTATTCTCTGAAGTTCTGTTTTTCTCACGCAAACCAAACTGGATAAAGACTTTTAATAGTTCGTTCAGATACCCTACCTCACGAGCTGGCTGGCTTCCCGTTGTAGAAAGTTTTAATATCTCTGACGATTTTGTCGTCAGATTAACAGACAGTTTTGCCTGATAACCCAATGCCATACTGTTTATATTATTAAAGTTGAAATAATAGGTAGAACCAGACTCCGGTTTACCAACTCCTTTTTCAAGTGTAAATTTAAATAAGGATGAAACAAATGGAATGCCTAATTTACCTTCCTGATTGAATTCTGTCTGGCGTATATTTCCATTAATATTCTGTTCGAATTTATAATTGATCTTAAAACGATTGTCTGAAATAACCGTTACATAAATTGGAATATTTGAATTGTTTTCTATTCCTTCCGGTTCGATTATCTTATAAGGTTCGTCGTCGTAATACTCGCGATCAACAAATCGTCCTTTGCCAAACCAGCTTGTTCGCCAGTTCAAATTTTCGATGGTCTTTCGGTTCAGGTTGTATGACTTTAAAATTCCAATTTGGTTATCCATATTGACGGACTTTCCCATACTTAAACTGGCGAACAAATTATCAACTCCAGGCGTTTTAGATCCATCGCTTACAAGAACACTTGTTTCTGCTTGCCAGATCGAAACTGCATAACGATTGTGAACCCATGCAAGAGAGAGACCCAAAAAACCACAAATAGCGAACCAATACCATTTACTGAGGATTCGGAACAAAAACTCCTTGATATTCAATGGTTGTTCCTGTTCGTTATACACCGTTATTTCGTCTGTTTGCCGCATTGTTTAGAATGGTAAGTGCAAAAATAGAAAATGAAATTTTTTAAAATAATTCGATTTATTGGCAAATTAATCAATACCGGAAGTATTGCAATAACACTAATAAGGAAGTTATAGCCGAAAGAACAAATGTATAAACCGGTGTTGTAAGGCGAATATTTTTCAATTTATCGGCATTCACATAGATTACATCATTTGGTTGGAGGTAATAGGCTTCAGAACCAAACATTTTTTTTCCAGAAAGATCAAGCCGGTAACTTTTACTCCCGGTTGGAATGCGTCTCACAACAATTAATTGACTTAGCTGCGCATTATCTGTTACTCCACCGGCCATTCCAATCGCTTCAAGTACCGTTAAATTGTTAGAGTAATTATAATAGACTCCCGGACTTTTTAGCTCACCCAATACGGTCACTTTGAAACTAAGTACTTTTACCTGAACACTCGCATCTTTCAGGTAAATATTTGTTTTCTCCTGTATATAAACTTGTGCTTGAATAGCCGTTTTTCCTGCAACCGCTACAACACCAATTACCGGTAAAGTGACGGCGCCAGTAGGGTCTACTGTATACCCACTAATAAACTGACTAACAGGATTTCCAAAAGCTTGCAGAGCTCCAGATCCACTTTGCGCTGGGTTAAAAATCTGATTAACTGTTGGATTAAGCGTTTGTATATTTACATAGAGGATATCATCCAGTTTGATCCTGTATTCAGGGGAAGGACCAGGCAGATTTAGAACCTCAAGGTCTTTGATATCATGAAGATAAAGTAAGTCCTTTCGGGTTTTGCATGAAAAGAAAAACGCAAGCAGCAATAATAAGACTGTTATTCTACTAATATAACGCATATTGATCATCAAGGAAATGATATTTTTAATTTGGCGAATTTACGATTAATATGGCATTGCCGAAGTGCTTAGAAAAGAAATTTGACATTCTTTGAAAATTGCAAACTAATCAGGATTTTCAATTATCAATTATTGGCGATATAACGAATCGTAATGGTAAATTTTCAAACTGCTTTTAAATGGATGATGGAATGAGCTGCTGGCTTTTGGTGACTTGCATCTGGCATTAAAGTGCTAACTATCAGACTATAATGCTTAAAAAAAGATAATGTCTGATTTTCTTTGTAAGCGGGTCTGCCAGTTGCCAGTATCTAATAGCCAAAAGCAATCATTACAAAATCCAATTACCCCTATCAAGCGCCATAGCGCAAATTATCTCTAACTCTTGCACAATACAGGTGCAACCTTTAGGTCAAAATAGTTGGATTGAATCTCAACCGATTCCTTTTCTTTGGGAATCGCATGATCCAGTCTTTGAAAGGTAGAGTTCTGTGAAACAAACTCTGGAACCAGTTTTTTCATGGCACTCACCAACTGATCGTCTGTTGCGCTTTTAAGAAGGTTCAGCAAAGCGAGAATATCGTGTTTGACCAGAACGGGATTGCATTCACGTACTTTTCCGATCATGATTTTCTTATGATGGGTTGGAAGTGTATTTTCTTTCGTGGCCAGTAACTCTTCAAAAAGTTTCTCCCCTGGCCTTAATCCTGTTTCTACAATTGCGATATCGTGGTTGGGCTCCAATCCTGCAAGTGTTATCATCTTTACAGCAAGGTCATAAATTTTGACCGGTTTTCCCATGTCGAAGACGTAGATTTCCCCTCCTTTTCCCATAAATCCCGCTTCAAGCACCAATTGACAAGCTTCGGGGATGGTCATAAAATAACGAGTGATATCACGATGTGTGATGGTTACAGGTCCTCCCGCGGCAATTTGTTTACTGAAAAGTGGTACGACCGAGCCATTCGACCCGAGTACATTACCAAAACGGGTCGTAATAAACTGCGTATTCATCCCCTCCAATTGCGATTGCGACTGGATATACATTTCGCAAATCCGCTTCGATGCTCCCATTACATTGGTAGGGTTCACTGCCTTATCGGTTGAAATCATCAGGAATTTCCTGACCTTATATTTGATAGATAAGTTGGCCAGCAACTGTGTTCCACCAATGTTAACGCGTATTGCCTCATATGGATTCTCCTCCATTAAAGGCACATGCTTGTAAGCTGCTGCATTAAACACCATATCGGGATGGAAACGTTCAAAGAGCTGAACCATTCTGAAGAAATTGGTCACATCTCCAATCACCACACTAAACTGATTATTTTTATATCCTTTGGTTAAAAGTTCATTTTGCAAATCATAGAGCGCGGATTCAGCCTGGTCAACGATCACGACTTTATAAGCTTCAAACTTCAGTAACTGTCGCACCAATTCTGATCCGATTGAACCCGCTCCACCAGTGACCAGAATGACCGATTCTTTAAGCCCTCCCCGGATTCTTTCCGTATCGAGTGCAATTACTTCGCGGCCCAGCAGATCTTCGATATTCATAGGCCGCAATTGTCTCGCATTCAGTCCGCCTGTTAGCCAATCGTTCACAGGGGGTATTTCCTTAATGACGATCTTCCGTTTTATACACAGGTCCATCACTTTGTGAATTCTTTGATCGGACATTCCGCCCCGGTTGATTGCAAGTACCACTTCATCGATTTGATGCGATTGAATAACACCGCCAAACGCTTTGCGAAGCGAAAAGATAGGTACCCCCGCTTTTGCCCTTCCCTGTAATTGCTTATTATCGTCGATAAATCCGATAACCTTATAATTGGGGTTAATCGATCTTTCAAGCGCCGTCATCACAATTTGTCCAAGCTCACCTGCACCCATAATCATTATGCGAACCTCCTTTTTATTGTGAAGTCTAAGATTCTGATAAATTAGCCGGATCAACAACCGCGTCCATGTCATCAAAAAAATGCAAAGCACAAAATGGATGATCATCACTGACATAGGGATCATAAAAGGACTTGACAGTCCTTTGCCATATACTAATAATGAAATAGATGTCAACAGACCAGAGGAAAAAAGCAGGGAATAGAGAATGTGTTGAATATCGCGCGTTGCAGTGTGCCTGATAATCCCGTTGTATGGTTTAAAAATAAAAAATCCAATGATCGTAACAGGCATTACGAAAAGCATCTGTAAGATTACGTGCTCCATATTCATGGCTCCGGTTTCAAAATTAAATCGCAGTGAATAGCTTACAAAAAAGGATAAAAGGACGACAAAAAGGTCGAAAAGAAAGACAATCCATCGCGGGAGAAAGCGGTTAGAGAGATATTGACTAAATTTCAGGTACATGGTAGCAGGAGTGATTAAATTATCAAAAAAGCGTTCTTATGCCTTAATTGTCATAAGTGACAAGTTCTTTAATATTTTTTGCTTGATTTATGAGCGCCTTGGAAATTATCTTTTTTATCACATCAATTACACGGTCAAGATCTTCATTGCTCAGATTCGATCCGGAAGGGAGACATAATCCGCGTTCAAACAGACCATCAGAAACATTGCTACCATAGTATGGCTTATCACAATGGACAGGTTGTAGGTGCATCGGTTTCCATAAAGGGCGGCATTCGATATTTTCACCTTCCATTGCTATACGGATCTGATTATTTGTGACTCCTCCACATTTATCCGGATCAACCTGAATACAGGAGAGCCAATAATTGGAATAATAATCACTGTCGGGTTCCTGCTGAAAACTTATTCCGTCTAAAACTGAAAGCTGGCGTTTATAATAATTGAAAATCTCACGATGACGGTCGATGTGATCGTCCAAAACCTCCAGCTGACCCCGGCCGATGCCAGCACAAATATTCGACATGCGGTAATTATAACCGATCACTTCATGTTCATAATGAGGAGCACATTCACGGGCTTGGGTAGCCAAAAACCTTGATCTCGAAATCAACCACTCGTCGTTCGAAACCAAAGCTCCTCCACCCGAAGTGGTGATGATTTTGTTTCCGTTAAACGAGAAGAATCCCATTAATCCAAAAGTGCCAACTGGTTTCCCCCTGAACTTACTTCCCAATGCCTCTGCTGCATCTTCGATCACCGGAATTCTGTAGCGGGCAGCGATTAACATGATCTGGTTTAATTTAGCAGGCATTCCGTAAAGATGAACAAGAATAATTGCTTTGGGTTTTTTTCCCTTCGATATGCGATCAAGTATTGCGATTTCAAGTTGCTTTGGACACATGTTCCAGGTATCGGGCTCACTGTCGATCAGAATTGGGGTTGCACTCTGATAAGCTATCGGATTGACTGAAGCCGCAAAGGTAAAGGAAGATACAATTACCTCATCACCCGATTCAATACCAAGCATAATCAAAGCAAGATGCAGTGCGGCAGTCCCTGTGGTAAGAACGGCAACATGATCTATATTGTTGTATTGTGCGAGCCCTTTTTCGAAAGCATCCACATTTGGTCCCAGTGGTGCGATCCAGTTAGTGTCAAAGGCCTCTTTTACATATTTTTGTTCCGATCCTCCCATGTGCGGAGATACGAGCCATATTTTTTTATTCATCTTTAAATAATTTGTTTTTTAAAGGTCAGATGGAATAGCCATCCGTCAGCCGACGGATTCATTTTTGGTTTGTGATTTACCAATCATGGCTATCTCATGCGAATAAATTTTAGTTAATTCAAATCAGATTAAAGGTATACAATGTTAAAATTGCAATGTGTTAGTCGTAAATTATTGACTTCCTTATTTAAATAATAAGTAATAAATTACTTTGATACCTCATTATCAATCTTCTCATGTAATTATAAAGAACGAGTGTAGATTTTTTTATGCAAACGTAAAATATTTTCGTCAAATGTAAATATTTTTTTTCATACGAGATCAACAAAGCGTTTGTTTTTTAGAATAATTCCGCAAAATTAATATAAAATCCGATTGCATTTTTCGGACCCATGTTAGATTAAATGGGTGACTGTTCAATTACTTTAGATGGTTTATGCGATGAGCAGCTGATTAATGGCAACTTGTAGCTTGTCTGAAGGTGCTAACTATCTGATAATAAATTTTTAATAAAAGGGGTTTGCTTAAAATATGCATATTATCGATAATGAATAACATAACTGATATTTTAAATGAGCAAAGTACAATTATTTTTAATGAACATGCGAAAAAAGATTGCATCTGCAATATGGGCCTAAAGAAAAAATATCCCTGAAGAACAAATGATTATAAAAAAATGAAACATATAATAGGACTTCGACCCCAGTGGTCGAACAGCCTACGAATCATCATTTTCTATAAATATGTGAACTCACTTAGGTCAATTTGAAACTTCATTTACTTTTTCAACAGAACCTAATTAATTCCGAGGATTCAGCCTGAAAAGCGTAGACCAGAAAATATTAAATTGAGCCAATGACTCTTAAATAACATCATTTATGGCAATGTTGAACTTTGTAGGGATATTCATACGCAGAATCATAGTATCATTAAAAAAAGTTTTTATGAGGAATCGTTGCAAACGATTAACAAACACCCCCTCGTTGCAAACGAGGGGGTGTTTGTGGTGGTGATTTACCAAAGGCGTTGCTTTTGGTTTGGGATATATTGCCGCTTTGCAGCATAGCTTCAATAATTGTATTTAACCACACCAAAAGTCACTGAGCCACAATTATGCGTCCTTCTCTAAACTGACATTTCCAAGATCGTTTGAAGCCTGTGAGTAAGGCAGTAATTTCTAAATCATCACTTTATGCGACCAAACCAGCATCGATCCTTAATACATAACCAAGTCTATTCATGATCTCATTACAGTCTTCCCAAAAAAGTCCAAAGGATTTTACGTCTGCCAAACCTAGTCTTGCCAATATATCACGAACAACATCATGGTCTTCATCTTGAATGGTTCCTTCCATGAGTGCATTTTCGGCCCAATTAACTAAATCATTTAGGCTCATTTTGTTCTGTAAATAATTCAACATATTAACAGCAAGTTGTTGTTTTGTAATTATCATGGTCGTGCAATTTTTAAATGTCCTTTATCAATCGGGTATTTTTCATGAATCTCCGCAAGAAATCCATTTGAATCATATATCTCCTGGCAAAAAGATAATGTTATTTCATGGTGGTCAACTGTTTTTAAGTATTTAGCTTTCCACCCCAGACGTCCCTCTATTTCAAACCAGTATATTCTTGAACCATCTGGTTGTTCCTTAAAATTCGGAAACTTTTTTTCGTTTTCTTGTCTTTTGATTAAGTCCACCAAAATAATATCTAATTAATTGATTGATTCAATACAACAAAAATAGCAAAGATTTTAAATTAGAACATTTGTCGGTGTAACATTTAACCTTTTACTTTCCTCTTTATCCAATCTAAACTTGGTGCCAATTACATGTTAAACTTTTCTGATTATCAGGGTTCGATATCTATTTTGAACCCTCTGTCAATTTTTCTGACTTCTCCTGTTCTTATTGCAGCGAAGCATTTAATGCATTTTCTCGTAAGGTGTCATTATTAGTTGTTAGGCAGATATACTAAAGAAGTGCAGATCACGCAAGATTGCATTTTTTTAGTTCTCTCATCAGTTATAAAGCAATTTATTAAAGCTCTTTAAGAGCGACTCTTCTAAAAACCCTAACGGAAGTTGTAGCGCGGGTTCCCATGCATCCTGACGAAATTCCATATCGATACATGGCACTTGCAGGGTGTACGTGCTTTATGTAATTGTTTACCCAAGGTTGCCATTGAGTTGGGATATAATGCTGCTTTGCGACGTCGCTTCATTGATTACAACATTTATAAGGAGAATCATAAAGTTATTGGAAAATTGGTTTACAGGAGTAATCGTTGCAAACGATTGACTAACAACAACTCGTTTCAAAGGAGTAGTAAAATAGCCATTGATATGCATCAGGAAGTTGTTGCATTTGAAAACACTCAATATTTCAGGATACAGTGGTTTGAGGAGATCTGAGTGGTGTTGCGGGCTGTTCGCTTACCGCTATCTTCGTTTATTAATTGTGTTTTTTATATCTGATATAAGCAAACTTGTTCTGTAATCGACCCCTTTTTTTGATAAATGATATGGCGTATTAAACATCATTGAATCGGGCATCATATATCTTTCAGGACTACCAATTGTTTCAATATCATTACTTTGGAGCTGTTTTTGAATTTCTTTAATATTATCGTTCGAATTTAGATAAGATAAATCCTGATACCCCGGATAAGACATTAATAACACAGCGTTTTTTTTCCCGATTTCTATTTGATACTTTTTAATTTGCTTGAAAATTTCGATGTTGAGATTATTTCCCAGATTGCCAAATGGTTTGAAAACTTCTTTTTTCAATTCCCAGTGTTTGTAAACATCTCCATACTTGTTAAATGAATTTACACCGTAAATATCACTTTCTATCACATAAAAGTATTCACCTGGTTTAAATTTGGAAAATGAATAACGCGGAAGTACTTTCAGCACATTTATCAGCTGTTTAATATTAAGCTGACGGATTTTAGAAATATTGACATCAAATATTGTTCGTGTTAATTCTTCTCCATCATCTCCGTAAGCATGATCACCGTAAAATTGCTGATATTCTGGAACAAGAATTACAATATCTCCTTCTTTAATATATTGCAATGAATTGGACATCATATAAATCAAGCCAATAGACGAATGGATTCCAGTATTAACCGGATTCAGATTTAATGAATCTTTAATCATTTGGCAATTGAGACCAAAACTAAGATTTGAACCACCAACGAAAATTATTCTCGGTGATTCAACATTTTTCATTAACGAATCTTTAAATAAGTTGATTAATATAAATGATTTCGAAGCTCTTGGCGTAGCAGGCAGAAATAATCCAATTATAAGAGGCAACAATAATATAATTGAGAACAAACCTATTTTATATAAAAACCTTCTCTTCATTAAGTACTCAAAATTAAATACTGTCGTATTTTAAAAACCAAATTAGGGGCTTCTAAACCCAATTCTCAATCTTACATTATGCGAAATACGCAATAAAGAGTGATACGGACATGGTATAGGGAAGGTATAGGGAAGACATGGAGAAAATCCAGATAAAGCGATGTATCATTATATTAAGTGAATAATGCGACATTATATGATTCGCATTACTTAAATCTTAAAATTGAAAATAAATGAATTGTTGTTCTTTTCCTGTAAAATGGAAAATAGCTATGATCATCACATAATACATCGCCCATCTTACCGGGGCATACCATTTAATTCCTAATTGCGCAATTGCATATTGTTGTTCTCTGCCAAGCCATTCAACAATTAAAAATATACCTGTAGGAAAAGCTATTGAAACAGCTCTCCTCATTTCCGGAAAATGTGGAATTGTAAACAACGAACTGGAAAAAATTCCGGAAATATAGCTAAAAGCCTGTGCAACATTGGCAGCGCGAAAGAAAATCCACGCAAATACAGTTAAGCTAAAAGTAAATCCAATTGCAAAAAAATCTTTCAAAGTTGGCAAGTATTTGCCTTTAGCAACAATGTCAAGGTTATTTCTGTTTGTATTGAATACTATTGAAGGCATTATATATAAGGCATTTAGTAAGCCCCAAACAATAAATGTCCAATTCGCACCATGCCAAAAGCCACTAACCAGAAAAATGATAAACGTATTCCGAATCTTCAACCACCTACCACCTTTACTTCCGCCCAAAGGAATGTAGAGGTAGTCTTTAAACCACGAGGAAAGCGAAATATGCCAGCGTCTCCAAAATTCAGCAATGTCGCGCGAGAAATATGGAAAAGCAAAGTTTCTTAAAAGGTCTATTCCAAATAGTCGGGCAGTACCTATTGCAATATCAGAGTAACCTGAAAAGTCACAATAGATTTGGAAAGTAAAAAACAAGGCACCTAAGACAAGTGTACTGCCAGAAAAAGCGGAGGAATGATTAAAAATTGTATTTGCATATTCTGCACAATTGTCAGCGATGACAATTTTCTTGAATAAGCCCCACAATATTTGTCGCAACCCATCAACCGCTTTTGAATAATCGAACTCCCTTTTTTTGAGAATTTGAGGCAAAAGATGGGTTGCTCTTTCTATAGGCCCAGCCACAAGCAAAGGGAAAAAACTTACGAAAACAGAATAGTTAATAAAGTTTCTTTCGGGTTTTATCCGGTTATTATAGAGATCAAAGACATAGGATAAACCGTGAAAAGTATAAAATGAAATGCCAACTGGCAATATCACTTGTAAAGAACCTAAATTTGCTTTAATTCCAATCAGAGAGAGTCCATCGGCAAATGAAGCGGCAAAAAAATTGTAATATTTAAAAGCTCCAAGAAAGCCTAAGTTGACAGCAATACTAAGCCATAACCAAAGCACTTTCTTTCGCTGGTTTGAAGCCTCATGTATTTTAATGCCTGTAAAATAATCTAATAATGTTGAGAAGATGAGTAAAAAGGTAAACCGCCAATCCCAGCAAGCATAAAAAAAGTAACTTGAAACAAGCAGTAAAATATTTTGAAGTCTTAAATTTCCTTTTGTCGCAAACCAGTAAAGTATAAAAACAACCGGCAAGAATATTGCAAAGTGTAATGAGTTAAAAAGCATAAGGTCAATCTAAATTGTAATTTTTATGCTGTGCACGGTTTTTCTTTCAATAGTTGATAATTTTGGCTCTTTGACGAATCGTGTGGGTAAATTTTGTAAACTGCTTTCAAATGGATGATACAACGGGCAGCTGGCTTTTGGCAACTTGCAACTGGCATGATAGTGCTAACTATCAGTTTTAAATCCTTTAAAGAAGATAATTTCTGATTTCCTTTGTAGGCGAACCTGCCAGTTGCCACTATCTAATAGCTGCAAGCAATCATTACAAATTCCAATTACCCATCCCAAACGTCATAGAGTCATCATTTTTATCTGCACTGAACTCCCTCTCAATATCTCACAAATGTGGTGACGATTTAGGTCTATTAAATTTTTACAATCGCTAATCCAATCCTTACAGCTTTGCCCAAAGGAGGCCAAAATATTCATGAATTGCTGCTTCCATGATAAACAGGTTGCCCGATTGCGGAATAAAGGATGCGAAAGGGTGAGAAACAGAACCTTTTTTGCACATGTAGTTGGCTGGTGCAGCCGTAGCATTGATCCCTTCCTGTCTGAACAAGTACATCGCCCGTGGCATATGGGCCGCATTTGTAACGACGTACAATTTATTCTGATTGCCGAATGTTGACCGAAATGTGGCGGCTTCATCAGCCGTATTTTTTGTAGTTGTAAACTGGTAAATATCTCCGTGTGAAACTCCAAGAAAGCCCGCTGTCTGTTCCAGAATAACGGTTTGGCTCTCTGTGAGCTCTCCTTTGTCTCCCGAAAAAATCAATTTACTGCCAGGGATGGCATGGTACAAACGGATTCCTTCGATTAATCGACCCAAAACATTGGCAGATAATTTACTGTTCGCGGGTAGTGACGGATCGTCAGAATGTCCGGCTCCGAGCACCATGATATAAACTGGAAGTGTAGATTTGGTTGTATCAATTGTCAGGATGGCAGGATAGGTACGCTCAAGTGAACCAATCATTGCACCTGGCAACCAGCCAGTAGTGATTAATCCCAACCAAACGATGGCACTCACCGTGCAAGACCGAACTACCCGCTTTTTTTTCATCAGATAACCCACAACTCCAATCAGAATCATGAGCCAAAGGATGGGCAAGGGGAGGATTAATGTGGAAAGAAATGTGTGCATGAATAATGTAATGAATTCATTTGATGATGGAAAGAGCTGAATTGTTTCGGAATATTGCAGTTAGCAACCAAAATGTTCCGACTGCTTTTGAATTTGTACCGGATTTACGAATAATAACCGAACCTTCACCGAACAAATAGTACAGCGCCAGTACAGAACTTGTACAGCATATATACAGGATTTGTACAGAACATGTACAGACCTTGTAAAGCGAATATGTTGCAATTGTAAAACCACTCTCTTTATCTATTTGATTTATATCGTATCATAAATAAACTGATCGGCTTTTCTTTAAACCTTATTTTAAAAGGTTACCTGAATAGAAAATGCACCTTCACCAGCCAAAATCTTATTACCTTATTTGGAGTTGATGGTCTTCTGAATGAACCTGATAAAAGGCTCATATTCTTGCATGTCATTCCTCTTTCGATGATGTTCTATGTGGTATAGAATATAATAACTAATTTTTACTTTCTTGCTATTTTATACGGGAAAAGCAGAACAGGTATCCTGCCATTTAAATTTGCTCTGACAAAATTTATTTTCATTAATAAAATGGCCTGGCTCTATATTATTTTATATGGGTTTGGATTTTTATTTTAAATCAAGAAAATCTAATTTTTAAAGATAAACCCAGAAAAATATGAATGTAGAATAAATTACACAGTGGTACACAGGGTAAAGCATAGATTTTCACGGCATATTTTTTCATCACCGTGTTTAATCGTTTGCTGAAAAACATTGTGTAATTCTTCTTTTTTTTATTTAAAACAAATAAATGATTGAAATATTGAATTCATAGTTAAAAGATAATACCCATATCAAACATCTTAGAGCCATACCACCGCTATGACGAAGTGTGAGGGTAATTCGACTTTTTGCATTTTATCTCCCAGAATTTAATTTTAAAATAGGCACTGAACAATTTTTAACTCTTTAAGCGTTTTACATACATCACCCCCAGATAAATCCGGGGGTTATTTACAGGTTTCTCCTACAGAGAAAGAATTCGGGCAATTCGTTCTATCGGTTATTAAATTTTGAAATTTTTTGTACTGGCAATTAGGGACTGACAACTGACAATCCCACTCACAAAAAAATGGAATTAACCGCTTTTTAAAGGATTAGCGTCTTATGGTTAACACTTCCATGCCAGCTGCTCTTGGGATTATCCATTGAAAGCAGTTTACAAAAATTACCATCATGATCCGTTATATACTTATAAAAGTAAGTGTTAGCAAATTCTGAACTTGTTATTTCTGTACTATTCCTGTTTTTTATCACTGATTTTGCTGCCAGTAAAAATTTAGTGAAAAAATTATGAAGAAAGTATAAACAATAATATATGCCTTACGTATACCAATATGGCAATAGTGCCAGAAAACCAAAACCATTAAATATGGGTAAAATTCGAGGAAATGTCGCAACAAGAGGGTTTAGCGGCAAGGTTGGATCCACGTTGGTATATCGTGATGGTCCGGGCAGCGTGACCTACGTGGCTGCTGCCCCAAAACCCTCAAGAAAAGCGCCGTCAGAAGCACAGGAATTGCAAAAAGACAGATTCCAGCTTGCTTCGTTGTTTGCTGATCGTACAAAAGCAAACGTGACTCTGTGGTCAGAATATGCAGCAAAGGCAAAATTAAAGAATTACCGTTCAACACGGAACATCGTTATTGCCGATTACTTCAATGTGCCCAGAATTTGGTCATTTGATTTTACGCAGTACACCGGCCAGCCGGCAAGTGTAATCACAGTGCTTGTTTCCTGCCTGTTAAGGGCAAAAAGTGTGAAGTTTGTGATTTACAACACCGATGGCAGTGAACTTGAAAATGGTGATGCAACACCTGAACCGGATAATCAGACCTGGAAGTACACCACTACTTCCACAAATGATTCGCTGGCTGGTTCGCGCATTGTTGTTACAGTACTAACGTTGCCAGGCAACGTTTCGAGTGAAGAGATCACCATTAAGTAATTGTTCAAAGAACAAACGGCGAAGGGGAATTGTTGCATTACAGTTCCTCTTCTATCCTTTCCGGATAAAACTCCGAATTTTAAAAATAACGATGTGTGATTACGCTGTAAATCCGGTTCAAAAATATAAAAATAGTTTAGAATTGCAAAGAATTTATTTTATTCTTCAACTCATCTGATATATTGGAACGCGGATGACGCGGATTGGTCGGATTAACGCTGATAAGAATTTAATGATCAGTGATCTTTTGTTGAAAGTTTATGACTATTATGAATGATCATCGTTTCGGAGGTTACTTCCATATCGAGTGGTCCATATACCCTCGATGGAGATTCAGAACGACTACCGCCTTGGGGGCTGCAATAAATGGCGCGCATGTGCGGTAAATTGTTATCAATGAAATACTTCATTTCCTTGTATCGTGCCTCTTCATCTTTATGTGAAATGAGATTGCCAGCCACTTTCTGGATGATAATTTGGTGGCAGCCTTTGATAATCATAGAGTAACCCCATTACTCTTGCTTTTAAGATAACTTTATAGAGAATAGTAAAATCCGTGATAGGCTTTAGATGGAATAGGTATTCAAAAATTAAATAATTAATTTTCGAGGATCTTGCCTGCAATCAAAAAAAAGTTAAAAGGAATATTCATTGAAGGTAAGCATCAATTTTATAGAAGAATGAATTGTTTTTATCGACGATGGCTCTTCTTACATCTTTGTTTTTTGATGAAGCAGGAAATATGCAAGGATTTTTTCGAATCGCATTTAAAGTGATAAGCGTTCTCTGATTAAATTGAACCAGTACTCTTTGCTTTGGCAGACCAAATAACTTCAATGTCAGAATCCATATTTTTGTTTGGCTTCTTGCATTACCTGATCATGTGTAAATATATTCCCTTTTTCTATATCTTGAATACCTTCAAAAATCGATTCCTGAACTTCTTGTGGCAATTGATCCCACCAGTCTTTTTCCACTTCTTTTTGAAAAATAGTAACTATTTTAAAAAGAACTGCCGGGTTTTCAGTATTTAGAATTTTTTGAACCAAATCTAATTTTAATGCCGGAATATCCATCATCTATTCTTTTTGTTGATAATCCTTGTAAAATTACAAACTATTTTGACTCTTCCATGCTGAAAAAATCACGTGGATTATAATTAATTACAAGGCTTTGCTCCCCTTCGAGCGGTCCATAGACACGCGAAGGGGATTTAGAACGATTGGAACGCGGATGATGCGGACAGGACTGTTTTAAGCCCAACCTAATCACATAGGATAGGGCGATTTAGTAGATTGGGCGATCACGTAGGATCGTTCCAACAATTGCCCCAACGACCACCGATTTATGAAATACCCAAGGTAAATATATTCCAACCACTTTTTTTCCACCGATAACCTGCTATTTTAATCAAAATCATTTGCTTGATTATAATCCAATAGATATCGATTAAAATTATCTTAGTGTAATTCCACCATCAATTGTTAACGTGCTGCCTGTCATCCATTTCGTGGCATCTGACAATAAATATATAACAGCGTAGGCGACCTCCTCTGGTTTCCCATAACGGCCTAAAGGGTAATTGCTTACGTCATTCTTTAATTCGTCATCTGACAATGCACTTGTTAAATTTGTTTTAATCATACCCGGCTGGATGGCATTGGCTCTTATTCGGGATGATGCCAATTCAAAGGCAATTCCTTTCATATACGAATTGATCGCCCCTTTTGAAGCCATGTACATGATATTTCCAATTGAAGCAAACGAGGCTGCTACGGATGAAATAAAAACAATGGATGAAGCGTCCTTTAACAGTTTTCTTTTGTACAATTGTTGCGTCAAAAGGGCTGGTGCATAAAAGTTAATGCGCATCAATTCATCCAGTTTTTCCTCTTTTATAAATTTCAATGGTAATCTTTTGATGATTCCGGCGCAATGTACCACACCATCCAGGTTGGAAAGCTGGTTTAACAAATGATCAAAACCAGTTGAATCCGAGAGGTCAGAAATTATCATTTGGTGATTCTCCCCGCTTAACTGAAAAAACGTATCCTGTAGTCTTTCCTCATTTCTTCCGGTAATAATTAACTGAGCACCAATTTTTGAACACTCAATAGCAACTGCTTTGCCAATTCCGGACGATGCACCAGTTATGAGGATTGTTTTGCCTTCGAGGGAAAAAGGGTTGTTCATGAGGGTTTCTAAGTTTAAAAGTTTCTATAGTTTCTGGGTTTCTATGGTTTCTTAGGTTGAAGGGTTTCTGTGGTTTAAAAGTTTCTAAGTCTCTATCGTTTCTAAGGTTGAAGGGTTTCTATGGTTCAAAGGTTGAAGGGTTTCTATGGTTCAAAGGTTTGAGGTTTCTATGGTTTCTGAGTTTGAAGAGTTTCAAAGTTCAAAAGTTTGAAGGGTTCAGAGCCATGTCATCAATGGTCATTGGAAAGGTTATTGGAATGGTCATTGGCTTCGCTGTCATTGAAGGGTCAAAAGCTTCACGGTCATTGGAAATACCATTGGCTTAACTGTCATTGAAAAAGTCATTGGCTTAACTGTCATTGAAAAAGTCATTGGCTTCGCCGTCATTGAAAAAGTCATTGGCTTCGCTGTCATTGAAAAAGTCATTGGCTTCGCTGTCATTGAAAGGTTTACACTTCGACAATATCGGTAATCGTGCAGTTCTCAAAATTAAGGATGGCGGTGGCCCAGGTCATGCCGACACCAAAACCAGATAACAGCAAAGATTTTGGGTCCTTCAGCTGATCTTTTAGTTCGGAAACAATTGTCAATGGAATAGATACCGACGAAGTATTCCCGTATTTTGCTATAGTCGCAGGAACCCGGTCTGCCGGAAGTTTAAGTTTTTTTATGAGGTAGTTATTCATAAAATCGTTCGCCTGGTGAAAAACGAAGTAATCGATCTCCTCTTTGGTTTTTCCCGATAATTCCAATACGGCCTTAATGTCTTTGGGAATCTCTTTGATCACAAAATTAAAAACTTCACTGCCATTCATATACCCATGTTCCTCGCTTCGGATATTGCCATATTCATCCACCACTTTTTCCTGAAGTGTCTCAATTGAACTTGGATTCCGGTACCCACCCGCATTCATCTTGATCAGGTCTTCGAGCGAACCATCGCTGTTGAGTGAAAAATAACTTTTCCCAAATTTGTCATCACGCTCAATCATTGCTGCAACTCCTCCGTCCCCAAACAGAAAGGCCGTTTTCCGGTCTTTGGGGGAATAGATTTTTGAGCGGGTCTCGCCATCCAGTAACAACGCTTTTCGTAACCCCGAGCTTTGCATCAGCGCATAGATCACCGAAAGGCCATACACAAATCCCGAACAACCAAGGTTCAGATCAAAAGCGATCGTTGATTTGGATAATCCCAGCCGATGCTGAAGAAGCACAGAGGTGGCGGGCATCCGGTAGTCGGGCGTCTGCGATACAAATACAAGCAGATCAATTTCTGAACGGTTTGTGTTCATTTCAGTCATCAGCTTTTCAGCAGCTGCAAAGCACAGATCGGATGAACAGGTTTTGTCATCCACAAACCTGCGTTCCATGATACCCACTTTATCAATAATCTCTTTTACAACATCTTTTGGAAAATAGGTTGTATATTCGTAATTGTTGATTACCGTACGTGGAACTGCTGCAGATAAACCTGTAATTCCTACGTTATTAAATTCGATAAATGCCATAATGATATTAAATTGTGAGCGAACTCTCCTTCCTTTTTTTGTAAAAGTGGGTTGGGGGTTTGTATGTTTTGATCGCCTTACTTCTGCTGAAAAATTTCCCATGTGGGAGTTGTCTCTAAAGTAAAACACAATAACCACAAGGGACACAAAGGGTTTACACGAAGTTCACAAATAGCTTAAATACTTGGGTTTAAAATTGTGTCCGTCAGCTGACGGATAATGCTTTCATTGCGTGCATTGTGGTTAAAAATGAAATTTGAGAGAGCCTTATCCTTCAGAGGCTGTCTGATTTACTGAAATGTCCTGTATTACTCAATGCGTTTTTGAATTTCGGTGTACAGTTCAGCTAATGTCTGAAGTTTTTGAAAGACATTTCCTTCGATTACCACGTCATATTCTTCGTCAATTGTCGCAATAACCGATAGCAATGCTAATGAATTCCACTCTTCATATTCACGAAATTTATCAGACAACTGCAAATCCCGATCTTCTATATCCAATGTTTCTTTGATTAAATCAATAAATTTGTTTTCCATGGTGATATTACTATTTTTGATTATATGACTAATTATTTAATTATGAGATATTTGATATTTATTTTTTAAGTTTTTGTGGTCGAAACAATAGAAACTTTTTAAAACAAAAGAAACCTTTAAGGAATTGATAGTTTTAAATTTAAAATACCGGTCCATAGAATTGTTGTTTCAAATCTGAATTAATTCAGGACAGACCAGGTTTTCGGTTTCGAAAGCTACACTTCCCCATGACAATCCAACACCGAAAGCACAACCGACTAATTGATGTTTCCCAATCTTTAGCTGATCGTTTAAACGGGTCGCAATTGTTAACGGTATTGATGCAGACGAAGTATTGCCAAACTCCTCAAGAGAATAAGGCACTTTTTCGGGTTCAATTTTTAATTTTGTTCTGATCTTTTCATTCATTAACCGGTTGGCCTGGTGAAAGACAAAAAAATCAATTTCATTATTGGTTAAATTAAATTTCTCCAATAATAGCTTTACACTCTTTGGCGCTCGCGTAATTCCGAAGATGAAAACATTGGTGCCGTTGAGATAGCTTTGCAGGTTATTGCGAAAGATACCAGGTTCGCGCTCTTTCACAATTAATGATTCGGGTGAAAAAACGTTTCTAAACCCACCATCCCGAATGATGATTGAATCAGCGCCTTTGCCATCTGTTCCAAATTGAAATTTCAATCCGACAGCGCCATCTGAAAATTCCAAAGCAGTAGCTGTTCCTGCATCACCAAAGAGGGGATAGGTGCTTTTATCTTGCGGCGATTTTGTTACTGTTACGGTATCACCAACGAGTAATAATCCTTTTTTGAGATTCCCTGTCGATAATAACGACGATATGGTGGATAGTCCATATACCCATCCGGAACATCCTAAAGATATATCCATTGCAAAACAATCGTTTGTCAATCCAAGGCGTTCCTGTAAAATGCACGAGGTCGCAGGTAATATAAAGTCAGGTGTCTGTGAAACAAATATCAAGCAATCAATCTCTTTTTTATCCCATCCCAATTTAGAAATCAGTTTTTCAGCCGCTTCAAAACATAGATCAGAAGTGCAAAAATGATCATTTTCGACCGTATGTCGTTGGGCAATACCTGTAGTTGCTATAAATTGAGTAATATCATCCGGGTTTCCAAGTAACTTTAATTCACGATTATCCTGAATATGTTTAGGTACACAGGCTGCAATACCAGTAATTTTTATATTTTTTATTTCAAGAAATGCCATTATGGTTGTTATTCTAATTAAAATGCGAAAAAATAATGTTATTGAATAAAGGTTAAAAAGCAGTGACAATGAAAATGATTTTTAATTCTACAAATGCCAATATGCTGTTTAATATTTGGCACTTGAAAGGTTCAGTTTAAAACACACACACACAAAGTACCAAATTACTTATTTGAAGATAGAATTTGCCCTTTCAAATATCATTTCAGCCAGGTTGTAAAAAGCTCTTGCTTCAGAGATGGAAGGTTTGCCATCGGGCAATAAGCCCAGTTCACCTGGATATCTGGCATCTATATATAACTGATCAAGAAGGATAAGCAGATCTGTATTTATCTCTGTCGTAACTTTTTCTTTAACTTTACCATAGAGCAATTCAAGCGAATGTGTTTTTCTTAAACCCAGATCAAATTCTTCTATTATGGCTTTAAATGATTTTTCAATTGCTTGTTGAGCATGAAAAGCAGATAAATGAGTAAGATTCTCGTGTGAAATTATTTCCTGGATAAGTTGAAGATCACTCTCTGCGCTAACTAACCAGTCATTAGTTGTTCTTTTCATATAGGACTTTACCTTTTGTTAAAAGTTCACGGGCAAATAAGCTGTTTAGTTCAATGAACTTCTGATGCATTGCCTTTGTATGTACGATTAAATCAATTGGAAATTTGGCTTTTATATCCGATATAGAATGAGACACTCTAAGATAAATTTTACTTTTTTCTGAAAAACTTGCAGGTATAATGTCGTCTGCGGTTACAACCAAAATATCTAAATCACTGTTTTCGGTAGGTGTACCATAGGCGTAAGACCCAAAAAGAATGATCATTTCTGGTTGTGTCGATTTCAGTTTTTCTATTAAGAGTGGTAAGTAATTTAATCCTGTCATCATAAGCAATATTTTGTGAATCGTTCTTTCCTTTTGTTTTACGAAATTACGAATAAAGCATGAATTAAGATATCGTGATTTTCAAATTGGGAATCCAAATATTTCTTTCATTCGTTTTTTTTAGCGCTCCTTTTCCCTCATTTTTTCAAAGTTGAATTCTTTTTGCAGGATTACCGTGGTAGAGCGAATGATCTTTGGTATTTCTCATAATAACCGAATTGACACCAATCCTGGTTTCATTCCCAATTTTAAAACCTTGCAAAACGATGGCCTGGACGCCAAAGAAATTCTGATCGCCGATTTGTGTATCGCCAGATATCCTGGTAGAAGGCCCCAAAACATTATAATTGCCCAATTTTACATCATGACCAAGTGAAACGGCTCCATTTAACAGGTTAAAATCTCCCATTGATACGTCACAACTTATTCTGCAACCAAAAAAGATCAAGTTTCCTCTTCCGATTTTAAAAGATTCATTATCGAATATATTAACGTTGGGAGCAATGATGTTCGGGAAATAAATATTGTTATTGGTGATCGTCACTGCCAACTTTTGAAGAATTGCTGGATTTGCGACGGAGATTATAACAGCGAGCTGTTGTTGATAATTATTTAGAAAAGCCAAATCTCCCAGTACTTTTCCAAATCGATTACCTGTTCCAATCAACACTCCATCATCAATAAATCCGATAAGGTTCCATTGTGGATCAATTTTATTGATGGCATTTAGCAGACATGCAATCTCGCGACCAAATCCGCCAGCACCATAGATAACTATATCTTGCATACCTTATTTTTTCTGAGACAATTAATTTCAATTATTTTAAAAAATGCCACATTTCTCTTTACACCTCTCACACTGTCTGTATTTCTACTTCTCCCTCTTTTTTTTCGCTTCCTTTAAAAGCTTCCATCGTTGTTGCTGTTGCCGAATTAATCCCTTCCCGTTTAAATACTTTTATAAAGGTCATCCACAGAATTTTGATATCCAGCAAAAAACACATATGTTCGACATACCACACATCGTATTCAAACTTTTGCTCCCAGCTGATGGCGTTGCGACCGTTGACCTGAGCCCAGCCTGTAATTCCGGGACGAACTTTATGACGGCTCGCCTGCCTTTGATTATATAAAGGGAGATACTTAATCAATAAAGGTCTGGGACCGATCAACGCCATATCACCTTTTATCACATTGATTAATTGCGGAGCCTCATCCAACGAAGTTGAGCGGATAAAACGGCCAATTGCAGTAAGCCGCTCACGGTCGGGCAGGAGCTTCCCGTTGTTATCACATCGATCATTCATTGTTTTAAACTTTATCACGTAAAACGATTTCCCTTTTTTCCCGGGACGTACTTGTATGAAAAAAGATTTACCATGATTGAAGTAAAACAACGCGATCGTAATGATAATAAAAAAAGGAAGGAAGATTAAAAAGCCAGTTATTGCCAGTGTTAAGTCGATCAGCCGTTTAAGAAAATATCGGTACACGTTGTAAAGTTTAAAGTAGAAAGTTCCAAGTTTAAAATTTAAACGGCTTACTACTATTTTAATAATACGTTCGGTGCTTCCTTCCAATTGATTTGTTCTATTGCACTTCCCACTGAAATAAAATCAAAATATATTATCAACTTTTTGAAATTATCAAATGCTGAGTTAATTCCATAATAAGACATTAAATATTTTGGATGTTTAATGTGTTTTTGCTGACTATCAAAGTCCCGGATATGGAAATAAGCAATATTATAATCAGATTGTTTCATAAGGTATTTAACCAACCAATAAGGGAAAAGCCGGAAATATCCGCCCCCGGAAAACATGAGTTTCAAATTTAAAACAGTTACAAAATTGATTGGAAATTCCATTAAAGATTTACCGTTGATCTCAATCACTGACGGTTTCATCGCTTTAAAAGTGGGAAATCCTCCGAATCTTCTTGTTGCCGGGAATATGGAGCTATCACAAGTAATCCCTTCTTCAATCAGTATTTCCAATGCCCATTGGGTGTTTTCTGTGATCGAGAAAGCAGGAGCCCGATAATATTCAATCTTCTGTCCTATTATCTGTTCTAAAGTGTCAATTGCCTGATGGGTGTCTTTTTTAAAATCAGACGAAGTCATTTGATGAATCAGCAGGTGATTGTTGGAATGACACCCTATCTCGTGACCCCTGTTTGCAATTTTTGTGATCACTTTGGGGTCCGTGCGGGCTACAGAACCCAGGCAATAGAACGTAGCTTTTGAATCAATTTCATCCAACAGATCCAGAATCTTATCGAGGTAATCATTTATTATCGGAACGTAATAACCACGTCCTCCTTTGGGATATAATTCATAGATATACCACTCTTCAATATCGAAAGTGAGAATGTTCATCTACTGATATTTCAATATGGTTCCGCCCCACGAATAGCCGACGCCAAACCCTGCCAGCAAAACCAGATCGCCCGATTTGATTGTCGCATCTTTTTGCGCTTCACACAAGGCAATCGGAATTGTAGAAGAAACGGTATTGCCGACCTGATCGATGTAATAATAAAACTTCTCCTCAGGGATTTGAATTTTCTTTCTAAGAAAACTCATCAGGTATTTATTTGCCTGGTGAAAAACAAACTGGTTAATCTCTTCTTTCGTCAGATTATTGGCCAATAGCGTATCATCGACGAGAACAGGTACCATTTCCAATGTGAAATTAAAAATGCCGGTGCCATCCATAAACAGATGGTCGGAAGATATTGGATTACCAGATTCGTCAAATCTGAGGTCTTTTACTTTTTCCGGTGACCGCAAACAACCGCTTTTTACAATTAACCGGTCTGCACCACTGCCATCTGTACCAAGACTGAACTCCAAGATTTCGGCAAAACCTTCACTTGAAACCAATGTAGCAGAAGCTGCATCGCCGAAGATGGTTCTGTTTGCTTTGTCTTTCGGATGCAGGTGTTTGGAATAAGTCTCCGCTGTGAGTAGTAATATGTTTTTTGCAACGCCACTGACAAGCAATCCTTTTGAAATTGCCAGCCCGTAAACAAATCCGCTACAACCCAGGTTAAAATCAATTGCACCCGATTTAGTCGGTATGCCCAACCTGTTTTGCAGTACACAAGCCGATGTTGGTAAAAAATAGTCGGGACTTTGCGTGCAAAATAGCACAAAATCAATGGTATCCGGATTTATTTGATGATCGGCAAACAATTTTTGAGCCGCGGCGTAGGCCATATCCACGGCTGTTTCATCTTCTGCTGCAATATGTCGCACTGAAATACCTATCTTTTTGGCTACTTTTTCAGCCGTCCATTCCGGAAATTCCTCCACCAGTAATTCGTTGGTTAACTGCTTTTCTGGCAAATAGTAGGATATTGCTTTAATGTATGCTTTTTTCATTCTTTAATTAGGTTAAAGTATAACCGCCATCCAGTAACAGATTGCTACCTGTCATCCATGAACTTGCATCGGAAAGTAAATAAATAATAGCATAGGCCACATCCTGTGGTTGCCCATACCTGCCTAACGGGTAACGCTTCCGGTCTGCCTCCAGATCTGCTTCGCCAATGCTGCTGTCTGCCAGAATTGGAGTTTCGATCATCCCTGGCATCACTGAATTTACCCTGATTCGTTTAGGTGCCAGTTCAAGTGCCAATGCTTTTGAAAGTCCGTTTAAGGCACTTTTTGAGGCTCCATATATGCTGCCTCCAAGCGATGTAATTGTTGTTCCAGCAATGGATGAAACAAACACAACCGACGAATTTTTTATAAGTTTCTTTCGCTTGATAATTCCGCGTAACAAATCAAAAGGGGAGAAGAAGTTTGTTTTAAAAACCTGTTCGGCTTCCTCGTTGGTTATAAACGCGAAGAGCTTGGGCAGTGCAATTCCGGCATTATTTACCAAACCAGATAATTGAGGTAGCTCATTTAATAAGGATTCGACGTCGTCTTGATTTGTCAAGTCTGCGGTTATCATCAAATGTCCGGTTCCTTCAAGCAGATCAAAGGTTTCCTGTAGCCGGATACGATTGCGGCCGGTGATTACAACCCGGGCTCCAAGCCTTGAACATTCAATTGCTGTTGTTTTTCCAATTCCGGAGGAAGCGCCCGTAATTAAAATTGTTTTACCGTCTAAGCTATATGGATTAAACATTTACAGTATTTTATAATACAAGAAACAATCTTAAAATTTTGACTTAACACAATTGTAAACGTCTTTTATTGTTTTTGAAGCCTTCATCTCATCACCAGTAAGCCTTACGTGATAAACATCATCTGCCATACCGATGATAGCCATCACTGTTAATGAGCACCACTCTTCAATCTCCCTGAATTCTGTGTCCGGTGTAAAGGCGGTTGCTTCCGTTTCATCAAACTGTTCTGCAAAATTTTTTACAAATGTATTAAGTTCCATTGTTCTATATTTTATTAAGATTGAGTATTTAATATTTCTACCTGACATCAAAATTCATCAATCCAAAATCCCAGTTTTCAGGAGGCAGAAGTAGCTGTCTTAATTCCGGATTCTCCTTTTCCAGTAAATCGTAGGTTAACGGGAAACGTTGCGGAATCATCTTTGGAGGGATTTCGAAGAGTGCCAATTGATTCAATTTTAAAGTGCCAATGTATAAAATCGCATCAACCTTTTCATTAAGCAAAATATGCTTTATTATACCAGTAAGTGCAAGCAAAGTTCGGTTCCCATTTTGCCTGAAGTCCATGATATAGGCTGTTTTGATCCCCTTTTCATCGTATATCCGGTAGATTCCATTTGTTCTATGACCACTGAAAAATTGATACTTTTCATTAAATCGGCTTCTGATGAACTCATCATCCAGTTTTTGATGGATCGGGTAATTTTTCACTTTAGTTAAAAAAAGAAAAGCAAATAATTGGTTAAGAAGAACAAGTATAAAAACAGGTAACCAAACTAAAGGGTCAATAAAGGTAAACTTTTTTTTATTCAGAATGCGAAAAGGCTTAACCGGAAGCAGATGGTATTTTAAATCTTTCAAATATTGAGCACCCAATATCTTTGTGAAAAATTTAAAAGAGTTATGATTAGGAATTCCAACAATAACTGCCATTTTTTCAGCTTTACAATGATTTTGAATAGTTTCGTATAATTCTTTAAATAGTAAATCGTATTTCCTGTACTCCTTCAGAATATATGACCCTCCACTTAACCCAAATAAAACTTCCTTATTACCTGCAATATAAGTCTGAGGAACGACAGAGGTATGTCCTACAATATCCTCTGATTCATTTCTCCCCACAGCATGGTAGGAGTATCCGAATGGATTATTTTGGTAATAGGATTTTAGTTCATTTTCCTTTTTATCCCGACCGAATGATTCATTAAAGCCTGTTGTGAGGTCTTTCCAGTCAAGGTCGGTTAGCTCGTTGCTCTTTAGTACTGATATTTTCATTTTAATAGACGATCAGGCAGATTCCCAATAAGATTAATCGTTTTGTAAGTTAAGAATGAGGCAAAATTGGATTTGAGTCAGCAAAATCTTAAGCTAAAGCTTCAAATTTGTTTTTAAAAAATTCATTAATCGCATATAAACTTTGTCCTTGGATAACACCTGATCGATTAATAAAACACAATTATCTTTCCAAGATGAAAAACTATCCCAATTTTCAATTAATTGATTTAGAATAACTGTTAACTCATCACTCGAATTTGAAATATTAATTCCAATTTGATATTCGCTTATTAAATCAGCAGTCTCACCCTTTAGATTGTTAATTGTAATTATGGAAGAGTAAACATAGTCGTTAAATTTATAGCTTTGAGCTACTGGAGAATTATTTACATACAGATTGAAACCAATATCACAATAGGATAAATATTTTAGATAATTCGGATACGATAAATTGCCGGTAATATGGCCCAAAATTCGCCTTGTATTAAACTGATCTTTTATATATTCCAATCTGACACCTCCCCCGATAACATAGAATCTAATATTCTTATTTTTATTTTGAACGCGTTCAATAGACTCAAACATTAAGTCGAAATCATAGCTGTATCCTAAGTTGCCGGCATAACATATCCAGATTTCACCAACAGGTTTAAATAATTTAATAGTACTCTGGTTTAATAATTTTGTATTTGCCAAATTATCAATACCAAGTGGAAAATAATCACATGGGATTCCTGGATTGTACTTATTTATTCTGTCTTTAAAACCCTTTGTAGCTGTAATTAATAGATTTGCTGATTTGTAAGCAAAAATCGAAATCCAGCTCCAAGGTAGGAAAAGTATTTTGAAAATATTAAAATGTTTGTTTATTGTTAGTAGTCCCTCAGGCCAAATATCTATAACATCAATAATCAGAAATATACGTTTTGTCAGTCGTTTATAGATGCTACAGACAAATGCAGATGAAGGTGTTGGTGTAATGCAATAAATCAACTTATAATTTTTGCCATTTTTCAATAAATATATAAAAAGTCTGATAGCAAATGTCCAATGACTGAATATACGAGCAATTGATAAACTTTTTTTGTAAGGAGTAACATGGAGATAATCTACATTTCGGCTTGAAGTTTGTGAACGGTATTCTTTATCCCGATGCGAGAAATCAGTAGTAACAATCTTCGGGTCAAATGATAAATAATCATATACACTATTTACGCGATCATTTGTGTCAGAATTAACATTGCCAAATGCTGAAATAATAAGCACTTTCATTAATTATTGTTTAGCTTTTTGAGTTAATTAATTGTTCAAATATTGACATCCAATTTTTGATGTACTTTTCCATGCTCAAAGATTCAATTAACAAATTATGCCCATTATTCACAGAGTCTATTCGAAGCAAATCATCACTGATATATTTTTTAATACTGTCGCACACTGAATTAGTATTAACTTCATCAAGAAGAATTGCCACCTGATCGTTTAAAGTAGATGGTATTTCACCAATTTTTGAAGTAATAATCGCACATCCGGCCGAGAGTGCTTCCAATAGGACAAGTGGCTGAGCTTCATTGGGATAATAGGTCGGAAATACAAAAATATGTGCTTCATTAAAAAGTAGCGATTTTTCATCTCCTTTTGCACCATTGATCCATTCAACGTTAACATTTTCAATTGAAATAGAATTTATTGCATCAATTTTCTTTTCAATCCAGGTTTTCATTGCCTGTTTTGAAGTGAACCGGGAACAAAATGTTGTTCTCACTATGGGGCCGCATAAAACAGCTTTAATTCTTTTGGGCGTTTCTGATAAAGCTAAACTTTCAATTGCCTCCAGGTATTCTATAAAGCCTTTACTTTCAACTAACAGACTTAAATAGAGTAAATTTACAGTTTGATTTGATTCTAATCGCTGTTTGGCCAGCTTATTGCTAAGGGGCATTACATCTATTTCGCAGGCATTGCGTATAATTAGTATTTTATCACTTTGAATGCCGAATGACTCTAATTTTTGCTTTTGTTTTTGACCTAAAACAGTTACAATTTCTGCGGTTTTTAGTATATGTACAAATAGTTTCGTTATATTATTGCTAATTTTGTGGTTCATAAAGGAGCTGCCATGTAAGGAGATAACGCTTACAAGATTTTTTTTAAAAAATCTAATCGGAGAATACCACCATAAAACTCTTGCAAATGAAGCATATCCTTGTCCGAGATTAATGTATAATACTGGTTTGCTATCTTTTAGTAATTCAAATAAAACTGGAACAATTTGAAATGATTTTATTATCAAATTGATAAATGCGAATAGTTTATTTCGCCCCGATCTCTCAACAGCATATAACGGTAATATTTTAAACACATATCCATTTGGCGAAAGACCTTTTATTATAAGTTCTGTAGCAGCAGATTGGCCTGAGAATGACTTTGGTATAATATAAGCCAAATATATATTTTTCATTTTCCTATAGTAATTTCTTGATAAAATTTTTCACCTATGATACCCGTTGAAAATTTTTGAATATGAAAAGAAGCATTTTGACCAAGATTATCTCTTAAATTCGAGTCCAGCATAAGGCTATTTAATTTTTGTTTAAATATCATTTTATCATAAAGAGGGATAAGAAGTCCGTTATAATTATTAATTATCATCTCGGATGGACCAGCCACACAATCATAGGCAATGACAGGTAATCCTGCCGACATTGCTTCACCAATCACATTTGGAAAACCTTCTGAACTTGAGGTGAATGCAAATATTTTGCTATTTAAGTAGTAATCATCAACATTTGAACAATTACCTGCTAAAATAATTTTACCTGTCATAGATAAATTGTTAATCATTTTCTCGAGTTTAACTTTATTCTGTTGCTTTATTGCATCGTCTCCAACAATTACAAGTTTCCAATCGGGCATATTTATTTCTGCAAAAATCCGAATTAATTCATCATGATGTTTGGTTTTTATTAACCGACCAACCGAAAGAACAATGTTCTCCCGTTGTATTCGATCATTTGAAATGATGCTTCGAATCGGATTGCTGATTACAATTATGTTTTTATTTTTGAAAAGTCTGTTATAAATGGATTTAGCTACCTCCGTTTGGGCAATTATACCTTTGGCTTTAGGATAAAGGATTGTGCGTAAGAATTTGTGCAATTTTCCAAAGGATTTGTAAGGCTGACAACGATCCGAAATATAAACGGGAATTTTTGTACCTATCGTTGCTAAAAGAACAAATGTATTCCAATATTCACCAAAACTTAGAATAGAAATAGGGTTAATCTTTTTTATCGTACGTCTTAAATAGATCATACGTTTTAGCGTATTCCATTTACGATTTTTATCATCAAATTGCCAATCAGGCTGGTGAATAACCAGATTTTGGGGAAGTGAATAAAAAGTTTCTGGCTTCATCCCATACATTACTAAATGAATCTCTGTATCATGTTGCTGACAAAAATATCCTGCCAATTCAGACATAACACGTTCCATTCCGCCGGAATGGAGAGATGGAATAACTAAACAGACTTTTTTTAAAGACATTTATGTACTTTTATACTTTTTATAATAGACTCAACCATCCATGCCTGAGGATTAAATGAACCTTCGTGCCAAGTCATATTTGATGACCAATAACCTTTACATGGATCATATCCTGCCACAGAAAAACCGTAACTAATTTCTACAATCAATGGTATTGCCCCGGAATAGACAAAATCGAAAGCAATACATTGCGAATTTAATTTATTCGCAATATCGAATGAAAGTTTAATAGTTTCTAAGTCAAAAAGTTCTTTATCATAGTAGATCTCACCACTCCCTGATGCCCTAAAGTCATTTTTCCTGACCATTCGCTTGATAGCAAATGCTTTTCCATCAATAACAATTACGCGTATATCACTATTGTTATTTGGAATAAAGTCCTGAAAATAGATATATCCCTTTTCTCTGCCATGCACTTTTGCAAATGCGGTGGGTTTGAATGGTCTCAATAACCCTTTTAGTATGGAAATTAGTGGGACTTTTCCTTGTCTATATTTATTAAATAACTCAGATACCGGAATTAAACTATCATGCTTAAAACCTGCTCCAAATGCTTGATTAATCAACCTTATGGCGTGTGATTGGTTTTTTACAAGCTTGACATTTACTGATCCTGCACCGCCTCTTAATTTAAAAACTTTCGGAAAAACAGTATTTGCTGTCCAATTAATTGCCTCTTTTTTAATATAAAAAACATAAGATGGTATTACAGGAGCCTGGATGGATTCCAGTAAATATTTTTGACCGACCTTATCATCAAAATGCCATACTGTTTCAAAATTAGGAAATACTTGTTTTCCTGAGGCTTTAACAGAATAAAGTAATTGCTTTGCAAAAAGAACATCTTTTGAACTGGCATGGTGAAAATGCCACATCAATGCGTCGCAATCTGCCAATTGTCCAATAATGTTATTCTGGTAACAATTTACAAGTTTAAAAGGAATCTTTTTTTCCTTACAATAGTCTATCCAGCGATCACTAAATGATCCCGAAACCGGATGAATAGCAATCTTCATTTTAGCTCTTTAAATGTTTGATGATAGCGGCGATGTTTATTTCTTTGATTTTTTTTGCAGGCACTCCACCTATTAGTACATTATCTTCTTCGAATGAGCAACCAATCGCTGCATTTGCAGCAGTTACAATATTGTTTCCCAACCTGATATCCCCATAAATTTTAACTCCTGGTGCAATATAAACATTATTACCAATTTGGGGCGCTTTTGATGATCCACCCGAAGCACCTATACACGTTGAAGGGTGAATCCTGCAATTGCAGCCAACTCGTGCATTAGGATTGACTACGATTGTACCATAATGAACAATAGCTAATCCAGGTCCAAAAACATTGGGTGGAACAGTAAATCCTAATTTTAACGATAATTTTCTAAAGTGAAACAACAACCAAATGTATTTAAGCTTTCCAACGAATGAGGTATTACAATTTTTTGCGAGTTCAATCTTTCTTAAAAGTCTTTGAAATTTCCAAATATAATCCGGAAAAAAAAGTTCAATTAAATAGGTCTTTATTGAAAACTTCTTGCGACCTAACGCCTTTCTATCGGCATTAAGGTAATAAAAATAATCTGTCTTAGATAAGATCATTAGCAATTCCAATTTTCATGCTGAAGATCCAAATAAACAGATGCCCATATCTCGAAAGTTAAGGCAATCCAAAGTGAATTTAATTCGTGATAACCTAATGTAGGTATATTCGAGATCCATTTAGCAATTAATAAATAATTCATGACTCCTCTTTGTTTTATACCTGGTAAAATTTTATCAAAAAGGTATTGTTTAAAGTGGATATCCAAAAAAAATTCTTTTAATGGAATTCCAAAACCCATTTTATTGCGAAATGCGAAATCCTTGTCAAACATTCTTGCTGTCATTTTTTTCAGTAGATATTTTTCAGTGTTATAACCTTCAGGACTTTTGCGTTTTAGTAGGTGCTTTTCAGGAATTGTAAATGAATTGGCCACAACTTCGTTATCAAGAAATGGGACACGGTTTTCGATGGAATGAGCCATCGACATCTTATCCTGTCGAATTAGCAGGTCGGGCAGATACGTTTGCATTTCATATTTTACTTGTTTATCGAATGCAGAACCCGTAAGTTTTTTGTACAGCGATTTTCGACCTTTGGCTGCATTTACAATATTAAAATCCGGCATTAATTGCCTAGCTGTTGATTGCTGAATAAAAGTAGTAGACATTACAGCGCGATTTGTAGGGTTAAAATAAGAATACAAATTACGAGGATGAGTCAGATTATTTTTTATTTCTGATAGAAAACGAATATTTCTATATGGGAAAACCACATCGTAAAACCTTCTGTAACCACCAAACACTTCATCTGCACCTTCGCCACTTAAAAGCACAGTAACAAATTCTTTCGCACTTTGAGATAAAAAGTATATCCCAATTGTATTGGGGTGGTTAATCGGGGATTCGAAATGCCAGGTAGCTTTTTCTATATTTTGCAGATAATATTCAGAATCCATTTGGAATTTGTGGGCGCCAATATTTAGTTGATCAACTACTTTATCGATGTACTTCTCCTCTGAAAAACGCGAATCATTAAAAACGATAGAAACACTTTCAAACTGGCCCTTATTAATTTTTCGATTTGCCAGGTAAGTTACAATTGATGAGTCAATTCCACCCGAAAGCTGACACCCTAATTTTACATCGCTCATTAATTGACCTTGTACACTTTTATCGAGACAAGATTCCAGCTTTTGATCAAATAACTTAAGGCTACCCGATTTGTCTACGGAACGGTTATAATCATTAATATCAAAATAACGTTGTTTCTTTAGCCCATGGGCGTGCGTAAATGTAAGGTAATGTCCTGGTTCGAGCGAATTGATATCTTTAAATAACGTTCCCACAAGATTGTTTCGAAATAAAAGATATTCATCCATTTGTCTTTCTTCTAGTCTGAAGTTAAAACCATCAAGGTATCTGAAGCTTTTTAATTCTGATGAGAATGACAATAGCTCGCCATTCGAAATATAATACATTGGTTTAATGCCAAAACGATCACGTGCAATGTAGAGTTTTCCTTCTCGTAAATCTGTAATGACGATAGAAAACATGCCATTTAGTTTGCTAAGCATTTTCTCAAAACCGTATTTAAGAAACAATGCCAATACAACTTCGGTATCGGTTGTACTTTTAAAACAATAACCCCAATCAGTCAACTCTTTTTTAAAGTCGAAGGCATTGTAGATTTCACCATTTAGCATTAGCAATACTTTATTATCCGGACTTACCATTGGTTGGTGTCCGTTAACTGAAAGATCAAGGATGCTCAATCGGTTAAAACCCAGTAAGCCTTCAAAACAATTATCAATTTTTTTAGGCTCTTTTACCGATAATTCATTTGACTTTCCAGTTTTCAGACTAAAAGCGCGTATGCCCGAATCATCCGGACCGCGGTGTTTTTGAATACGTAGCATTTGAAGGATTGTGCTACTGTCTTTTAATGCCTTATTGTTAAGATATATATATCCAGTTATGCCGCACATTGAAGAGATGTATATGATAGATTAAATAATAAGTATTTAGTGCTTATTCGTAGTTCTTCAGCATTCTGTGAAGAATGTCTTTATGCGACTCGCAACGCGTAATATTCAATAATAGTAGTCGTTTTTGCTTCCTCATAAGATTCGGAAATAATCCTCTCCTGCGCAGTGCAGTTATCACTTTTCCAAAATAGGGTTCAATAAAAGCATTATACATAGGATATACCGTATTACAATAATTTCGAAATTCGTATTCCAACTTATCATCATCAGCAATGATTGTACTTAAAAACTTCAATTCTTCCCTAAAGGCTTTTTCTTCTTGTTCATTTAAATGAAAAACGCCTGGGAGCAAATTACATTGTTTCAACGGGATAATTTCAAAATCGATTTTATCAGTTACACTTAGTTTTACAACATAACCTCTATTCCAGTCCGCATTTACTTTTCCAGGCCAATCGTAAATAAAGTTTCCTAATCCATAGAAAATTGGTTTGCCTTGATAAACTTCGTAGCCGCTAAAGGTGTGTGTATGATGGGAGATGACCGCATCTGCACCTATATCAGTATAATACCGGTACAACTCTTTTGTACGAGGGGAGGGGAGATGATAAAATTCGTTTCCACCATGCACTATCACTATAACAAAGTCATTATGAACCTTGGCATTTTGGATATCGTAATGGTTATGAATTGGATCAATTGGATTAGCTTGGACTGATCCATCAGGAGCTGTAAGAAATTCATTATCAGCAAAATTCAGAAAAGCAATTTTTTTATTATTGACATTAAGTATGAAAGGTAGCCGCGTCTCTGTTTTACCTTTTCCGATACCTACTGTTGCAATTCCAGCAGATTTGCAACATTCAATGGTTTGATTTGCTCCTGTCGCTCCGAAATCCAACATGTGATTATTTGACATTGTTGCCAGACCAATATTTGCCTGCTTCAAAATCTCAATGCATTTCGGATGAGCCTTCTGGTGTGGTCCTGTCTTTTTTCTGCCAACTTTTAATTCTGTTAGTGGGCATTCCAGATCTGTTACGTTTAGGTCGTTGCCTGCAAAAACATCGACAAAATCATTGAAAATGGCCTCATAATTACCTTCCATGACCAATTTCTCTACCCTATTGTGTGGGCAAAGATCGCCAGTAATGAGTATTTTGATCGGTTTAGACATTTGTTGCGATATATAAGATATGAATTATAAGTATTGGAGTAAAAAATCTTCATTAGCACCATTCATCAAGTCGCCTAACTCGTCACTTGTCATAAACTCTACATCCGGCCATTTTTTAATAATTGAACGAAGCAATTCGTCGAACAATTTGAGATTTTCAATTCGGTTTTTTTCATTCAGAAAACCCATGAAGTTAATGCGGTGCGTACTAATGATTGCAGGCTTGTGCCAGCGGAAAGCTGTATTAATATTATTTAAAGTATAATTTACCCAATCTGGTTTTGACATTAAACTTGGTTCAAAAAGTGAATTTCTGATCAAATAAAGTTGGTTCAAATGATTTTTTTGTCCTAGGTAATGAATCCGTTTAGTGTATTCACCAAATTTCCCTTTAGGAATATATTGGAAAAGAATACCCTGAATATACCGAACCCCATTACTATTCAGAACATCTTCAATATCAGAGTGCCAAATATATGATGGCGAAATAAATGATTTTGAATTGTATCCAAATGTTTCATGGAACATTTTTAACCCATCTTCCACAATGCTAATTAAATCAGGTATTTCAGAGGGATCATCATATTCTAATGCTTCCATGAAATTATAATCTTCCTTGCCAGAAAAAGTTGTCCGATTTCGAAATGTAAACATAATCTCATCTGAGCCTTCTTTTAGCTTTTTCATCCATCTATTTACATTTAAATGTTCTCTGCCATGAAATTGTGGATGAAAGATACCTTCATACATCCCTTCTTTATATAATGATAGCACCTGATCATGACGGGGATACCCTTTTATTGTATCTGTGAAGTGTTCGAATGCATACTGATTATAACCTGATGCTGCAATTTTATCGAAATCAGGGTTCGCCATAATAGTGTTGGCCGTTAGTACCGGGCAGCGATGGTTTTTGTCATGATGCTTGCTTAATATGTTAAATATGTGAATTAAATCTTCATTGCATTCAAGGGAATCAAATCTATTATAATTGCTGTTTCCCAGGTTATATCCTTTTTTCAAAAACGAATCATAGATCACTTTTGATGGGGTCCTGATACTACCCCAATCGTCAGATTCAATTACAACTATCTTACGCTTTGATCTCCATCCGGGAATTTTCGTAATATTAGATTTTATGATATGACCAATCTCTCGAACGAACATAGGATGTTAATATTTTTATTAATTTAGTTCTCATATGTATTGTTGATATAGCCTTCGGTTGGGTTTATTCTGCTAATAATTTCCCCCGGATTTCCAATAACCAAAGAATGGTCTGGAACATCAAAATTTACGTATGCCCCTGGTGCGATCAAAACATTAGAACCAATAATTATTTTGCCAACAATAATACTGTTGGTACCCATCCAAACATTGTCACCAATGGTTGGAACACCCCTCTGTTTCCCCCGGTTTGTTTGACCAATAGTTATGCCATGAGCGACATTGCAATTTTTACCTATTTTTGTTTTTTCAGCAATCACCAAGGTTCCAAAATGCCCTATGAAAAATCCCGAACCTATGCATGTATTATATGGAATTTGATATCCGTATTTGTATGAATAATGTCTTAAAATCAGGCGATAACAAAACCATAAAAATGTTTTTTTTTGAATTTTTGAAGCCTTTCGAAGAAAGAACATATATCTGAAACCTTGATTTCGAAATCCTCTCAATAATATTCTAAGGCTATATGGAACAGGGTATATACGGAACAAATCAGCTTTTATAAGTTCATCCATATCATTTCCAATTTATAATATTTCCCAATTGTGCTGTACTCATAAACTCAACTTCCGGCCATTTATGCAATATAGTTGAAAGCAATTCTTTTAATTGCTTTAATCCTCGATCACGATTGGAAGGAACAATCGAACCTATGTAATTTACACGATGTGAACTAATTACAGCTGGTTTATGCCAGCGAAACGAAATTTCAATATCGCTTAGACATGAGTTTATCCAATTTTTACTTTCCATGCTTGGTTCAAAAAAACAGTTGCGCGTGACATAGCGAAGTTTTTCATTGCTCTGTTGTCCTAAATAATGTATTCTAAGTCTGGTTTTACCATATCCTAAAGCTTCGTGTTGGAACCGATCACCATATAAATATTTAATTCCTGATTTAGCAACTTCTGATTCAAGGTTTTTATTAAAGGGACCATTGGGCGGAACGAAATAGGTAGCTTTGTAACCAAACAGATTTTCAAACAATATCAAACCATCCGAAATAATCTTTTTCTGTTCCTTGATTTCTTCCGGATCTGTCAAATCAAAAGCTGCCTGATATGAGACACCGTAAGGATGCTTATTATTAAAGCCCCAAAGACCATGTTCGAATGCGAGGTGTGTTTCCGGATCGTTTTTCTGAAGGGCTTTCATCCACGCAGCAACGTTTAAATGTTCACGGCCGTGAAATTGTGGAACAAAAAGATTTGCTGCGATCCCTTCTTTCCATAATTGATATGACTGATCGTTTCCGTGATAGCGGTTTAATGTTTTCGTAAAGGGTTCATAAAAATATTTTTGAAATCCATTGTTTTTGATCTTCTCAAAATCAGGATTGGCAACAACGCTGACAGCTGTAAATACCGCTGAATTTCCTTTAGAGTCAATTATTGATGAGAGTGTTTCAAATAATGAAGTTAAGTCTTCTGGAGTTGCCAAAGTATCGTAAAGATTGTATCTCTGTGAATCTCCTTCGGTTAAATTCAATCCTTTATTTATTAAAGAGTTGTATGCGTTCCTTGAAGGCATGCGAATACCACCCCAGTCATCCGATTCAAGAACTACAATTTTACGGTTGGTAATCCAGCCGGGTATATTTGTGAGATTTTTAGTGAAATTTCTTTTAATCTTATTAATCATTGATATTTATCAATTTTATTTTTTTTTATGATAAAATTAATTCATGATGCTCTGGATAAAAGCCCACAAGGACTGTGTGTCATTATTGGCAAATATCATTATCAAATTTCCATAGAATAAACTTACCGGAGTATAATTGATGAAAATTCTTAATACAAAAACGATTTGCAATATTGATGCAGCAATAGCACCATATGCCAAATATTTTATTTCAGTTTTGCTTTTATTTGTGCTATATAAATGATACAAATATCCCATAACAAACATGAGATAAATAAATTGGTATCTTGAACCTAACTCCGGGATCGACATCGTGAAATTCCTAAAAATTAGGATCAAAAGGGCGAAAAGTAATAGCCGTTTAGAGAAAAGAGTAATTGTTAAATGCTTAGATTTATAAATGATAAATGACAATGCAAAATAACTATAGGTCATAATGGCATCATACCTATATTTTATGAACCATGAAACTTGATTCCATGATGCTGAATATTCATCCATAAGTCCTGTTTTTGTATAAGTATGTACCTTATTACTTATGCCACCTTGAAATAAAGAACTATATTGAAGCATATAATTGTGTAAAAGATTTGGAATAAAAAACGATAGTAAAGTTAGTCCATAAATAATTTTCTCATTTTTTCCAATAAATGGATAGATGATCAATAATAAAACACCTGGCATCAATCCAAAATGAACAAAAACTGCAGATAAAATATACAACCAGCTAATTTTATCTTTATTTTGAAGCCATTTCATTGCTCCTGCGAAAAAAAGATAAGCAGATGTTCCAAATCGTACACCTGCGAGCTGATCCAATCCCAGAATAAAGGAGAAACAGATTAATAGTATAATAGTATATTGATTTTTTAACCGATTGAAAGTTAGCAATATGGATAAGCCTTTTGAATATACATAACCATAAACTAAACCAAAGACCATCATTAGGACAGATCCGGAAATTGTGAATCTGGATACCAAAAACGCAACAACATTGACATAAAGATCGCTCGATGAACTATCAGATTTACCTGAGTAAGTTGCGAAAATCTCATTGTAAAAATCTAAAACTGATAAATCAATAAAATTTTTCAGGGTATCAAGATACCTCGAAAGATCCATGCCTTCAGACTCAGCAATCATACTATAGCCATATAAGGCTGTGAACAAGACAAGTATAATTCTTGATTCTTTGTGAGTGTAGTTATAAAGTGCATAAAGAAATGCGCCAAAGGGCCATAACAGAAAACAAATCAATAAATATCCAAATGATTTGTCTTGGGGTTTATAAATAAAAACTTTAGAAGCAGCCGACTTATAACGTGTGTATAAAACTTTATTTGCAGTTTGAATACCTGATTTGTTCACGTTTGCTTTAAGATTTTAAGTGAAGTAATCGATATTTAAAAATCAAAATCACAAAAAGGGTGATCCAATCGCCATAATTTAACAATAATTTTAAAGAGATTAAAAAATTTGATCGGCTTCTGAGATTTGATAGGATTTCAAAGAAGCATTCACTACCAAATAAAATTTGTTTTGATTTGGAATTAAATCCTGAACGAATCGGAAACTTATCAATAAGTTTTACCTTTCGGTGAGTTAATGAAATATTTGTGGCCCTGTTTTCAGCTTGTATACGGTATTCCATAGTAACAACTTCCGTCTTTGCAAACAAATAAATATCAGAAAGTCTGAACCACATGTCTGTATCTTCGCCATGTGATAAATTTTCATCAAATAACCCTGATTTTATGAAACATTTTTTTGAGATAGTTATGCAACCTGTACATACAGCTGCATAGGTATATTTAGCCATGGCTATTGCAGTTGCCATATGCAAATCATTCAAATAATACGATTTATTTGTGCCAGGATTGTGATGGCCCGTAAGCATATGGCCTGTACAGAAAACTTTAGCTTCAGTGTATTTTACAATTAATTTTGCAAATTCTTCAAGACAATTAGGAAACCAATAATCATCCGCATCTAAAAATGCAATATATTCATTTTTAGATGCTTGAATGCCAAAATTACGAGCACTACTCACTCCTCCGTTTTTTTTATTGATAATCCGGATTCTTGTATCAGTTATGGATTCAGCTACTGAGAAACTGTTGTCTGTTGAGCCATCATTGATGATCAGCAATTCAAAATTCCGAAAGGTTTGGGCCAAAACTGATTTGATGGTTGATTTTATACTTAATTCTTTGTTATACAAAGGAATAATTACTGAGAATCCAATGTTATTGATTGTAATATTAGATTTCATTTGTATATAATTTGATTTTTAATGGCCACATGGAATCGCAATCCATCAGCCGACGTATTCATTTCGATTGGTGATTGTTGAATCATGGTCATTATTTTCCAAATATCGTAGCTACATTATAGAATGTTCTGTAAGAATTAATCAATCCTAAATGGAGCAACAATAGCGTAAGTTTGGTCTTTAGATGAATATTTGGCGATTGTAATAATGATAATATATTTATTCCTGATGATTGTTTTAATAAAGATAAATAGATTTTGCAATTTTTAGTTTTTAATTCCCTTCCAATTCTGATATACCAGGTAACTGATTCCTGCAAAATCTTTTTTATGGTTTCATGCTTCCGTTCAATATCGGTAATACTATTTGCAAGTAAAAGAAATCTTTGAATCATGAATATGTACTGTCTGGCATACTGCTCTGAAATACTTGATGTTGTGATACTTTTTTCGCGAAAAAAATAGTGGTACTTAATTTCGGGAGTTGATACGAATGAGAAATTATTGACACAACTAAATAACACCATTGTACGATCCTCATAAATCCGACCCTCCGGAAAGCGGAAATCATCAAAAGTATAATTGCGATATAATTTGGTGGCAACACCACCAAAAATGAGCTCCTCAAGATACATCTCTAACATAAAATAACCACTACCAGAACTTATTTCATTTACTGTCTTAGGACTTGATAATTGACCATCTGCATTTTCTACTATATATTTACATTCTGCAACGTCTGCTTTATATTCCAAAAGTAGAAATATCAAAGTTGAATACATATCAGGGTCAATCCAATCGTCGGAATCAACCCAACCTATGTATGCTCCTTTTGAGAGATCTAAACCCGCATTACGTGCACTGCTGACACCTCGGTTTTTTTTATGTAAAACTTTAACTCTCTGATCAATAGTTTGGAATTGATCACAAATTGCCGCGCTGCCATCCGTAGAACCATCATCAATTAAAAGCAATTCAAAATTTGAATAGGTTTGGCATAGAATACTATTGATGCAACGCGATAAATAATCCTTTACATTATATACAGGGACAATAATGCTTAATAATTCGTTTGATCGCATACAACTCTATAGTTTACGCATTCGGAAGTACAAAAACTTAATTCCTGAAAAATAGAATATATTGAATACAGTAGAACTATTCATTATCCTGAATAGCGCCTTAATCCCAAAAGTACACGATTGCGGGACTTTAATAGGGTAGTAAACACTCGCATGGTAATCTTTTTGTATTTTTTTTGCCACAGTAAATGAAATGGGAGAGTGGAATACCATAGCACATCCGGCAATAAATGTAGGCTGAATTACTTCATTCATTAAATGTTGTTTTGTTTGAGGATCTATCGAACCATTATTAATTAGCAGAAAATTACTATTTAAGACAACGAACTGACTTTTTACCCTCTTATAAATTCTGTTTACATCATTATTTCTTGATTTAGTAATTGAAAGATCATTGTACATGTAGAAATAAATAAAATCAGGAATGGCCATTATTCGTTTGCAGGATATTAATAATCTTGGAAGTAATTCAATATCTTCGGAGGTGATGTCATTCACAAATTGAAATTGCTTTTCTAAGAATATATCTCTTAAGTATATGTTTAACCAGGCAGCCCAAATATTACAATTTAAATTGATATATTCCTCACCTGAATAGATACAATTGTATTGTCCTTTAAATGTTTCTATAGGCAATATTGAATTTTTATGTATTGACACAGAATTATAATTATAACGAAGTATATCTAATTTGTTTTCTTCGGCGGTCAATAGAAGCTTACCAAGGCACATAGTGGATATGTAATCATCCGAATCTACGAACATCAAATATTTCCCTGCTGCAAGATTTATTCCTCTGTTTCTAGCTGCACTTAGACCCAGATTTTCCTGTTCAACAACTATTAAATTGCTAATAGTAGCATTTAGATTACTTAATATCTGAAGAGTGTTATCCGTAGATCCATCATTTATCACAATTATCTCATAATCAGAGGTTGATATATCCTGGTCAACCAATGAATGCAGACATTTTTCAATATAATCACTTGCATTAAATGTAGGAACTATTATGCTTAAAGATTTTGATAAAGAAACCATTACTTATAACAATTTAATTCTAAATCAACTAACTTTGAAGTGGCTAAAAGTTTGTTTTGTTAATTCAATATATTTCTTTCCATGGATCAACGACGGTTCTAACGTATTACCTTCAGCCCATTCATTCCACGATTTAATAAATACAAACTGTTCCGACTCGTCCTTGATTTTAAGTAGGTTTAATGCTTTGGCGAGGTGGATTGCATAAAGCTCAGGAGTACAATTTTCATAAACAACGCCACGCCTAAATGATCTGGGTGTATTGTCCCAACTGCTTATAACCGAGGGAAATTCATTCAAATGCAGTGGCTGATTTAATGAGTTATTTACAAAATCGGTATAGTCACCTATTTCTGGCCCCTTGTGTGGGAAGTTCCTTGTGTAATCCTGAATACGACATTTAAAAAATTTATAAAATGCTTTTTCAAATATATTATTGTAGGGTTTTTTCCCTGTAACAAGCCTGATATTCACAAAAGAATCAAAACCCAAATCAAGGACGCTATTCCCATTCTGATCTGTTATGGCAACAAAATGAAAATCGTTTAATCCGTTTTTATAAGCCAACTCACGCCACAAGTCGATAAACGCTTTTGGATCGGGTAAATCAAATGGTTTTAATACCTGAAATAATAACTTGTTATTAATTCGAATATACCGATCGTCGCGAAAAAGAGGAAGACATGCATAAAAATGATCCTCATAATCCTGTATACCAGGATATTCTTGTTTGATTAATATCTTATTATTCAGTCCATGCCAACGACCGCTCCATGTTTCATTAGCCCAGGCAATACAAAAAGGGAAATCTGGTTTTTTCGATTGAACAACCTCATTTAATGGCCTCTCCAGGATTTGTTTGCCGTTACCAAACCAATAATGCCAATAACAAAACCCATATAAACCTGCTTCTTTTGCCAACAACACTTGTTCTTCCCTGACTTCAGGAACCCTAAGATCGTAAAAGCCCAAATCCGAAGGGAGAAAAGGCTGCTGGTGCCCTCTGAACAAAGGTTTAGCCTTGGTAACATTCGTCCACTCTGTAAATCCTTTCCCCCACCATTCGTCATTTTCAGGTATCGGGTGAAATTGAGGTAAATAATATGCAATTAGTTTTACAGTCATAATTTGTTAACAAAAATATTCTTCACTTTATTTAAATATGCGTAGCCCCATTTTTTGCAAGGTTCCAAGTGATTTCCCTCGGCCCATTCGTTCCATGCATTAATAAAAATGAAATTTTCCTCCGCCGAATAGGGAGTAAAATCTTTTTTGATGATACAAAGCCATTTTTCGAATAGATCAGGAGATGAGTTTTTTAATATTAGTCCCGGATCATTTTTCCTTCTTGCAGTATTATCCCAACTTGGGACAATACTTGGGTAAATTTTACAGGGAAAATTATTTAATGGATTTAAATTTTCAAACATCCACTGGTATTCCATTATGTTGTATTGTGCAGAAAATAGTTTTGCTCTTTTAAAAAAGAAGTATGAAAAACGAATAATAATTTTTTGATAAAATGAAAGACTTTTGTTTCTCTTTTTTGTTATTTCTGTAAAAATATCGTTTCTCCTAATGCCAAATGGTTCAAAATCAATAACAGCATCAAACCCATCTACAAGCTTTTGCCAATCTTTATTGTAACTGAATACCATATGACATAAATACAATTGAATGCCGTATTCCGCTGCCACAGATCGCCATAGTTTTGCTGTTTCATGAGGATTCTTTAATAAGTACGGTTTATAAACAACAAATAATGCTTTTCCTGAAATCTTAATATAGTTTTCCTTATTAAAGACATTTTTACACAAAAAATGAATATGCTCGCGGTCATCATCAAATGAATAATCTTGTTTGATGATAATTTCCTGATCTGCACCATCCCATCGCTTTGTCCAATTTTCGTTGGCCCAAATATAGCAAAATGGAAAATCGGGTTTGCCCGATTTAAGCATGTTATCGAGAGGAGTTTCTAACAATCGTTTGCCATTAAACCAGTAATGGTAAAAGGCGAAACCATAGATGCCATATTCATTTGCTAATTCAGCCTGCCGTACCAATACTTCAGGGTCGCTTAAATCATAGTAACCAACATCTTCAAGTGGCATATGGGGTTGATAATGCCCTTTAAACAAAGGTTTTGCCTTTTTAACATTAGTCCATTCAGTAAATCCCTCCCCCCAGGCCTTATCATTTTCTGGAATAGGATGATATTGTGGAAGGTAAATGGCTATAGGTCGGATATTTTTCATAAGCCAATAATAATTTTTAATGATCTTTTCCTGATGATTTTTTTAGAGAAGCAGGTAATAATTTATTAATATTAACTTTTAGTTTTCGCGAATAATTAAAAAGAATACAAACAAAAGTGTATGGATTTGTGACACCATAATTTATTACGTTATACTTTATCTTAAGCAGTTTGTATTCCTCTTTATTCCCTTTATGAATTTTTTGTTGTTTAACCACGGCTCGTGAAAATCCTTTTTTCAATGCGTTTACATCCTGACACATTGATGCCGATTGAATTCTGTAGGTAGCAAGTCGCTGATCTAAAAATAAAACTTTTGGATTCAGGTTAAATATTTTCATCCAGCAGTCCCAATCTTCGTGATTCGGAAGTGATTCATCAAATTCAATGTTGTTATCCTTGAATAAATTACTGCCGAAAAGAAAGCAATGGCAAGGAATGGAAAGTTTGCTTTCCCAATTGGCTATCAATTCGTGCAAAAAATTAGATGATTTGAACCTTGGTGTCAAATATCTTAAAGGATAAGAAACTAAAAGGTTTGTTTCAGTTGAATTAAAATAGTCAGTATAAGATAGTGCATAGTCTTTGATCTTTGAAAGCTCATTTACCTGAATTGAAAATTTGTTTCGATCAATTGCATCATCTGCATCAAGGAACTGAATATATTGTCCTGACGCGACCTTCAACCCTGCATTTCTTGCACTACTCAACCCACCATTTTCTTTTTTTAAATACCTAAATCGTTCGTCCTTTTTACACCATTCCAGTGCAACTTCTTCTGTATTATCGGGCGAACCATCGTTGACAATAATGCATTCCCAATTTTGGTATGTTTGGTTATAAACTGATAGTAAGGCTTCTGATAAGTATTTAGCTTGATTATAACAAGGAACAATAATTGAAACTTGTGCCATTTGATACAATATTTTTGATGAAATATTAAATGTAATAACCTCTTTTTTAATGAATTACGTGTAAATTTCTGCCTAATAGTAATGCCAGGATATGCCGCTTTTCATTAATTTAATCGGATTGCCACAATAGATGGAATTTTCTGCTAATAGCTTTCCGGCAACGAGTGATCCGGCACCTATAACTATGTTATTTCCAATTTGGGCACCTTTAAGAATTGTTACATTGCAGCCAATCCAAACTTTATTACCAATGATAATCTCTCTGTCATGATTAATTTTATCTCCTTGCAGATTAAAAATTGGATGATAATCAGTATCCAGAAACATTACATGTACAGAAATAAGAACATCATCTCCAAATTTCAGACCTTTTCTACAGTTAAACTCGGCCTCACCATTAGCCCAAAAGTTATTACCAATCTCTAAAACTCCAGCAGAAGAAATCAGTACAATATTTTTATAATTGAAACAGGCTTTTGATCCAGTAAAAACAATTTTAGCTCCTTTATCAACCTTTATACTATTGCCGTCGTTAATTGAAAGCATGTTAGGTTGTAAGGGTTTCAAAAAAACGATGCCATTTTTGGATTTACACAGGAATTTTGAACCATAATTAATAAAAATTGGCATTTTTATTAAACCCTTAAAGCCAAAGTGACGAAAATTTATTATTGCAGATAAAATAAAATTAACCTTATAATTTATTCTTATGAATGAATAGATACTCCTTATTTTCATAAACTTCCTGATATCTTTAAAAGTAAGCTGACCATTTATTTAATTCTAAGAAAATATTTAAATCGTTCGTCCTTTTTACACCATTCCAGTGCAACTTCTTCTGTATTATCTGGCGAACCATCATTTACAATAATACACTCCCATATTTGGTGGGTTTGATTGTAAATACTCCCTAATGAATCAGGAAGATATTTCGCCTGATTATAACAGGGAATAATTACAGAGACTAAGGAATTAATTTGGTTCATTTTTTCAGACGATTATTTGAGTGACACTTTTTAATTCTTGAGACCTGTTAGCAACTGAAATCGCCGATGTAATTTCACGATAATATGTAAAAGTTTAAATGCGAAGGTATTAAATCCATTAAGTTTTTGAATTTCAAGGATGTCCTGAAACGGTTCCCAATTATTTAAATTGTATAGATCCTGAATATTTGAAAGTGTCATCGGTGAAAATACATTGATCAAAACGGCATTTCTTTCCTGCAAAACTGCTGATTGCATACCATTATTTGAACTAATGCCCGACATATCAAAAAAGGCAATTGTGGAACTGAGATAATAAATACTGCATGACTCCTGAACAATTTTTTTCAGGAAAAATTTCCAGTCCGAAACAATCTTAAAATTTTCATCATATAAATCATTCACGAAAAGTTTACTTTTTATAAAGGAAGCTGGATGGGCCAAACTATGTTTGAATAAAAACTGCAAATTAATTTCTTTGTTCTTAAACGTGTGAAGTTTTATTCGATTTTCGTGGTGCCACATCATACAATCACCATATAATATATCTGCATGTTGATTATTTGCAAATACTTTGAGTAAAATACCTTCATCAAACAACCAATCACCCGAATTCAAAAACAATAGATATTCTCCTTTTGCTTGCAGAATACCTTTATTCATTGCATTGTATATCCCCTTGTCGGGTTCGCTTACCCAATATGTAATTTTTTTAGCGTTTTCCTTGATTATATCGACACTTCCATCGGTGCTGCCCCCATCAATAACCAGGTACTCGAAATCTGTAAAATTTTGGTTTATTATGCTTTCGATGGTTTTGCGAAGTCCTAATACATTATTAAGGTTAACAGTTATGATTGTGAGTTTTGGCAAAAGATTACTCAAGAATTTTCTCATATACAAAAACAGTTTTAGACGCGGAAGATTTCCATGAGAATGTTTTACCGTGTTCCTTGCCTTTTTGGATCAATAAATTGCGAAGTTGACTATTGCTTATTATCTCATTAATAGCATCATTAATACTCGAGCCAATTTTCGGATTAAAATACAATGCAGCATCTCTTGCAATTTCAGGAAAGCAACTGTTTTGGCTTAGAATTACTGGACAACTCATCGTAAAAGCCTCAAGTATAGGTATTCCAAATCCTTCATAATATGAAGGGAATATAAAGGCAATAGCATTTTGGTAAAGATATATGAGTCCTTCATCACTCACACTCATTGATTTTATTTGTCCCTCAATATCGAGAAATAGAAAATGTTTTTTTTCATTTGAATCGAAATTTCGACCAGTACAAATTACATATATATCTCGATTTTCTTTTAATAATTGGGCAATAGAATTTATAAAAAAAACGAAGTTCTTATATGACCATCTTTCACCAACGAACAATAAATATTTTTCTGGCAAGTCGAGTTTCGTTAAAGTCTCTTCATTAAGTGAATTGGCATGATAAATAACACTTATTTTGGATTCAGGAACTTTTAAAATTTCGATGATGTCTTTCTTTGTGTTTTCTGATACAGCGATTATATGAGCTGCTCTTTGAGCCAATATGGATTTTCTTTTAACCGTTTCTGGATCATTTAACATTTCTGGATAAATCTCATGTATCATGTCGTGTATTGTTAATACAAATGGTTTTTCACCTATATAATCTAAAAAATAATCATCATAGTAGGTAGGGTGGAAAATGTCAAAATCTTGTTTCTTTAATAATTCAATAGTTAAATCTTTGTTTAAAGCATAGGCATCGGGATAATTAGCAGGATTATTTCTTCTTATATATTCGAAAAGTCTTTTTTTTCCTGGAAATTTTATTCCATGTAAAAATTTATCAATCGGTTGAAATAAACTATTAGTATTATTAGCTAGTTCAGCATTTTTTAAGTACTCATTATTCGAATATTTTATTGCTATTTCTGCTTTTACATTTGGAGGTAAATTTGAAATTATTTGAATAAAATATCTGGATATTCCTCCATATTTTTGTATAGTAAATATCTGATGATCATATAGAATTTTCATGTTGATTAATATATTTCCAATTATTTAACTTCTTTAATTGAATCGTATTTGTGAAGTATAGAACAATTAAAG